>Ga0308175_100003517_pt1 | contig 10869 bp, 15 predicted proteins | sample PhyCR1_3_FD_203893 | JGI IMG/M metagenome (GOLD analysis project Ga0308175, IMG submission 203893) | Soil microbial communities from UC Gill Tract Community Farm, Albany, California, United States - DLSLS.C.R1 | ecosystem: Environmental > Terrestrial > Soil > Agricultural land | place: USA... | reverse complement strand
GCCGCAGCTAGCGAAGGGCGACGCGAACAAGATCTTCGTGATCCCCAGCGAGTTCTCGCAGGCGCTGAGCAACGTCGCCGGCAAGCTGGCGTCCCCGCCGCCGCCGCCGAGCGAGCCGCGGCCGTGATCAGCGACGAGCTCGAGGACTACGCCGACGGCGTCACCTCGCCCTGGGGCGAGCAGTTGCGCGCGCTCGAGGCCCGGGCGCGCGAGGAGCTGCCGTATGCGTCGATGATCAGCGGCCCGGTCGTCGGCCGGCTGCTCGAGACGCTGGTCTTCCTGATCCATCCGACGCTGATCGTCGAGGTCGGGACCTACGCCGGCACCAGCGCCATCGCGATGGCCGGCGCGCTGCCGCCGGGCGGCCGCCTCGTGACGTTGGAGCTGCAGGACGAGCACGCCGAGTGGGCGCAGGCCGGCATCGACGCCTCCCCGTTCGCCGACCGGATCGAGATCCGGCGCGGCCCCGCGCTCGACTCGCTCGCCGCGATCGATGAGCCGATCGACTTCTGCTTCATCGACGCCGACAAGCCCGGCTATGTCGACTACTACGAGGCGGTCCTGCCGAAGCTGTCCGAGCGCGGGCTGATCGCGGCCGACAACACGCTGCGCGGCGGCCAGGTGCTCGAGGGCGACGTGATGGACGAGTTCAACCGCCACGTGGCGGCCGACCCGCGCAGCGCGCAGGTGCTGCTCACCGTGCGCGACGGGGTCACGCTGATCCGCCGGGCCTAGACTGGCTATCAGTGTTCGACGTTCTCGGCGAGAAGCTGCAGGCCACGCTGTCCGACGTCCGCGCCCGCGGGACGCTGACCGAGGACGACATCAACAAGGCAATGCGCGAGATCCGCCTCGCGCTGCTCGAAGCCGACGTCAACTTCAAGGTCGTCAAGCAGTTCACGGCCACGGTGAAGGAGCGCTGCCTCGGCGCGGACGTGATCGGCGCGCTGAACCCCGGCCAGACCGTGGTCAAGATCGTCCACGAGGAGCTGGCGAACCTGATGGGCGGCGCCTCGTCGGGGCTCGCCTTCTCGCCGCGCCCGCCGACCGTCGTGCTGATGGCCGGCCTGCAGGGCTCCGGCAAGACGACCGCGGCGGCGAAGCTCGCGCGCTTCCTGAAGAACGAACACGGCTCGTCGGTCGCCCTGGCAGCCTGCGACGTCTATCGCCCGGCGGCCGTCGAGCAGCTCGTGACGATGGGCGGCCGCGCCGGCGCCGAGGTCTACGAGAAGGGCACCACCGAGAACCCGGTCGAGATCGCGCGCTGGGCGCTCGACCAGGCGAAGATGGCCGGCAAGGACGTGCTGATCGTCGACACCTCTGGTCGCCTGCACGTCGACGAGGTGCTGATGAAGGAGCTCATCGACATCCGCGGCGCGATCAAGCCGCACTCGATCCTGCTCGTCGTCGACGCGATGACCGGCCAGGACGCCGTCAACGTGGCCGAGCAGTTCTCCCAGGCGGTGGACTTCGACGGCGTCGTCATGTCCAAGCTCGACGGCGACGCGCGCGGTGGCGCCGCGCTGTCGGTGAAGGCCGTCACCGGCAAGCCGATCCTGTTCGCGTCGACCGGCGAGAAGCTCGAGAACTTCGAACGCTTCCATCCGGACCGCATGTCGCAGCGGATCCTCGGCATGGGCGACGTCATGTCGCTGATCGAGCGCGCGGAGAAGCAGTTCGACGAAAACGAGGCGGTCGAGCTGGAGCGCAAGATCCGCTCGAACGAGTTCACGCTCGAGGACTTCCTCAAGCAGCTCAAGCAGATCCGCAAGATGGGCCCGCTGACGAACCTGCTCGGGATGTTGCCCGGGATGGGCGCGCAGCTGAAGGGGTTGAAGGTCGACGAGCGCGAGCTCGACCGCATCCAGGCGATCATCCTGTCGATGACGCCGGAGGAGCGCCGGCGGCCGGAGCTGATCAAGGGATCGCGCCGCCTGCGCATCGCCAACGGCTCCGGGACGAAGGTCTCCCAGGTCAATCACCTGGTCAAGCAGTTCGGCCAGATGCGCAAGGTGATGAAGCAGGTTTCGCGCGGCCGGATGCCGGATCTCGGGGCCATGATGCGGCAGGGCCGCTAACCTCTGCCGTCGCTTTCGACTAGGAGAACGTTTTGGCAGTACGACTCAGGCTCACCCGTGTGGGCGGCAAGAAGGACCCGATCTGGCGCGTCGTCGCCGCCGACCAGCGCTCCCCGCGCGACGGTCGCGTGATCGAGATCCTCGGCCAGTACAACGCGCAGACCGAGCCGTCGACCATCAAGGTCGACGAGGAGCGCGTGCGCGACTGGCTCTCCAAGGGCGCGCAGCCGACCGAGCAGGTCCGCAAGCTGCTGCGCACCCAGGGCATCGAGGCCTAGCACCACTTCATGAAGGAGCTGCTGGAGTACCTCACGCGCCAGCTCGTGGACGAGCCGGACGAGGTCGATGTCCAGCAGTTCGACGAGGACGACGGGACCGTCGTCCTCGAGCTCGCCGTGGCCGAGGACGACTACGGCAAGATCATCGGCAAGGGCGGCCGCACGGCCAACGCGCTGCGGACCGTCATCAAGGCCGCGGCCGTCAAGGAGGGGCGCCGCGTCCTCGTCGACATCGTCGATTGAGTGACTTTCTCTCCGCCGGCCGGGTCGGGCGCGCGCACGGACTCGACGGGTCCTTCCACGTCACCCGGCCACGGGCCCCGCTGCTGGTCCTCGGGGGGCCGCTGCGCGTCGGCGACGACGACCACGAGATCGTCCGCCGCGCGGGTACCGACGAGCGGCCGATCGTGCGCGTCGACGGCGTCGACTCGCGCGAGGCGGTCGAGGCGCTGCGCGGGGCCGAGCTCTTCGTGCCACGCGCGGCGGCGCCGCAGCTCTCCGACGACGAGTACTGGCCCGAGGATCTCGAGGGCTGCGCGGTGACCGACGGCGACGTCGCGGTCGGGGTCGTCAAGCAGCTGATCGGCTACCCGTCGGTCGATGTGCTCGAGGTCGAGCGCGCCGACGGGCCGGTCCTGCTGGTCCCGATGGTGCACGACGCGATCCGCTCCGTGGACGTGGCTTCGCGGCGGATCGATGTCTCGCTCGAGTTCCTGGGGGAGACCGCCTGATGCAGATCGACGTCGTCACGCTCTTCCCCGAGTGGTTCGAGTGGTTCCAGGGCCAGCGCCACGTCGGCAACGCCCTCACGCGCGGCACCGAGCTGCGCTTCCTCAACCCGCGCGACCACACGCCGCTCAGCGGCGGGCAGGTCGACGACACGCCGTTCGGCGGCGGAGCCGGGATGGTGCTGCGCGTGGACGTGATGGACGCCGCGCTGCGCGCGTTCTACGGCGCCGACCCGCTCGACCTGCGCACGCAGCGGCGCGTGATCGCGCTGACGCCCGGCGGCCGCATGCTCGACGAGGCCTACGTCTCCGAGCTCGCCGCTGAGCCGGCGCTCACGCTCCTCTGCGGCCGCTACGAGGGCTTCGACGAGCGCATCGTGCAGCACTTCGCCTCGGACACGCTGAGCGTCGGCCGCTACGTGCTCAGCGGCGGCGAGCTGGCGGCGATGGTCGTGATGGACGCGGTGCTGCGCAAGCTGCCGGGCTCGCTCGGCCATGCCGACAGCGCGCTGGAGGAGTCCTTCAGCGCCGCGCTGGAGGGCCAGCCCGAGTACCCGCACTACACGCGGCCGGCCGAGTACCGCGGCTGGAAGGTGCCCGACGTGCTGCTGTCGGGCCACCACGAGGAGATCCGCACGTGGCGGCGCATGCGCAGCCGCGAACGCGGCTCGACGTAGCCGAGCACCCGGCACCTTCTTCGCTATCTTTTGCCACCCCGCGCGCGACGGCGGCCTGTCGTCCCGCGCCTTCTCTTTGCCATGAGCACCGTTATCGACAACCTCGAGCGCGCACAGCTGCGCCGCGTCCCCTCCTTCCAGCCCGGCGACCGGGTGAAGGTCCACTTCCAGGTGATCGAGGGCACGCGCCGGCGCACCCAGGTCTTCGAGGGCGTCGTCATCAAGCGCCAGGGCCACGGCGTGCGCGAGACCTTCACGGTCCGCAAGCAGTCGTTCGGCGTCGGCGTGGAGCGCACGTTCCCGGTCCACTCGCCGAAGATCGAGCGCATCGAGGTCTCCGCCCGCGGCGACGTTCGCCGCGCGAAGCTCTACTACCTGCGCGAGCGCGTCGGCAAGCGCGCCCGTGTGCGCGAGCGCCGCTACACCGGCCCGGAGGAGCGCATCGAGCCGGGCCTGCTGCACGACCCGGTCGCGCAGCTCGAGGCCGAGGCGGCCCTGAGCGAGGGTGCCGTGGACGAGACGGGTGAGACGGCGGACGAGGTCGTGGACGCCGGTGGCGCCGAGGACACGGCGGCCGAGGCGACCGAGACGACCGAGACGCCGGCCGAGGAGGCTCCTGCGGCCGAGGCGGAGACGCCCGCCGACGAGCCGCAGCCCGAGGATTCCGCGGGCGAGGGCGCCACGGAGCAGGCCTCCGGCGGCGAGGCGCCTGACTCGGAGGCGTCCGACGACGCCTCCGAAGACGCGGCCTCCTAACACGTGGCCCAGAAGGCCGAGAAGTCCGCGGGCGGCTCGATCCTCGAGCTGGTGATGATCGTCGCGGTCGCGCTCGCGCTCGCGCTCGGCATCCAGGCCTTCCTCGTCAAGCCGTACCGAATCCCGTCCGGGTCGATGCTCCCGACGCTGAAGATCGGCCAGCGCGTGCTGGTCAACCGGCTTGGCAACCGCTTCAACGACCCGAAGGTCGGCGAGATCCTGGTGTTCCACCCGCCGGCCGGCGCCGAGGGCACCGGCGACACGTGCGGCGATCCCAACCGCGGGCCGCAGCAGGCGTGTGACAAACCGACACCGCAGAAGGCCTCGGTCAACTTCATCAAGCGTGTCGTCGGGCTTCCCGGTGACAAGCTCTCGATCGTCAACGGCCACGTCATCCGCAACGGCAAGCGCGAGAAGGACGGCTACATCGCGCCCTGCGCAGGCGGAAGTGCCTGCAATCTGCCGCAATCCATCACGGTTCCGCCCGACCACTACTTCATGATGGGCGACAATCGTGGAGAGTCCGACGACAGCCGGTTCTGGGGACCAGTTCCACGAAAGTGGATCATCGGCGGCGCCTTCGCCACCTACTGGCCTCCCAAGCAGATCGGACTCCTCTAGTCTCGCTGCGGGCAACGCCCGACTCACGAGGCGACAGGTGCGAGCAGCCAAGCGCAAGCGATCGGGACGCAGGCTCTTCCAGTTCGACCGGGAGCTCGGCGTGCGCTACGTCGCGGGCGCCGACGAGGCCGGCCGCGGCTGCCTCGCCGGGCCGCTGGTCGCCGCCGCTGTGCTGTTCGACGTCGAGTCGCTGACGCTCTCCCAGCGTCGCGCGCTGACCGTTCTCAACGACTCCAAGCAGCACACGCCCGAGATGCGCGAGGCGCTCTATCCGGTCGTGATGCGCACGGCAAAGAAGGCTGTCGTGGTCTCGCGCTGCGTGCGCGGGATCGACGATCGCGGGCTGCACGTCACGAACCTCGCCGCGCTTCGCGACGCACTCATCCAGGTCGCCCGGCCCGGCTGCATCTGCCTCACCGACGGCTTTCCGGTGCCGGACTTCGGTTTCGAACAGCGCGCGGTGGTCAACGGCGACGCACAGTCCGCCGCGATCGCCGCAGCCTCGATCCTCGCGAAGGTCTCCCGCGACCGCTTCATGAAGCGCGCCGCCGAGCTGCACCCGCACTGGGACTTCGCCAGCCACGTCGGCTACTCGACGCCCGAGCACCGCGCGGCGATCGAGGAGCACGGCGTTTCGCCGTTGCATCGCCTGAGCTTCCAGAGCCTGGCGTACCAGCAGCTGGCCCTGTAGGGCGCGCTCAGAACGCATCCTGCAGGTGCTCCAGGCTGACGAGCTGGCCACGGGCGTCGAAGACGATGCCGATCGCGTCGAAGCGCAGGTGGGGTGCGTAGGGGCGGTCCGGGACGTCGGCGAGGTAGCTGATCGCCATGCGGCGCACGCGCGCTTGCTTGACGCGGCCGAGGGCGTCCCACGGCTCACCGCGCCCGCGGCGCGTCTTGACCTCGACGAAGACGAGCGCGCCCTCGCCGAGGCAGATCAGGTCGAGCTCGCCGAAGCGCGTGCGGTGGTTGCGGGCGACGATCTCGTAGCCGAGTCGTTCCATGTGCGCGGCGGCGGCGTCCTCGCCGATGCGCCCGAGGTGATGCCTGAGGTCGGTGGACATGCGCCGACCATCCCGCGCGTTTCTCCGGACCCGCGGCCGCGTGCCAGTTTCGCCGCACCGCTTCCGCTGATTTGTCACCACGAGGCGGTGATCCGTCACACGAGCGCCCGTAGCTTCCGGCGCCGTGCTCGCCCATGTCACCACCTTCGCCATCGACGGCATCGAACCGCAGCGCGTCACCGTTGAGGTCGACGTCAAGGGCGGTGGGCTGCCGGCGTTCGCGATAGTGGGTCTCGGTGACCGCTCGGTGCGCGAGGCGCGCGAGCGCGTAACGAGCGCGATCAGGAACTCCGGGTTCGAGTTCCCGAAGGGCAAGGTCACTGTCAATCTCGCGCCCGCGTACCTGCGCAAGCACGGGCCCGGCTTCGATCTGGCGATCGCATGCGGGGTGCTCGCCGCAAGTGCGCAGATCCCGCGGGACGCGCTCGCGCGCTTCGCGGTGTTCGGCGAGCTCGGCCTCGATGGCGCGCTGCGCCCGTGCAATGGGGCGCTCGCGGTCGCCGAGGGCGTGCTCCGTGCGGGCCTGGAGGGCGTTATCGTCCCGTGGGAGCGCGTCGACGAGGCTGCGATCGTCGACCTCATCACTGTCGGCGGCGCCGGTGACCTGCAGTCCGTGGCGGCCGTCCTGCGCGGCGACGCTCTTCCGGACCGAGGCACGCCGGCCCGGTCGCTCGTGCTGTCCGATGGCCGCGATCTGGCCGACGTGCGCGGCCATGCCGCCGCAATCGAAGCGCTGATCATCGCGGCCGCGGGCGGCCACAACGTGCTGCTGACCGGGGCGCCCGGCACCGGCAAGACCATGCTCGCGCAGCGCATGCCCTCGATCCTGCCGCCGATGACGCGTGAGGAGGCGCTGGAGGTCACGCGCATCCATTCCATCGCCGGCAACCACGTCGGCGGCGGGCTGATCGAGGTGCGTCCGTACCGCTCGCCGCACCACAACACGTCGCCGTCCGGGCTCATCGGCGGCGGCTCGCTGCCGACGCCGGGCGAGGTGAGCCTCGCGCACCACGGCGTCCTGTTCCTGGACGAGCTGAGCGAATTCCCGCGCAACGTGCTCGAGAGCCTGCGCCAGCCGCTCGAGGACGGGCGCGTCGCCGTCGTCCGCGGGCAGCACATCGCGGTCTACCCAACGCGGTTCATGCTCGTCGCCTCGACGAACCCCTGCCCGTGCGGCTTTCACCCACAGCGCCGCTGCCGCTGCACGGACGCGGACCTGATGCGCCACCGCCGGCGCCTGAGCGGCCCGCTGCTCGATCGCATCGATCTGCTGCTCGTCGTCGGGCGGCCGTCGGCCGAGGAGCTGCGCGCGCCGGCGATCATGACCTCCGAGCAGGCTCGCGAGCGCGTCGTCGCCGCGCGCGAGCGGCAGGTCGCGCGGCTGCGTGAGACGGGCGCCACCTGCAACGCCCACATGGACACGGCACTGGTACGCCGCCACGTCGACCTCGAGCCGGACGCCGAGCGCCTGCTGCACACGACCTACGAGCGCGGCAGCCTGTCGGCGCGTGGGCGCGAGCGGGTCCTGCGCGTGGCGCGCACGATCGCCGACCTCGATGCGAGCGAGGGCGTCACGCGCTCGCACCTGCTGCGCGCGATCGGCCTGCGCCAGGACGCCGGCGCGGCGCCGGAGGCAGCCGCATGAGCGTCCAGGGCGTGCAGGCGTGCGACGCCTGCCTGCGGCGGACGTGGCTTGTCGCCAGGCTAGCCGGCTGGATCGAGCTCGCTCGCCACGAGGGGCGGCGGCTGCCCGAGGTGCTGGCGCTCGACGACGAGACGCTCCTGCGCGCAGTGGCGCCGTCCGAGGTGTCGCGGACGCTCGCGGCGCGCGAGCTCCTGGAGCTCGAGGCCGAACGGGCGGCGTACGCGGCCGCCGGGCTGCGCGCCGTCTGCCGGCACCATCCTCGTTACCCGCGCGCATTGCTCGACGACAGTGCGGCGCCGCCGATCGTCGGCTGGTCGGGCGAGCTGCCAGACGGCCCGGCCGTCGCCGTCGTCGGCACCCGTCGGGCATCGCCCGACGGGCTCGAGGTTGCGCGCGGTCTGGGCCGTGGGCTCGCCGCGGCGGGCGTCACGGTCGTGAGCGGGATGGCGCTCGGCGTCGACAGCGCCGCGCACGACGGGGCGCTGCAGGCGGGTGGACCGACGGTGGCGGTGCTGGCGGGCGGCGCCGACATCGCCTACCCGCGCTCCAAGCGCGCGCTGCATGCGCGGATCCGCGAGCGCGGGGCCGTCATCTCCGAGGCGCCGCCCGGCTTCGTGCCGCGCCGCTGGTGCTTTCCGGCGCGCAACAGGATCATCGCGGCGCTTGGGAGCGCGACGATCGTCGTGCAGGCCGCGGTGCGGTCGGGGTCGCTGATCACCGCCGAGCTCGCCATGGATCTCGGGCGCGACGTCGGGGCTGTCCCGGGCTCGCCGCTGGACTGGCGCAGCGCCGGCGCCAACGCGCTGCTGCGCGACGGTGCCTGCGTGGTGCGCGACGCGTCCGACGCGCTCGACCTTGCGCTGGGCGTCGGCCACGGGCTCGGCACGGACGCCGACGCCCGGACGGCGGGCCTGGATCCGGCGCTGCGCGCACTGCTGCGACGCGTGGGGGAGGGCGCCGCATCGATCGACACGCTGGCGACGACGCCGTCAGAGGCGGAGGCGGCCCTGGCGGGGCTGACGGAGCTCGAGCTGCTCGGCCTCGTCACGCGGGGGCCCGGCGGGACCTACCAGAAGGTGCTCCTATGATCGATGCCATGTCAGGGCGCGTTCCCGTCTGCCTCTCGATCGCCGGTTCGGACTCCGGCGGCGGCGCCGGCATCCAGGCCGACCTCAAGGCGTTCGCGAACGCCGGCGTCCATGGGACGACCGCGCTCACCGCGCTCACGGCGCAGAACACGAAGGCGGTAACCGGTGTGCATCCCGTGCCGCCCGATTTCATCGTCGAGCAGGTGCGGGCGGTCGCGAGCGATCTCGGGGTGGACGCGGTGAAGATCGGCATGGTCGGCTCCAAGCGCGCCGCCGAGGCGGTCGCGTGGGCGCTCGACGAGCTACCGGATGGCACCCCCGTCGTGCTGGACCCCGTGATGGTCGCCGAGTCCGGCGCGCGGCTGCTGGACGAGGATGCGGAGGGCGCGTTGCGCGAGCTTCTGTTGCCGCGTGCGACCGTCGTCACGCCGAACCTGCTTGAAGCGCGCGTGCTCGTCAGGGACGCGACACTCGACGGCGAGCCGCTGGCGCGGGCGGTCAGGGGGCTCGGCCCGCAGGTCGTCGTCGTCACCGGCGGGCACCGCGACGAGGCGGCGGACCTGTTCTTCGACGGCACCACCTTCGTGACGATTCCCGGGCCGCGGCACCCGGACGGGGCCGCCCACGGGTCCGGCTGCACGCACTCGTCGACGCTTGCGGCCCAGCTCGCGCTTGGCGCCTCGCCGCTCGAGGCCGCCCGGATCGCACGCGACGTGGCGGCGCACGCCGTGCGCCACGGGCTGCGCGAGCTCGGCGAGGGCGCGGGCCCCGTCGATGTTCTCGGCGTGCCAGATCGCGAGCGGAGCAGATCGGCTTTGCCATAATCGCCTCGATGGAGGCGGTGCAGTGAAGTTCCTTCGCATGAAGCCCGGACACGGCGAGGTCCTCCTTGCCGAGGGCGACGTCGAAGACGCCGCTGAGGAGGAGCTGCTCGTGCAGGCGTTCCGCGAGCAGTTGGAGCAGGGCATGTGGGCCGCGGTGCCGACCGTCTCGCGTGGCGGCCGGCGCGAGGCGCAGATGGTCAAGACCTTCGACGAGGTGCCGCGCGACGCCGAGCGCGTCATCTTCTTCCCGCGCGCGGCCGGGGGACGGTAGGAAGAGGTCGCGCCGCGATGATCCTCGCCCTCAGCGCCACGGCCATCGTCATCGTCGCGCTGCTGTGGGAGGTCGCGCTGCCACACCTGCAGGAGGCCTACGAGCGCCATAGGGCGCGCCGCGCCCGTGTCCGCGGCTGGGACGAGACGCTCGGCGGCTACGACCCGGGGCGTGAGCGCCGTGCCGAGCAGCGCGCGCGGCAGCTTCTGCGTTCGTGCGTGAACGAGGAGGAGTGGGCGATGTACCGCGACCTCGGCTTTCTGCGCGTCTGGGGTCGCTTGGCCGAGGGGCCTGTTCAGGGCGGCAGCGAGGAGACCGAGGCGGGCGCGCCCTACGCGTACCTGATCTATCCGCACAAGCCGGTCGTCGCCTACCTGCCGCAGACCCGCACGCTGCTCAACGAGTACTGCGTCACCTTCCCCGACGAGACGCGCCCCTACGGCAGTGCGCGGCTCCCGGACTCCGACGACGTGCTGGCCAAGTGGATGGCACTGACCGGCGACGAGCGCAACCTGGTCACCAACGCGAACATGCACCTGCCGGGGCGGCAAGTCGATCCGCGTCAGGTCCGGCGCGACCTCTGGCGGCTGCAGATGTGGGAGCGCGAGCGCACCGCTCGCGAACGCAGGCGCGAGGGCACGGGTAGTCTCCCGGCCCCGTGAGCCAGACCACCAGCACCGACACAGCCTTCGATCTCAAGCATCGCTCGCGCGCCCTCACCGAGGGCCCGCACCGCGCCGCCGCCCGCGCCTACCTGAAGGGCATCGGCTACAGCAACGAGGACCTGGCCAAGCCGATCATCGGCGTCGCCTCGACCTGGATCGAGACGATGCCCTGCA
>Ga0308175_100003516_pt1 | contig 10870 bp, 7 predicted proteins | sample PhyCR1_3_FD_203893 | JGI IMG/M metagenome (GOLD analysis project Ga0308175, IMG submission 203893) | Soil microbial communities from UC Gill Tract Community Farm, Albany, California, United States - DLSLS.C.R1 | ecosystem: Environmental > Terrestrial > Soil > Agricultural land | place: USA... | reverse complement strand
GCCGCTGCTGGCGCTGGCGCGGCGCCTGGAGGACGTGCTGGACGCCGAGGCCGGGGCGCTGGGTCAGTCCGAACGGGCCAGGATCGAAGGCGCTTTGCGGGGCCTCGATCGGCGTGCGCGGATGACGCTGCCGGCGTGGCGCTCGATGCTGCGCGCCATCGACGAGGACGCCGAGGACGATCCGGATTTCGTCGACTGGTTCGACGCCACGTTCCTGTACGGCCGCGTGGTCGACGCCGCCTGCCGCCGGCACTGGGTGGATCCCACCGAGCCGCTGACCAACGCCGTGATCGCGCCGGCGCACGGGGTGCTGGTGACCTCGGCGACGCTGGCCGACACGACGCTGGACGACCCCTTCGCTCTGGCGGAGATGCGCACGGGCGCGGCGCGGCTGCCGGACCGGCCAAAGACACTGAAGCTGGCCTCGCCGTTCGACTACGCGGCCCAGTCGCGCTGCTTCGTGGTCACCGACGTCGGCCGCGACGACCCGCGCCAGGTGGCCGCGGCAATGCGCGAGCTGTTCCTGGCGGCCGGCGGCGGGGGCCTGGGGCTCTTCACCGCGATCCGACGGCTGCGGGCCGTGCACGAGCGGATCGCGGGGCCGCTGGCCGACAACGGCGTGGCGCTCTACGCGCAGCACGTGGACGGCCTGGAGGTGGGCGCGCTGGTGGACATCTTCCGCGCCGAGGAGGACGCCTGCCTGCTGGGCACGGATGCTGTCCGCGACGGCGTCGACGTGCCGGGCCGCTCGCTGCGCCTGCTGGTGTTCGACCGGGTGCCGTGGCCGCGGCCCGACATCCTGCACAAGGCGCGCCGCACCCGCTTCGGCGGCAAGGGCTACGACGACGCGGTCGCGCGCGGCCGCATCGCCCAGGCCTTCGGCCGCCTGATCCGCCGCGCCGACGACAAGGGCTGCTTCGTCATGCTCGACGCCGCCGCGCCGACGCGCCTGTTCTCCAGCCTGCCGGAAGGGGTGGAGCTCCAACGGGTGGGGCTCGTGGAGGCGATCGAGGGGGTACAAAGCTTCCTGGCAACTAACACCGGTCATTCCGGCGAAAGCCGGGACCCAGGCTGAGTCCGCTCCAAAGCTCCTTCTCCTCCAAGCCGTCATCCCACGGTCAGCCGAAGGCTGATCCGGGGGACCCAAGCTGCAGCGCAGGACTTGGAGAGTCGGCTTGGGTCCCCCGGATCGTGTCTTCGCACGACCGGGGGATGACGAAGATTGGTGAGGGTGGCGGACCTGCTGGTCCCGCTTGGGTCCCGGCTTTCGCCGGGATGAGCGGGTTGGGGGCGTGCTCCTAGACCAACTGATTCAGCCGCTCGAGGATGGTTCCCCAGCCGCCGGCGGTGCGTTCGGCGAACTCTTCGAGGACGCCCTCGTGGGTGAGGGTGATGTCCGTGCCGCCGTCGGGGGCGGGGACGAAGTCGAGGGCGACGGTGGAGACGTTGTCGAGGTAGCCCGAGACCGCGAAGGTGAAGACCAGGCGGCGCGGGCGGTCGAGTTCGAGGTACTCGCCGACATGCTCGATGTCGCCGCCTATGGGCGGGCCGCCGGGGCGGCGTTCGGTGAAGTTGAAGCGGCCGCCGACGCGCGGGTCGATCTCGACCTTGATCATCTGCCCGGTCGGCGTGGCGAAGAGAAATTTGCCCGCGACGGCGGGGTCCAGCCAGGCGTCGAAGGCGCGCTCGATGGGAGCGGCGACGCGGCGGGTAACGGTGACGTTGACTTTGCGGTCCATGACGTGAGTCCTCTTTGGGGCTCCAGGGTTTCGAGCGCGGCGTCGAGGCGGCCAAGCCGCCAGGCCCAGAGGCCGCGCTGGGCCTCGATCCAGCGGGCGGCTTCGTCCAGCGCGCCGGGGTTCAGGGAAATGAGGTGCTCGCGCCCGGCCACGCGGCGGGTGACGAGCCTGGCGTCCTCCAGCACGCGCAGGTGCTTGGAAACCGCGTTCAGCGACATGGCGAAGGGCGCCGCGACATCGGTCACCCGCGCCTCGCCGCTGGCCAGGCGGTCGAGGATGGCCCGCCGCGTGGGGTCGGACAGGGCTTGCAGGGTGGCGTCGATCAGCATCATTCAACCAGTTGGTTGAATATATTCCAAGGCGAAACGGCCTGGCAAGCGGCGCGTCGGCTCACGCCGCGTCCGCGGGGATCTTCAGCTGCTCGAAGAGGTCGGCCGGGAAGGGCGAGGCGTAGGGCTCGATCTTCAGCGCCGCGCGCACGTCGGCCAGCGGCTTGTCCCACAGGCTCTCCCAGCGCACCGGCAGCAGCGGCGGGCTCTTCCGGCCATGCGCCCAGGCGGTGAGGATGGTCTCCAGCAGGATCGGGCCGCCCTGCGGCTGTTCGAACGCGACCCGCGTCAGCACCATCCCCAAGAACATCGCCGAGTAGTGGTGGCCGAACTGGGCGAGCTGGAAGGCGGAGATCGCCACCTCGTGCAGGGCGGTGGTGCGATAGCCGGCCACGAGGTGCCACAGGTCGTGGCACTGCAGGATGCGCGCGTTCAGGTAGTCGAGCGGCGGGGGCAGCCTGGCGAGGCCCAGGTCCTCGCGGCTGAGCGGCTCGGGATCGAAGCCCTCGGCGTCCAGCATGCCCACGAAGTCGGCGGCCAGGGAGCCGGCCGGATAGCGGCGCAGGGCGGCCAGGTCGAAGCGCTTCGGCACGCCCTGGGCGACGGCGGTGGGGACCTGCGGATAGGCCATGGCGGCGCGGCCGACGCGCTGCGGCAGCGCCGGCGAGACGAGGCCCGCCAGCGCGGCGGTCTTGGTGGTGAGGTTGACGGCCTCGAGGCCCTGGCGCGGCTCGCCCACAAGCTCCCAGAGGCTGGTCCAGAACGGGGTCTGGATCGGTTCGGGCGGCGCGCCCGCGGTCTTGATCGGCGGGCCTTCGACCGGCTTGCCGAGCCAGCCCTCGGAAGCGGCGTCGTAAACGCCGGACGTGCGCTCGGGCGCGCAGGCGGCGCAGTGCAGCCAGAGCGCCGCCAGCGCCTTCAGGTCGCGTGCTTCCAGCCCGGCTTTCAGCTTGCCCGCAAGCGCGCGGGCCGCCTGGTCGTCGGCCCCGGAGGCCGCCAGCGCCTCGAAGCCCGCACGCTCGTGGTCGCCGTCCATGCTTCAGCCTCCGCCCGTCTCGAATCACCGGTGGTTGAAGAACCAAACGATGGAGCCGCGAACGTGTTTCGGCGGTGTTGCAGTATTGCCGCGACGTCAGGGCGCGCGGTGGTCGCGGCCGAAGTTGGCCTCGGCGGTCTCCTGGCCGGCGGCGATGATGCCGCGGCGGATGTCGCGGGTGCGGCTGAAGAGCTCGAACAGCTTGTCGCCCTCGCCCCAGCGAATGGCGCGGCTGAGCGCCTGCAGGTCCTCGGTGAACCGCCCCAGGATCTCCAGCACCGCGTCCTTGTTGGCCAGGAACACGTCGCGCCACATGGTGGGGTCGGAGGCGGCGATGCGCGTAAAGTCGCGGAAGCCGCCGGCGGAGTACTTCATCACCTCGCCGCGGGTGACGCCCTCCAGGTCGGCGGCGGTCCCCACGATGTTGTAGGCGATCAGGTGCGGCAGGTGGCTGGTGACCGCCAGCACGAGGTCGTGGTGCTTCTCGTCCATCAGCTCGACGTTGGCGCCGAGCCGCGTCCAGAACTCGGTCAGGCGCTCGACGGCGGCCTGGTAGTCGGCGTCGGTCCGCGCCTGCGGCGTCAGGATCGTCCAGCGGTTGTGGAACAGCTCGGCGAAGCCGGCGTCGGGGCCGGACTGCTCGGTGCCGGCGATCGGGTGGCCGGGGATCACGAAGCAGCTCTGCGGCGCGTGGGCGGCCATCGCCTCGGCCGGCGCGCCCTTCACCGAGCCCACGTCGGTGATCGTGCAGCCGGGCTTGAACGCGCCCGCCGCGGCCTTGGCGGCTTCGTCCATGGCCATCACGGGGACCGCGAAGACCACGAGGTCGGCGTCCTTCACCGCCTCGGCGACATCGCCGGTGACGCTGTCGGCGAAGCCCAGCTCGGCGATGCGCTGGCGCGCCACCACGCTCGCGTCGGCGACCGCCACGGCCCCGACCGCGCCGGCCGCCCGGGCGCCGCGGATCACCGAGCTGCCGATCAGTCCGCAGCCGACCACCGCCATCTTCGGATAGGTCGGCGTGCTCATCCCGGCGACTTGGAGCCCATGAAGCCGGCCAGCGCCTCGACGACAGCGCGGTTCTGCGCCTCGGTCCCGATGGTGATGCGGATGTGGTCGGGCAGGCCGTAGTTGCCGATCGGGCGGACCAGGAGGCCGCGGGCCGCGAGGAAGGCGTCGGCCTCGGCCGCGGTCTTGCCCGGCGTCTTCGGGAAGCCAGCGGTGACGAAGTTGGCCGCCGAGGGCCCGATGACGTCCAGGCCCAGGCCGCCCAGCTGCTGGGCCAGCCACGGCCGCCACTGGGCCATCAGGTCCAGCGAAGCCTTCTGGAACGCCACGTCGGCCAGCGCCGCCACCGCCGCGCGCTGGCCGGCGATGGAGGTGTTGAACGGCAGGCGGATGCGGTCCATCGCCTGGATGATCTCCAGCGGTCCATAGCCCCAGCCGATGCGCAGGGCGGCGAGGCCATGCAGCTTCGAGAAGGTGCGGGTGACCACCACGTTCTTCGCGGTCCGAGCAAGATCGAGGCCGTCGTCGAAGCCGGGGTCGTCCACGAATTCCGAATAGGCCCCGTCCAGCACCAGGATCACGCTGGGCGGCAGGGCGTCGTGCAGGCGCCTGACCTCGGAGAACGGAATCCAGGTGCCCGTCGGGTTGCCGGGATTGGCCAGGAAGACCAGGCGGGTGCGGTCGTCGACGCATTTCAGGAGTTCGTCGACGTCGATGCGGTAGTTGGGCTCCCTGGCGCTGCGGACTTCGGCCTGGCAGGCCCGCGCGCCGATCGCGAAGGCGGCGAAGCCGAACTCGCCCTGCACGATGTTGTCGCCGGGCTCCAGGAAGGTCTGGTTGAGGATCGCGAACACCTCGTCCGAGCCGCAGCCGAAGATCAGCCGCTCCGGCTCCAGGCGGAAGCGCTCGGCGATCGCGTTGCGCACGATGGTGGTGCGCGGGTCGGGGTAGAGGTTCAGCGTCCGTTCCGCGGTGGCATAGGCTTCGTAGGCCTTCTCGCTGGCGCCCAGCGGGTTCTCGTTGGCCGACAGCTTCACCGGCTCGGCGATGCCCGGCGCCTGGGCCTTGCCCGGCACATAGGCATGGATGTCCATGATCCCGGGCTTGGGGAGCGGACGGTCCGCCCTGCCACGGTCAACAGGGGCGCGGTCGAGAGTGGCGTCGTCGGGCATACTCGAAACGTGTGGCTGGGGCGCTTGGGCCCGGAGAGGCTTGGCCTCTTACACGTCCAGGGGCGCGGGCGCAGCCCCGATCACGCCGGAAAGCTTGCCGGGCGCGCGCTTCAGGCGCGCGTCGTCGGGCTGGTAGTAGCCGGCCAGCTTGAAGAGCTTCAGGCCGCCGGCCTCGGCCAGCAGGGTGGCGGCCACGCCGTCGCGGCTCATGGCGTCTTCGATGGCGGCCGCGGGACCGGCTGCGTCGGTCACCCAGAAGGTGCGGTCGTCGCCGGTGGGCTCGACCTCGACCTCGGCCACCGCCAGGGCCGCCATGGGCCCCCAGGCGGCCAGGCACGGCAGGGCGGCGAAGACCCGCAGCTTCGGCTCGGCCAGCAGGCGGCCCCACCAGGGGCTGTCGGCCGACAGGCCCAGCACGGCGACGCCGCCGGTGGTGCGCGCCGCGGCCAGCGCGTCCTCGGCCTTGGCGACCTGGCTGAGCGGCGGGGCGGCGCCGAAGCGCAGGCGGGCGAGTTCGACGGTGCGGGCCGCGTCGCGCCCGCCCCAGACGGCCAGCCGGAAGGGCCCCTGCGTGGCCAGGCTCTCGCCGATCAGCTCGCGCCAGATGCGCACGACCAGCGACGGCGATGCGGCCTTGCGCGGGGCCTTCAGGAGCTTGCGCAGCAGCTGGGCCTCGCGGCCGGGGCGCAGGCCGAACTTGCCGGCGTCGCCGGCGGCGGCCTTGGCGGCGGCCACGTCCTTGGCCAGGCCCGCGCGCTCGTCGACCAGGCGCAGCAGCTCGGTATCGATGGCGTCGATCCGCTTGCGGACCTCCTCCAGCGAAACCGGCGGCGCCTTGGTGTCGGACATTTTATCCCCCGAAACGAGGCCCGCGACCTAAGTCATTGCGAGGCGGGACGCAATAGAGCCATCCGCCGCATAAATGTTGCACGGGAAACCAGATTCGCCGGACCTCCGCGCGCTCAGGTCGCAGACGGCGTGAGCGACACTACATTCCCTAACGGCGCCGCCCACGGCTAGGCTCGGCGCCTCAGATCGGGGCTGCGATGATTTCGCCTGCACGTTTCCTGCGCGAGCGATGGAGCACGCCGCATATCCGCGGCCTGCGCATGGCCGCCGCCGTGGGGGGCTGGCGCTTCCCGACCGTGGGCGCCCTGCTGGTCGTCGGCGCCGCCTTGCCGGCGGGGGAGATGCTGGCGCTCGGCGCGCTGGTGGGCTCGCTGCCGGCGACGCTGGAGGCGGGGCTGGATTCGCCGGCGGGCGAACGGACGCTGGTCGCCTTGGCCGCCTGGGGCGGCCTGATGATGCTGCTGCAGATCGCGCCGCGGCTGCGCACGGCGGTGGCGACGGCGATGGGCTGGCGGCTGGACAGCCACCTGCGCCAGCGGGCGATGGCGGCCGTCAACCGGCCCTGGGGCGTGGCGCACCTGGAGGAGCCGGCGGTCGCCGACCTGATCAGCCAGGTCAACGCCGGCATCGGCGTCGTCGGCCTCACGCCGGGCGCCGCGGTGACCCAACTGGTGGGCACGCGGTACGCGACCACGCTGACGGCGCTGATCTCGGGGGCGCTGCTCGTGGGCTATCGCTGGTGGACGGCGCCGCTGCTGGCGGTCGTGCTGATCGTCTTCTCCGACACCAGCCGGCGCAGCTACGTGCGCCAGGCCAACACCATGCTGGGCCAGACGGCGGCGGTGCGCCGCGCGCAGTACTTCCGCGACCTGGCGCTGGCGCCGGCGGCGGCCAAGGACGTACGCCTGCTGGACCTGGGCGGCTGGATCTCAGAGCGGCTGCGCGGCGAGTGGCGCAAGGGGCTGGCCCGTCAGGCGGGCGCCCAGCGCAAGGCGTTCGCGCTGACGCTCACCGCCTCGACGGCGGTGATGGCGGCCAATGCCCTGGTCTACGGCTTCCTGGCCGCCGACGGGGCGAGCGGGGCGATCAGCGTCGCGGCGCTGGTGGTCTACATCCGCGCCGTGATGGGCCTGGGCGCGCTGGGCTCGCTGGGGCCCGCCGATCACATCATCGCCCACGGCTTCGCGGCCCTGCCGGCGATCCTGAAGCTGGAGGCGCGCACGGCCGAGCCGGACGGTCCGGCGCTGGCCAGCCTGCCGCCGGCCGCGCCAGCGAAAGACATCCGCTTCGAGGGTGTCAGCTTCGCCTACGCCGGCGCGGCCAAGCCGGTGCTGAAGGACCTCGACCTGACCATCCCGGCCGGCGCCTCGATGGCGCTGGTGGGCCTGAACGGGGCCGGCAAGACGACGCTGGTGAAGCTGTTGGCGCGCCTCTACGACCCCAGCTCGGGCGCGATCCGCGTGGACGGCGCGGACCTGCGCGAGATCGCGCCCGCCGACTGGCAGCGGCGCATCGCGGCGATCTTCCAGGACTTCCTGCGCTACGGCCTGCCGGCGCGGGACAACATCGGCTTCGGCGGGCTTTCGATGGCCGGCGACGAGGCCGCGCTGGCGCGCGCCGCCGCCAAGGCCGGGGTGCTGGACCGCATCCAGGCGCTGCCCAAGGGCTGGGACACGCCGCTGTCGCGCCACTTCACCGGCGGGGCGGACCTGTCGGGCGGCGAGTGGCAGCGGGTGGCGCTCGCGCGGGCGCTGTTCGCGGTGGAGGCCGGCGCAAGCGTGCTGATCCTGGACGAGCCCACCGCCAACCTCGACGTGCGGGCCGAGGCCGAGCTCTACGACCGGTTCCTGGACCTGACGCGGGGGCTCACGACGCTGCTGATCTCGCATCGCTTCTCCACTGTGCGCCGGGCCGACCGCATCTGCGTGCTGGAGGACGGCCACGTGGTCGAGATCGGCTCGCACGACGAGCTGATGGCCAAGGGCGGCCGCTACGCTGAGATGTTCACGCTGCAGTCGCAGCGGTTCGTCGACGCGCCGGAAGGAGCCCGCGCATGACGGCGTCGTCGAAAGGCCCGCGAACCTTCGCCCGCGGCGTCTCGGCGCTGGTGCGGCTGGCGTTCGCCGCGGCGCCGTTGCGGGCCACGGCGGCGGTGGCGACAGAGCTCCTGGGCGCGGCGCTGGGGCTGATCAGCTCCTACCAGATCAAGGACGTGGTGCAGGCGGCCTCCGCCGGCGACGGGCGCCGGGCGCTGTTCAGCGGCCTGGCGATCGCGATCACGGGCGGCGTCGGGTGGCTGAGCCTGCTCTGCTACGCCCAACTCGCGCCACGGGTGGTCGAGGCGGTGACGGTGCGCCTGGACACCGAGATGATCCGGTTGACCGCGCGGATGCCGACGCTCGACTACGCCGACCGGCCGGCGCACGCGGACAAGATCGCGCTGATCCGCCAGGCCAACCAGCAGCTGGCCCAGGGCCTGCAGGCCGTGGCGCTGAACATCCGCATCCTGATCCTGCTGGGCGGGACGTTCATCATCCTGATCGGCATCGACCCGTGGCTGGCGCTCCTGCCGCTGTTCGCCCTGCCGCGCGCCTGGGCCGGGACCAAGGCGCGCAAGCTGCAGGTGGCGGCCCAGGATGCCAACGCCGAGCCGCACCGGCTGCGCGCGCACCTCTTCAACCAGACGACGTCGCCCGCGGCGGGCAAGGAGCTGCGCATCTTCGGCCTCGGCGAGGAGCTGGCGAAGCGCTACCGGTCAATCACCGACATCACCCGGGCCGGCAACGTTCGCGCCAACTGGGGCGGGGCGCTGTGGTCGGGGCTGGGCGACCTGATCTTCACCCTGGGCTGCGTGGCGGCGATCGGCTGGCTGGTGCTGCGCGCCTCTCAGGGCGCGGTGTCGGCCGGCGGCGTGGTGCTGGCCGCGACCCTGGCCACCGGCCTCATCCTGCAGATGACCCAGGCGCTGCAGTTCGCCCAGTACCTGCAGATGCTGATGACCACGGCCGAGCGCTATCTGTGGCTGGTCGACCTCTCTGACGAGAGCGCCAAGGCCTCGGCAGGGGGCGGCGCGGCGCCCGCCCGGCTGGAGCGCGGCCTGAAGGTGGAGGGCGTCACCTTCGCCTATCCCGATCGCGACAAGCAGGTGCTGTCGGACATCTCGCTGGAGATCCCGGCGGGCCGGGTGATCGCGCTGGTGGGCGAGAACGGCTCGGGCAAGTCGACGCTGGTGAAGCTGCTCTGCGGCTTCTATCGGCCGGACGCGGGCCGGGTGCTGGTGGACGACATCGACCTCGGCGAGATCGCCCCGGGCGACTGGCGCGCGCGGGTCAGCGGCGCGTTCCAGGACTTCACGAACCTCGAGGTCGTGATGCACGAGAGCGTGGGCCTGGGCGACCTGCCGCGGCTGGGCGATCGCACGCTGGTGACGGGCGCGATGGCCCGCGGCGGCGCCGCGGCGCTGGCCGACCTCAGCCCCGAGGGCCTTGACGCCATGCTGGGCAAGAAGTGGGGCGGGCTCGAGCTCTCGGGCGGGCAGTGGCAGAAGCTGGCGCTGAGCCGCGCGCTGACCCGCGAGGCGCCGCTCTTGTCGGTATTCGACGAGCCGGCCGCGGCGCTGGACGCCAGCGCCGAACACGAGATGTTCGAGCGCTTCGCCGCCGAGGCGCGATCCGCTCAGGCGAAGGGCCGCGCGACGCTCCTGGTCTCGCACCGGTTCTCGACCGTGCGGATGGCCGACGCGATCGCCGTGCTGGACGGCGGCAGGATCGTGGAATTCGGCCCGCACGAGGCGCTGATGGCCGCGGGCGGCAAGTACGCGGAGCTGTTCGAGATGCAGGCCAGGGCCTACCGCTGACCGTGGCTGGGCCGCTTTAGGCCGCGGCGGCCGCCGAGCCGGCTTCCGCCTGGTTCGCGTCGCTTTCGCTCAGCGCCTGCTGCAGGGCGGCGAGCAGGTGTTCGGGCTTCATCGGCTTTTCGACGACGCCGTTCATGCCGGCGGTCAGGTAGGCCTCGGCGTCCTCCGGCTCGGCGTTGGCGGTGAGCGCGATGATCGGGACCAGCGAGGCCGGCCCGCCCAGCGCGCGGATCGCCCGCGTCGCGGCGACGCCGTCCATCACCGGCATCTTGATGTCCATCAGGATCAGGTCGAAGCGCCCGGCCTTGGCGGCTTCCACGGCCTCCTCGCCGTCGCAGGCGGCCTCGCAGGTGCATTCGAACATCTCGCACAGCGCCTGGGCGACCATGCGGTTGGTGGCGTTGTCGTCGACCACCAGGACGTGGATGGAGCGGCTGGTCGCCTGGTGCTCCTCGACGGGCGCTTCGGCCGCCAGCGGCAGCTCGATGTTGAAGGCCACCGTCTCGGCGCCGCCGGCGCCGCCCTCGGTGGCGAAGGCGCCGCCCAGGCCTTCGATGACCTGGCGGGCCAGCATGGCGCCGATCGCGACCTCGAGGCCGAAGCGGGCGTCGACCTCGCGCACGCGCGCTTCCAGGTCCCGGGACTCCCAGCCCACGTCGCGCCCGCCGCGGACGCGGCCCTCGACGCGGACGGTCTCGCCGTCGATCACGCTGCGGATGGAGGCTTCCACGGCGCCGCGGCGCATGGAGGCGACCGCTTCGCCGACGAAGCCGTCGAACACCTGCAGCAGGCGCTGCCGGTCGCCCACCGCGCAGACGTCGGGATCGCCGTCGTACGAGGCCAGCAGGGTCACGCCGGCTATCGCCGCCTGCGGCTGCCAG
>Ga0308175_100003515_pt1 | contig 10870 bp, 12 predicted proteins | sample PhyCR1_3_FD_203893 | JGI IMG/M metagenome (GOLD analysis project Ga0308175, IMG submission 203893) | Soil microbial communities from UC Gill Tract Community Farm, Albany, California, United States - DLSLS.C.R1 | ecosystem: Environmental > Terrestrial > Soil > Agricultural land | place: USA... | reverse complement strand
GTTGCCATAAAATCTCCAAGTACCTACAGAGCGGCGGCGCCGCTCACAATTTCAATGATTTCACGCGTGATGGCCGCTTGCCGGACGCGATTGAGGTTCAGTGTCAACTCCTGGATTACATCGCCCGCATTCTTGCTGGCGGCATCCATCGCGGTCATGCGCGCGGCCTGGAATGCCGAATTGGATTCCATCATGGCGCGATACACGGCGATTTCGACGTAGCGGGGGAGAAGCGCTTCCAGCAACTCCTCGACCGGCTGCTCATAGATGTAATCGACCGTTTCCTTCACTTCGGGAATATCGACCGGCAGAATTTTTCGGAATACGAGGTTCGGCGCCATCACGCTTTTAAATTCGTTGACGGCCAAATACACGGAATCGATTTCGGCTTTCGCGTAGAACTCGATCATCTTGTCCGCGATTTCGGCGGCGCGGTCGTAGTTCGGCTTGTCGACTACCCCGATGTGCTCACCGGTGATCTCAACCCGCTGCCGACGGAAGTAGTCCCGCCCTTTCCTTCCGAGTACTTCCACCCGAATTTCAGCGCCACGATGATCGTTGATAAATCCCTGGACCACGCGAAACAGGTTCGCGTTGAATCCGCCCGCGAGGCCGCTATCGCTGCTGACAACTAGCAACTGGATGCGCTTCTCCTCCCGCGTTTGGAGCAGCGGAAGACCGGCCACTTCGGCGTTCCCCGCCGCGGCAGCAGCAGCGTTGCAGAGAATACGTTCCAGCATGCTGGCGTACGGGCGCGAGGCCAACGCAAGCTCCTGTGCCCGGCGCAGCTTGGCAGCCGAAACCATCTTCATGGCCTTCGTGATCTGCTGCGTATTCTTGACGCTACGAATGCGGCGCCGGAGGTCGATCAAACTCGGCATCGTCTAAAGTTCAGCGACTTCCTCTCGTGGGTTGACCATAGCGTCTTCCCGCTCCAGGTCGCCATTGTTGCGCTGGCCGACTGGCGTCTGCCGCCCGTCCCTAGGCTGAGGTTCGCCGTTCGTTCGGGCACTCTTCTGGTTAGCTTCGTGCTCTTCGGCGGTTCCGCCGCGCTGGAAGTCTTGCTTGAACTCCTTCAGCGCGTCTTCGATCTGCCTTCTGAAGTCGTCGGTGAGCTCGCGTTTTTCGTGAATCGCTCTCAGTAAATCCGTTCTTGAGGCGTCCAGAAACTTGTAAAGCTCCTGCTCGAAGCGGCGGACATCTTCAACGGCAATGTCATCGAGATAGCCTTTACCGCCCGCATAGAGGATGATGGTTTGTTTTTCGAAGCGAATCGGCGAGTAGGGATTCTGTTTAAGAACCTCGATCCAGCGTCTGCCGCGGTTCAACTGATCCTGAGAAGCTTTGTCGAGATCGGAACCAAACTGCGCAAAAGCTTCGAGTGACCGGTATTGCGCCAACTCCAGCCGCAAGCTTCCGGCGACGGCCTTCATCGCCTTGGTTTGGGCGCTCCCGCCGACGCGGCTCACCGAGAGTCCGACATTGATCGCGGGGCGAACGTTGGAGTTGAACAGATCTGTTTCCAGATAGATCTGGCCATCGGTAATGGAGATTACGTTGGTCGGGATGTAAGCCGAAACGTCACCCGCCTGCGTCTCGATGAAAGGCAAGGCGGTAAGAGATCCGCCGCCCTTCTCATCGGATAGCTTTGCAGCCCGTTCAAGAAGACGGCTGTGAAGATAAAAAACGTCGCCGGGGAACGCTTCGCGTCCAGGAGGACGGCGCAAGAGCAAAGAGATTTCCCGGTACGCAGCGGCATGCTTTGAGAGGTCATCGTAGACGCACAAAGCGTGGCGATTCGTATCGCGGAAATACTCGCCGATGCAGCAGCCTGCATACGGGGCGATGTACTGCATGGGAGCCGGATCAGACGCGGTAGCGGCCACAACGATGGAGTAATCCATGGCGCCGTGCTCTTCCAGTACCTTCACGACCTGGGCTACGGTGGATCGCTTTTGGCCGATCGCCACGTAGATGCAGATCATGTTGTTGCCGTGCTGGTTGATGATCGCATCGAGCGCGATGGTGGTTTTGCCAGTCTGGCGGTCACCAATAATGAGCTCGCGCTGACCGCGGCCGATCGGCACCATGGCGTCGATGGCCTTGATACCGGTCTGCACCGGTTCCTTGACCGGCTGGCGATCGACCACTCCGGGAGCCAAACGCTCCAGTGGATTGAACTCCGTTGTGTTGATAGGTCCCTTGCCGTCGATTGGCTTTCCAAGGGCATCGACGACGCGACCGATCATCGCCTCACCGACCGGAATTGACATCAGGCGACCCGTTCGCCTTACCTGGCCACCTTCTCTTACGGCCCCGACGTCGCCCAGCAACACCACGCCGACCTGATCTTCTTCCAAGTTCAGGGCCAAGCCGACCGTGTCCGGTCCAAAATCCAACAATTCGCCGGCCATGACGTTTTGCAGGCCATAAACACGCGCGATTCCATCGCCGACACTAATGACCGAGCCGGTCTCCGAAACGTTTGTCACCGCGTCGAAGTTTTCAATCTCCGACCGAAGTACACGCGAGATTTCGTCTGCTCTGATTTGAGCCATACTTTCCCTTAAATACCTTCTGTTACTGAGCCACCAAGCGCTGGCGGAGCGCTTGCAATTTACCTTGGAGGGTGGCGTCGTACTCACGAGACGCAACCCGCGCCCGCACGCCTCCGAGCAACGAGGGGTTCACCCTGTAGTTGGCACGAATACTCTTGCCGAGCTTCTGGCCAAGAGCATGCTCCACCTGCTTCCGCTCCTGCCCGGTTAGTTCCTTGGCCGAAGCGATTTCAGCGGAGACTATGCCGAGTTTTTCGTCCACGATCTGGCCGAACTCACGGAATATGGCCGGAAGTTCCCGGATTCTTCGATGCGTTACTACGACGGACAAGAAGTTTCGAATGATTCGATGTGCTCCGAGGAGTTCTGCCAAATCCGAAACCACTTTAATTTTTTTGCCTTTGTTGATCGCAGGAGAAAGCAAAGCTTCCTGCAACTCCTTCGACCCCTCAACCGCCGAGACAGCATCACCCAACTGGGCGAGGGCCTGTTCCGGCTTCAGTCCGGAGTCGGAGGTAAATACAGTGTCGGCTAACGCGTGCGCGTAGTGAACGGCCAAGGCTCCGGTCATTAGTTCGCCGCCTGCTTCCGGTCGCGTTCAACGGCCTGGAGGAAATCGGGTACGAAATTGTCCGGTTCGGATACCAACCGGTCGCGCAGGCGACGCTCTGCCAACGCAATCGCCGACTCCGCCGTATGCCGCCGGAGGCGCTGCGCGCCTTCCAGCCGTAGAGCAGAGATTTCAGCGGCAATATTCGCGTGAATGTGCTGGATTTCGGCCTCGGTTTCGCGCAGAACGCGTTCGTGTTCGCGGGCCAGACTTTCCTCGTTCTGGCGGCGAACTTTCTCGATCTCCGCTGGAAGCGTGGCCATCTTTTTATCCGCCTCGGACCGGCGGAAGTCGCCCTGCAGCTTCAGGCCTGTGGCTTCCTGAATGGCCTTCTGGATGTCAGCGGAACGGGCATTGAAAAACGGCGGTCCATAGCGGTAGATTAGATAACCCAAGCCGGCCGCAAAAATCAGCCAATTGGCCCACCGTAATGGAGTGAGCCGGTCGATGGCACTGTATTCTTGTGAACTTTGCGCATTAGCGGAACTAACGTTCCCAAACAGCAGGAGCGCACATCCGAATGCTAGGGATAAAACAAAACGGCGCACTAAGCAGCTCTCCGCCGCAATAACGAGTGTACGATTTCTTCGCTGAGCGGCTCGACAACGGTTTGGAGCTCGCCTTCAGCTTGTCTAAACTCTTCATCGATGAGCCGCCTGGCACTGGCCAGTTTCTCCGCAGCTTCGGCGCGAGCCTTCTCAAGGGCGACCATCTGCTCCTCAGACCACTGCTTCCGCAACTCATCGTTATTCTTGTAAATCTCGTGGCGCGCCTGGTGAAGCGCCCGCTCAAATTCAGATAGCTCCTGATCGGCGACAGCATTGGCTTTTTCCGCTAGCTCCCGAATGCCCTCGGTGGCCCTCCGGCGCTCGTCCAGAATTCGCTGGATTGGGCGAAAGAAGATGTACTTCAGGTAGTAAGTGAGAACGATGAAAAAAACAATAGTGGGGACCGACTGGATGAGAAGCGTAATCAGACCCTGTAATGTCGAATTCATTCGGTTCGAAGAGGCGGGAGACGCGGCGTAAAACGTGGCCACTGTGAAATCGACGCACCACGGACACCAGCGGCAATCCCTATAGCATTTACGCTAGCATATGCAGCGGGATAGGGTCAATTCAGGCTCCCGCGCGAAGCTCGTGCATCCGACTTGCATGGCGATGTATGTACGTTTTGTGGCATTTTGCGAGCCTCCGAGCAATAAAACAGGTGCAAAAGCGCCTTTCGGGTGTAAACTTGATAAAGGTAATTGCATTTGATTTTTTTCTTTACCCGTCCCCAAGCGCTAATCAGCGCAGTTTGCTAGTCCGGCATGTACCCACCAAGAAATTTTCCGCCACGCCGGCCCAGAATCCGAGAAAACGTCAATGAGGCGATCCGAGCAAGGGAGGTCCGTGCTGTATTTCCAGACGGATCTGTCGAGATCATGCCCACTCCTGCCGCAGTGCGCCGAGCGCAGGATCTGGGGCTGGATCTGATCGTCATTGCCCCAACTGCCGAGCCGCCGGTAGCCAAGGCCATGGACTACGGCCAGTGGCAGTACGAAAACAAGAAAAAGCAGCATGAAGCCAAGAAGAAGCAGCACGTTATTCAGGTAAAGGAACTGAAGTTCCGGCCGAATACGGACGACCACGACTACGATTTCAAAAAGAACCACGCAATGCGCTTCTTGAAAGAAGGCAACCGGGTCAAGGCTGTCGTGCAGTTCCGCGGCCGTGAAATCGCGCATACTGAGTTGGGCAAGAAGCTGCTATTGCGTTTTGCGGAAGACCTAAACGGAGTAGGTGCCATTGAGGGGCAACCTCGCCTGGAGGGCCGCAACGCGCACGTGATTATCAGCCCCGTCAAGGTAACTGCTCCACCAAAAGAAAAGTCGGAGAAGCCGCCGAAAAGTAACCCTCCGGCAGCACCACCGCCCCAAGCGTAGGCTTGCGGGGTTCGGGGTGCTCGCTCCCACAGATATCAGTCGACGTAAAACAGATACTTGCGCCATTGATCGTCGCTGCGCCCCAGTAGCCTCATCAGATGGCGGCTGGTATGCAAGCTGAACGGACGCGGAGGGCGGGAAAGCTTCATTCCGGCTTCTTCGGGAGTGCGGCTGCCCTTTTTGTTGTTACAGGGATGACAACAGGCCACCAGGTTTTCCCAGGTGGTTTCACCGGCGCGCGACCGGGGGATCACATGATCCAGTGTCATCTCGCCGGAAGGCAGGATGCGGTGGCAGTACTGGCACATGTAGCGGTCCCGCATAAGGATGTTCTTTCGGGACAGAGCCCGCGTCTGATGGGGGATACGCCTGTATTCGAGCAGCCTGATAACCGACGGCACGTTGACCGTCCGGCGGGCGGAGTGGATCTGCGAGGGCGCAAGCTCTTCGGCAGACGCCACACCCTTCAAAATAAGGACGACGGCCCGGCGAGCCGCGCATATATTGATTGGCTCGTAGCTTGCGTTTAGGACAAGAACCGGCCTATGAAGTCGATCCGGACTGGGCATTTCAGACACGCTCCCCTTCGAATTAGCGTTAGTTCAAACCTCCCCGTGCGGCGAATGGCTGGTCAAGCGCATCCGGCCGCGGCGGAGGCTTGAAACTTGTGAGAATGGGCCGGCGATCCACGCGAGCCAGAACCAGAGCCGATACGTGGCGGGCACCGTTAGCCTTTAATAGGTCCGTGGCGGCCCTCAGTGTTGCGCCCGTGGTGAACACATCGTCGACCAACAATATCCGCTTACCACGAATCTGCCCGGCATTTTTCACGCGAAATGAACCTTTTAGATTGTCACGGCGTTGTGCTTCCGAAAGTCCGGCCTGGGCTTTTGTGCGCTTTGGCCGGCTAAGTTCCCTGGAGAGCGGTCGGCCCAAGCGGCGGGCGACTGGCCCCGCGAGCAAATCTGCCTGGTTGAAACCTCTCTGCCAGTGCTTCTGCCAATGCATGGGCATCCCTATCACGAGGTCGAAGTTCGAATCGATCGGCAAGGCGCGGAGCAGGAGTTTGCTCAGAGGAGCCGCCAGGGTTTCCACTTTGGAGTACTTGAAAAGATGAATCAGTTCCCGCAAAACGCCTTCGTAGTCGCCGAAGGCATGTACGGCATCGAAGTTCACGGCGCCGTCGCAACAAACAGAACAAAGGCCGTGCTCGTTCAAGGAATTGCGACTCAGGTAGGGGGTCCGACAGGAGCGGCAGAAAAATTCTGCAGTTAACGGGGCGGGCAGCTCAAGGCACTCCAGGCATACCGGAACGCGGGATACCCGTCGCAAAGGCCGTTCGCAAATCCTGCAATCGTCAGGAAAAACCAGATTGAACGCAGAAGAAAGAAATAAGTGTGTCCGCTCTGACAGCGTTTTGGCTAGTGGACGATTACTTGGAATGACGGTGCTATCCGTGAGACTAGGGAAGGCACACCCCCACTAATTCAGCAGTATACAACATACAAGGAAAGTAGAAAATGCGCGGCCAAAGTCGCAGAGGAACAGCTATGCATTTGCACTATCCAATTCGAAACCTATACGTTCCTTTGAACGTTGTGTACAGTACGAGGGCCGGTTCAGCAATGCTGAATGTTAATTAAGTGAAAAAGCTCAGATTCTTGCTGGTGGACGCTGATCCCAAACGCATGGAACGCGTGACATCCGTGCTGGCTGCGGCAGGTCACAGCGTTGTCTCCGTATCGTCACCGGAAGAAGCCGAAGAAGCTCTCGAAATCGTGAAGGTGGACGTAGTGGTTTTTGGCTCCCCCCATCCCGAACCGGTGTCGTTCGTCCACAGACTACGGGAACTCGAAAAAGCACAAAAGCATGCATTCCGCGCTCCCGTTCTCGCCTTATCACATGAAGTGCCGGTTTCTCCAGGGTGGTCTTCACCTGGCCCGGGCGTAATTGACGGTTACCTTGCGGAAGGATTCGGTCCGGAGGCGCTGCTCAGGGTCTGCGACTTCATCGCGCGATCGACGGCTGCCCAGAGCAAGACCACAGAATCCGCCGGTCAGGCGTCGCTCCCGGTGTTTGAACCTGAGAAGTTCCGGCAGCAAGTTGCTTACGATCCGGCACTGGCGGCGGAGATTATTGATCTATTTCTGGAAGAGAGAAGCATAGAGCTTCCGGAGATGCAGACGGCCCTGGAGCAAGGTGACTTCCGGCAGCTTTCTCAGATCGCACACACCATCAAGGGGTCTTTAAGCAGCCTGCATGCCATGCTCGCGCGCCATCACGCCCAGGAACTGGAGACTGCGGCAATGGCGAAAGATGGCGAGTCATGTGGGCGAATACTCTCGCAATTGGCGTCGGATTTGGAGACGCTGGAACCGTTGCTGTTGAATCTGCGGGATCAAGTCGAGCCTTAGGCCGCCTTTGCTAAACTGAGGGTGCTTTCCCTTCGAAGCACGTTCTTATGAGTTCCCCCCTCGCCACGGAGATTGTTTGCGCGCATAGCCCTGATTCTGATGATGCGTTTATGTTTTACGGGCTGGCGACCAAGAAGATCCGCTCGCGCATCTTAACATTTCGTCATGTTCTGGAAGACATTGAATCGCTGAATCGCAAGGCGACGGAAGGGGTATACGAACTCACCGCGATTTCTTATCACGCCTATCCTTATGTCGCGGACAAGTATGTGCTGATGGCCAGCGGCTCCAGTGTAGGCGATGCCTACGGTCCGATGGTGGTAAGTTCGCGTCCGATGAGCCCGGAAGACCTGAAAGGCAAAAAGATTGCCATTCCGGGGACGATGACCACGGCGTTTCTCTCGTTGAAGCTCTTTCAGCCCGATTTCGAGCACGTCGTTGTCCCGTTCGACAAGATCCTGGATGCGGTGAAGGACCATCAGGTTGACGGGGGCCTTATCATTCACGAAGGCCAGCTTACGTATGGGCACGGCGGCTTGCACAACGTGATCGATCTGGGAAAGTGGTTTAAGTCCAAGTATGGACTTCCTCTGCCATTGGGTGCCAACGCGCTGCGGCGAGATCTGTCCCCGGAAATTCAAGCGGAGTGTTGCCGCCTCATGCGTGAGAGCATCCAGTATGCGCTCGACAATCATGAGGAGGCATTGAATTACGCCATGCAATTTGCGCGCGACCTGGATTCCTCGCTGGCTGAGCAGTTCATCGGCATGTACGTCAATCACCACACGCTGGATGCGGGCGAGATTATTCCGCAGGCGGCGCAAAAGCTTCTGGACCTAGGTTACGAAGCAGGGCTTATTCCCCATAAAATTTCCGTTGAATTCGTGCGCTAATTCACCGGTTTTTCAAACACCGCGATAGACTATTCACTTGCACCGAATACTTGCTGTTTGCTTCCTAGCTTTTGCAATTCAGGCCTTTGGGCAAAGCGCGGGCAATTTTAGCCCTAAACAGCGCATCGAGCGCATCCGCCACCTGGGTAAGACGAACTCGGCCCAGGCCATTCCGGCGCTGGCGCAGAGCTTGAAGGATCCTGACCGCGACGTGCGCGTCGAGGCAGTGAGAGCAATCGTCAAGATCGGCACAGAAGCCAGCCTCGATCCCCTAATCGAAGCAGCGCACGATAGGGATTCCGAGGTGGAGATTCTTGCCACCGACGGTTTAGTGAATTTCTATTTGCCGGGATACGTAGTAAAGGGTGGCTTAACTGGCCCTTTAACACATGGAGTGCGGCAGGTTAAATCGTTCTTCTCTTCTCGCAACGATCAAGTAATCGGCCCGGACGTGACGGTGCGACAAGACGTCGCCAGCGCGATCGGTGATGTGGTTCGAAGTGGATCTGGCATTGATGCCCGATCCAATGCGGCGCGTGCAGCAGGAATTCTGCGAGCCAGCGGGGCAGTGCCGGCTATTTTGGATGGGCTTCGCTCAAAAAACAGCGAGCTGATCTTTGAATGTCTGGTGGCTTTACAGAAGATCAAAGATCCCGCAGCCGGTTCGCGAGTTTCTTTCCTTGCCCGGGACCTGGACCCGCGTATCCAGATGGAGGCGCTTCAAACGATCGGGGTCTTGAAGAGCGTGGAGTCGGCGCCCGATGTGCGTTCGGCGTTAGCCAACGGCTCCAATGAGAAAATTCGGCGAAAGGCGCTGGAAACCCTTGCCATGCTGGGCCAGACCGAAGATCGCGCGACGTTTAAACGATTTGTAGACAGCAGTGATCCGCGATCGCGTGTTGCGGCGCTGGAAGGTTTAGGCCGGCTTCGCGAACCGGAGGATTATCCCATCGCCAACCACGCCTATAACGAGAAGGACGCGGGTCCGGCGGTACATCTTGCGGCTGCCTTCGCGATGGTAGAGGAGGGCAACGTCTCAACGGCGGAGTTTAGCCCCCTTCAGTATCTATTTGAAAACCTTAATAGCCAAGACTTGGGCGACACGGCCCAGGCATACATGACTGAAGTGTTTAGAAATGCTGCTGTCCGCAACGCGGTGATTCCGCTGGCCACTGGCGCGACCAGGGATCAAAAGATCAGACTATGCGCGGCCTTTGGCGCCAGCCAGAGCGAAGACGTAGTCCCGGTGCTCACAAAGCTTTCGAGCGACATCGATCCCCAAGTCTCGCTGGCCGCCTCCACGGCCCTCCAGAAAGTAAAAACCCGCAAAACCTCTGACTGAAGAGGCTTGCGGGTTTTTGAAAGGCGATTAAGCGCCGTATCGGTGTCTGGTTTACTTCGCTTTCTTCTGTTTCTGCTGACCGACACGAATCTTGAATTGTTGCTGTTTGGCTTCTTGGTAGGCCTTATGGTCGTGACGCGCGACAGCGTCGGCTAAAAAAGCATCTACATTGGCGTCCTTCGGCAGGACGGCCATCAGCGTGTAACTCTCGTTGCAAGTCGGGCAAAAAGGCCGAAAACGCTTTACATTCGGAATTGCCATGGTCTTAGTAGGATAACACGAACGATCCTTCAAGATACTGCTTCCTTGAGTGCGGGGCCCAGTTCCGGGAACTGGAATTCAAAGCCAGCTTTCGTGGTCTCTTCCGGCAGAACCCGGGCGCTGCTCAGGAGGGCGTCCGACATTTCACCGAATGCCGCTTTCAAGGCAAATCTAGGAACGGTGAAAAGGCTCGGCCGATTGAGTGCACGTCCTAGTTCACGTGTAAATACCTGATTCGTGACCGACTGGCGGACGCCATTGAGCGGGGATTCGATCTCTGCATGTTCGGCGGCGAACACGAATAGACGGGCAAGGTCATGCAAGTGAATCCACGGCATCCACTGCTTGCCGCTTCCGAGTTTGCCGCCCAGGCCGAGACGGAATATAGGAAGCATCTGTTTCAAGGCGCCGCCGTTACGGCCCAACACGATACCGACCCGTATCGGTACGACCCTGACGTTGAATTCGCGCGCGCGGCTTGCTTCCCTTTCCCAGTCCCGGCAAACTTCGGCTAGAAAATCGCTGCCCGGGCTACTCTGCTCGGTCAGTAACTCGTCGCCCCGACTTCCGTAGTAACCGGTGGCCGAAGCTGACACCAGAACGGAAGGCTTGTACTCCAAGCGGCCAATGGCTGAAACCAGACTGCGCGTTCCCATAATCCGGCTGTTGTAAATACGACGCTTCACTTCGGGGCTCCAGTGTTGGGCTACCGGCTCACCTGCAAGATGAACGACGGCATCCAGACGGGGAATGCTGTCGAGCGGAGGGGGCTCACTCGTATTCCAATGATGAAACGCAGCTCGGGAATCCAGCTGCTGGCTGCGCTTCCGTCCCAGGTAGTTTACCGAGTGACCTTGCGAAAGCA
>Ga0308175_100003514_pt1 | contig 10872 bp, 4 predicted proteins | sample PhyCR1_3_FD_203893 | JGI IMG/M metagenome (GOLD analysis project Ga0308175, IMG submission 203893) | Soil microbial communities from UC Gill Tract Community Farm, Albany, California, United States - DLSLS.C.R1 | ecosystem: Environmental > Terrestrial > Soil > Agricultural land | place: USA... | reverse complement strand
GGGTCTCGCCGTTCCTGAGCCGGAGATAGGGACAGATCGAATCTTCTGTATCACGAATCGTCGCCGCTGCAGCAGAGTAGACAATATGGGAGGCCGGAAGACGGTCTCCATAGGTCCGTATAAGCTGATTCAACACAAGGTCCCACACAACGCCGGGCATCATTGGCGACCAGAGTGCCCACGTCAACGGCAGGCGTAGGATGCTTCTCCCTACAATAAGGCGGGGTTTGGAACTTGAACGTCTTGAGGCGGTCGCGACAGAGACCTGGGTTTCTTGTCTAATACTAAATAAATGCTCGAAGTAACTGGACTACAAGGACGACTTCCAGTTCACAAATATTGGGTAATAGCCTCCGTTTAAAATCGCTTCATATAGCTTCGTATTGTCTGAGCCGACCGGCTGAACCACTCGTTCCAACGTATTCACTTGGGTATTTAAGCCGCCGTGCACATAGAAAAGTATTTTTCGTGTCGCACCCTGCAAAGATTTTGCGGTGATATGTTTGAACAAGTCCTCCAAATATCGGTCATAGTCATCGGCAGGCATCTTCGGATAGGAGAAAAACGGGCTATGCCTTGTGTCCCCTATGTTGCCCGTGGGATCGACAGGACTACCATCACTGTCAAACATGACGATATGCTGGGTTGGCATAGGAGGGAGACTGCTACATCCGCTGAATATCGCGAAGGAGGCAAAGAGGACATATGTTCGTAACCGTATTAGAGTCCCCATTCCGCCATCGTTCTGTTAATGCGTGAATTCGACGACCACATCGGCATCCTCATGAAAAGAAAGCGTGCAGGTACCCACATCCCCATTCGTGCGGCTGCAAGTCGATGCATCGTGTTGCCACGACGCACCGGTCTCACTCTGCGCGCTATTCGCCGTTGCTGTAAACGTGATTGACTGACTCATTGGTACTTTTTCGATCAGACAAGGCAAGCTTGCCTCACAATGTTGCAACGTGCCGTCTGGAGCCGTAAGGCTCACCGAGCCTGTTCTGCTCACCGTGAGTGTGAGGCGCACACTGTCATAGCTCAAGGTGACAGTGTCTGCGCCCGCCATAGTGAAACTGCCACTCCGCGCTTGGACGTGCACGAGATACCGCCGTGATCCACGGTTCAGCAGACTCGGTGGAACGACTGCCTCAAGGTCCGATCCTTTAACGACAGTAACGTGCATCGTTTCCGCCTGGCCGGCAGGGTCCGTCAATTTCAGCCGTAATTCATTAGTAGGGAGGATTTGTGCATCGGGAGCGGAGTTCAGCGTGGCGATAATCTTGGTGGGATTGTTTGGCGGATCAACATGCACACTGCGCAGGGCATACTGACCAAGATCCTTGGCATAAGTGGCTTGTGTTGAAATTCCTTAAATTGCTCCGCCTCTCCTTTGGCTTGAAACTTTATGATCCGATATAGTCGATGTTCTTATTGACCGCGACCCGTGCGCCTACGTAGTCGCGATAGTCAGCAGCCCACAGGACCGCTTCCCAATATTCCACGCAGGTGGGGTTAGTTGTGTTCTTCGGGTTGTACCATTCGCATCGCTTTTGTGCGTCTTCATGAAAATCGGCTTTATTCTCCAGTTTAGGAGGGCTGATTCCAAGTTGGCGCAGAAAGCAGGACCGAGACAGCCAGAATGGTCCTAAGACGGTATGTGGCGTTGCTTTGTATGCGTTGCATGGCGTACTCCCTAAAACCTTGCGGTAAGCATCCCTATCTAAATAGTAAGTCAATAGGGCCAAACGGCCTGGATCGGAGAGCGTCATGCAGCTCAGTATCTCGGCCGTAATTGGACGCGGTGACTGGGTCGTTTCGAGGTTAGGAGTAGCGGGTTATATTCGAATCAATTCTTGATACGCATTGCTCAATCGATCGCACTATCCATTCATGATCGCTTCATCCAACGTAAAAATTTCAGCGTAAATCAGGCGGCTGGGTTGTTGGAGCGTTCCGCGCTCAACTTCGGTGTAGTTGGCCGAGATAAATTCGTGTTCTTCGATCAGGAGACGGAATTTCCCGGCGGCCGGCCTGTTCGCGAACTGCACAATGCCAGCCCAGATTGTGAGATCGGGATTGCCGGCGACCGAACCGTCCTTCTCCGGGATAATTTTCGCTACATCGGACGCCACGTCTTTCCAGGCGAGATCGCTATCACTTGCGTCATCATGCTGTTGCACGCGCACGCGGGTGCGTGTGGGGCGAGGGTTCAGATGTTCGGGCGTAGGTCGCGCCTGGATGATAGCGGCGGGGCCGCGCGGCGCGACTCCGCTGACGACGACACGGACGGTACGCGGATGATGAGGATCGGCGGTCACCATCGCCGAACGGTCGGGCGTGAGCTGTGCGAAATCAGCGAGAACGACGCGGCTGACTTTCGCGTCCGCGAGCGCGCACGGCTGATAGCGCACGAGCGCGAGGCGCACAAACGGCATGTAGGTTTCGCTCAGGAGATTGATCGTCAGGTCGGCGAACCAGAGCTTGCGACCCTCGTCATATTGTGGCGCGAAACCGGCCACTGAGATGCGGCCCGGGCTGCCATCCGGCTGGCTCGCGGAGGCTTCTCCAAGAGACAGGTTGTATTCTGAATCGGCGGCGTCTGGGAAATCGGACACATCGGGCGCACTGGCGAGGCTATCGGTTTGCCAGATCGGGTCCATGCCCCATTGCGTGAAGAACGGTTTGAACTTGTCACGTGCCGCTTGGTCGAGGGAGCCGTTTTGGTAACTCCAGAGAGCCACGCCGAGCAATTCGCCTTCGCCGGATGAAAACCATGGCCGATTCAGGTAAACGCGCAGCCCGCCGCCGAAGCGCACGCTACGTTTCAAATTCGTATCGGTCTGCCGTTCCCAACCGAACGTCGGCACGACGTAGACCACGTCCGGCGCGAGCGGACGTGCGGAGGCGGGAACATCGACGAGCACCGGCTTGCTCGTGCGGGCGAACGCCGAGGCGCCGAGGTCCGGATCGAAATATTCCCGGTAACGCGATGATGCCGTGGCCGTATAGGTAATAACGTGGTGCTTCGTATCCTTCAGGAAATGACGCGGCGCGGCATGGTCGAAGCCGTAGTCTTCCCAGGTTGTGTTATCCCCGGCACGGACAAAAAGAATCTGATCATGCTTGGAATCATAATAGCCGACGTGGCGCGGCTCCGGGTCGGGCGCGCCAGGTGCATCGAGGTACACATCGTTCAATGTCGGCAGCGGCAATTCATCGACAGGCGCGGCCTGATGCATCGTGGTCCATTTCGTTTGCGAAAGATCATCGACAGGATCGTCCCACGTGGCGAGCAGATCGACTCGGGCGGTGCTGGCGCCGTGAATCTTCAATGCGCCCAACAAGTACGCTTCATTGGAATCGGGCCGGCGCCAGGCGGTGATCGAGGCAAGCTCAGTTGGATCGGTTTGGCCTCGGCCGGGCGTGGTCAGCAGCGGAGTTGGATGGCGATCGGTCAGCTCGTGATGAACCGGGGCGGCGATAAATTCCGGCTGGCCGATCGGTTGCTGTACCGCATGCACAAGCGTGAGCAGGTGCGGCGGCGTGAGCATCCAATGCCCGCCCTCCACCGCGCGCTGCAGCACATGCGCGATGCGGTCTGCGTCCGAGCCGGGCCGCAAGTATGCGGGCTGCGGATCGTTGACCGTGAGCTGATCGATGTATTCGCGTAGCCATTGCCAGACACCCATGAGTTTTAGATCGTCCGGGTTCATGTAGCTTGTGAGCGGCACGACTACGGTCTGGCCTTTTGGCAAATAAATGGTGAGAACGCGGCCGTTCGGATCCCAGTTGGGCCGTAGATCGGTTTGATGAGGCGGCGGATCGACGAGGATGAGACGAAATCCTCTCGTCTGTTTCCAATCGCCACTCTCGCCAAAGCTGATCAAGGTCGCCGAACCGGGACGCGGATACGGGTCGCTGACCAAGTTGTACTCGACGCGCGCGTCGGCGCCGGCGTCGGGAACCGCTCGGCCGATGGCGCCCGAAGGCGTGCCCGGCAGATCCCGCAGGGCCGCGCCGCGCGAGAGGGGGTCGGGGAAAAAGGGCAACGGATCGATGCTGTCGTTTGGCTCAACGGGATACTCGTTAGACCCGTCGTCCGGCACCGGCTCGACGCGGCCTTTGATGATGATCTTCTTTTTCTGGAGCTCGCCGCGGTCGCGGTCGGCGATCAGCTTCCAGGTCGCGGCGTCGGATTTCAGCTTGCCGCTCGCGTCATCGAAGCGGCTCAGGCGTTCGCCCATTTCGATCGCGGCGCGCGGCGGAATAATGTGACGTTCGGCGTTCGAAATGTCCGCCGGGTCGGCGTCCTTGCTGATGTCGTCGTTCTGCGTGCGAATCACGAGCCGATCGACGGCGGAGCCGGGCGCGGTGACCGCCACTTCGTCGCGAATCACGTTGAGCGGCGCGGGCACCGGCTCGAAGCGCAGATATGTGAAGCCTTCCGGGTCGCGTGGGAGCGCGTAGGCGCGGCTGATCTCGTCGGCGAGTTTGTCGTCAAAGCGGAGGCTGTTGCCGGCCAGATCGACGGCGCGGGCGCGGAGGCGGTAGCGCACGCCAAAACGCAGCGTCGGCAGCGAACCGCGTAACAGCGTGTAATTCGTCGCGATGCGGAACGGCGTCTCGGCCTGGTTTTCAGCGAACTTATCCCCCTCACCGAGCCGCGGGATCGCGTCCTTCGCATTCGCGTAACGGCTCAGGTGTTTCCCCGGCCGCGGCACGCTTAAGCTCCAACCCGCCCAGCGCGCGATGGCTTCGTGCAGATACAGTTCGTGTTCATGGTGTTTCGCGCCCGGTGCGGGCTGCGTCGCCGCGAGCTCGACGAAGCCTTCCTCCGGCTCATCGTTAGGCTCGAACGCAATGTCGCCGACCACGTAAGTGCCATGGCGTAGATGCAGCGAATGCCACGCGGCGTTGCGTGAATCCCAGACATCGAGCCGATACCCACGTACGAGATCTTCGGCATAAAACGGACGCTTCGGCGGCTGGTTGCTGTTCAGGGCGTCGGTGAAGGCTTTCGCGTCTTGGATGGATTGCAGCAACTGCAACGCGCGATTGTCGGCGAACAACGAAAAGCCGCCCGAACGCAACGACGGCAGGGTTGCCTCCGGGTCGAACACTTCGGGATGTTGTGCCGCCTGGGGGGTCGCGTCCGGGATACCATTGTGCTCGCCGGATGGGTGCAGCGTTTCCGCAAGCATGATCGCTTTATGCATCGCGCCGTCCACGTCTACCTGCGCGAGGCCGAAGTGCGCCGGATCGAGATTGAGCAGGCCGAGCACCGCCCCGTGCTGTGACGGTTCAACAACCGAGCGCGGCGCGGTGAAGAAGAGTTCGTCCTTGTCGACGGTGATGTTCATGTAAGCCGTCGCGAGCGGATGCGTCTCCGGCTGGATGGCCCAATCCCAGCCGGGGATGGCGCGACCCACCGAAATTGTGTCGGGCTTGTCGAATGGCGTTGCGGCGATGAAGTCATTCGGCAAATCGAGATCGAGCACGAGGCCGAGCGCACGCAGCAGTTCGGGATAGGCATTGAGCGACGTGAGCGCTTGATGGAAGTCGAGCAGTTTTGCGCGATCCGGCATCTCAATTCCGTGCGCACCGTACGCTGGCGTCGGCATGTGATGGAAAACGGCGAACGGCGTGGCCGTCGCGCGCAAGCTGGTCGCGTTTGGCTGCCCGATGATCAGACCTTCGGAATCGAGCGGGCCGGACACCATCGCAAGCCGCTCGGTAGAGGCGTAGCGGTCACGCACCGCGTTGCGCAAGGCGCGAGCTTCGCGCCCGTCCCAATGCACTTGCAACCCATCCATGAGCTGGGCGAGCAGCTGCCGGTTTCTCGGCCGATCATCCTGACGGTTGCGCCTGGGCTCGTCCGGCAGAGCGAGCGCCACGCTCGCTTGTTGATACACCGATTTCAGCGCGCTCAAACTCTCGCGGACCGAAAACGAAATCAGCCCGCGGTCGCTGTAGTCATCGAAGCTTTTGTGCGAACGGACATACGTCTCGGAATTGAAAAGCTGCTCCCAAAGATCGGGCCGCAGGCCGGCGCCGTGGACGGCAAACAGCCGTGTGTGCGCGCCGCAATGCAGCTCCAGGTCGAGGCCGTCATCGCGCAAATGGCGCGTCCAATTCAGCCAGTCGGGAAACGAGCCGAGAGTGTCTGCGCCATCAAGCCTCGGCGAGACGAAGATGGAGACCGGCTTGGTGGCGGAGTTGAGGCTGATGCCGCGCGGCACTACCGTAAAGAGGATCGTTTGTTCGGTTGCCATACAAATTCCTCAAGCAAAGGCCAGCGCGTATTCCCCCCACGGTTCCGGGTCGGGATAGAAGTTGATGAAATGCGGGTCGCCGCTGCCGCCGAAAGCCCGCTCGACCGTCAACTCGACCGACGTGCTGAACAACAGAACGTGAATCGAGACCGTCAATGTCGCGCGACCATACGCTTTGTCGCGCGCGCCGTCATAGGTGAAACTCAGGTTGAACTCGACCGACACGCTGATGAGGCCGAGCACATTGAGCGAGCCGCCGAGCCGCAGGTAGCCGCTGAGAATCGCCGTGAGGTCGCTGCCGCCCTCCTTTCGCTGAAGCGAGAAATAAATGCCCGCCATGATGTGAACTTCCCCGCTCGCCACTCCAATATCGAGTGCCGCAGTCGCGCCGAATTCCAGCGCGACTTCCAGCGCTTTCATCCCCGCGGTATCGAGCTGGAGATGGAAAAATCCACCGCCGCCAAAGATGCCGACCGCAAGTAAAAATGGATGTGGCCGCTCCGAGATATTGAAGTCGAAAACCGGTTTCCCATCAAGGAACGGCAGGGTCAACGCCGCGCCGAGCTTCACGTCTTTCAACGTGAACACGCCGACCGTGAGCGGCGGCAACGCGAACGCAAATCCGGCGCGGATACCTAACGGATTGTCGATGAGATCGATCGACGGTCCATCACCGAACAAGCCCGGCGGAATCGCATTCCGGATTTCCTCGATGAACGTTAGATCGCCGCCGAAGCGCAGCGGCTTCTCTGGATCGAGCTCCACCATGACCTTTACTTTTTCGTTGCCGGCTTTGCGGAAGCTGAAGTTTTTGAATTGAATAAAAACCGACGCCAGGACGCTCACGGTGAAGGCGTTCAGCGAGCCTGAAAAATCCGACGTGACGCTGTCGGCCGAAGGCGGGCCCAGGTTCTCCGGGTTGATCGGTTTCGTGATCCTTCCCATGACTTCGAGGACGCTCGTGCCGCCGGTATTTTTGGTGATCGCGGCGATCTTGAGATCGAGCGTGCCGCCTGGCTCAAGGAACTTCGGCTTCCAATCGAGCGTCGTGACGTTGACTTTGCCGCCGCCAGGCACGTCTTGCCTTTCCGTACGCATTTTCGGCGCGTTTTCGTCCAGCGACATGCTTACGGGATGCACCGGGTCCGGCATAAAGAGGTCGAGTAAATCGAAACTGCCGAAAAGCATCGCCGCGCCTTTCGGGAAAAACTGCGTGGGATCAAAATTGTTTTTGACCGCGTTGGAGACGTCGCCTGCAAGGGGCCCGAGACCGCGCGAGAGCGTGGTCACGGCCATATTGGGCGTCGCTATTCCGCCGGCCTTTTCCGCGGCGATCTTGACGCCGAGCGAAGCGATGGGGTTCACCGCATTGAATTCGTTATAAGCCGCGTCCACAACTTGCGCGAAGACGCCGGTCGTGTTCGCGGGATCGTCCGCACCGTTCGCGACATAATCCGGAAACAGGCGAACACTTGTCGACTGATTCATACCGAGAAGCTCCTGCACCTGCGGGATTGTCACCGCCGCTTTGAGCAGCGTCGGCTGCACGCGCGCGGCGTCCATGATGAAGATCAGCGAGTCAGTGACTAGCTGCGTCGTGTCGGTTGGCTTCTTCGGATGTTTCGGCGCGAACGCGATCTTCTGGCCGGGAATGTTGCAGGCGCGGAACGGCACGCTCGTTTTATCATTGTAAGCCGCGATGACCTTCGCCTGGTTGCTGGGATTCCCGATATCGCTCCTCGAGACGAATATCATCGGCGCGGTGAAATCGACCATGTTGCCTTCCACATCCGTCGCGATTGCATGGAAGTGGAAGAAATCGCGCGTCGCCGCGCTCGTCATCACCTCGACCCAGAACGTTCGGTTTGGTGTGAGTAATTTCGGGTCGGCAATATCCGGCGTCACGAGCGTCGTAAGGCGCACAGACTTCAGCGGGTTTCCGTAATCGGTGGCCGCGAACTGCATGACGGGCTTGCGCACGACAATGAACATCCGCTGCATTAAATAAGCAGCCACGATACCGTTTGCTTCCTCGAATTTTCGCTCCGTCACTTTAATAAGGGCGGCCGGATGGCGGAACGGCCACAGCTCGCCCTCATAGACGATCTTCACATAGTGATCGCGGCCTTGCGTTGCGAGATGCACCCACTCGGAGAGGTCGAGCTGTTGCGGCGGCGACTGAAACAACAAGTTTGGCTCGTCGATGAGTCCGATCGGCCGCTCCACGGACGCTCGGGCCTCTACTCTCAATCGAGGCATCTTGCGCAAGACGTCAATGTTCTTGAAAACTTCGCCGAAATCGGGACGCCGGTGGATGACAGGTTGCGCGCGATGCGGCGGGTTCCATTGCCCGCGTGAACGCAGCCAGCCGCCTAAGGATGAAAGCATCAATCTGTCGGCATGGAATGGCTGCGGCACGTACGGCGCAGAAATCGTGATCGGCCGCCGCTTGCGCGCATGCACGGTGCGATCCAATTCGTAGCCGTGGAACGCGGAAGTCAGCACCACGATTTGATGCCGGTCGTTGCCGCACATCGCGGTGCGACCCAGCTCCGGGTCATCTTGCACGGCTGGCATTTTGTTTGGGTCGTAATCCGGCGACCAGATCGCCCGGAGCGGCGCGAGATCTGATTTCGAGAGCTCTGTGATGCCATCGGCGGCCTTCAGTGCAAGACGTGTGTGCCAAAGCTCCGTGCGCCCGCGCGAGGTGAACGGCTGCAGGCGATGCATCCACGCGACGTCGCGCGTGGGTGAAATCACGAGGCGGTAAGGCAACTCGATCGCGGTCTCGTTCGCCGCCGGCTCGTGAATTGCCGGCGCGCCGGCGATCTGATTCGCAGTCGGGTTATCTCCAATGGCTGCGATGCCGTTGACGCTCAGTTCAAGGTTCGACCATTCGAGCAATCCATCGAAAGTAAACGGAATTGCCGCCTGCGGCGGCACGACGAATACAAGCCGGCTTGAATGGCCGATCTGCGCGACGGTGGGTATTGTTTTCGGGCGTTCTGCAGCGGCCGCGATCTCCGCGCTCTTAGATACCATGCCTGGCGAGGGCAGCGGGGCGTGGGTCGTGGTATTACGTTGATCCGGATCTGGAGATTTTTTATTCGGATCGCTCTCCCATTTGATCGGGGTCGGAGTAGGAGCTCCCGGCACGAGGGCCGCTTCGAAAAAGGCTGATTCCGCAATCGTCTGCGGCGCGAAAGTGAAGCGGAGAAACGCGGGTCGCTCTCGGTCTTCGACGGTGAGAAGCGGATTACGGTTCTCATCCTGAGTAAGGTGGAGGTTAATGCCATCCACTTGTAGATGCAGTAAGTCGTCCGGACGAATCAGCTCAGCATGAAATGGCTGCCTTAAAGCGGTAGAGTTAGACACTGAGCGAACTCTTTTTTACGGTTGGCATACACCTCCATTGGTGAGGAACTTGATGGCCATCCAATAAAAGCGCAAAACCGCAAGAAATTCGCTCCTCTGCACACACGACGCGCGTAATCATTGTCTTAAAGATATAGACCGTCTGTTATCTTGTCATTGTTGGCATAGTACGCTTTTCCTGATGAAGAGGAAATGAAGAAAAGTGAGAGCGACGCGAGCAACGATCGTCCTCCTCATTTGGACACGAGGCAGGGATGGTGAAATTCCGCTACTATGTAGCGCATGGCATTTCGTGAACAGTCCGCAATTTCAAGCCATTACAGTTCAACCGCATTGCCGTTCTTGTGGCATGTCGAAACGGTATGGTATAGGTGACTTCATATTATGGCTCAGGATCTTTCCACGACGATTGCGGGCGTTCGATTCCCCACCTGCCTCATGAACGCCGCCGGCGCGTTGTGCGTGACGGAGGATGAACTCCGGCATTTAGGCCGGTCGCACGCCGGCGCGATCGTCACCAAATCGATGACCGTCGAATCGCGCACGGGCAATCCCGACCCTCGCTACTACGGCTTTCCCGGCGGTTCGATCAATTCGATGGGGTTACCGAACTTAGGGTATGCGGCCTACGCGAAGCTGATTCCGGGGTTGCGTGAATTCGGAAAGCCGGTCATCGCCAGCGTGGCCGGACTTTGTGAAGCGGATTTTGTGAAGATCGCCATGGCCATTAATGAGAGTCGCCCGGATCTGATCGAGGTCAATCTCTCGTGCCCCAATATTCCCGGCAAGCCGCAGATCGGCTATGACGCCGAAGATTCCGAACGGCTGCTTGAACAGGTGCGCCGAGTCATTACTGTCCCGATGGGGGTGAAACTGCCGCCGTATTTCGATCCGGCCCATCACGAAAAGATGGCGCGGGTCATCGAGCGTGTCGGCGTGGAATTTTTGTCGCTCATCAATTCGGTCGGCAACGGACTCGTTGTCGATCCCGAACGAGAATCGGTGGTCATTAAACCAAAGGGAGGATTTGGAGGATTGGGCGGCGCAATGATCAAGCCGGTTGCGTTGGCCAATGTGCGCGCATTCTGGAAGCTCTTCGAGGGGCGGATTCCGATTATCGGCGTCGGCGGGGTCGTGACCGGAACGGACGCGTTCGAGCATCTGCTCTGCGGCGCATCGGCGGTGCAGATCGGCACGGTGCTCGTGGAAGAAGGTCTTGGAGTGT
>Ga0308175_100003513_pt1 | contig 10872 bp, 5 predicted proteins | sample PhyCR1_3_FD_203893 | JGI IMG/M metagenome (GOLD analysis project Ga0308175, IMG submission 203893) | Soil microbial communities from UC Gill Tract Community Farm, Albany, California, United States - DLSLS.C.R1 | ecosystem: Environmental > Terrestrial > Soil > Agricultural land | place: USA... | reverse complement strand
ACTTCAACACGCTTACGCTGCTCGATAACGTGAGCTGGGTGAAATCGAAGCACACAATCAAGTTCGGCGCGGAGATTCAGGCCCATCGTGATAATTACCGTAACTTCGGCAGCGGCGGAGGAATCTTCAATTACAGCCAGTTGGAAACTGCATTGCCAGGCGTAACGGGTTCTGGCAACGCGTTCGCCAGTTTCCTGCTGGGAGCTGTGGATAGCGGCTCTTCTTACTTCCGCTCTTCGCTTCCCGGAGGCCGGTATAAATACATCGGTCTGTACGTCGATGATACGTACAAGCTCACTCCGAAGCTGACGTTCGATATCGGATTGCGCTATGAAATCCAGATCCCTGCGTCCGATCCTCTGGGCCGGATCTCATATATGGACCCCTCCGTGCCGAATCCAGGCGCCGGGAATCTTCCGGGCGCAGAGGTTTTTGGGAACAATGGAACTGGCCGCAACCAGTTCACGGAGACGCACTACAAGAACTTCGGACCTCGAGCCGGATTCGCTTACTCGATCACGCCGAAGACTGTGATCCGTGGTGGCTATGGAATCTTTTACGCAGCGTATATCAGTGAAGGTATCGGGCTGCCGCAGAACGGATTTTCCACCACTCCGAGCTTCTCCAGCCCGGACAATGGACTGACGCCGGCCTTCTACTGGGATGGCGGGTTCCCTCAGAATTTCAGCCACCCGCCAAACCTGACTCCCACCGTGCAGAACGGGCAGAGCGCGCAGCTTGTCTATCCGGCGTCCGGCGGCCTGATTCCTTATTCGCAGCAGTACAACGTAACCGTGGAACGCCAGATCACCAACTCGCTCATGGTCAGTGGCGCCTTCGTGGGAAACAAAGGAACCCACATCTACGACGGGAGCGCGCAGGTGAACCAACTGAGCCCCGCGTACTTTTCGCTCGGCCAGGCGGTGCTTCAATCGAATATCAATTCGCCTCTGGCGCAGGCGGCCGGCATTCAGGCTCCATTCCCTGGATTCTCTGACCTGTTCGGTAGTCGGGCAACCGTCGCGCAGGCTCTGCGTCCTTTTCCCCAATACCAGGACGTGTCGATCGTCGCAGCGCCATACGACAGCTCAACTTACAATTCGTTCCAGTTCAAGGCGGATCAGCGTCTCACTGCCGGGCTGACCGCTACACTCGCCTACACCAGATCGAAATTTCTCTCGGACGGCGTTGAGTTCACGAGCGGGTCTCCCCTTCGCCAGAATTACTATCAGCGCGAGAAGTTTCTCTATCCTACGGACCAGCCGAATATCGTTTCGATGAGCTTCAACTACGCGCTTCCCTATGGGCGCGGAACGCAGACGGGCGTGATGCGCAAACTCCTGGGTGGCTGGTCCGTTTCGGGGTTCGGGACTTATGGCAGCGGGTACCCCGTTCAAGTTACGGCCGTAAACGTCAATTCGTTCGCGTTTACCGGCGGCTTGCGGCCCAACCTCACCGGACAGCCGCTGCGCGCGACTATGGGTTCCGGGGGATTCGATCCGAACCGCGATTATTACTTGAATCCCGCGGCGTTCTCTTCGCCCGGAGCGTTGACATTCGGCAACGGCCCCGTGTACCTTCCGGTGCGCGCTCCGATGCTGATCAACGAGTCTTTCGGGCTATTTAAAAACACGCGGATCAGTGAGCGACTAACGAATCAGTTCCGGGTGGAAATGTCGAACCCGTTCAACCGCGTCGTTTTCGGTACGCCCACCGGCGATATGTCTTCTGCCGCTTTCGGAAAAATCACATCGCAGGGCAATTCACCCCGCCTGATCCAGTTCGGCATGAAGATGATCTGGTAGGGCGTTCGCATGTTGCTGCTGGTGGCAACGCTCGCTGCTTGCGGAGATTGCCACCCGCAGATCGCCGCGAGATGGGCTAAGTCGCCCATGGCGCTGTCGAGCGGCATCACGGACCCGATCCAGGAACCCGCGGGTGAATTCCTGGACAAGAGTTCCCGAACTCGCTTCGAGATTCGACGTGATGCCGGCGCGCTGGAACTGATCTGGCCGGGACATAAGCAATCCCTCGATTTCTATATCGGCTCCCGACGCATGGGCCGAAGCTACGGCTTCATCGAAGATGGCTATCTTTACCAGGCTCCCGTTGGTTATTACGCGCTTCGACGCGTATGGGGCATGGCTCCTGGTTATGAGCACGACTCGACTCCAGACCTGAACCGGCCGATTACTGCCGAATGCCTCTTTTGCCATTCCAGCGGAATGACTCCTGCCCGCGGGACGCTCAACCGATTCCAGGATCTTTCCCAGCTCCACGGCATTACCTGCGAACGGTGCCACGGCGAGGGCGCGGAACATGCGGCGCATCCGCGCGCCGATAACATCGTGAACCCCGCTGGGCTTACCGGTTCAAAGCGTGATTCCGTATGCGAGCAATGCCACCTTTCGGGTAAAGTTCGGCTCCTGCTCGCCGGGCGGAAGCTAAGTGATTTCCGGCCAGGCGAAGAGCTTGCCACCTATCTTGCGGTGTTTACGGCTGCATCCGCCGGAAGCGTTGGCGTGAACAGCCATGCGGAGGCGCTCGCTCGCAGCCGCTGCAAACAGGCTTCCGGCGAACGTTTGTGGTGTGGAACCTGCCACGACCCGCATGGGGCAGCGGCAACCGATTACAATCGCGTCTGCACGACGTGCCACGAACCGCGCCAGTGCCCGGCTGCGCGCGTATCGGCCGAGACATCGGCAAAGAAGGGCGATTGCATCGAATGCCACATGCCGAAGTCGCGGCCCGTCGACGGCGGCCACACAGTCTTTACGGACCATTCCATTCCCCGGCTCGCCGGCAAACCGCAGCAGCAGCGGGTCACGGATCTCCAGCCGTATTTCGCCGCATCACGGCAGAGCAGCAGCGCGCGCAATCTGGGTCTCGCCTACGCAGAAGCCGGCCTGCACCTGGATCGGGGCGACTGGTTGCAAAAAGCATGGCCGATGCTCCGGCAGGCGGCTATTGAAGGCCGCGGAGACCCGGCGCTTTACGCCGAAGTCGCGAGATTCCTGAATGCAGCAGGCAAACGTGACGAAGCGATTCGGTATTATCGGCTGTCGCTCGAATCGAACGGCCTGCAATTCGACTCGCTCGTCAATCTTGCGCGGCTCCTTGAGCAAAAAGGCGAGAAAGCTGAAGCCGCCACGCTGCGCGTCCGCGCCACTCAGGCATGCCCTCGGTGCGTGATCGCGCTCAATAGTCCCACCCGCTAATGTTGCGCGGCCGGACTGCCCGCGGACGCAGGCCGCGCCGCTCTCCCCATTCCACCCGGCGGGGTACTCAGCGCATTCAGACCGTATTTGTAGTTCGGATCCATCGCGGCTATGTCGGTCCGGTACACAACAGAATTCGCGCTCGGAAACAACGCCGGAACCTGCTGGGTCACCTTTCCTGTAGCCGCCCATTCGGTTCCGCGCTGGAAAGTAGTGATAAAGCCGGCACAACTCAGCGCATTAATGTCGTGGCCAAGAGTCGTATGAAAGATGCGCCCCTTGCCAAAGCGGAGCGTCATCAGGATCGGCTCATCGCGGCCGGTTCCGTGATTTGCCGGATCGGAATATGCGGTTGCAAGCACCGTCATCTCTTTTCCCGGTCCGCGCAGACTGTTGTAAAGCTCATCGCCCTGATGCATCCACACGCGCGGCAGCCCTTTGGTGATTGGATGATTCGCGTCCTGCACCGTGATCGCAAATGGCACGCGATTGCCGTGTTGGCCTGCGCTGCCCGGTTTATCATCTGAGACGAGTTTGCCTTCCTTCATGTACCAGAGCGGTCCCGACTTCTCGTCGCGGCCACGCCAGCCTCCGATGCCGATCATTTCGTTGAACGCGCGCCATCCTCCAAAAGCGTTGTCCGCGGCATGCACCGTAACGAGCCCTCCTCCGCCGCGAATATACGCCTCAAATGCGGATTTCAGCGAATCCGGCCAACGCTCGTCCGGGGCGTCGTAGTTCATCACCAGCACCTGATGCTTGCCGAAATCGGGTCTAAAGGCGTTGAAGTCGCCATTGGGCCCGGGCGCAGTGACAACATCCACCTGGAACAAGTTCGTTTCCTCCAGCTCTTTTTTGAGAACAGGGGTAGTTAATTTCCACGCGTGATAAGGGCCGCCGCTCTCACCATCAAGAAGCATTACCCTGATCCGCTCCGCGCCGTGCAGCGGCGCGTTGAGAACGGGGATAGCCGCCAATATCGAAAAGAGAAGAAGCTTAGTCATGTGTTTGCCGCTTCGCGCTGATGTTGTTTACCACTCGGCCACCGAACCGTCGTCGTGAAATACGCGCGCCATCGGGTGCGTGCCGCCGAACGGATATTTGGCGAGGCTCGCTTCGGATAATTCGAAGCCGAGGCCCGGCTTTTCGGAAAGCGGAAACCGCCCGTTCACCATGCGCATCGCCGGAAATCCGAACCACTCTTCCCAGATCTTGTCCGTCGGGGTCGGCTTCACCAATCCGCAGATTTCCTGCACCACGAAGTTCGGCATCGCCGCATCTACGTGGATGGTCGCCAGTCCGCCAATCGGCCCCTCGCATGCGTGCGGCGCCATCGAAATGGAAGATACATTGGCTGTCGCCGCGACTTTCCACAACCCGCTGATGCCGCCCACATGGTTGATATCGGTTTGCAGAATGTCGACCACGCCCATCTCGACTATCTCGCGAACCCCGTACGATGCAATCAGCCGCTCGCCCGTCGCGATCGGAGTCGTGGAGCGCCGCGCGATCTTCGCCATCGCCTGAACGTTCTCCGGCGGGCACGGCTCTTCGATGAACAGCAGATTTAGCGGCTCCACTTCCTTCACGATCACGGACGCCACGCTCGGGCTCGTCTTCGCGTGGAAGTCAATCGCGATATCGATGTCCGGACCGAGCGTCTCCCGGAGCATCTGCATCGCTTTGATCGCCCGGTCGATCTTCGGCCGCCGCTCGATCCATTCGTAATAGCCCGGAATCCCGGCCTTCACGCAGGTAATACCCTGCTCGTGCGCCGTCTGCCGGATCTGGACCAACTGTTCGCGCGACGCGCCATCCACGTGGTAGTAACCGCGCACGCCTCGCGGATCGAACGGTCCGCCAAGCAGCTTGTAGACCGGCATGCCCAGCGCCTTGCCGCGGATATCCCACAGAGCCTGATCGATGCCGGAGATTGCCGAACCCATCAATGGGCCCGCCCGATAGAACGAGTGGATATACATCGATTGCCAGATGTGCTCCACCTGCATCGGGTCCGCGCCGATCAGAAAATCCTTGAAGTCGTTGATGCAGGCCATCACCGCGCCCGCCTTGCCTTCGAGCGTGCCCTCGCCCCAGCCGATGATTCCCTGATTCGTCTCCAGTTTCACGAAGACATAAGGACGATCGGACGTCGGACTGAAAGAGACGCCGAACACCTTCATGCCGGTAATCGTCAGGCCCGAACTCACATCCTTGAACGCTTCGAGACCCACCGGTCCGGTTTGTGCGCGCATCCCGCGCCCGCCGCCGCGTGCCTGCAACTCGCAGCCGCACCAATCCGCATCGAGAGCAGGCCGCTTCCTGGCGCCGGCCATCGCAATTCCGGCCGATCCGAGCGCAAGGAAATTTCTACGCCGCATGATATTTCTCCAGTGCTGCTTCATTCACCGTAATGCCCAGGCCTGGCGTCTTTGTCAGTTGAAGAAAGCCGCCGTTGCCGCTCTCGATGGCTGGCGATATGATCTCGCGCCGCATCGCCCGATCCTGCTCGGCCGCCGGAATCGGCACATGCTGGATAAAGAAATTCGGAACGCTCGCGGCAAGCTGAATCGCTGCGGCCGTACCCACTGGCCCTCCGCTCGTCCGTGGCGCGACCGCCACATAATAAGGTTCCGCCAGAGCCGCCACGCGTTTCGTCCCGCTGATGCCAAAAATGCCGATGTCCGGCCGCACAACGTCGATCAGGCCTTCGCGTAACAGCGCCTGAAACACGCCGGGATCATCGATTCCCATGCCGAATCCGAGCGGCACAACCGTCTCACCGCTGATCTTCCGCACCGCGTCAATATTCGAGTGTGAGCACGGTTCGTCAAACCATAGCGGGTGTTTTGTCTCCACCGTGGCCGCAACAGACGCCGCATCTCCGGGCGTCAGCAGTCCGTTGCCCGCCAGCACGAAATCATCTTCGGCGGGAACGGCGTTCACCAGTTGCAGAATCTTGTTCTGGTACGCCTTGCCCTGGTTCCGCGAGACTGGGGCCGGAACGTCAATCACCGCAACCGGAAATTCTTCCGTATGCGGCGAACTGTACGCTCGCACCTTACTGCGCGTTGGGCCGCCGAGCACCCGGTATACCGGCGCATTTGCCGCTTTCCCGAGAATATCGAGCAAAGCGATATCGAGCGCTGCACGAAACGGCGTTGAAGGCGAAATGGCTGCATAGGCATTGGCGGGCCGGCCAATCCATGCCGATTCGAGCGCCTTGAAATCGGCGGCCGGATCGTATCTGCTCTCGCCCCAGCCGGTCAGTCCCGACCGTGTCTTCACCCGCAACAGGGAATAGCGATCGCCTGAGACCGGCTCCCCGAGAGGGAAATGCCGAATTTCCGTAATATCAAGTTCGGCAGGCTTCGTAGCCGCCGCGGCTATCTGTGGCGCAAACCCTGCCACAAGACGTGCTCTCCTGCGCATGATCGCGTGATTCATGGCTTCGCACCTTTCCGGGAAAAGCTTTCAGCACAACCTGTTCCGCTTAGGTGGCGCGGTCACCACCGATATTCCCATGCCCGTTGATCGTATCGCGTTCACTGCATTGGTGGATGGACCGAAACCACCAGCACCTGTTCTCCGCAAACTTCCGTCAACCGGCAATGCGACACGAGGAATCAATAAAGAATAAGTATCCGAACTGTCCGACGATCCTCGAAACCCTCGAACTGCAACAAAAACACGTTTTTGAACTGCCGACTGAAATGCCAGAATGGGAATCCGACGCGAAACTCCAGGTTCCGTCATGTTCATTGGCGCAAAGATCTCTCATTTTCACGTTCTGGAAAAGATCGGGCAAGGCGGGATGGGCGAGGTTTATCTCGCCGAAGATACTATTCTGCATCGCCGGGTTGCGCTCAAATTCCTGAAAACCGGCCGGAGCGAAGCCGAACGGAGCCGGATCATCGCGGAGGCTCGCGCAGCCGCCGCGATCGATCATCCCGGCGTTTGCAAGGTGTTCGAGGCAGGCGAGGTGGAATCCCGGTCTTTCATTGCGATGGAGTTGCTGGAAGGCGACACGCTCGAAAAGAGAATTAGCCGCGGGGCAATGGCGGTGCAGGAAGCCTTGCCACTCGTTATCGAGATCAGCGAAGCGCTGAGTGAAGCCCACGGCAAGCGACTGGTTCATTGCGACCTGAAACCCTCGAATGTGATGATTACCGGGGCGGGGCACGTCAAACTGATGGATTTTGGGCTCGCCCGCCGCATTCGTGAACCGGCTTCCGCAGAAGACGAAACCATGACACTCCGGACCGCGCCGCCCGGCATTGCCGGCACGCCGGGGTACATGGCGCCGGAGCAGGCGAAAGGCGAGGCGTTCGATGGGCGCGCGGATCTCTTCTCATTGGGCATCATTTTCTATGAAATGCTGTGCGGCGTTCATCCTTTCCGCAGGAACACCTCCCACGCGACCGTCGCCGCCATTCTCTACGAAGATGCGCCGGATATCCGGAAGTATCTCCCGGATGCGCCGCCGCTGCTCGCCGACATCGTCAGCCGAGCGCTCGAGAGGAACCCGGAAACGAGATATGCGTCCGCAGCCGAGTTCCGATCCGATCTCATCAGATTGCGGGATGCCACTCGTCTGGAGCCCGCACGCTCTCGCGCTACATTGCCATCGGTCGCCATCCTGCCGTTTCAGGATCTTAGCGCGGCAGGCGATCAGGGCTATTTCTGCGACGGTTTGGCTGAGGAACTGATCGTCGCTCTGGGCCGGATTAAAAGGCTGCGGGTGGTGGCCCGAAGCGCTGCATTCCATTACAGAAACTCCGCCCTTTCGCTGAGCGAGATCGGGAACACGCTCAAAGCGGCGATGATTCTCGAAGGCAGCCTTCGGAAATCGGGAGAGCGTGTGCGCATCGTGGTGAATCTGGTGGAAGTTGCGAGCGCTTCGTCCGTCTGGACCGAGGTTTACGACCGCCGGTTGGATGACATTTTCGAGGTTCAGGATGAAATCGCTCGCGCTATAACGCAACGGCTGCGCGTCACCATGAACCTGCTATCGAGCGAGGCGGCCAGTACCGGAGGCACTCAGAACGCGCGTTCGTACGAAGCGTATTTGAAAGGTCGCTATCTCTGGAACAGGCGCACGGAACGGAACGTGCGGCTGAGTATCGCCGAGTTCGAGAAGGCGTTGATTGAGGATCCTGAATACGCGCTGCCCTGGGTCGGGCTGGCGGATGCATGCATCACGCTTGCCTTGTATGGCGCCGCCAGTCCGATGGACATGATGCCGCGCGCGAAACAGGCAGTGAATCACGCGCTTGGATTAAATCCCGAACTCGCGGAAGCATTCATGTCGCGCGGATGTGTTCGGGCAATTTTCGATTGGGATTGGAACGCGGCCGAAACCGATTTTGAGCAGGCAATCCGAGTGAACCCGCGATCTGCCCAGACACGCCAGTGGTTCGCCATGAACTGCCTTGCGCCGCAGAGGCGATTCGAGCGGGCGCGATCGGAACTGAAGATAGCTTCAGAGCTGGAACCGATGTCGCTGGCCATCGCAACATCGCCAGGCATTCTGGATCTGTTCCGGGGCGATTACGATGCGGCGATCCGGCGATTCCAGGCAGTGCTGGAACTCGAAGAAGGTTTCTACCTCGCGCACTATTTTCTGGCTCAAGCCTGCTCGGAAACCAGCATGCATCAGGACGCAATACGGGAAGCGGAGCGGGCCGTCGCGATCACGAACGGATCATCGGAAAGCCTTTCGGTCCTCGGCTATATCCAGGCCGCGGCGGGGAACGAAGCGGCGTCTTCACGGGTCTTGCAGATGTTGTTGGATCGCCGGGCGAACGCTTATGTCTCGCCGGTGCTGATCGCGCAGATTCAGGTCGGACTCAGCCGCACTGACGCCGCAATTGAGAATCTGATAAAGGCGCTTGAGGTGCGCGCGACGGATTTGATGTGGATTGCCGTGCGGCCCGCGTTCGCGAGAGTTCGCCGCGACCCGCGCGTACGCGAGATTCTCAGCCGGCACGGGCTGGGAATTCCGGCGCAGACATCAACGGCTTCGGGACAGGACTGATTTGCGCAAGCCGGCGCATTTGGTGTTGCATTGAGCTTCAGGGCTAAGCATAATCGAGAATCCTGTCCCTGGACAGCGCTGCTGCGGAAATTCCCGCGGCGGCCCGTTTAACCTCCAGCGCGGGTAGTCATGCTGCGAAGCACATCGGTTTTCTTAATAGCGGTCGCGTCGTTAGCGGGAATTGGTTCCGCGCAGGTAGATTCTGCAACCGCGACGATTGAGGGAACCATCTTCGACCAGCAAGGCCAGGTCGTAGAGCGGGCTCGCATCCTCATAGTGAACACGGCGAAAGGCGTGGTCAGCAGCGCCACCAGCACGCCGGAGGGCTATCACATTTCCTCCCTCGCGCCAGGCGTGTATCGTGTCGAAGTCGAAGCGGAGGGCTTTGCGACGAGCGTTTTGAAAGACGTTGTTCTGACAGTCGGCCAACGCCTTACGTGCGACGTTCATCTCAAACTTGGAGCGCAGTCAACGACCATTGAAGTGAAGGCCGACATCCCTCCGCTCAAACCGAACGAGACGCAGCAGGCCAACATCATCAACCAGAGACAGGTCGAGAATCTGCCAAACGTAGCAAGAAATTTTGTTCAGTCAGTCTACACGATTCCGGGCGTCATCAATTCGTTTACTCCCACACTTCAGCATCCTGGCGTCGGTACCGCGTTTTTATCTTCCGGGTTCTCGATCGGCGGCAGCAACGGACGAAATAATCTTGTAACGATCGACGGAGGCGAAAACGACTATGGTTCCGGCGCTCTCCGCGAGAATCATGTCCCCATCGATTCGATCCAGGAATTTCAGACGAATCGGAACTCATTTGCTGCCGAATTCGGGTTCACGCTCGGAACCGCGATCAACATGGTCACTAAAAGCGGGACGAACCAGTTCCATGGGAGTGCGGCGGCCTGGTTTCGAGGCCGCGCGACGGATGCGGAAAACTTCTTTGACAAACTGAACCTGCCCGGGGACAAGCCTTTCGAGCAGAGCGCGATCTTCAGCGCGACCCTGGGCGGCCCGATCCGAAAAAATCTTTTTTTCTTTACTGCACCCGAATACCAGAAGCTGGATTCCGCGACGGTGCGGAACCTGGCCGGCCGCGAAGAACTGCAGGGCATCGCTTCACAGGCGAATGGTTACGACGCGGCGACAGGTCTGTGTCCGAACGAGAAGACGCCTCAGCAGCAGGTTACGCAGGTTTGTTATTTGACGCAGATGGCGAAATCAGCGGGGCCTGCAAGCACGATCGGCGCAGCGTTGCTTGCCTCACCGGTATTCGGAAATCCGCTGGCGAATCCAATCCTGAATGCTCTCGTAACGCAGAACGACGGCACATTCGACGGCATCCCGGCGAGCCCCGTAGGATCGGGAGTTCGCGGCTTGCCCGGGTTCTCCACGCCGCGAGGTCGTTATCTGAACTGGGTCACTCGTCTCGACTATTTACCGGGCGGACGGGATAGCCTCTCGCTTCGTTTCTCACTGATGCGCGAAACCGATAATGTGCTTCCGCCGCCCCCCTACTCCGGTTCGGAGTTCCAGACGGACTACACGGTAACGGGGTCATGGACCCGGTCGTTCACTCCGAATATTTCGAACATGTTCCGCGCCCAGGCTGTTCCG
>Ga0308175_100003512_pt1 | contig 10874 bp, 11 predicted proteins | sample PhyCR1_3_FD_203893 | JGI IMG/M metagenome (GOLD analysis project Ga0308175, IMG submission 203893) | Soil microbial communities from UC Gill Tract Community Farm, Albany, California, United States - DLSLS.C.R1 | ecosystem: Environmental > Terrestrial > Soil > Agricultural land | place: USA... | reverse complement strand
AGGAACCGCTCGCCGACCTTCGGCAGCTGGGGGTTGGCGATCGCGTTGATCCTGTCGATCGCGGCCTGTGCCGACGGCCCATCGGTCGCGCCGACGAACACGGTGCCGTCGTCCTCGATCGAGATCTGGGCGCCGGTCTCCTCGGTGATGGAGTTGATCATCTTGCCCTTGGGCCCGATGACCTCGCCGATCTTGTCCACCGGCACCTTGATCGCGGTGACGCGCGGCGCGTACGGGCTCATCTCGTCAGGGGCGTCGATCGCCTCGGCCATCACCTCGAGGATGGTCAGCCGGGCGTCCTTGGCCTGCGACAGCGCCCCGGCCAGCACCTGCGACGGAATGCCGTCGAGCTTGGTGTCCAGCTGCAGCGCGGTGACGAAGTCCTTGGTACCTGCGACCTTGAAGTCCATGTCGCCGAAGGCGTCCTCGGCGCCGAGGATGTCGGTCAGCGCGACGAAGCGACGCTCGGACGTGCCGTCCTCGAGATCGACGTCGTCGGACACCAGCCCCATCGCAATGCCCGCGACGGGCGCCTTCAGCGGAACCCCCGCGTTCAGCAGCGCAAGCGTCGACGCGCACACCGAGCCCATCGAGGTGGAGCCGTTCGAGCCGAGCGCCTCCGACACCTGACGGATGGCGTACGGGAACTCCTCGACGCTGGGCAGCACGGGCACCAGCGCCCGCTCGGCCAGTGCGCCGTGCCCGATCTCGCGCCGCTTGGGTGAACCGACACGGCCGGTCTCACCCGTCGAGTACGGCGGGAAGTTGTAGTGGTGCATGTAGCGCTTGGAGGTCTCTGGGCCCAGCGAGTCGATCTGCTGGGCCATCTTGACCATGTCCAGCGTGGTGACGCCGAGAATCTGGGTCTCGCCACGCTCGAACAGCGCGCTGCCGTGAGCCCTTGGCACCACGGCCACCTCGGCCGACAGCGCGCGAATGTCGGTGACGCCGCGGCCGTCGATACGGAAGTGGTCGGTCAGGATGCGCTGGCGGACAAGCTTTTTAGTCAGAGAACGGAATGCCGCGCCAATTTCCTTCTCACGGCCCGCGTACTGCTCGGTCAGCCGCTCGAGCACCTCGGCCTTGATCTCGTCGGTGCGGTCGTTGCGTTCGGACTTGCCGGCAATGGTGAGTGCCTCCGACAGCGCGTCGGTGGCCACCGACGAGACCGCGTAGTACACGTCGTCGCCGTAGTCGGGGAAGACGGGGTATTCGCCGGTCGGCTTCGCGGCTCGGTCGGCCAGCTCCTGCTGTGCTTCACACAGCACCCGGATGAACGGCTTGGCCGCCTCGAGGCCTTCGGCGACGACGGCCTCCGTCGGCGCCTGCGCGCCGCCCGCGACGAGGTCGATGACATTCTCGGTGGCCTCGGCCTCGACCATCATGATGGCGACGTCATCGCCGATGACCCGGCCCGCGACCACCATGTCGAATACCGCCCGTTCGAGCTGCTCGACGGTCGGGAACGCCACCCAGGTGCCGTCGATCAGCGCGACGCGCACTGCGCCGATGGGTCCCGAGAACGGAAGCCCGGCCAGTTGGGTGGACGCCGATGCGGCGTTGATCGCCACCACGTCGTACAGATCGTTGGGATTGAGGCTCATCACCGTGACCACGACCTGGATCTCGTTGCGCAGGCCGTCGACGAACGACGGGCGCAGCGGCCGGTCGGTCAGACGGCACGTCAGGATCGCGTCGGTGGATGGGCGGCCCTCCCGGCGGAAGAACGAGCCGGGGATGCGCCCTGCGGCGTACATCCGCTCCTCGACGTCGATGGTCAGGGGGAAGAAGTCGAAGTGGTCTTTGGGGTTCTTGCTGGCGGTGGTCGCCGACAGCAGCATGGTTTCGTCGTCAAGGTAGGCGACGGCGGAGCCTGCGGCCTGCTGGGCGAGCCGGCCGGTCTCGAATCGGATGGTGCGGTTGCCGAAGCTTCCGTTGTCGATGACGGCGGTCGACTCGAATACGCCGGCTTCAATTTCTGCGACAGACATAGGTGTCCGTGAGGCCTCTCTGGGTCTTTGTTCAGCTGTTTCGCGTCGTCACGCTCATAACGCTGAGCAGCCTGTCAGACCACCGGGCCTTGATGCGGCTACGGCCGTCGATCGAAGCTGCCGGAGGCTTCGCCCAAATACTGGGGCGTCCGGCAGCCACTACCGAAGACCGTCCGATCAGGCGGGGTCCGCCAGGGACGCGCGGGAGCGGTACACGCGGAACTGCGAGAACCGCACCCAATTGTTCGAGCCGGAACGGCTGACGAACGCACCCATGTTACACCGCGGTTATGGCGCGGCCGACATCGTGGGATGCGTCAGCGGCGCAGGCCAAGGCGGTCGATCAGGGAGCGGTAGCGCTCCACGTCGACCTGGGCGACGTACTTGAGCAGCCGGCGTCGACGGCCGACCAGCAGCAGCAGTCCGCGTCGCGAGTGGTGGTCGTGCTTGTGCACCTTGAGGTGCTCGGTCAGGTCGGCGATGCGCCTGGTCAGCAGGGCGACCTGCGCCTCCGGCGAACCGGTGTCGCTGTCATGCAGGCCGTAGGAGCCCAGGATGTCTTTCTTCTGTTCGGCAGTGAGCGCCACGACACAATCTCCATCAATAGGTCCGCGAGGAGGGCCGCAAGGCCCCGAGAAGCGCAGCCGCCACGAACTGCAGCACACGCTTGGTCGGCGTGAAGTCTAGCAGCGAGCGGTCTACCGGCCGAATCGCTACTGAGCGGTGAGGATGGTGCGGGCCCGGTCCGTGTCGCCCCCCATCGCCTCGACCAGGTCGTCTATCGAACCGAATCGCTCTTGGCCGCGGATGCGGGCCACGAAGTCCACCGCGACGTGTTGTCCGTACAGGTCGGCGTCGGTGTCGAGGATGAACGCCTCGACGGTGCGGGTGCGCCCGGAGAAGGTGGGATTGGTGCCGACCGACACCGCCGCCTGATACCGCTCGCCGGGTATGACGGTGCCCATCACCGGACCGTGACCCAGCACGGTGAACCATGCGGCGTACACGCCGTCGGCGGGAATGGCCGAATACATCGGCGGCGCGACGTTGGCGGTCGGGAAACCCAGCACCTTGCCGCGGCCGTCGCCGCGGACCACCACACCCTCGACGCGGTGCGGTCGGCCAAGCGCCTCGGCCGCGGCGACGACGTCGCCTGCGTCGACACATGACCGGATGTAGGTCGACGAGAACGTGACGGTTTCGTCGCGGTGGTGCTCGGCCACCAGCGACATGCTCTCCACCGCGAAGCCGAACCGCTCGCCGGCCTTGCGCAGCAGGTCGACGTTGCCCGCCGCCTTCTTGCCGAAGGTGAAGTTCTCCCCGACCACCACCTCGACGACGTGGAGGTTCTCGACCAGCAGTTCATGGATGTAACGCTCGGGGGTCAGTTTCATGAAATCCGAGGTGAACGGCATCACCAGGAAGACGTCGATGCCGAGTTCCTCGACCAGCTCGGCGCGGCGGGTCAATGTGGTCAGCTGCGCCGGGTGGCTGCCGGGGAAGACGACTTCCATCGGGTGCGGGTCGAACGTCATCAACACCGCAGGCACGCCGCGGGACCGGCCCGCCTTGACCGCGTGGTTGATCAGCTCAGCATGCCCGCGGTGCACCCCGTCGAACACGCCGATCGTGACGACGCATCTACCCCAGTCTGTGGGGATCTCGTCCTGCCCCCGCCAGCGCTGCACAGGGGCAAGCCTACGGCTCACAGACAGGCCTGGCTGCCTCACATCCCCAGATCAGGTGACCATTGCCTAAACTTTGTAGCTGTGAGTCCGAACGGTAACCCGCGCGACCTGACCACGGTTGCCCAGGATTACCTCAAGGTCATCTGGACCGCCCAGGAGTGGTCGCTGGAGAAGGTCAGCACCAAGATGCTCGCCGAACGGATCGGGGTGTCGGCCAGCACCGCGTCGGAGTCCATCCGCAAGCTCGCCGACCAGGGCCTTGTCGACCACGAGAAGTACGGGGCCGTGACGCTGACCGAGGCGGGACGGAAGGCCGCGCTGGCCATGGTGCGCAGGCACCGGCTGATGGAGACGTTCCTGGTCCGGATCCTCGGCTACAGCTGGGACGAGGTACACGACGAGGCCGAGGTGCTCGAGCACGCGGTCTCTGACCGGATGCTCGATCGCATCGACGCCAAGCTGGGCTACCCCAAGCGCGACCCGCACGGCGATCCGATCCCAGCCGCCGACGGCAACGTGCCCACCCCTGACGCGCGGCAGCTGTCGGCGTGCCACGACGGCGATTTCGGAACGGTTGCGCGGATCTCCGACGCCGACCCGGAGATGCTGCGGTACTTCGACAGCGTCGGCATCAGCCTGGATTCGCGGCTGCGGGTGCTGGCCCGCCGGGACTTCGCGGGCATGATCTCGGTCGCCATCAAAGCCGCGGACGCCGGGGAGGACGATCCTGGCACCACTGTCGACCTCGGAAGCCCTGCGGCGGAAGCGATTTGGGTCGTCGGCTAGCCGACGCCCACGTGGTCGGCGTCAGCTTCTTTCAGACCTGCCATGCGAACGAGCACCGCGAGGACGACTGCCACAAGCAGCAGCGCAGGGACATCGCCCCACAGATGGCCCATGTGCTCCATATGGTGCTCGCCGCCAAAGGATTGCACCGCCATGATGACGGCGTGCACGACGCTCGACCACACCGCGAACCAGATGAAACTGAGGTTCGCCTCCGGCTTGCGCGCGGCTTTCAGCAGGAAGACGCCGATCGTTGCGCACAAACCGACGATCATCATGAAGTATTGGGACTCATACGGCGCGCCCGCATGCCATGCCCAGCCCGAGGGCCACACGACGGCCAGAGGGTAGAGGAGCAGGAAGATGAATCCGAAGACAGCCAGTGCCAGCTGAAGCAGCTTGTAAGGGGTGGTCATGGGTGCTCCTATCCGGAAAACGAACCTAGTATGCGCCCTCGACCCCTAAAGCGTTGCAGGACGCACAACCACAACGGGTTTCGTACGGGCGCCCTCGTCGCGCAACAGTGAAATCACGCGTCCGTCGGGTGCGGTCGCCGCGTATATCCCGTCGATTCCAGAGGGTGCCAGTGCCCGCCCGTGGCGGGCGGACTCTGCCTCTTCGGCAGTCAGGTCACGGCGCGGGAACGCCAGCAGGCACGCCTCGTCAACGGTGTAGCTCAGACACGGCTCATCGGCCAAGGCATCGAGGGTGCGGGCCTCGTCGAGCCCGAACTGCCCGACGCGGGTGCGCCGCAACGCGACGAGATGCCCGCCGACGCCAAGGGCGGCGCCGACATCCCGCGCAAGCGCCCTGATATAGGTGCCAGACGAGCAGTCGACGTCGACATCGACGTCGACCACGTCGCCGGACCGCCGGACATCGCTCACCTCGAATCGGTCGATGCGCACGGTTCGGGCGGCCAGCTCGACGGGCTGCCCCTCGCGGACGAGCCGGTAGGCGCGCTTGCCACCGACCTTGACGGCGCTGACCGCCGACGGGATCTGCGAGATGTCGCCACGCAGCGCGGTCACAGCGGTTTCGATGTCGGCGCCGGTGATGTGCGCAGCCGAAACCGTCCGCAGCACTTCGCCGTCGGCATCATCGGTCGTGGTTACCTGCCCCAGCCTGATGGTGGCGGCGTACGACTTGTCGGTGGCGGTCAACAGGCCGAGGATCTTGGTGGCCCGCTCGATACCGACCACTAGGACACCGGTGGCCATCGGGTCCAACGTGCCCGCGTGCCCGACCTTTCGGGTGGCGAAGATGCGCCTGCAGTTCGAAACCACGTCGTGGCTTGTGACGCCCCGTGGCTTGTCCACCACCACGAGGCCGGCATCGGTCACAGCACGATCGCCGTCAGCGCCAGCCCGTCACGCACCGACCAACGGCCCCGCAGCGTAGTCAACGGCGGCCCGGACAATGCGGCGCCGTCGATCAGGATGCGGGATTCGAAACCGCCCCCGGTACCGCCGTCGTCGATGGTGAAGACGATGTGCGCGTCCTCGAATCCCAGCCAGCGGCGGGTGACCGGAAACCAGGCCTTGTACGTTGCCTCCTTGGCGCAGAACAGGATTCGATCCCAGTGCAGTGCCGTCGGAAGGCCGCCGATCTCGGCGCGTTCGTCAGGCAGGCTGATGGCGTCGAGCACGCCATGAGGCAGCACGTCGTGCGGTTCGGCGTCGATGCCCACAGACCGGACGCAGTCGTGGCGTCCGACGGCCGCACCGCGATAGCCCTCGCAGTGGGTGAGGCTGCCGACCACGCCGTCCGGCCAGCACGGTTCGCCCTTCTCCCCCTTCAGGATCGGCGTAGGCGGCACACCAAGCTCGCCGAGCGCCAACCGGGCGCAGTAGCGGACGGTGATGAACTCGTTGCGGCGTTTGGCCACCGACCGCGCGATCAGCGGCTCCTCCTCCGGAAGTGGCGCCAAATCCGGTGGGTCGGTGTACATCTCGGCGGCGGCGACCGTGCCTTCACCCTGTTGCGCTCCTCGCGTGCGCGGCAACACGTCGGAGAGCAGCGTCGCCACTGTCATCTCGCCCGCGTCGCCTGCCGGTTCGCGATGCGTTCTTGAACCTTGCGCGCGTTCTCCCGCATCTCCTGGGTGATCTCGAAGTGCCCACCGAATTCGTTGAGATAACCGGACGTGTAGTTCGGATCGGGCAGCACCTGGCGCAGCCACCGGTAGGGCTTGCGGCGCCGCCATTCGCGGGGGTAGCCCACCGACACCTCTTCGAAGCGCACGCCGTCGTACCACGTCGTGCGGGGAATGTGCAGGTGGCCGTATACCGAGCAGAGGGCGTTGTAGCGGGTGTGCCAGTCGGCGGTCGCGGTCGTGCCGCACCACAGCGAGAACTCCGGATAGAACAGCGCGTCGCAGGGTTCACGCACCAGCGGGAAGTGGTTGACCAGAACGGTCGGAGTCACCCAGTCGAGGTCCTCCAGCCGCTTGCGGGTGTCCGCCACCCGCTCGCGGCACCAGGCCTCCTTCGTCGCGTACGGCTCGTTGGACAGTACGAACTCGTCGGTGGCCACCACGTTTCGCTCGCGGGCGATGGCGAGACCCTCCGCCTTGGTCGCCGCTCCGTCGGGGAGGAACGTGTAGTCGTAGAGCAGGAACATCGGCACGATCGTCGCCGGTCCGCCCTGGTCGGTCCACACCGGAAAAGGGTGCTCGGGGGTGATCACCCCCATCTCGTCGCACATGTTGACCAGGTAGTCGTAGCGCGCCCGGCCGAACACCTGCATCGGGTCCTTGGTGGTGGTCCACAGTTCATGGTTGCCCGGCACCCAGATGACCTTCGCGAAACGCGTGCGCAGCACGTCAAGCGCCCACCGGATCTCGTCGGTGCGCTCGGCGACGTCGCCGGCGACGATCAGCCAGTCGTCGGGCGATGACGGGTGCAGCGACTCGGTGATCGGCTTGTTGCCGGTGTGACCCGTATGCAGGTCGCTGATCGCCCAGAGTGTCGCCACAACCTTGCAGCCTACTTGCGCGGTAGTCCCGGCCCGCGACGGAACTAGAACATGTTCTCGTTTCTGATCCAGCGTCGCCGCACCGACTTGTATGGTCCCCGCAGGGGCCGCCGAGCGCGAGGGGTTTTATGGTCACGAGGATCCGCCTGTTCGCGGCGTTCGGCGCGCTGGGACGGCGGTGATTCTGGTTCTTCAGAGCGGACCGCTGAGCGCGCCGGAGGACGGACTGCGCTGCCACCTCGACGCCGGGAACTACCAGATGGCGGTGGAAGCGTTCGTCTGGCGCACATACGACGAAAGCCTGCCCACCGACGCCGTCGAGATGGACATCGACGGACACCGCGCGGCCCAGTACTGGGTGATGAAGCCGACCGACTGGAACAACCGGTGGTGGACCACCTGCATGGTGGCGTTCAAGACCGACTGGGGTGTGATCCAGCAGTCGCTGTTCTACTCACCGATCTACGCGGCCGACGACGTCGACTGCATGCAGACCAACCTGCAGCGCGCCCACGAGCTGGCGCCGTACTACAGGTACACGAAGCGGGACGCTAGCGAGTGATCTTGTCCATCGGACTCGAGCGCTCGAGCATGCCGTAGGTCTCCTCGCCGTTCCAGCGGTACCGCACGCCCGCCTGCTGAAGCGCGGGGAACGTCCAGTTGGCCATCTTGGCCAGCAGTTCTGCAGGCACCTCGCTCGGGTCGGTGATGTCGTGCGTCGACAACACCGTCTGGCCCTCGATCCGCTCGGTGCCCTCGGCGGTTTCCAGTACGACCGAGACGTCCTCGCCCCGCGGCTCCAGCTGGCGCAACCACGGCGCCTCCACGACGCGGGCCGGGACGAGGTCGCCTGCCGAATCGCCGAAATACAAGTAGCCCTCGTTGAATGTGGGTCGGCCGTCGGGCCGCGGCGGGTATGCGATGTAGCCGAACGCGCGGCCGCTCGGGAAGAGCGCCGACTGCCAGCAGTGTCCCCAGAACCCGTCGAGCCGCCGCACGCCCTGTCGCCGGATCCGCAGTCCGCTGCCGGTGAAGGGATGTTCGTCACCGGCGACGCGCACCGTGCCCGTCGCGCGGAACAGCTGCTCGTAGCGGTCGCCGCCCATCAGGTCACCCTCCACCGAGGTCTTCAATGCCGATGCGGCGTCGGCCTGTAGCGCGCCCTGCACCCACGGCGGCACGGCGAGTTTCGCCTCCACCTCGAACCGCAGGTCGACGAGCGGCCCGTCCTTGCGGCCCGCGGCGAGATCGGCCGAGGACGTCTGCACGGCTTTCCCGTCGAACGTCATCGTCCACATCTCGAACGGCTTCACGCACGTGAAGGCCAGTGGTCCGCCGCCGAGGACCGTGGGCTTGCCGTCGGGGCCTTCCACCGGCCGGCTGCCGGCGTCATCGCGCAGCCGATACACCCGGCCGTCGGGGAACGCGACGTTGACCTGGATGCTGTGCTCCTCCCAGTTGGCGGCAACCGCCTCGACGCCGATGCGCGGCAGGCCGACCTGCCCGTGGTCGTCGAAAACCCAGAAGCTCACCGAATCCCGCATCTCGGGGTCGTCGGGCCGTTCGGCGAACATGTATTCGCGGGCCGGGTCGATTCCGCCCGTTAAGTCAATTGCCATGTGGACGCTTACCTTTCGTGCGCGAGCCAGCGTTGTGAATGGTCGACGTAGGAAGCGAACAGCGGCCGGATGGCCTCCAGGTCAAGCCCGAACGCCGCGGGGTCGGCTTGCGTGTGCGGTTCGCGCTTCTCGGCGTTCTGCGCCGACCACGTCCGCATCCGGGCCTCGAAGTCGTCGGTCACCGCTTCGCCGAGCCACGTGTAAAGGCGCCGCACCTCCCCGATCGAATCGGACTGAATTGCCCGGAAGTCGATGTCGAAGAAGCGCTGGTGGGCACCGCCGTCGCGGAACTTCACCGCTCGGTCCATGCCGACCGACCAGTGGCTGACATTGAGCTCGCCGAGGTAGCGCCGGTCGAGATGGTCGGTGAAGCCACCGACGATATCGGCGTACACGTCGGCGACGGACAACATCACGTCGGTCGGGTCGCGGTGGGTCATCACGAAGCGGGCGTCGGGGAACACCCGGTCCAGATAGTCGAGCGACATCACGTGCGCGGGCGACTTCAACCGCCACGGCCGTACCGGCTCACCCCACTGCAGCAGTTTGAGGACGCGACGCTCGTAGGCGTACGTCGACGTGAAATCGGCCTTGTCGGCGAACCATTCGGAATACGACGGGATCTGCGCGAAAGCCTGGAACATCTGCGATTTGAAGTCGAGGGCCATCAGGTCCAGACACTCCATCGGGCCGTGGACATCGGTGGGAACGTGGTGCCTGCTGCCGGCGACGACCCGTAACTCCGGCGGAATGCGAGGATCATCGCCCTGCACCGTCGACGGCGGCGGGCACGGCTGCCCGGACTCCCAACTGCGCAGGTATCGGACGTGCGGATCCTGCGCGAGCAGGAACGACAGTGCGGTCGAGCCTGTTCGGGGCAGGCCCAGCCCGAACAGCGGCCTCTCGATCGGCACGTCGTCGATCTCGGGATGGCGGCGATACCAGTCCTCGATCTGAAGCCGCTGCCCCAGGTGGGTGCCGATACGGCCGTAGACGAATCCCTCACCGCGGGCATTGAGCCGGGCCTCGTCGTTCAGTGCCCGGACGAGAATCTCCAGCCCCTCGCGAAAGGAGTCGTCGCCGAAGTCATCGAGGCCAGTACGCTCGACGGCCTTGGCCATCAACTCGTCCGGTGATGCCACTATCGCACCTCCAACAGAATTCGTGACAGTACACTGTCACTATTGTGAGCGAATCGTCAATAGGCAACCGGCGCCGCTACGACAACCGTGCGCGGCAGGAGAAGGCCACGCAGACGCGGGAGCGCATCATCGCCGCGGGCAGCGAACTGGTCCACGCGTTCGACACCTGGAACTGGCGGGACCTGACGTTCCGGTCTGTCGCCGAACGCGCAGGTGTGGGCGAGCGGACGGTGTACCGCCACTTCCCCACCGAACGTCATCTGCACGACGCCGTCATGCAGCGCCTCGAGTCCGAAGCCGGGATCTCATACGAGGACGTCGACCTCGGCAACCTCGGTGAGGTGACGGCCCGCGTTTTCGGGTCACTGCAACGGTTTTCGGTCGGAGAATCCGTCGATACACCACGCGACCCGACGTTCGTCGGTGTCGATGCGCGCAGGCGCGATGCACTGCTGCGTGCCGTCGCGAGTTCGGCGCCGGGATGGTCGGAGAGCGAGCAGCAGGTGACGGCGGGGCTTCTCGACGTGCTGTGGAACCTGCCCACCTATGAGCGACTCGTCGGGGTATGGGAGGTCGACGGCACCGCCGCCACCAACGCCGTCAACTGGCTGATGGCCAAGGTCATCGAGGCGATCGAGCACGGAGACCCACCGCCTGCGTAGCCTCGATCGA
>Ga0308175_100003511_pt1 | contig 10876 bp, 6 predicted proteins | sample PhyCR1_3_FD_203893 | JGI IMG/M metagenome (GOLD analysis project Ga0308175, IMG submission 203893) | Soil microbial communities from UC Gill Tract Community Farm, Albany, California, United States - DLSLS.C.R1 | ecosystem: Environmental > Terrestrial > Soil > Agricultural land | place: USA... | reverse complement strand
CCTGGTCAATGGCCCGTTGCAGATGCGCCTCGTTGCTCGCCATCACATGCTGCAGAAGCGGAAGATCCAGATCCAGCCGCGAAGCCCGGTACGTCAACGCCCGCAGATCCTTCGGCAAGCATGACCCGCCAAACGCAAAACCCGGTTTCAGATAAGCCGGCGAGATATTCAGACGGTCGTCCTGGCACAGCGTTTGCATCACCTCGTTCGCCGGAATATCCAGCCGCGTGCACAACGACCCGATCTCATTGGCAAATCCGATCTTCAACGCGTGAAAGCAGTTGCACGCGTATTTGATCATCTCGGCCGTCCGCAGGGTCACGAGGCACGGCTCCGCATCGAGCGCCGCATAAAGAGCCGCTACGCGCTTCACTGCCGTCGGGTCGTCCCCTCCTACCACCACCAGCGCCGGCTCCACGAAGTCCTTCACCGCGACTCCCTCGCGCAGGAACTCCGGATTCGAAACCAGCATGAACTTCGAGCGATCGCCCAGCGCCGGCGCAACCACCTCTTCGCACGTGCCGGGAAAAACCGTGCTGCGAATGACTACAATCAGCGGTTTGGTTCGCTCCCGCAGATACGTCGAGAGTTCCTCGCACGCGCGACGCAGTTGCCCCAGCCCGATATTGCCGTTCGATTCGGACGGCGTCCCGACGCAGATCAGCGCGATATCGCATTCGTCGATGCATTTCCCCAGGCTCGCCGTCGCTGTCAGCAACCCGCGTCCCGCGGCGTCCTGCACGATCTCTTCAAGCCCCGGCTCATAAAATGGCGCGCGGCCCTCCAGCACCTGCGCAACCTTGAATTCGTCGCGGTCCACGCCAATTACCCGATGGCCCAGTTTCGCCAGACACGCGGCTGTAACGCAGCCCACATAACCCAGACCGAGTACGGCGATTCGCTCCGGATTAGCTGCTTCCTCCGTTTTCACGATTGCCAGTATCGCATCGGGCTCCAGCCCCACCGGAATAATCCCCACGAGATAATAGGTATCTCCCGCGGATGGAATTCGCCCAACACCTCAAATCGCAGGTCGATATCGTCCGCGTCATTTCCGAATACGGTGTGAGGCTGCGGCGCGTCGGCCGCCGATACTCCGGCCTCTGCCCGTTTCACAGCGAGAAAACGCCGTCTTTCTCGGTCTCTGAAGAACACCAGTTCTATAAATGCTTTGGCTGCGACGCGAAAGGCGACGTCATCAAATTCGTGATGTCGATCGAAGGCCTCACGTTTTGGGAGAGCCTTCGCAAACTGGCCGAACAGCACGGCGTTCCTCTTCCGAAGCAGTCGTTCGCGGCTGACGATGAGACCAGACTGCGCGCGATGCTCTATGAAATGCACGAGATCGCGGCCGTGCATTTCCGCGAGAATCTCGAGGGCCCGAACGGGGCAGCGGCGCGGGAATACCTCGTGCGCCGCGGCGTCCGGCCCGAAACCGCCGCGTCCTTCGGCCTTGGCCTTGCCGAGCGCTCCGGCCGCGCGCTCGAACGTCTTCTCGCCCAGCGCGGCTTCCGCCCCGAACAAATGGAAGCGTCCGGCCTTGTCGGCAAACGCGACGACGGCTCACTTTACGACCGTTTCCGCAATCGCCTGATCTTCCCGATCCATAACGAATCGGGCAAAGTCATCGCCTTCGGCGGCCGTGCGCTCGATCTCGATGAAAAAGCCAAATATCTGAACTCGCCGGAAACCAGGATCTACAAAAAGTCCCAGGTTCTTTTCAACCTGAATCGCGCCCGCAAGGCCGCCATGGACGCCGACCGCATTGTTCTCGTGGAAGGCTATATGGACGTTATCGGAGCCACTCAGGCCGGCATTGCTGAAGTGGTCGCCAGTTGCGGCACCGCCCTGACCGTCGAGCAGATCCGGATGCTGCGCCGCTATTCCGCGAACCTCCACCTGAATTTCGATCCCGACACCGCCGGGGCGAGCGCGGCGGAACGCTCCATCAAGCTCCTGCTGGATGAGAATGTGCGCGTCCGCATCGTCGAGCTTGAAGACGAGCTCGACCCCGACGAATACTGCGGCAAATTCGGAGCCGAGAGCTACCGGGCCCGCGTCGCTTCCGCGAAAGCTTATTTCTTCTGGCTGGCCGATCGCGCGCGCGCGAAGTTCAACATGCGGGACCCGCAGGGCCGCGTCGATGCCTTTCAGTTCCTCATGCCTGCCATTCAGGGCCTGCATGACAAGCTTGAGCGCGTCGCCGTGGCCAACGATCTCGCGTCGTATCTGGGCGTCGAAACCGGTCTCGTTCTCGAGCACTTCCGCAAAGCCGCAGCCGACCGCGCCCCGCGTTCCGAGCCTCCCAAAACACCACCGGCGCGGCCCATGGATCACGTGCTCCTGCCCTTGATCATGAGTCGCCCCGAGGAGTGCGGCGCGATTCTCGACGAATTGCGCGGCCTCTCGGGGTGGCGCTCATTTCCGAGCGCCCGCGTTTACGAAGCCATCCTCGCCGCGTATGAACAGGGCGAAAGCCTCGCCTTTGCCTCCATTCACGATCGTCTTCCCGAAGCCGATCAGGCATGGCTCGCCGGCCTTCTGCTCCATTCCGTTCACGCCCCGGAGATAGCGGACGGCCTTTCCTGCGTTGCTGCCCTGCAGTTCGATGAACAGGAATCTGCTCGCAGAGATCTTCGCGCGCGAATTAAGGCGGCTGAACGCGAAGGCCGCATGGATGAGGCGCTCCGTCTCATGCAGCAGTTGGGCGCACTGGAGCAGAACGCGAACGGCCGGAACAAACCTCGCCCGCATTAGTCACGCAGTCCGGCCGCTCGATTCCTTAACTTCTGCCTTATTAACAGCGGTCATTTTCGTTTACCAGCGCTCAATTTCGCGACAGCTTTTCCGCCCTCGCCCGACGAAATTTTTTCGCCGTTACTGAAACGATAGCCATCTTTTTGTCACGACAATTTGGATTACCTGCTTACGAAAACGGAGGTACAATGAGGCCATTCTCGCGACCTGAGAGCGGGGAATCGCCTGCGGGGGAATCGATGGCGGACGAAAAGTTCGAGACCGTTGAAGCATTGGCGCGGGGCGGTAATGAGAACGATTTCGGGCTGTTTGAAGAGGTAGTCGATCTCCTGGGCGACCCCTCCGAGTTGTCAATCGACGATGATGCCGTCGCCGAAAAGGCCGAGGAACGCCGCTTCGATGAAACCGAAGAGTTCCTCGAAACTGACCTTTCCGACCGCACTCACGATCCTGTACGCCTCTACCTGCGCGAAATGGGTTCGGTTCCGCTGCTGAGCCGCGAAGCCGAAGTCGAGATCGCGCGGCGCATCGAGCGGGGACAGAATCATATCCGGCGGTATTTCTCGCGTTGCCCCGTTATCGTTAACGAGCTGATCTCTTCCGGCATCGATTTGCGCAAGGGCGAGATCTGCGTCCACGATATTTTGCAACTCAATGATTCCATAACGGACGAGGATTGCGCCCTCGCCGCCGCCGAAACCATTTCAGTTTGCTTCGAGTTATCCAACCTGCAAAAAAAAGCGGCGCAGATTCGCGCTCGGCTTGAGGCCTTTTCGGCGCAGCCCCGCCCAAAACAGATCCGCAAACTCCGCTGGGAACTTGGCCGGACCACCGTCGCCATGTCGCGCGCGGTGCGCAGCCTGAAGCTGCAGCCCACAGTCGTCAGGCGTTCCATCACCGCGTTGCGCAACGCGGTTGAGCAGACAAGGTCGCTCGAAAAACGGATCGCTCGAAATGAGCGCGCGCTCGAAAGCTTGAATTCTTCTCCCGATGCTGCGAAAGAACTCCGCCGCGAGATTCGCGACCTCGGCTCCGCCCTTTCCACGCTCGAGCTGAAGCATGGCGCCTCATCCGCTGAATTGCTCCGCTCTCTGGAATTGATTGATCAGGCCGAAGCCATGGCCGAAACCGCAAGGCAGGAGCTGATTGAGGCGAATCTGCGTCTCGTCGTCAGCATCGCCAAGCGCTACAACAACCGCGGTCTGCAGTTTCTGGATCTCATCCAGGAAGGCAACATCGGCCTGATGAAGGCGGTCGAAAAGTTCGAATACCGTCGCGGGTACAAGTTCTCCACTTACGCCACCTGGTGGGTGCGGCAGGCGATCACCCGCGCGATCGCGGATCAGGCCCGCACCATTCGCATTCCCGTCCACATGATCGAGACCATCAACAAGCTCGTGCGAACCTCGCGCGCGCTGGTTCAGGAACTGGGACGCGAGCCCACCAGCGATGAGCTCGCTGCGAGACTCGGGCTTGCTGTGCAGAAAATCCGGCGTGTCATGCGCATAGCCCAGGATCCGGTTTCGCTCGAAACGCCCGTCGGCGAGGAAGAGGAGTCCCATCTGGGCGATTTCCTCATCGATCAGACCACCGTGTCCCCGGCCGAGCAGATTACGGCTTTGAATCTGAACGAGCAGACAGCGGCGGTGCTGAAAAGCCTTTCTCCGCGGGAGGAGAAGATTATCCGGCTCCGCTTTGGCCTCGAGGACGGCAGCGAGCACACGCTCGAGGAAGTCGGCCAGAGCTTTTCCGTCACGCGCGAGCGCATCCGCCAGATCGAAGCGAAGGCGTTGCGCAAGCTGCGGCATCCGAGCCGGAGCTTCCGTCTGCGCATGTTCGCGGAACGCGCCTGACCGGTTACGGCGCCGTTTTTTTCCGGTTCAGCAGTTCCTTCACTGCCGGCGGCAAATCGAATCGGTCCGGAGCGATGTTCGCGTTGTACGTCACCTTATCCAGCCGGATCGCGATCGTCTGGCCGGCCACTTTCTGCGTCATCGTAAAAGGCGTTTGCACTCCTTCCACGGCGCGATAATCCGTCAGGTCCATCTCCGTCGGAATCTCGCCCAGTGGGCTGGGAACGATCTGGTCCATTCGCACGAGCAGCGCGGAATCGCGATCGAAATAGAAGGTTTCCACTTTTCCCTGCTTGGGCGTCATCGCCACTTTCCACGCCGGTTTTCCGCCCACATCTTCCGAACCCACCGTACGAATGGCGCTGTAATAATCCTTCCAATGCGTCAGCACTCGAAAGCTGGACGAGCGCTCGACCGCCGCCTTCTCATCGCCATCCTTGATGCGCGTTCCCTGGATCGCACTCGATTCCCAAGCCACCGAACCGTCGTACCCTTCTTCAATTTTTCCGATCCCGGGAAATTCGATGGCGCTGTAGGATTTTTCACCCTGCTGATCCATCAGGACGGAGCCTGACACATTGCGCCCGACCATCTCGACAGAACCCGTCATCTCTACGCCCTTTGCATTCGCCAGCCGCTCTGCGCCGCCCGAACGCTCGATGCAGCGTTGCAGCAGTTCCTCGCCCGGAGGTAGATCGGGCGCGCCCAAAGCGCCGCCCGGCAAAACGGCAGTCGCCAGCAGCAACGCGAAACAACGTCTGTCCACATCAATTAGGTAGCACAGGTCTGGCAATTACTGGCGAAGCCATCTCGCATCCAGTTCGCTTCGACTTCGCAGAGATGGTCCACACACGAGGATGTCGCGCCGCACGCTGTGGAACTGACGGGTGGAGCAGACTACACCCGGAACGTGGGCCGCTCATTGCCAGAGGGTTGAGGGGATTAGGCTCGAGCGGCCCCGGAACAACTGCCCTGTATTGCCCTGAGCCTCCCGGAGGTTCCCAAAATATTACCAATCCTCCGCTCCCGAACAATTCGGCGCCGTGCTCGCCGTTGATCCTCCAAATTGCGCCGCTCCAAAGCCTCCGAATGCGATCAGGATCGAGCGAAGATGTCGATTACCGCCGCGGCTCGAAACATGGCCGCCATGTAGGAATAAACCCTGCCGCCGGAGAGTAGTATGATGCTGGATCAATGCCGCAAGCAGAACCCTCGGATGGCATTCCGGCCATCTCCTCTGCCCGTTCGGTAGACGAGACTGTCCGCCTCGAGGAGCTTCGCCACTTAAAAAGCATCACGCTCTTTGCCATCACCCATCCCATTGTGAGCCTCGCGCCCTGGCTCCTCCTCTTCGCTGCGGTCGCTGCGCCGTCTAACGAGCCCTTCCGCCCCCAATACCACTTCTCACCCGCCAGTAACTGGACCAACGATCCCAACGGCCTCGTGTACTTCGAGGGCGAGTATCACCTCTTCTTCCAGTACAACCCCCTCGGCGACCAGTGGGGTCACATGAGTTGGGGACACGCCGTCAGCCGCGATCTTGTTCACTGGCAGGAACTCCCCGTCGCGCTGCGCGAAGAGAACGGCGTCATGATCTTCACCGGCAGCGTCGTCATCGATGAACGCAACACCAGCGGCTTCTGCACCAATCACAAGCCCTGCATGGTCGCCATATATACCGGCCACACGCCGAGGCAGTCCGGAAAACCCGCGCTCGAAACCCAGAACATCGCTTTCAGTAACGATCGCGGACGCACCTGGACGAAATACGCGTCCAACCCGGTTCTCAACCTGAACCTTGCCAATTTCCGCGATCCCGACGTCTTCTGGTCCAGTCAGTCGAAGCGGTGGATCATGGTCGTCGCCCTACCCAATGACCATCGCGTTCGCTTCTACGGCTCGCCGGATCTGAAGCATTGGACGAATCTCGGCGACTTCGGCCCCGCCGGCGCGACGGGCGGCCAGTGGGAATGTCCCAGCATTTTCGAGCTGCCGGTGGATACGAATCGGCGGAACACCCGCTGGGTACTCAAAATCGGACTGAACCCGGGCGCTCTTCAGGGAGGCTCGGGAGAGCAGTATTTCGTCGGCCGGTTCGACGGCGCAAAATTCATCAACGACAATCCGCCTTCAACCACCCTCTGGACCGACTACGGCAAGGATTGCTATTGCGCGCTCGTTTTCAATCACATCCCCGAGTCCCGTCCGCAGCTCATGCTCGGCTGGATGGATAACTGGCAATACGCGTCGAAAATCCCGACGACTACATGGCGGGGGCAGATGACGGTCCCGCGTGAGATCGCGCTGAAGACCTTCCCCGATGGGGTACGTCTTGTGCAGAAACCCGCCGACATCTTCGATAAACCGGGAAAACCGGCCTCCCCACCGCCGAATTCGCGCAGTTTCGAAATGAGCGCAGTACTCGAGATCGGGAGCGCACGCGAAGCTGGCTGGAAACTGACGTTCGGCGATAGCGCTTTCGTCCTTATCGGCTATAACACGGCGAGGCGCGAGGTCTTCGTAGATCGCACCCATTCCGGTATCGTCGCTTTCAGCCGCGATTTCCCCGTTCGAGTCTCCGCGCCCCTTCCTCAGATCGGCAGCGCTCTCGATTTTCGCCTTCTGATCGACCGCAACTCGGTCGAAGTATTCGCGGCCGGAGGTCGGGTCACGCTCACGAATCTCATCTTCCCGCCCGGCACTGCGGCGCCTCGCATCGAATTTTTCTCCGACGGGCCTGCGCGGCAATCCGCGCTCACAATCCGGTCTTTGAACAACATCGGGACGTCTACACTGAAAGACAAATGAAATACGGAAAGGCCTGTATTGCGCTTCTCTTCGCCTCGGCGCAAGGCATTCGTCCGGCCGCGAACGACGCAATTCTCGGCTTCGATCCGGCCTCGCAATCCGCGGAAGTGAAGTGGGAGGAGCAGGCCCGCGCCATCCCGGATGCTGCCCGCGTCCGTACCTTCATTGAGAAGCTCTCCGCGAGAGCACACCTCGCCGGAACGCCCGCCTCCAGACAGACCGCCGAATATCTCCTCGCGCAACTGCGTGAATTTGGCCTCGACGCCCACATCGAGCAGTTCGAAGCGCTTCTGCCCACGCCCCGCTCCCGTTCCCTCGAACTCGTCGAGCCCGAACATTTCACGGCGAAACTGGAAGAGCCGCCGGTCCCCGGAGATAAAAATTCGAGCGATCCCGGAATGGTTCCCCCTTACAACGCTTACTCCGGCGATGGCGAGATCACCGCTCCCATTGTCTACGTGAACTACGGCGTCCCCGCCGATTACGACGAACTCGCCAAACAAGGGATCGATGTCCGCGGCAAAATCGTCATCGCCCGTTACGGAGGAAGCTGGCGCGGCATCAAGCCCAAAGTCGCGCATGAACACGGCGCCGTCGGATGCCTCATCTATTCGGACCCGCGCGACGACGGCTATTTTCAGGGCGACGTCTTCCCCAAAGGCCCTTACCGCCCGCGCGATGGCGTACAGCGCGGCAGCGTTATGGACATGGTGCTCTATCCGGGCGATCCGCTCTCGCCCGGCTGGGCTTCGGAACCGGGCTCAAAACGGCTCTCGCTGAGCGAAGCGAAGACGCTCATGAAGATTCCGGTGATACCGATCTCTTACGCCGATGCTCAGCCCTTCCTCGCCCACCTCGAAGGTCCGGTCGCGCCCGAAAGCTGGCGCGGCGCGCTGCCGATCACCTATCATCTCGGCCCCGGTCCCGCGAAAGCCCGGCTGAAAGTCTCAATGGACAACTCCACCCATCCTCTTTATGACGTGATCGCGAAGATTCCTGGCACTGAGAGACCCGACGAATGGGTGCTGCTCGGCAACCATCACGATGCCTGGGTGCACGGCGCAAGCGATCCGCTCTCCGGCGCCGCGCCCGTCATGGAAACCGCCCGCACTCTGGCGGAAATGACGCGCAAAGGCTGGAAGCCGAAGCGTACCATCATGATTGCCTTCTGGGATGGGGAAGAGTTCGGACTTGTCGGCTCCACCGAATGGATGGAAAAACATGCCGATGAGCTCAGCCGCAAGCTTGTCACCTACATCAACTCGGATTCGAATGGCAAGGGGCGGCTCGGCGTGGGCGGCTCGCATTCGCTCGAGGAATTCGTCCAGCAGATCGCGCGCGATATCCACGACCCGCAAAGCAACAAGCCGCTGCTCACCGAAGTTCTGGAACATGCGTCGCACCCCACCCGCTCGGCGGCAAAGACCGGGCCTCAGCCGCCCGGATCTCTCGAAAATGCGTCAAAGCCGAATGAGTTCCACATCTCGCCCCTCGGATCCGGTTCCGACTATACGCCCTTCCTGCAGCACCTTGGCATCGCCACGCTCGACGTGCGTTTCGGCGGCGAAGGCGGAGGCGGCGTGTACCACTCCGACTATGACGATTTCTACTGGTACAGTCATTTCTCCGATACCACCTTTGTTTATGGCCGAACCCTCGCGCAGGTGATGACCACGGCCGTCATGCGCCTCAGTGATGCGCCCCTGCTGCCCTTCGAGTTCACCCGGTTCACCGCGACTGTGAACCGCTATCTGGACGAGATCCAGAAACTGCATAGCGACAAAAAGCCAGTTGACCTGGCCGATGTACGCAAGGAAGTCGGCCATCTCGAGCAGACCGCGAAAACCTTCGACGCCGATTACTCCGGAGCCGCATCGAAACTCGCGGCCGCGCCGGTCGCGAAGCTCGATCAGATAAACCAGATGCTCTTCCACAGCGAGCGCGATCTGACTCTCGATCCGGGCCTTCCCGGCCGCCCCTGGTTCCGGCACCGCATCTACGCACCTGGCATGTACACCGGTTATGCGGTGAAAACCCTGCCTGGCATTCGTGAAGCCGTCGAAGCCGGCCGTATGGACGAAGCGCAGGCTCAGGCCCGGCAGCTCACTGATGTCCTGCACACGCTCGATACTCACCTCGAACAGGCCGATGCCATCCTGAAAGGGCTATGACGGCCAGCCCCGAAGTGGAGATCTTCGACGCGCACGTTCATTTCTTTTCGCCGGCGTTTTTCAAAAGCCTGAGCGAGCAACTCGGGCCGCCCGCTTCCGAAGCAGAGATCGCCGGCCGTCTCGGCTGGGACATCCCCGAAACCGCGGAATCGCTTGCGGACCGCTGGGTTGCGGAGTTGGATCGAAATGGCGTACACCGAGCCATGGTCATCGCCAGCACGCTCGGGGACGCAACCTCCGTCGGCGTTGCTGTGACCCGCCATCCCTACCGGCTCAGCGCGGTCTACATGCTGAATCCAATGCTGCCCGGCGCCGATATGCGGCTTTCGAGCGCGATTGCCGAGCATAAGGTCAGCGGTTTTTTCCTGTTCCCCGCCATGCATCGTTATTCGGTTCAGGATCACCATGTCCGCTCTCTGCTCGGGATCGTCAGTTCCTACCCCAACACCATCGTCTACGTGCACTGCGGCGCGCTCAGCATGGGATTCCGGCGAAAACTCGGCCTTCCCTCCCCCTTCGACCTCCGCTACTCAAATCCCCTCGATCTACAGGGCGTTGCTCTCGATTACCCTCAGGTCCCATTCGTCATACCGCACTTCGGCGCCGGTCTGTTCCGTGAGGCGTTGATGGTCGCTGCAATGTGCCCCAACGTTTACCTCGATACGTCCAGTTCGAACGGCTGGATGCGCTGGCAATCCGGCGATCTCGATCTGAAAACCGTGTTCCGCAAAGCGCTGGACGTGGTCGGCCCGAAGCGGCTGCTGTTCGGTTCGGATTCCTCCTGGTTCCCCCGCGGCTGGGTCAAACGCATCTCCGAGGAACAGCGCCAGGCGCTCGACGCAATCGGCGCCCCGGAAGAGACCGTCCGCGCCATCTTCGGCGGAAATCTCCGGGCGCTTCTGCTCGGGTCTTGAGAGAATTTCCACGCCGCGCCGGCACCATCCCGTCAGAAGCCGTTCCTGCTCTTGCTGAAACTATCCCGCCGGGCCGGCTGGATGCCATCCACTCGCCCCTCGGACCGCTCCGCCCGACTCCGTCTCGCTCTCGAACGCGCAGGTATCCGGAACCCCTCGGGCGACCCCGCATGCATCCTCAATGACCTGCCCGCCTCGGATCCCCCCTCGCACCCCGAAGCTTCCATTTGCGAACCGCTGGTCTTTCCTCTGCCCGTGGCGCCCTCGAGAATCGCGATCATCGGCGGCAGGTTTTCCGAGGCGAAGAACGTCCGCGACTTCGACGTAGCGGACATCGAGGGTCTCACCGAATGGAAGCCGGAAGCGCTGGTCG
>Ga0308175_100003509_pt1 | contig 10876 bp, 8 predicted proteins | sample PhyCR1_3_FD_203893 | JGI IMG/M metagenome (GOLD analysis project Ga0308175, IMG submission 203893) | Soil microbial communities from UC Gill Tract Community Farm, Albany, California, United States - DLSLS.C.R1 | ecosystem: Environmental > Terrestrial > Soil > Agricultural land | place: USA... | reverse complement strand
TATTTCATGTCGACAAAATCCTCTTCGTACAACCGAGAGCACAGTGGAACGCAGACGACTATGTGCTGGTGAAAACAGCGGATCCTCGGCAAGTTGTGCTCAGGCAGATTAAGACGCTCGGCAAGCAAACGATCCTCCATGCGTTAAGACATACGTATCCCGACGCGCCACTTACAGAGCACGATACGGTCCTTGGAAAAGTCGCACGGGTACGAGTCGATCTATGAGAGGGCCGTCCCGATAACTCCTGCGGTTTAGCTGTCAGCACAATCGTCGGCAAAGAAGCGTAGCATAACCGTCATGAGAAGCTTCGATGCGCTCTATTATGAAGCCTGATGGTTGACCCTCAGTGCATCAAGCAGGCGCTACAATCACCATGGAATGTGCTTGGCATGGAAAGTTGAACGGCCGGCGCCTGTGCCAAGGAGTCATTCGCCGCGTGAGCACGTGCGTTAACACCTGCCCATCAGATCTTCATCCCGCCTCTCGCCAGCATATCGATACATTTCGCCACCAACCCGGTCCACCCCGTTTGATGAGACGCGCCGATCCCGGCTCCGTTGTCGCCATGGAAGTATTCGTAAAACAGGAGCAGGTCTCGCCAGTGCGGATCCTCCTGAAATTTTTCCATGCCGCCGAACACCGGCCTGCGGCCGTCCGGCCCGCGCAGAAAGAGATAGGTAAGCCGGCGCGAGAGCTCATTGGCGACCTCTCCCAAATGCATGTGCCGGTTGGACCCGACCGGACATTCCACCCGGTATTCTTCACCTAAAAAATAATGAAACTTCTGGAGCGATTCGATAATCAGATAATTCACCGGGAACCAAATAGGTCCGCGCCAATTTGAATTGCCGCCGAACAAGCCCGTGCTAGATTCGGCCGGCTCATAGTCCACGCGGTATTCCATTCCCATGGCCGACAACGTATACGGATGGGCGCGATGAAACTGCGAGAGCGCCCGAATGCCGTAGGGAGACAGGAACTCTTGTTCATCCAGCATGTAACGCAGCACTCGCCGGAGACGTTGATAACTCACCAGGGACAGAAACCGGCGTACGCCGTTATCGTGGGATTGCGTTTCCACGTGCGAGCCGAACTCCGGCCGGTTTTCAATGAACCACTGCATGCGATGCTTGAATCGAGGCAACTGATCCACCAACTCGGAATCCAGGGTCTCGACCGCGAAGAGTGGGATGAGCCCCACCATCGATCGCACTTTCAGCGGCAGATTGCGGCCATCCGGCAGATGCAGCACGTCATAAAAGAAGCCGTCTTCCTTATTCCAGAGCTCAAGTTCTTCCCGGCCGATCTTGTTGATGGCGCGACAAATATAGACAAAATGCTCGAAGAACTTGCTCGCCATATCCTCGTACGCGTTATTCTCACGGGCCAGCTCCATAGCGATGACCAGCATGTTGAGGCAATACATGCCCATCCAGCTTGTCGCATCCGATTGTTCGATCTGTCCGCCGGTCGGAAGGGGCTTGCTCCGATCGAAGACCCCGATGTTGTCCAGTCCCAGAAAGCCGCCCTGAAAAATATTTCGGCCGTCCGCATCTTTTCGATTCACCCACCACGTAAAGTTGAGCAGCAGCTTTTGAAACACCCGTTCGAGAAAACGGCGATCGCCCACGCCGCGGCGTTTTTTCTCGATCTTGTAGACACGCCATGCCGCCCAGGCATGCACGGGCGGATTCACATCCCCCAATGCCCACTCGTAGGCCGGCAATTGGCCGTTGGGATGCATATACCATTCGCGGACAAGCAGGATGAGCTGCTCCTTGGCTAAAGCGGGATCGACGAGCGCCAACGGCACGCAATGGAAGGCCAAGTCCCACGCCGCATACCACGGATACTCCCACTTATCGGGCATCGAGATGACATCCGCGTTGTAGAGATGCGACCAATCCGAGTTACGGCCATGCGAGCGGCTCCGCGGAGGGTCCGGCTGTCCCGGATCGCCCCGCAACCATCGGCTGACCTCATAATGATAAAACTGCTTGCTCCACAAGAGGCCCGCAAAGGACTGGCGCTGGACTCGGCGCGCATCCTCAGAGAGTCCATCCGGCTCCAGCTCCCGATAAAACTCATCGGCCTCCAGTCGGCGCTGAACGAAGATCTGATCGAACGCCTTTCCGAACGGCACATCCTTCGCCTCCCGATCCGTCAAACGGAGCTGAATCGCCTGTGTGCCTCCCGGTTCGATCGTGACGACGTAGTGTGCGGCGGCTTTGGAACCGATTTGAAGCGGGTTGACGGCTTCCTTCCAGCCCTGCACGATGTAGTCGTTGATGCCGTCTTTCACATAGGGCGAGGTGTTCTCGCTGTGATAGAGCCGCTGCGCATTGGTTTCATTTTCCGTAAAGAGCAGCGCCGGGCCGCCGTCACAGAGCAAGCGCCGGCGCCCGTAATAATCATGTGTGAGTTCAATCCGACTCACATCGCGGCCCCCCACCGACAGCGATTCCCCTTGCCTCAGTCTCGGACGCCGAACATCGAGTCCCCATGACCACGTGTTGCGAAACCATACCGTCGGCAACACGGTCAGTTCGGACGGCTCGGGGCCGCGATTCACGATCTCGATACGAATGAGCAGATCGTCGGACGTGGCTTTCGCATATTCCACGAACACGTCGAAATAGCGGTCCTGATCGAAGACACCGGTATCCATGAGTTCGAACTCCGGATCGCGCCGCCCGCGCCGCCGGTTTTCCTCGACCAACCGGGCATACGGGAACTCCACTTGCGGGTACTTGTACAGATACTTCATATAGGAGTGCGTGGGCGTGGAGTCCAAATAAAAATAATACTCTTTCACATCCTCGCCGTGATTGCCCTCATGGCCCGTTAATCCAAACAGGCGCTCTTTCAAAATGGGATCTCGACCGTTCCACAAGGTCAACGCGAAACACATAAATTGATGGCGATCCGAGATGCCGGCGAGCCCATCTTCATTCCAGCGATACGCTCTGGATCGTGCATGGTCATGAGGAAAGTATTCCCAGGCCGTCCCGTCAGGACTGTAATCTTCGCGCACGGTGCCCCACGCGCGCTCGCTGAGGTACGGCCCCCATCGTTTCCAATGTGTCGTGCGGCCGGCGCTCTCTTCTAATCGTTGACCTTCCGCCGTGAGACGGTCCGTCGGCTTCATCATTGCCTTCCTTCCGCGCCGGGTGCCGCGCGCTGCGTGACTGATACTTGGAGGTCCTCCGTTAACACGTCGAACAAAACCCGCATAACTTCGCCGAGGGACCAAGCCTGAAAGGGACAACCTCGTGGCGTATGGGGCGGGTCGGCGTCCGCGATCTCGGAGAGATGACCAAGGCCCGGGTCATGGATCTGTTGGAGTAAGGGATTGAGATATCGTTCGCGCGCTGTCGTTTTTATATCCGGTGTGTTGCCATGCACGCGGACCCAGGCCTCGATGAATGGACCGGCTAACCATGGCCAGACCGTCCCTTGATGGTAGGCGCCGTCTCGCTCACGCGCCCCGCCGTGATACTGACTCACATAGCCCGGTTCACCAGGCGCCAACGATCGTAATCCCATCGGCGTCCAAAGTCGTTGCTCCACAACTTCGACGATCTGCCGAGCCCGTGTTCCCTGAAGGACGGGGAACGGAAGCCCGCCCACGGCAAAGATTTGATTCGGACGGCATGAAGCATCGGCGGTTCCGGAGCGGTGATCGCAGTCCACGACATCATAGAGAGAGCTGCTCGCTTCATTCCAGAACCGTGTGTTAAATGCCGCCATGCCGCTGCGGAACGGCTCATTCCATGCATCGGACAGGCGACTGCCAATCTTGAGCGCATTCAGCCAGAGTGCCTGCACTTCGACGGGCTTCCCGATGCGCGGCGTCACCACCCACTCACCGATTTTCGCATCCATCCAGGTCAACTGTGTCCCGGACTGGCCGGCCGCCAAGAGTCCATCCGTATCGAGACGAATGCCAAAACGCGTTCCGTTGGCATAGCCGGAGAGAATCGATTCAATGGCCCGACAGAGAATCGTTCGGTCTTCCGGTGAAACGTGTTGCGCTCTTTTCTCGGAAGCCTGCAAAAATTCATAGATCGCGACGATATACCACAGCGAAGCATCAACCGAATTAAACTCCGGCTCACCTCCGTTATCTGGAAACCGATTCGGGACCATCCCTTGCGACACAGTTCCGGCCCATGCGAGCAAAATGTCCCGCGCGATGCCCAATCGTCCAATCGCAAGACAGAGGCCTCGCATCGCAATAAACGTATCCCGTCCCCAATCGGTAAACCAGGGATAGCCCGCAATGATAGTCGTGCCGGTCCTCTTCTTTTCACTCTGCCATTTAAAGCCCTTCGTCGCACGACACGGCGCGGTGCTCACGATATACGCATCGGCCGCCTGATGCAGCGGGGTTAAGAATCTCCGACGACGGCGCTGTTCAGCCATGTGAAGGGAACTCGCGTATTGCTCCGCATCAATGCGTTGAGCAGACTCTTCTGCGTGACCTTCAGCCGCTACAATCCACACCGCTTCTCGTGCCGTCACATCCCATCTGAATTCACCAGGCGAGGCCAGATCTTCCGTCTCGTCGAAGCCGCGTGCGCGCTCCTCAGTATAGAGAAAATTTCGATACCAGTCGGGCCGGTGGCGATACGATCCATTCGAGATGGTGACGATGCGGGGCAACCCCGGATAGACGTGCCAGATTAATCGTGCTTGATCTTCTTTCGGCACAAATTGAAAGACAGGATTTTCATGATGCAGCGCATGGTAATCGCGGCCTGAAAACAACGGGCGGACGATCAAGGCCACACTACCGATCGCATCCCGTATCCGCCAAGACAGCACCGCCATGGATTTCCCATGTGGGACAAAGAGCTCATGTTCGATTCGTGTGCCGTCTTCTAAGCGATAGATCCATCGAGGCCATGGATGCGGTTCGAAGAACTCGATTCGCTGCGCGCCATCGGGATGAATCACATCGGGCGTGTAGCGTTGGGACGAGAGGGCATAGAGTCCCGACGGTGTTTCGGCCCAGGCATCATACCCATTGACTAGGACGACACGGTTCGTCGGGGGTGTCATCGCCGTCAAGAGTAGGGCATGATATCGGCGGGTCCGGATGCCTGCGACTGTACCTGACGCAAACCCGCCCCGACCATCGGCTTCCAGCCATTCCATCCGGCACGCGCGCTGAAGATCCACGAACGCCCTCCCGTCCAAACCCAGGCGGATTCACTTGCGCCGTTTTGAATAGCCCGAGCGGCGGTCACGCCATTGTCGCAGGATGGATTGGTTTGTGACAGCGAAGATTTTGGAGGGAACGGACGGAGGATTGGCGGATGGAAGAACGTCCAGCGAGACAGACACGCGCTTCAGTCGTGAACGGCCGATTCGCTCTCACCGAAAGGCACAATATCCTTGGGCTAATTCCAGGTGACACTATCCTGATTGAGGAGAAAATCAACCAGTTCAATGCTGTCCCGCAAGGCGAGCTGAGCCGCTTCCGACATGGGAAGAATGGCCCCCACGGGCCTTCCTACTTCCATATCGTCGAGCGGAGGGATCCCCTCATTCATCGTCTCATGTTCGGGCCGGTAGCTGGCCATCAATCGCTCCTTCGTAGACCGTGGAAGCCGGTCAATGCCGTCAGTTTCATCATACCACATGAATTTCAATTCGGGAGAAGGCGCGGAACAGGACACGGAAGCCAGACAGGAGAGGACGTACGGCCGAATGCGTTCACTCCACAGGTGGCAATGCGCCTAGGTAGGGAAACGTCCCAATGTGCACAAGCCGGCTACCGCGCGCGAGACGAAAGTCATTCCGGCTGGGATCGATAAATTGCGGCGCGGCCGTAATATCCGTCTCCGGCTTTAACTCAGGCGCTGGGGCTGGAGCCTCGCCGGCATGAAGATAATTATGCTTGCTGTTCTGAACCGCATTGTAAGATAGGAGGGGATGACTAGTCGGTGCAATTAAAAAGCCGACCTGGTTCAGCCCCACGACGTTCCCCGACGCTTCCCCCTGAGCGCTCTTGAGAAATGCGACTCCCCCGCCGTTGTTCGTGATGGTATTGCTGATCAGCACCGCCTTCGCACGGTCCGTGACGATGACTCCTTCGAAGAGATTGCGCGTGATGACGTTTCGTTCAAGCTGAATCGTGGAAGTTCCAGCAACCGTCACGCCGTGGTCGTTGTCATGAATCAAATTGCCGACCAAGACCGCGTGCGAGTCGGCGAATTGAACTCCGGTCGTCTCGCTTCCTCCGATGCTACAGCGTTCGATACGGACGTCTTGCACTTGCTGCCCGAAGAGCATGCCGTTGATCCGAAGGTCATGCAGCGCAATACTGTTGCCATTAAAGATGCCCATGGCATGGCCGCCGTGTTCATGAATGGTCATGCCGCTGATTTCAATCTGCGTCGCCCCATACGGCCATTTACCGATATGAAAGACGCCGACTCGTTCCCGGCCGAGAATTTTGACCTTCTCGATCCCGTCGCCGATGAGCCGCAGGCGATCCTTACTGTGAATGGTGACATCTTCCTGGTACTCACCGGCCTTGACGAGTATGGTATCACCGGCCTTCGCTTCATCGATCGCGTCCTGAATTGATGTGTATTGGCCGCTGCCGTCAAGCGCGACGATGACGGTACGTGGTTGACGTGGGGCCGGAACCGGTTCGGCATTCTGTGCCCGCACAGCTACCGCTCCGTGGCTCAACATCATGACCACGACCATGATTGCCAATAGAAACCAGAGAGGTTGCCGCGAGGAATGCCACGCGCGTCTCATGATGCTGATCGTAACTGGAAACACTCCAGCAAGGTACTTCATTTTGTTGTGACGCGTAAAGGGCCATGCTATCTTCCGGCATGCTGCTGATAGGACTCACGGGCGGGGTCGCGACCGGCAAGAGTACTGTGGCGAGGCTGTTCAAGGCATGTGGCGCGGTCGTCATCGATGCCGATGATCTCGCCCGACAGGTCGTACAACCGGGGAAACCGGCGTGGCGCGATATTGTCCGACTCTATGGCAAGCACGTGCTTGAGAGCGATCGGACACTCAACCGTCCGGCCTTAGCGAAAATTGTATTTCGGGATCGGCGCAAGCTGCGCGCACTCAGCGGCATCATTCACCCTAGGGTCGCCCGCGAACAATCCCGATTCACGCGAGACCTCGCCCGGAAGGACCCTAACGCCCTGATCGTGTACGACGTGCCCCTCTTGTTTGAGGCCGGCGTCGACAAGCGGGTGGACCGGATCGTCGTCGTGGTGGCTGATCAGCAGACACAGATTGATCGCCTGCAGCAGCGCAATCAGCTCACGAGGGCCGAGGCGCTTCGGCGCATCCGGAGCCAAATGCCGCTTGCTCAAAAAGTGAAACGGGCGGATTATGTCATCGACGGCACATTGCCACTGTTGCCGCTGAAACGCGCGGTGAAAGTCTTGTATACGGCGTTACGCAAAGAGATGGATGAGTAATTGTGGAATGAAGCCACAGGAAGAGGACCGATTACTGACTACTTAGTTACTCAATTCCTTTCGAGGAATTATTCGGAGACCGAGATCCCGGACATCTCTTCCGGCAGCATGACAGTCAGCGCGTAAGGAGCACTCGAATCCTTGTGTGCAATCGCTACCAAGGTGCAGACTTGCGGCTGCGTCTCGGGCGGAAGCGCGAGGAGCGCGGGAAATTTGATCCAGGGGGCCGTGATCTCCGCCTGCTCGACGTGGAGTCGGAGCGCAAGCAACACATCCCGGACCCGTGTATGGCATTCTTCGTCGGCAAGCTGATGGGAGGCCGTAATGCCCAGTTCCCACAGTGGCTTGCTGATGCCGACTGACAGGTTCAAGCCGACCTGCTCGGCAATCTGAGTGACATCGACAAGTACGCCCGCCTCGATTGCCTCCTGCCGGTTGAGGAGCTGCGCCGGCTTTTGCTCTTGAGATTCATAAACCGTCAACGCTCGACTCGTGACGGGCTCCGTCTCCGGCGAAAATGCTGACGCCGTTGCGTCCTCGTCCTGCCCCGCGACAAGGGACTGAGACGGCTCCTTCTGGCGGGCCGTGATAATCCCTTCATACACTTCGCGGGCAGCGGCTGACCAAGACGGATTGAGGGGCAGCCCGCGAAAAGCCGCTTCTGCCGCTTTCTTCTCGTCGTATGTCAGTTCTCGTGTCGGCATGTTCAAAAGATAACGCTCCCTGCCGACTTGTCAAGCGATCTATTTGCCTAGCTCCATAAACAACCTGCTACAGCGGCCGATCCTCTTGTCCGGCTGCCTTCCCCACCGGCTTTCATGAAAGTCCGTGTTAAACCCTTGCATCGTGCAACCGTATGAGGCCCTGTGGTAAATTCCACTCTATGGAGAATGTCGTGATCATCGGATCCGGTCCCGCAGGGTTGACCGCCGCTATCTACACGGCTCGCGCCAACCTCAAGCCGGTGCTCATTCAAGGCGCGCATGCAGGCGGTCAATTGACGTTGACGACCGAAGTGGAAAATTATCCAGGCTTTCGCCATGCCATCCTCGGACCGGAGCTTATCAAAGAGATGCGGGCGCAAGCTGAACGGTTCGGGACGGAATTTATCACCGGCGATGTGACATCCGTCGATTTCAAGACCTTTCCCCGTCGTGTCACGGTCGAGGGCGAACGGACGATCGACACGAAGACCTTAATTATCGCCACCGGCGCGTCGGCGATCTGGCTCGGCGTCCCAGGCGAAACGGTATTAATGGGACATGGGGTGTCAAGCTGCGCCACGTGTGATGGGTTTTTCTTCCGTGGGCAAGAATTAGTGGTGGTCGGGGGCGGCGATACTGCGATGGAGGAAGCCAATTTCCTGACGAGATTTGCCAGCAAGGTTTCTGTCGTCCATCGTCGCGATAAACTCCGCGCCTCCAAGATTATGCAAGACCGCGCCTTCAAGAACGAAAAAATCACGTTCGTGTGGAATTCCATCGTAGAAGAAATCCTCGGCGATGGGATTGTCACCGGCGTTCGCTTGCGCAATATCGTGACCGATCATGTGTCGGAACTGAAATGCGCCGGCGTCTTTGTCGCCATAGGCCACAGTCCGAATACGCGTCTCTTTGAAGGCCATGTCGAGATGGATGGCCGTGGGTATATCGTGACGAAGCACGGCATGACGACCAATGTGCCGGGGGTGTATGCGGCGGGAGACGTGCAAGACATCCACTACCGGCAAGCTATTACGGCAGCAGGATCGGGATGCATGGCGGCCATGGATGCGGAGCGATATCTAGAGGGGTTGGGGTGATGCTGAAAAAGGCCCCCAACTTCGTTCTCGTCTCGGAAGCGCCGTCGAGGTACCCCAGAGGGTACTCCTCCGGCGCTTGCTTCGCCTGCGGCCTCCTTGGATGACCTTTTTGAGCATCCCCTAAAGTTTCGTTCACACTCATCACGAATCAGAAGCGCCATGCGCTGTGTAATCATTCACTATCATGAAATAGCGCTGAAGGGCCGTAATCGGACGTTCTTTGAACAACGGCTGGTGCAAAATCTTCGCCTGGCCGTCCGCGATGTGGGCGGGAAGCAGGTCGATGCCTTACAAGGGCGTATCCGCGTCATCTTGTCGCAGGAGGCGTCATGGCCGCTGGTGCGTGACCGCATTGCGCGGATCTTCGGTATCGCCAATTTCTCGCTGGCGCAATCGGCTCCATTCGGCGATGAGACGGCCCACGTGTTGGATCCATTGAAGCACGCCATCGGCGAGGCGATCCAACGTCTGCACTTCAACTCCTTTCGCGTGTCCGCGAAACGATCGGACAAGCGCTTTCCGCTGACCTCGATGGACGTCGAGCGTGAGATCGGCGCGCATGTGTGCGAGGTCACCGGCAAGTCAGTCAACCTTCGTCATCCCGATCTGACTGTTCATATCGAGACGCTGATCAAAGATGCCTACTATTTTATGGAACGTGAAGAGGGACCCGGCGGGCTGCCCGTCGGGACGAGCGGGACAGTGGCGTGCCTGCTATCAGGCGGCATCGATTCGCCAGTCGCGGCGTTTCGTCTCATGAAACGCGGGTGCACCGCCATCTTCATTCATTTCCACGGCCGACCCTATGTCTCCCGCGCCTCGGAAGAAAAAGTTCGTGAGCTCGCCGCCCTGCTGACCCGCTATCAATTCCAGTCGCGTTTATACTTGGTCCCTTTCGGAGACATTCAGCGACAAATTGTGCTGGGAGCGCCTTCCGCGTTCAGAATCGTGCTTTACCGACGCATGATGATCCGGATCGCTGAAGAGTTGGCACGGCGCGAACGCTGCTGGGCCCTCGTCACCGGCGACAGTTTAGGACAAGTCGCCTCTCAGACCGCGGAAAATCTCAGCGTCGTGGAAGAAGCCGCAGGCATGCCGATCCTCCGCCCGCTCATTGGCATGGATAAGGTGGAAATTACCGAACAGGCGCAACGCATCGGCACCTTCGACACGTCGATTGAGCCGGATCAAGACTGCTGTCGTCTCTTTGTCCCGCCTCATCCCAGCACTAGAACCGATATCGATCCTATTCGAAAAATCGAACGTGGCTTCGATCTGACCGCTTTGGTCAAACAAGGACTCGATGCCGCGGAACTCGTCGAACTTACTTTTCCCTCTTCGTAGAAGTCTGCCATCACTTCTTCCTTGATCGTTCAGCATCCCGAGCCCAGGCTAGAAATACGGCTTGACCCATGCCCATACTGAGCGTAGCATGATGCATGGCGTTTTGAGCCTTGCTGGCTATTCTATTTGTCGCGGACTCCCTTCCCTCTCGCGCGATCGATTCCTCAGTCTCCAGAGCTCTCAAGCCCGTCATACACCGAAGCTGACGTCAGGAGGCTGTACGGACAAAAGGATTCGAACTACACTGCCGCCACACCCATCA
>Ga0308175_100003508_pt1 | contig 10876 bp, 7 predicted proteins | sample PhyCR1_3_FD_203893 | JGI IMG/M metagenome (GOLD analysis project Ga0308175, IMG submission 203893) | Soil microbial communities from UC Gill Tract Community Farm, Albany, California, United States - DLSLS.C.R1 | ecosystem: Environmental > Terrestrial > Soil > Agricultural land | place: USA... | reverse complement strand
GCTCCTGCGGAGGTGTCGGCCCTACGGGGCTCAGGAAGGCGGTAGGCGGACCCGGTCCTGGGGTTGACACCCCAGGCTGAGCAAATTCCGCCCTGCGGGCGGGAGCCTGACCAGCTCAAGATGTGTAGAAGAGGTTGGTTGGGCGCGAGCCCCGGGACGGGAAGGACAAACTGAAAAACGAGAGCCCCGTAGGGGCGACCCCTCACGCCCCGTGCCGCAGGCTCTCCCCCAAAAACGGATCGTTCCGCGGCAGCAGCGGCGCGCTGGCCAGGGCCCGGGAGGCGGCGAGCCAGAGGAGGGCCGCGAAGCCGGCGGCGATCAGGAGCTCCGGGGCGCCCAGGCGCGGGCCGGGGAGCACCGCGGGCGCCACGTTCATGTAGACGTCGAGCCAGCTCCCCGCCAGCACCACCCCGGCGATCCCGGCGAGGATCCTGGGATCGCGCTTCGTCCGCCGGGGCAGCAGGACCGTGAAGGGTACCAGCCAGCGGAGCACCGGCACGAGCGCGAAGAGCGGCAGCCAGGCCCCCCGCGTGCGCACTGCGAAGTAGGGGATCTCGTCCGAGAGATTGCCGTACCAGATCAGCAGGTACTGGCAGACCCAGATGTACGCCCAGAAGATGCTGAAGGCGAAGAGCAGCTTGCCGAGGTCGTGCAGGTGGCCCGGGGTGACGCTACCGGCGAGCTCCCGCCGGGAGAGCCACGCCACCGCCAGCGCGATGGCCGCGATCCCCGCCTGGAACAGGCCCGCGAACATGTAGATGGCGAACATCGTGCTCGTCCAGCGGGGCTGGAGCGACATCAGCCAGTCGAAGCTCGCCAGCGAGAAGGTGATGGCGAAGAGCACCAGGAAGACCGCGGAGAGGCGGACCATCCGGCGGTGCTGCGCCAGCCCCGGCTCGCCGTCCTGGGCCAGGGAGGCGCGGCGCAGGAGCACCGAGAAGAGGCTCCAGAGGGCCAGGAAGACGATCATGCGAAGGAGGAAGAACGGCTCGTTCAGGTAGGCGCTCTTGGCCTTCAATACCGCCTTCAATACCGGATCGCTCTCCAGCGCCCCCGGCCGGGTCCACGAATACAGCGCGTGCCGCCCCAGCCAGATCGCTAGCATGGGGAGCGCGGCCAGGGGGACGAGCGACATCAGCGCCTCGGGGACGCGCCGGAAGGCGGTCCACCAGCCGGCGGAGGAGGCGTAGTGGATGGCGAGGAAGACCTGGCCGGCCAGCGCCAGGGCGAGGAAGAGAAAGGCGCAGACGAGCAGGGCCGCCCAGCCCCGGACCGGGTCGGCCCGCAGCTCGAACAGGGCCGCGGCGGCGCCCGCGGCGATCAGGACCAGGGCGGCGAGCCGCTGGTTGCGAGGGGAGGGTCCGCTCATTTCTGGGCCACCTCCGCGGGGCGCTGCAGGGTGTTGGACTGCAGCTCGCGGATCCAGTGGATCACCTTCCAGCGGTCCTCCGGGGCGATCTGCACGGCGTAGGAGGGCATGATGCTGGTGCCGCGGGTAATGGTGTGGAACATCTGCCCGTCCGCCATGGTGAGGAGGCGGGTGCTGGTGTAGGAGGGGGGGTTGGGGAACTTGGGGATCACCGGCCCGTCCCCCGCGCCCATGGCGCCATGGCAGGGGGAGCAGAAGGTCACGAAGACGGCGTGGCCGCGGGCGAGCACCTCGCGGCTGTGCGGATAGGGGTTGCGCAGCTCGCGGCCGGCGCGCTCGGCGTCCGCGGGGGTGGCCGCGTAGTGGAAGGGCAGCGGGGCGCCGCGGGCGATGGTGCCCGCCACCGGGAGCTGGTAGGTGAGGCCGTCGCGGGTCACCGGGTTGGGGGCGAAGGCGTCGTAGGGGACCGAGCGCGCCATGTCCGGCAGCAGCTCGTAGCCCGGCGAATCGGGATTGTGATGGTAGGCCCAGCCGCTGACGGCCGTCAGCAGCGCCAGGGTGAAGAAGCGGATTCTCCTCATCGGTCCTCCTCCCGGATCTCGCGCGCGCCGGCGGCGAGGAGCAGGCCGTGGAGGGCGGCCCGCTCGTCCGGCCCGGCGCCGTCCAGCTTCAGCACCAGGGCCATGGCGTCATCGGTCACCCCCGCGGCCACGGGCCTGAGCTCCGCCAGCGGGCTCAAACGGCTGCGCCAGAAGAAGGCGCCGGCGGTGGCGAGGCCGCCGAGCAGGATGGTGGCCTCGAAGGTGATGGGCAGGAAGGCGAGCGCCGACTGATGGGGCTTGCCGCCCACGTCGAGCGGCCAGTCGAGGACCGCGCACCAGACCTGGAGGGCGATGGCCCCCGCCATGCCGCAGAGGCCGCCGGCCAGGGTGACCCAGGGGAGGCGCGTCCCCCGGAGCCCCAGGGCCTCGTCGAGCCCGTGCACGGCGTAGGGGGTGTAGACGTCGACGATCGACGCCCGGTGCTCGCGCGCGGCGCGCACGGCCGCGAGCAGCGGGGCCTCGTCGTGGAAGACGGCCACCAGACGGCTCATGGGTGGGCCTCCCCGGCGCGCGCCGCCGCGGCCGCCACCCCCTTGACCTCCCACATCGCCACCATGGGCAGGGCGCGGATGAACAGCAGGAAGCAGGTGAAGAAGAGGCCGAAGCTCCCCACCAGGATGCCGACCTCGATGATCGTCGGCTTGTAGAACCACCAGCTCGACGGCAGGAAGTCGCGGTGGAGCGAGGTGACGATGATCACGAAGCGCTCGAACCACATCCCCACGTTGACCAGGAGGGAGAGCACGAACAGGATCGGCACCGAGGTGCGCACCCGCTTGCTCCAGAGGAGCTGGGGGAGGATGGCGTTGCAGGTCACCATCGTCCAGTAGGCCCAGGCGAAGGGTCCGGTGGCGCGGTTCCAGAACGCCGCCCGCTCGTAGGGGTTGCCGCCGAACCAGGCGAGGAAGAGCTCGGTGAGGTAGGCGAAGCCCACCATCGAGCCGGTCAGCAGGGTGATCTTGGCCATCGCCTCCAGATGGTGGATCGTGATGTAGCGCTCGAGGCCCATCACCTTGCGGGTGAGGATCAGCAGGGTCAGCACCATGCCGAAGCCGGAGAAGATGGCGCCGGCCACGAAGTAGGGGGGGAACAGGGTGGTGTGCCAGCCCGGGACGAGGCCGGTGGCGAAGTCCATGCTGACGATCGAATGGACGGAGAGGACCAGCGGCGTGGCGAGCCCGGCGAGGATGAGCGACAGGGTCTCGTAGCGCGACCAGGTGCGCCACGAGCCGTCCCAGCCGAGGCTCAGCAGCCCGAAGATCTTGCGCCGCCAGAGGTCTCCGCGGCCGGCGGCGCGGTCGCGCAGGGTGGCGAGGTCGGGGATCATCCCCACGTACCAGAAGACGAACGAGATGGTGAAGTAGGTGCTGATGGCGACCACGTCCCACACCAGGGGCGAGCGGAAGTTGACCCACAGCGGGCCGCGCGTGTTGGGGTAGGGGAAGATCCAGAAGCCGAACCAGGGCCGGCCCATGTGGAGCAGGGGGAAGAGCCCGGCGCACATCACCGCGAAGATGGTCATCGCCTCGGCCGAGCGGCTGATCGAGGTGCGCCACTTCTGGCGGAAGAGCAGGAGGATGGCCGAGATCAGGGTGCCCGCGTGGCCGATGCCGATCCAGAAGACGAAGTTGGTGATGTCGAAGGCCCAGCCCACCGTCTTGTTGAGCCCCCAGGTGCCGATGCCGGTGGCGACCTCGTAGGTGGCGGAGGCGGCCCCCCAGGCCAGGGCCAGGGAGGCGACCGCGAAGCAGGCCCACCAGCCCAGGGTCGGGCGCGCGGTCAGCGGACGGGAGACGTCGTCCGTGATCTGCCGCAGGGTCGGCCGCCCCTCCACCCAGGAGGGGCGCAGCAAATGGGCGTCGGCGATCATGCCTTGTCCTCCGCAGGCCGGTGTTCGTCGGGAAGATTGCGGACGCGGGCGAGGTACCCCACCACGGGCCGGGTGTTGAGCTCCTCCAGCACGTGGTAGAAGCGGGAGGAGGCCTGCTTCCGGGAGACCTCGCTCGTGGGGTCGGCCAGGTCGCCGAAGGTGATGGCCTCGGCCGGGCAGGCCTGCTGGCAGGCGGTGCGGATGGCGCCGTCGGCGAGCGGCTCCCCGGCCGCCTCGGCCCGGAGCTTGCCCGCCTGGATGCGCTGGATGCAGAGCGAGCACTTCTCCATCACCCCGCGCGAGCGCACGACGACGTCCGGATTGAGCACCATGCGCCCCAGGTCGCTGTTCATGTTGTAGTCGAACTTGGGGTTGCCTTCGTAGCGGAACCAGTTGAAGCGCCGCACCTTGTAGGGGCAGTTGTTCTCGCAGTAGCGGGTGCCCACGCAGCGGTTGTAGACCTGCTGGTTGAGGCCGTCCGAGCTGTGCACGGTGGCCAGCACGGGGCAGACGGTCTCGCACGGGGCATTGCCGCAGTGCTGGCACATCATGGGCTGGTGGACCATCTGCGGCGCGTCCGCGGAGCCCTCGAAGTAGCGGTCGATGCGGATCCAGTGCATCTCGCGCCCGCGGCTCACCTCGTCCTTCCCCACCACCGGCACGTTGTTCTCGGCCTGGCAGGCCACCACGCAGGCGGAGCAGCCGGTGCAGGCGTTGAGGTCGATCGACATCCCCCAGTGGTGACCCTCGCGCGGCCACTCCTTCCAGAGGCTGTCGTGGGCCTCCTCCTCCTTGCCCTGGCGCAGCGCGGCGGGGGTGAGGGTGCGCACGATGGGCCGCCCCTCCATGGAGCTGTGGCGCTGGACGGCGGCCAGGGTCTCGCTGCGGCCGGTCTTCTCCAGGCGCGCGCCGGAGGCCCAGTCGCGGAGGAAGCCGTCGCGGACGGCGACCAGGGGGAAGGCATTGGCGCCGACGCCGTCCGCCACCTTGCCGGCGCGGGTGCGGCCGTAGCCCAGGGCCACGGCGACCGTCCCGTGGGGCTGGCCGAGCTGGAAGCGGACCGGCAGCTCCAGAGTGGTGCCACCGTGACGCAGTCTCACCACGTCCCCCTCCTCCAGGCCCAGCTCGGCGGCCATCCGGGGGGAGAGGTCGATCTGGTTCCCCCAGGCCACCCGGCTCACCGGATCGGGCAGCTCCTGGAGCCAGGGGTTGTTGGCGTGGCGGCCGTCGCGCAGGCCGACCTTCTCGTAGAGGAGCACCTCGTAGCCCCCCTGGCTCCGGGCCTCCCGGTGGGCGGCCAGGATGGCGGCCGTGGCGGCGGCGAGGTCTCCGGCGTCGCGCGCCAGCGCCGGCTCGTCCGCCGGCTTCGCCATCTCGCAGGCCCCGTCCTGGAGCGAGTGGTCCCAGAAGTCGTCGAAGCCGGCCCAGCGAGTCTGGTGGGGGAAGATCTCTCTCTCCCAATGCTCCCGCAGGTGGCCGTAAGCGTCCGGCTGCTCCTCCCCCATCCAGCGCAGCAGGCTGGCGTGGGCCGCGCGGGTGTCGAAGAGCGGCGCGATGGCCGGCTGGCGCAGCCCGAGGCACCCCTCGAAGGGCTCGGCGTCCCCCCAGGACTCCAGGAAGTGATGGTCCGGGGCGACCACGCCGGCGAGGGCCGCGGTCTCGTCCAGCCGCTCGGCGAAGGAGACCTTGAGCGGCACCCCCTCCAGGGCGCGGGCGAGCCGCCCGGCCTCGGGGTGGTCGTAGAGCGGGTTCACCCCCCAGAGGAGGAGCCCCTGGACCTCGCCGCGCTCCATGGCCGCGATCAGCTCCGCCACGGCGGTCTCGTCCCCCTGGTTCTGCTGGGAGGGGCGGCCGAGGTCGATCGTGCGGCCGGCGTTTCCCAGCAGGAGATTGAGACGGTTGACCGCCGTCTGCAACGCCAGGTCGTTGACGCCGCTCACCACCAGCGACTCCCCCCGGTGATTCCAGAGGTCGTCCGCCACGGCGTCCAGGACCTTGGGATCGATCGCGGGATCGGGGGCCTCCGGCGCGGCCTCGCCGGCCCGGCGGGCCACCCGGCGGACAAGGGCGAGCGCGGCGAGCCCCAGCTCGGAGGGGAGCACGGCCAGCCGCCGGTCGGCCTTGCCGCCGGTGAGCGACATCCCCGACTCGATCTGATAGTGCCGCGGCAGCGGCCCCCCACCCTCGGGGCGGCGGCCGCGGGCCCAGGCCCGCGCGATCTCCACCGGCGACAGCCAGGTGCCCAGGAAGTCGGCCTCGATCCCCACCACCACCCGCGCCTTGTCGAAGCGGTAGGAGGGGACCACCGCGCGGCCGAAGCTCCGCCGGTTGGCCTCCCGCGTCGCGGCGAAGGATACCGGCTCCCAGACGGCGTGCCGGGCTTGCGGGTGGCGGGCCAGGAGGTCGGCGATCAGCTTCCGGCTGGAGGGGCCGTGGATCGTGCCGGTGAGCAGCGCGAGGCCGCTCCCCCGGGCGGAAATCGCTTCGAGCCGCGGCGCCACGTAGGCGTCGACCTCGGCCCACGAGGCCGGCCGGCCGTGCAGGAGCGGCCCCTTGAGCCGCCGGTCGTCGTAGAGCGAGAGCACCGACGCCTGCCCCACGGCGCAGGTGGCGCCGCCGGAGACGGGGGAGGAGGGGTTCCCCTCGATCTTGATCGGCCGGCCGTCGCGGGTCTTGGCGAGCAGCCCGCACCCCGCGCCGCAGCCGCCGCAGGTGGTGGCGTACCAGGTCTCGACGCCGGGCAGCGGCGCGCCGTCGGCGAGCGTGAGCGGCGGCACCGCCTGCCGCTCCGGGATGGGGGTGCAGCTCGCCAGCGCCGCGGCCCCCAGGCTGAACCCCATCAGCTTCAGGAAATCTCTGCGGCTCGCCTCTCCCAGGTCCCAGACCTCCCCGGGCTCTCCCGCGTCTTCAAGAATCTTGAGCATCTCGATTCCCCTGGTTTCGCCTAGTAATGGCATTTCCCGCAATCCAGACCGCCGATGGCCGGGTGAAGCTGGCGGCCGCCGCGCAGAGCGGCCGTAACCACCCCCTCGCGGCGGTGGCAATCGAGGCACCAGCCCATGACCAGCGGCGCTTCCTGGCGTACCCGTTCCATGGTCTCCACCGGCCCGTGGCAGCGCTGGCACATCACCCGACCGCCGCGCACGTGCTGGCTGTGGCTGAAGAAGACGAAGTCCGGCAACTGGTGGATCCGGGCCCAGCGGATGGGCCGCCGCTGGGAGACGGCCTCCTTGAGCTTCTCCATCTCGGCCGAGGTCACCTTGAGCTTGGAGTGGCAGTTCATGCACACGCTCTCGGGCGGGATGCCGGCGTGGCGGCTCTTCTCGGCCGCGAAGTGGCAGTACTGGCAGGCGATGCGATAGTCGCCGGCGTGGATGCGATGGGAGAAGGCGACCGGTTGGGCCGGCTCGTACCCCTGGCTGACCCCCACCCGCTGGAAGGCGCCGACCAGGAAGAGCACGGTCAGCAGCGCCATGCCGGCCTCCACCCCGGCCATCGCCCACCGGCTCGCCCGTAGCGCCGCGATCCTCCGGGAGAGGTCGAGGACCGGCGCGGACAGCGCGTACACCGCCCGGGTGAACGGGAGCAGGGCCGCCGCCGTGAGCCCCGAGAGCACGTGGAGGCGGACGGAGGTCGGCAGGCCGGCCGCCAGCGCGACGTCGGGGGCCAGGCTCAGCAGCGAGCGGAACCAGGGGAGGAGCGACAGGGCGTACCAGGAGGAGCCCCAGCGGTAGAGGGCCGCCGACGCCAGTCCCGAGCCGAGGGAGGTGGCGAGGAGGAGGACGAGGACGAAGTCCGGCAACGGCCAGCGCCCGCGCGCCTCGCGGAGCAGCAGCAGGAGCCCGGCGAGGGCCATGGCGCCGAGCAGGAAGCCGGTCGCCTCCAGGAGCGTCTGGCGGAGGGGCACCCGGTTCCACGCCAGCAGCCAGCGCGGCACCAGGAAGGCCGCGGCGTGACCGAGCAGCAGCAGGCCGAGCCCCCAGCGCCAGGCCGCGGAGCCGTGGTAGAGCGGCGCGCTCCGCTCCCGGGCCGCCGAAACCCCTTCCCGCCGGCTGGCCGCGAGATAGCGCCACGCCGTGCCGGCTACGAGAACCGCCACGGCGAGATAAGGGAACAGCCCATAGAGGAGGAGATCGCGGATCATCGCCGCCGCGACCCCCGCCGGGCCAGCCAGAGGGCGAGACCCGAGCCGCCGACCCCTAAGAAGAACGGCGGCACTGTCGAGGAGAGCGGATCAGCCGGGGCCCGCGAGCGTGAGCTCTGATAGAGAAAGGCCTTGAGAGCGAACGTCTCATCCTCGGTCAGAGGCTGGTCGCGGTAGACCGCCATCAGCGGATAGCGGGACTCCAGGAGCGCCCGGGTCAGCCAGGCGTCCGGATAGCGGTCGTAGACCCGGGTGAGGTCCGCCGCCAGGGTCGCGCCGCGCCAGTCCCCCTCGGCCCCCGCGCTGTGGCACTGGCTACAGGGGGGACCGCCGTGGGCGAGCGGCGCCGCGCCGGTGAACAGGGCCCGGCCGCGCGCCATCTCGGCCGGCGTCGCCGTCCGCGCCAGGCGGAACCGCGCCGGCGGCTTGGGACCCCCTGAGGCGATGAATTTCAACAGGGAGTCGATCTGCTCGTCGGTGAAGTCGTGGTCGGGCATGACCTTGGCGAACTTCCCGAACAGGGTCCGGGCGGCGGCGTCCCCCTTCTTGACCATCCCCTGGGACGAGCGGATGAACGAGTGGAGCCACGCCGGAGGGTGGCGCGAGGCCACCCCCGCGAGGTCCGGCCCCACCACCACCCCCCGCCCCACGCTGTGGCAGCCGCTGCACTGCACCTCGAAGGTCGAGGCCGGATCGAAGCCGGCCGCGAGGGCCGGGCTCGCGACGAGCATCGCGAGCAAGAGGAGGTACCGAGACCTGTCCCGTGCCATAGACGAGCCCATACCGATTTCCTCCAGAAGAAGAGATCCAACAAGTCTGGGGAACCGCGTCGACGGTGGCCCGCTAAATCACTCGGATAGCACCATACCCATTAGCGAGGGTGCTTGTTTGACCAAAAAGTGAGCCGGTCAAGTGATGTTTCGACGAAATCCCTGAAGTCTCTTGCCGGAGGACCTATGAGGCACGTCCTGAAGCGCTGGGCCCTGGCCCTGCTCGCCCTGATCCCCTGCGCCGGCCTGGTGGTCCTGGCCCGCCAGTCCGAGCCGCAGTCGGGGGAGCTCCCGAACCGCCTCCCCCAGGCGGCGCCGTACGACATCGCCGAGGCGCGCCACTTCCCGCCCCCGTTCGAGGAGGCCTGGGAGGGGGCGCACAACCCCGGCAAGTGCGCCACCTGCCACGCCAAGATCTTCAGCGAGTGGAACGGCTCCATGATGTCCAACTCCTGGCGCGATCCGGGCTGGCGCGCGGCCTTCCTCCTCGCCTCCCGCCAGACCTCCACGGCGGGGAGCTGCGAGGCCCCGGCGCCGCCCGACGGCACGGAGCGCTCCGTGGTCAACCCCTTCGCCGGCGGCGGCTGCGCCAGCACCTTCGACACCGGCACCGGCATGGCCACCACCACCCGCCCCGGCTCGCTGCTCGACGGCTTCTGCACGCAGTGCCACATGCCGGCCAACTACGCGGACAACGTGCCGCTGGCCGGCGTCGAGGCCGACCCGCTCTCGGGGCTGGAGCACGGCCGGCTCGATCCGGAGTACAACCCGACGTCGGACAACGGCACCGGCCTGGCCTTCGCCACGCTGGAGTCGCGCTTCCGCAACACCGACGCGGGCAAGCGGGGGATCTTCTGCGCCGTCTGCCACACCTACGCCGACACCCGGGAGATGCCCTTCGGCTACGCCCACAAGTCGGGCACCCCCTACCCCCCGGTGCCGGGCACGGCCAGCCGGGCGAAGCTGCAGCCGGAGAGCCAGCAGGACCGCGCCGCGGTCCCCGATCCGGCCTCCCCCACCCAGGGGTACGCCGTGGGCGCCGGGGCCTACAAGCTCTCCCCCCACGCCATCGCCTTCCCGGAGTACCTGGGGCCGCTGGCGGCCAACCCGCCCAGGGACAAGAGCGACGCCTACCTGAACGGCGTCTTCAAGACCGCCCTCCCCCACCAGCAGATCCGGCGCTCCGGGCACGAGGGGTACTACCAGGCCCTCCACGAGCGGGCCGAGATGTGCGCCGCCTGCCACGACGTCACCAATCCGCTGACGGTGAAGAACCGCCTGGGCCGCTGGGTGGGCGGATTCCCCATCGAGCGCACCTACGCCGAGTGGTCGGCCAGCCGCTACGCCGACCGGCCGGGGAACCGCAATTTCGACCCCCGCTTCAAGCGCGACTGCCAGACCTGCCACATGCAGCAGGACTTCGGCCAGCCCGGCACCGCCCAGACGCTCTACCAGGACGGCCATCCGGCGCCGCCGCGCGCCGGCCGCCTGGCCAACGACGGCCCGGAGCGCACGCCGGCCTTCAGCCACCACTTCATCGGCGGCAACACCTTCGTGACCCGTCTGGCGGGGGCGGACGTCAACGAGTCCGGCGCCCCCGAGCCCTACCCCGAGCTGTCGGTCTACAGCTTCACCTCGGCGGACGAGAAGAGCCCGTACCACAACGCCTTCTTCGAGAACGCCGGCTCTCGCGGCGCCATCACCCAGCACTCGCGGCTGGCCTGGGACCGCCTGCGCAACGTCCTCGACCTCGATCTCACGGCCCCGCCGGCCGCCGATCCCGGCCGCCGCGCCCCCCTGCGCGTGACGGTGACCAACAGCGGCAGCGGCCACGACTTCCCCTCCGGCTTCCCCGAGGGGCGCGCCGCCTGGGTGGCGGTGCGCGCCTTCGACCTCGACTCCGGCCGCGAGCTCGACCTCTGGGACTCGCACTGGCGCCGCGCCTCCAAAGGGGTCGGCTATCTGACCCGCGAGGAGACGGCGGACCCCAACTACCCCCGCTGCAAGGAGTGGAAGCTCCCCGCCGGCTCGCCCGACCCGTACGCCGTGCAGTTCAAGGCCATCGCCTCCCTGGGCGACGGCTGCCCCACCCTGGAGCTCGCCTACGCCACCCCGCTCAAC
>Ga0308175_100003506_pt1 | contig 10877 bp, 14 predicted proteins | sample PhyCR1_3_FD_203893 | JGI IMG/M metagenome (GOLD analysis project Ga0308175, IMG submission 203893) | Soil microbial communities from UC Gill Tract Community Farm, Albany, California, United States - DLSLS.C.R1 | ecosystem: Environmental > Terrestrial > Soil > Agricultural land | place: USA... | reverse complement strand
GCTTGAATTGGAAGAGACGGACCTCGGTATCCCGGACATCGTGACGAAACCCAAGGGCGTTCCGGCCTCAATCGGGTTCGAAGGCGTGGTCTCCGCCGATCGAATGCTCGTGGTCCGTAGGCTTGACCTGCTGGTGTCTCCTATCCGCCTGGCTGGGGAGGGGTCTCTTCGCTTCGCCGACGAATGGGACTTCGAGGCGCGGGTCGCCGCCAAATCGGTCTCACTCGCGAAGCTCCCCAGAGGCGTCTCCATAGGCACGGTGAAAAGCGGGCGCCTTGACGCCACGCTTGTCATCCGGGGACAGGGCGCCAAACGATCATCATGGGAATCGTCGGGCCGCGTCCAGCTCGAGAAGGGACTCATTGAGCCGGAAGGCAGTCCGGCGATCCGGGACGTCACCTTGACGGCAGCGCTCGATCGCCGGGACATCGATATTCAGGAACTGGCGCTGACGACGGACGGCAGCGATTTACGCGCCCACGGGTCGGTGTCGAATTGGCTCGAAGCCCCGCAGGTCAACCTTGTCATCGAATCTTCACAACTCAACCTCGCCCTGCTGAAGCCGACCGGGCGGTCGGACCAGGCCGAGCAAGCGACACGGCATCCGAGCTTCTTTGCCACCTGGTGGGCCGATGGCCGGGTTGCGGCGACGGTATTTGCCAAGGCTGCCTACTATGATCGGTTTTTGTTTACCAATGTGTCCTGCCACGTGAGCCTGGATAACGGGATGCTGACAATCAATCATCTCACCGGCGATACGGATGACGGCCATCTCGCTGGACGCGTCGTCGTCCGGCCGTCCGACCGAAGAGCGGGGCATGTCAAGAGCACGTTTCGGATCACCGGCATGCCGATCGAACACATTCTATCGCTCGTGAGGATGAACGACATGCTCGAGGGATGGATGTCGATCGACGGCAAGCTTGAAGGGGAATTGAAACAGCGTCGATTTGCGATGGCGTCAGTCACCAGTACGAGGCCGATCCGACTGATGCTCGAAGATGGGAAGATTCTGAAGATACCTGTCATCTCGAAATTGCTCTCTGTCATGAATCTGCCGGCGATTCTTCAAGGCAAGGTCGACCTTGCGAAGGATGGCTTGCCGTTCGATCAGCTTCGAGCCGTCTTTTCCGTCGCCAATGGCATCGTCACGTTCGAGGAGATTGCGCTGGCTGGCCCCATCCTGAAAATCAGCGGCGCCGGCCACTATGACTACGTGGCAGACCAGATGGATATGGTGCTCGCGACCAGCCCGTTGGGGTCTTACTCCGATCTCCTCAAGCGCATTCCGGTGTTTGGAAGAATATTCGCGGGGGAACGTGAAGGACTCGATACGGCCGTGTTCGAAATCAAGGGGACGGCGGCCGATCCGAAGATCACGTATCTGCCTGCCGAATCACTCAGCAGAGGCGTCAAAGGAACGGCGCAGTTTGCGCTCGATATACTCCTCAACACGTTGAAGCTGCCAATCACCCTAGCGGATGATTTTCTGGGCGAGAAGGACGCCCGTGAGCCGTCCAGCCAGGAGAAGGGGGAATGACAGAACGGACAGATCAAATAAACGAGATAGACTGACAGACGACAAGGTTGTCGAAAAAAGATTCCGACCCCTTTGTTTCCGGCTGGATATCTGCTATTCCCGTACCAGTCTTGCCTTGTCGGAGGGCGATCCCTCACTCGACGATCCATCGGCCATGCAATTTGATCGCGTCATACATGGCATCGGGAGCAAGGTCGGCGCCATTGGCCCATTGCACAGCGCCCATGACTACCCGCACCTGAGCGAAGATGTTGGGATCTCGCAATGGCTCGAACACTGTTCCCGTGGCCTGCGGACCACTCAGAAAGTTCCGGAGGTCCACGTCGCCCGTGGTGCCATCGACAAATGTGACCCGCAACACCAGGCCAGGCATGGTGCTCACGGAAACAACACGCCAGGGCACAACGTGTCGGACGGCCGGTTCTACGTCAGGGGGTCGATCGGTTTTGGAGATTTGAGTTGGCTGCATAAATTCCAGTTCTCCATCAGTTCGTCTCGATGATCCGTCGCCTATTCCAGGACAAGCACCATGGCACGACGGGGCAGTGTTCCCCGTAACACGCGAAGATCGCGCACATCGAAGACCGCTTCATGTTCCCCGTAGAGCGCATGGAAATGCGGTGGATTGTGATCCCGCCAGAACATCTGAATCACGATACCATAGAAAATGCTGATCGTCGGCATGGATTGCCTCAAATGCTTTCTAAAACCGGGTCCTATAACCGCGGCGCCTTGGGCTAGTTCTCGACTAACGCGATGTACCCAATACCTGTTGGAACACCGCCGTGAGTTGTTCTTTCATACTGTAGATCTCCTTGCACGCGCGAGTATACCAGGCCGGGCTCCTTACCTTGTAATCTGCGCGAGCGGCTACTCTATGGTCAGGGCCAAAGAGAACCCGTCCACAGACGAACAGCAAAGAGATGAGAACGAGCGAGGCAACATGACTGCGCTCATCACCGGATTGTGAACCGTGCGGATCTCGCGTTATGCTTCATGCCGCTTCTGGTCCTTGTCCCCGAGCGATTGCATTATGGTCGTCTTAGGCTGCACATGACTCCCTTCAGCCTCGTATTGACGTTCCCGTTCGTCGCTGCATTCCTGCTCTGTTTCTCGACTGGACAGGCGTCGGCCGGTTCGAAGGACGGCGTTCGACCGCTACGCGTCGTCACGTACAATCTTTTGCACGACGGGGCCGGTTCCGGATTCTTCGACGGCGACACCCGTCTTGAAGAGCGGCTGGAGATGGCGATCCGAGAACTGCAGGCGCTCGATCCGGACATCGTCGCTGTGCAAGAGGCGTCGGACAGCCGGAGGCATGGCAATGTGCCGGAGCGCCTCGCCCGCGCGCTTGGCTTTCATGTCGTCTTCGCGCCGGCCACGGAGCATCTCTTTAGCCTAAGGCCCATCAACCGGCTGGTCGTCGGCTTGCTGGGATTCAAGGAAGGCTCCGCGATCCTGAGCCGCTTCCCGATCATGGCGTCCGAAGTGTACGAGTTGCCGCGCTGCGGGAGCTGGATCGACCGGCGGATTCTATTGCGCATCGAACTTTCGACCGCGTGGGGGGCGCTTCAAGTCTTCTCGACGCATACGGCTCGCGGGGACGAATGCCAAATGGAGCGGGTCGGCGAGATCGTGCGAGACCGGCTCGGCGCTACGCCCTCGCTGCTGATGGGCGACTTCAACACGCCCGAGACGTCAAAGGTGCTCACCACGCTCAGAAAGGAAGCCGGCTTCGTCGATGCCTTCCGCATCGCCAACCCCACGGCGCAGGGTCCTACCGTATGGCAACGTATAGAAGCACAGGACTCCACCGTCTCACGGCGCGTGGATTTTATTTTGTTCCTGAACGGCCGGGAGTCGACGGCCGCAGTCCGATCCAGCCGCATCGTGCTCGATCGCCCGGGACACTTACCCGACGGCAATCTCCTCTGGCCGTCCGATCACTACGGGGTCCTGGCCGAGCTCGACATTCTTCCCCTCAACCGCGTCCAGGGGACGGGCCGCTAGACTGTTAGATGGATACATATGAGACGCCATATGTCGGGAACCTGTCCTTCGCAACGGGTTAAGGCTTTGGAACGTCTAAATCTTTGCAAATCTACTGAGCGAGGAAGTCGTTGATCTCTCGATGGCGGGGAACGGTCGACGTTTTGCCGGCAGCGCGATTCACGTACACGCTGTGACTGCCTCCTTCGCGGAGGAACTGAACATTATGGAATTCGAGGTGACGGATCAGATCGACCCGTTTCATGAAATGGAGGCAAAAGGTTCGCGGATCACGGTTTTGTTGCGGAGAGATTCTTCTGCAAGTGCGCGGTTCGATTCCAACACCAGCTGGACGGCTTCCTGAAGGTTGGTACGGGCTTGCTCAAGGGTGTCTCCCTGCGTGTTCGCGCCGGACAACTCCTCGACGAATGCGATGTACCCTTCCGGCACCTGTTGGAAAACGGCCGTGAGTTGTTCTTTCATACTGTAGATCTCCTTGGACGCGCGAGTATATCAGACGAACTGCGAAAGCCCAAATTCCTATGGGGCATGATCACGTCCGGCTCAAATTTAGGCAAATTAAGTAGCCTACCTGCTTTAGTTTTTTTAGTCGCTCTAAGCTGTGCTCTTAATCCGTTTGCTCGCATACAATACCGTAAACCCGATCACCTCTTCGCCTTCATAGCGGACGATGATATCGTCATCTGTCATCTCGCTATCAGTGGCATAACTCGGCTTTTTATAGTTCACATATAGTGCGTCTGCGTCGGCGTCGTACGTCAGCCAGACGGCATGTTGCGGCGACCGGTTGACCGCTGGAATGAGTTTCAAATATTCCTGAATGTCTGCTATGGCCATAACTGCCTCCTCTTGGAAAGCGACCGCTCTCTTCGTATCACAAAAGCGGTAATGATAAAGCCGTCATCGACCTGTTCCCGATAGACGACCACGAGATATTTCCCCTGTTCCAGTTCGCGGAGCGCGATGAGTTCACCGTCACTGCCGAGGAGGATACGCTCCGGCTGCAACATCGTCTCCAAGACCAGGAACGCAATCCGGCGATTTCACAATGCTCTTCCGTGATATGCGCCCATCGCTCATCGGTGAGACCAATCGAAACACGTTCTTGGACATCACCTGATCGATCATAATTGGTCCATCAGCACGCTACGTGAACTTGACATCATGACCTGCTGTGCAAGAGCGTGAACTACTGTAAAGTCGCAACTCTCATCTGCTAGAAACTTCATCAAGCTCTCATCTAACAGTGTTGCGGCGTAGAGTGGCAGCGCTGCCCAGCAGGATAGTGCGGGATTGCCCGGAGTCTCGCAAAACATGGCGGTCCCAACGGCATTCGGAACCGTGTTGGGGAATTCGAGAAGGTACCGCGCGCGATCAAGGCCCTGACGGCGATCCAGATCGAAGCCTTATGGGTTATTCATCTATTCAAAGGGTCAAATCCGTATTTCATCAAGAGCGTTTGTATGCGAGGCGTCATCAGGAAATCGGAAAACTGATCTGCGACCGAGCGTAATGAGGCGCGACAGGTCCAGACGACTGCTTGCCCGAACTGAATCGGCATATCTCTTCCGACTGGGGTGTCATCGCTGATGCGCACATCCCTGCTGTTGATGACATTGGCACGATAGACCAGGCCCACATCGGCCTTGCCCGTGCGAATCAGATTCACGATGTCTTCGGTATGTGACGCCAACAGAATATGGGAACGGCTTTTATACATTGGATAGAGTTTTGTGAGCGCCCGGGCCGTAACGTCTCCCAAGTAGGATGTGGCAGGATCTCCAAGGGCAATGCGGATCGTTCGACTATGCAGTGCATCCTGAAGCGACATCGTGGCCGGGGAATCCGCCGACATCATGAGGACGAGGGACGTCTGCACGAAAATTCGAGGGGGGCCGTTGAGCGTCAGTCGCTTCTTGTGCAGGTACTCGACCTCTTCGATCCCCGCCGACAGAAATACATCGATCGGCGTTCCCTTTTCGATTTGCCGAAGCAGCGTTTTCGATGGCGTGTAGTCGATGTGGACCTTCACACCATACTCTTGCTCGAACAACGGCAGGATATCGCTGAAAGCCGCTTTTAAGCTGGGGGGTGCTCCAACGGTCAGAGTTTCCGCCTGTAGAGGCTGCGGCCCGACGACGACTGCGAGTGCAATGATAGTGACGATCAAGACCTTGAGCATCCGAATGTCCACTCTAAACCTCACAGGAAGTCTGCTCGATTTGCGGACGAGGCCCAGTTGCAAGCACGCAGGGCCACTCACGAAACATTTCAATTCAAATTCCTGATCTAAGGACGGAAAGACTACAGTAAGTATGGCTGTCCTTCAATGGTTCTAGCGCAGAAGGCAGTTGCCCAAAGGAAGTGCTGCATAGCACCCGCATGCCACGGACTAATTGCCCTCGGCTGCTATACTTGCCATTCAGGCACCGGCAAACCGTGAAAGTGAGGAGCTGTCGCATGGCGGAGAACATGAACGACAACGATGGCCAAGACACTGTGCGAACCTCGCACGCTCCCATTGTTCTGAATCGCCGCAAGTCGGCGCGATGGCGTGTTCGGATTCCAATCGTAGTGTCTACTGAGCGTGGCGGTGACGGTATGATTCACAACTTGTCTGCGATCGGATGCGCCGTTGAGTCGATGTGCTCCTATTACAGCGGCGAAGCGGTTCTGCTGCAGTTCGTCCTGCCCACCGGCGAAGCGGTGAGCCTCCAGGCCTACATACGGTGGACGGCCTGCGGGTTTTTTGGCGCGGAATTTTGCTCGGGACAACATGAGGACCAACGTCGCGTCTGCGCATATCTTGAAAGCTTGCCCCGGCCGACTTGACCAGCCATCCCGTTCACACAGCTAATCATAGCGACAAGGTGTCTAACTTCTCCGCGGGTGTACGTTTCCTTCAGCGTGGAAAATGTCGAAATCGTAACCCGTAACTTCGGATGCCTCCCGCCAAGGTGGCTGCTGGGCCACGCAGTAAGATGCCGCCAAGTTTAGTAGCGTGTCCCTTTTGTTTTTGTTCTGCGATGCCTGTTGCCTAGGAAGCGACCGTTTTGGGTCGAGTCTCGAACTGGAAATTCATAAAATTTACCGGGTGTGGTCTCTTTGAAAGATACAGCACTTCGATGCCGACTACTTGATTGGACTTGTCATAGTCCACAATCACACCAGGGGCGACCTCGTCCGATTCCTCGACTGGGACATCTACCAATTGAAGATGCAGCGCGTCAGCGTCTTCGTCAACTGTGAGTCTCATAACCGCCTCCTCATCCTACGATCGAAATAAAATGTGATGATCCGTAGTGGATTAGTATCCTTCTTAACAATCACGCGAAGCACCCGCTCGTCATACTCCAGAATGCGGCCAAGGCGATGTTCTAATGTCGCATCTACAGCGTCTGCCTCCACGCGCTGAGGCTGTGCAGAACTCGTTCGCCCCACTCCATACGAATGACAGGACGCGTCCGTAAACTCTCTCGGGCGTGCTCTGTCAGCTCGTAAGTATCATGCATCAAGACAGGTCCAACTTGCGCGGACTCTCATCCACCACCATTTCTTCATGCGCAACTGAAGAAGCTGCATACCCAATGGCAGCCCTGATATCCTGCTTTCGAAGAGTTGGATAGGCCTTGAGTAAGTCCTCCTCACTTGCCCCTTCGCTGAGTTTACGCAAAATTAATTCGACAGGGATTCGTGTCCCTCGGATCACGGGTTTACCCATCATGATTTTGGAATTTATCTAGATTCTGTCTGCAATTGTCATGGCTGCCTCCGTTCTTCGCTGACTGCAAGTCCGAGAAGGGGAAGGGAATCAAGACCAGGTCGCCGAGCTTACACGCCATTCCAGACCTCGTCGTCCTGGTTGTCCCACACATGGTGCATAGCGGGCGCCTGCGCCTGCTTCAGTTCTTCAGTAAGTCGATCCCGAAGACCATGCTTGACTTCGATGTATTCGATGAAATCCAACACTTCTTGTGCCAATGTGTCCGGGAGTCTTTGCGCTTCCTTAAAAATTCGCTCGGCCGTCGACATAGATTCCTCCGTTTCCGATAGGTCTCTTATTTTGTGGCGATCAAGGCATCTTTCAAAACCTTAGTTCACTAATGCCTCTCGCTATACGTGTACCGGCCTCTGAACTCTTCTTTTCCCGCAAGGGATACATAAAGACGGTAAACCTTCAAATTTAGTATCTCGTCCATTTTTTAATAGACCGTAGCATTCAATATCCCCAGGTTTCGTGACGAACAGGTAAACGATTGAGCTCCTCGCGGTAGAACTGCCATTTCGGCATGAATTGATCCATCAAAGCGATGAATCGCCGAGTGTGAGTTGGTTCCAGCAAGTGTGCCATCTCGTGTACGACGATATACTCAAGACATTCTGGTGGCTTTTTGGCGAGATCGGTATTGAACCGAATACTCTTCGCCTCAGGCCGGCAGCTACCCCATTTCGTTTTCATCCTTTGCACAAAGGACCTCTCCACCCGCACTCCCATAAGTCGCTGCCATTTCGCGATTAAAGGCGGGATGGCCGCTTTGAGCTGCTTGCGATACCACTCTTCGATGATGGCTTTCCTTCTTTCAAGACTTGTTGGCGGGCGAATCTGCAAAAGCATCCTGCTGTGTGTGAGCTCCACGGTCGGCGCTGCATCTTGTTCAATTACCTTAAGCAGGTAGCGCTTTCCCCAAACATAATGACTTTCTCGGTCCAGATACTCGCGTGGAGTCTCACGCGCTTGTTCGCGCAACTTTTGCTGCTGGCTCTTGATCCAGTCTAGCTTGGTAATGGCAAATACTCGGATGTTGTCGAGGTCCATTCGGAGCGGCGCAGAGATCCTTACGTCGCCCGCCGGGGGGTAGACGCTCAGGTGGATATTCTTGATGCCTTTCTTCACCACATCGACGGCGATCTCACCAACCTTGATCTGCGTGATCATCAGTATTTCCTTCAGTATTCCTTCTGCTGCTTGATGATGAGGAAGATGCGCTCTACCTCGGCCACATTCTGCAACACGTCATACAGCGCTCGCTTTATCACCTGCTCCCGCGCCTGAACCCCTCGCCAGCCGTCCGGTCGGATCGTTTTCACGGCTTCGTCGATCTTGATCGCAAGTTTCAGCACCTTATCGTTTATCGCATTCCCATAGGTAACACTAGACTCGGCGACAGTACTTGCATCACCGACCCTTGCACCCTTCCTGAGATTGTTATAGAGCGCGCGGCGCCCCGGCGTGTTCAAGTGCACAGGCATATCCTCGGCCTGTCCGGCCTCCACCTTCTTTGCCAGTTCGGCAATGCGTTTCAGATATTGCTCATACTGGTCTGCCTGCTCCTTGCGAAACTTGATGATCTCATCCAGCAGTGAGGACATCTTCTCATAGTAGGACGGATCGTTGAGGTGCTCCTTGATGATCTTGCGGCGGACGTTGTTCTCTATCGTCTCGGCAATCGCGTTCTTGTTTCCCTTCAATCCGCCGAGTTGCGTCGCGATAGCATTAGCGATGCCGGTCTTCACCACTATGTCCAGCAGCCCCATGTTATCGAAGGGAGAAATCTTCCGCGGCTCAGCGGCATCGATGTAGGTGTCGATGAGATGGCGCATATCGGCTTCGTAAGCTTTCAGGTCGAGGCTCTCGCCGCTCGCCTTGCGGATGATGTCGCGAACGTTCAGATAGTGCTCGATCTGCTGCTTGATACGGTCGATTCCGGCAGTACTATATCCGGCGGCTTCCAACTCATCGACGATGTTGCCGTAAGCACGCATCAGGGCCACCGTTGCTTTGTAGAGCGCCGCTCGTTGCAGTTCCCGTTCCTGCAGGTCTGATGGAATCTCCGTGTTGCCGCAAAAATAATGGATGTGCTGCAACTCGCCCTTCGGCGGCTCCACCGGCTCGCACAGCAGGGCGAGGACTTCCATCGCATGGTCGAGGCATTCTTTTCCTTTTTTTAGCCGATCCTGCAGCAATACCTCCGGATTGGCCCCGCCCGCGCTGTGATCCAGCTCCGAGGTATAGACTGCGATGGCATTCTCGACTTTCTTGAATAGGTCCTTGTAGTCCACGATGTAGCCGAAGTCCTTGTCGTCGTCGTCGAGCCGGTTGACGCGACAGATGGCCTGGAACAGGCCGTGGTCCTGCATGGATTTGTCGATGTAGAGATAGGTACAAGGCGGCGCGTCGAAGCCGGTGAGCAGCTTGTCGACCACGACGAGCAGCTTCATGTTCGCCGGCTCCTTGGTGAACAGGGCCCTCGACTGCTCCTCGTAGGTCTCCGTCTTCGTCATGCCCGGCTTGGGCTCGACATCTTTCAGTAGCTCGGTGTACGTGTTGTAGATCAACTGCCTGTCCGTCTCAGTGTTCGCGCCGATTTCCTCCTTGGTCACATCCTGCGCCTGCGGGTTGTACGATGTCACCACCGCGCACTTTCCCTTAAACGGCGTCTTCTGGAAAACGGTGAAATACTTGCACGCCTCGTAGATGCTCGACGCAACAAGGATCGCGTTACCGCGTTCGCTGGACAGACGCGGCTTCACGCTGAAGTCGAAAATGATGTCACTCACCACTCGTTCCATCCGCGAGCGGGAGCTGAGCACCTTCTGCATCGTGCCCCAGTGGTTCTTCAACTCGTCCTTCTGCCAGTCGTTCAGCCCCTTGGTTTTGGCCTCGAACCATGCATCGATCTTGTCCTCGGAGCCAAGGCGCTGGTCGATGTCCCGCGCCTCATAGACAAGATCGAGCACCACGCCGTCTTCGACTCCCTCACTGAACTTGTAGGTATGGATGTAGCCCCCAAAGACCTCCAGGCTGGTCCGTTTGTCCTTCATGAGCAGGGGCGTACCAGTGAAGCCGATGAACACCGCGTTAGGCATCATGGTTTTCATGACCCGGTGCAATTTGCCGCTCTGGGTCCGGTGGCACTCGTCCACGAAGACGAACACTTCGCCCATCGTCTGACTGGGCCGAGCTTCCAGTTCCTTGATGAAGGCATCGAAATCGTCCACATCCCGCCTGCCGAACTTGTGGACGAGCGAGCATAGCAGGCGCGGCTTGGCCTGGCCGAGCTGACTCATGAGGTTACGGCCGCTGTTGGTGCGTGTGATTGCTTCGCCCGACTCAGTGAAGACCCGCTCGATCTGCTTGTCCAGCTCGTCGCGGTCGGTGATGATCGCGACGCGGGCGTTGGGATTGTTCTCCAGAATCCACTTGGCTAACAACACCATCACGATGCTCTTGCCGCTGCCCTGCGTGTGCCAGATGATGCCGCCCTTGCGCTCGCGCACATGCTCCTGCGCGGCCTTGATACCGACATACTGGTGCACACGTGGCAGC
>Ga0308175_100003505_pt1 | contig 10879 bp, 10 predicted proteins | sample PhyCR1_3_FD_203893 | JGI IMG/M metagenome (GOLD analysis project Ga0308175, IMG submission 203893) | Soil microbial communities from UC Gill Tract Community Farm, Albany, California, United States - DLSLS.C.R1 | ecosystem: Environmental > Terrestrial > Soil > Agricultural land | place: USA... | reverse complement strand
ACGGTCGGGGGCAACTTCTTCGAGGCCGTGCCCGAAGGCGCCGACGCCTATGTGCTGCGCGCCGTCATCCACGATTGGGAGGACGACGATGCGATCCGGATCCTCGCGCAGGTCCGGCGCGCGCTCGGCGAAGGCGCCAAGGTGCTGATCGTCGAACGGGTGATCGCCCCACCCGATGAAGGACGCGACGCCAAATTCTCCGACCTCAACATGCTGGTGGGTCCGGGCGGCCGCGAGCGAACACGGGAGGACTTCGTCGCACTGTTCGAACAGGCGGCGCTGCACCTCGACCGGGTGCTCGACGCCGGCAGCTTTTGCGTCCTGGAGGCGGCTGCCGCGGGCGCTTGACGCGATGTGCGCGCCCCCGCCCGCTCTCGCAAGCCCCCACAGGCTTCGATTTGCATCGCACCGCTGCGTCGCGGGCTCGCTGCCCGCCGGCCTACAACGGCATCGGTTCCGTCCGACAAGGCGAGCTCGGCCGGCAACGGATCCTCAACCCGCCAGGAGACCCCCAATGACCCCCAAGAACACGATCTGCCTCTGGTACGACGGCACCGCCGTGGACGCCGCGAAGTTCTATGCCGCCACCTTCCCCGACAGTGCGGTGGGCACCATCTTCCGCGCGCCGGGCGACTACCCCGCCGGCAAGGAAGGCGAGGTGCTGACCGTCGAGTTCACCGTCCTCGGCATCCCCTGCCTCGGGCTGAACGGGGGCCCGGCCTTCAGGCACAGCGAGGCCTTCTCGTTCCAGGTCGCCACCGACGATCAGGCCGAGACCGACCGCCTGTGGAACGCGATCATCGGCAACGCAGGCCAGGCCAGCGAGTGCGGCTGGTGCAAGGACCGCTGGGGCCTGTCGTGGCAGATCACGCCGCGCGCGCTCACCGCGGCGCTGGCCGACCCCGACCGGGCGGCGGCCAAGCGCGCCTTCGACGCGATGATGACCATGGGCAAGATCGACATCGCGGCGATCGAGGCGGCGCGACGCGGGCCGAAGTGAGGCTGCGCACTGCGCGAAGCTGGGCGGCAGCGGCCAGCGCGTGGCGATGAAATGCGAGTCCGTGAGATCTTCGAGCAGCAAATGCCAACTGCCGCTGTCGGCATCCCATCCGGCGTCGAAGCAGCGCGGCGCGATGCCGGCGGGCATCGCCGGCGCGAGGTCGCGGTAGAACGCGACCTCGTGCCGGCCGCCCGGCCAGGATTCGTCATGTCCCATTGTGATGCCACGGCATGCTGCCAGGGAAAGCCCTAGCCAACCGCCGCGCCGCCAGCCCGTACGGTGCACCATGAACTCACCTTTCACCCGTCCGGAGCTGCTCGTCGCCGCCATCGCCTGCCTGGGCCTGGCGGCATGCGGCAGCTTCACCCCCGCTCCCATGGCGCCCGCCGCCGCCGACTTCAAGGCCGCGTGCGCGACGCTGCAGGGCCAGGTCGTCGCCAGCACGCAGATCGGGCTGCCCAGTGGCAGCGCGACCATCCGGTCGGCCTCGTTCATGCCGGCCGCCGCGGCCTCCGGTTCGGGCGCCGCGCTCAGGCCGGCAACGCCGGACCATTGCCAGGTGCTGGGCAGCATCGCGCCGGTCGATCCCGCCGCGCAGCCGATCCAGTTCCAGGTCAACCTGCCCGTCGCATGGAACCGCAAGGCCTTGCAGTACGGTGGCGGCGGCTACAACGGCGTGCTGGTGACGGGCCTGGCGCCGCTGCGCGATGCCGCGCCCGACGATCCCCTGCCGCTCGCGCGCGGCTATGCCACGCTGGGCACCGACTCGGGCCACCAGGCGAGCGCCTTTGCCGCCAACAGCATCGGGCAGTTCGGACTGAACGACGAAATGCTCGCCAACTACGGCTATGCCGCCTACAAGAAGACGCACGACGTGGCGCTGGCCATCATGCGGCTTTATTACGCCCAGGCGCCCGCCAGGTTCTACTACTTCGGCGGCTCCGAGGGCGGGCGCGAGGGCCTGACCATGGCGCAGCGTTTCCCGGCGGACTACGACGGCATCGTGAGCGTCGTGCCCGTGGTGCAGTTGTCGATGCTGTTCCAGTCGTACATCCCGCGCACCGTGCCGCAGTTCGGCGGCGGCTGGATGAACGCGGCGAAGATCCGCACCTTGGCGAAATACGTCTCGGACAGGTGCGACGCGCTCGACGGCATCGCCGACGGCGTGGTCAGCAACTACCGCGCGTGCCCGGCGCGCATCCAGCTGCAGGCCCTGCGCTGCAACGGCGGTTCGGACACCGGCGATGGCTGCCTCTCGGACGCGCAGATCGCCACGGTCCGGTCGGTGCACAGCCCCTATGACTTCCCCTTCCCGTTGGCCAACGGATTGACCCGCTATCCGGCATGGTTCTATGGCAACGAGACGACACCCGACCCGGTCGACGCGACGATGACGCGCTGGGTGACCGGCACCGCCGCCCCGACCGAGCCGCCGAATGCGGCTTCGGCGGGCCAGTATTGGCTCTACGGCTCCAACTTCGTCAAGTTCTTCGTCGCCAGGGACGCCCACTTCGACGTGCGCGGCTACAACCCGGCCGACTTCAGGGTCCGCCTGCAGCAGGTGTCGGCGCTCATCGATTCGAGCAACCCCGACCTCTCGGCCTTCTTCGCCCGCGGAGGCAAGCTGATCGTGCGCGAAAACATGGGCGACCTGGCGCAAAGCCCGCAGGCGGGCATCGACTACTTCGCGGCCGTGCAGGCCAAGGTGGGTGCCCAGATCGTCCGCGAGTCGGCGCGGCTGTACATCTCGCCGGCGTCGACCCACTCGGGGCCCGCGACCAGCGTCACCGACGGATCGCCGGTGCCGACGATGGCCGACCTGCTGGATCCCCTGGACCGCTGGGTCAGCGCCGGCACGGCGCCCGACGCCCTGGTCCAGACCGTGAAGAACACGGCGCCACCGCATGCGGTGCGGGCGTCACGGCCGATGTGCCAGTACCCGGACTATCCGCACTACCTGGGCGGAGACCGGCTGGCCGCCGTGAGCTACGCGTGCAGGACTTCGCAGCCTTGACCCGCGTGCTCGGAGATCGCCCACAAGCCGCTGCGATTTCGCAGGCGAGCAGCACGGCGTGAACCGGTCGTCGGCCCCTCGTCGCCACGCGCCTTGCCCGCGCCGATCAGCGCGAAGGCGGCTGAGAAAGCGCCAAACGGGCGCCGCACTTTGCGCTATGGTTCGGACAACCACCTCACGGACTTGCACGCCATGGACCTCAGCAGCCACACCTTCCACAGCCTGTTCGACCAGCTCGGCCTGCCCAGTTCGGAGTCCGAGATCCAGCGCTTCATCGCCGAGCATCGTCCCCTGAGCGAGACGGTGGCCCTGGCCGACGCGAGCTTCTGGACCCCCGCCCAGTCGCAATTCCTGCGCGAGGAGATCCGCGAGGACGCCGACTGGGCCGAGGTGGTGGACCAGCTCAATCTGGCGCTGCGCGCCTGAGCGGTCCGCCCTTCCCAGACAGCCACAAAGCCATCGGCGGCCTGAGGCGCCGGCGGCGCGGTTCTTGCGAAACCGCCCCCGCACGGGCACGATAGTGCCGCCCCGCCCAACTCCAAGGCGCCGCCGATGTCCTTCCTCTGGCCCGCTTGCCTCTGGTGCCTGCCGGCGCTTGCACTGCTGCCGGCGGCCTACCTCTGGCTGCTGCGCCGCCGCAGCAAGAGGGCCTTGGGCTACAGCAGCCTGGCATGGATCCGCATGGCGCTGGCCGGCCGCAACTGGCGGCGCCACGTTCCGCCGGCCCTGTTCCTGCTGGCCTGCGCGGGCCTGCTGCTGGCCGCGGCGCGGCCGGTGGCGCGGGTGCCGCTGCCCTGGGCCCGGTCGTCCATCATGCTGGCCATGGACGTGTCGCTCAGCATGCGCGTGAGCGATGTGCTGCCGACCCGGCTGGCCGCCGCGCAGGAGGCGGCGAAGCTGTTCCTGCGCGAGCTGCCCAAGAATATCGAGGTCGGCCTCGTCACCTTCGCCGGCAGCAGCCAGGTGGCCCAGCGCGCGACGCTGGACCGCGCCAGCCTGGTCACCAGCATCGACGGCTTCCAGATGCAGATGGGCACCGCGGTCGGCAATGCCATCGTGCAGTGCCTGGCGGAGCTGTTTCCGGAGCAGGGCATCGACCTCGGCGACCTGTCTTTCGGCAGCCGGCCGCGCGGGCGCAGCCTGGACGAGAAGGCCAAGCCGCCGCCGCAGCAGATCACGCCGGTGGCGCCGGGCTCCTTCGATTCGGCCGCGATCATCCTGCTGAGCGACGGCCGCCGCACCACCGGGGTCGACACGCTCGAAGCGGCGAAGATGGCGGCCGACCGCGGCGTCCGTATCTACGTGGTCGGGCTCGGCACGGTGGATGGCGACACCGCCACGCCCGACGGCCTGGCGATCTACATGAAGCTGGACGAGCCGACCCTGCGCGAGGTGGCGCGGATGACCGGTGGCGAGTACTTCCATGCCGGCACCGCGGAGGCGCTGCGCAGCGTGTACGAGAAGCTCGGCTCGCGCATCCAGGTGCAGACGCGCGACACCGAGCTCACCGGCCTGTTCGCGCTCGTTTCGGCGCTGGTCGCGCTCGCGGCGGGCCTGCTGTCGCTGCTCTGGTTCGGGCGTCGGCTCGATTGAACGGCGCAGGGCGCGGCCGCGGGCGTCGCGCCCCGGCGCTTCAAAGAAAGGGCAAGGTCAGGCTCAGGCTGACGCCGTTGCCCTTGGGCCGGTTCCTGGCCTCCACGTCGTAGACCCAGCGCGCCGAGAAGGCCGCCGGCTGGTTGCCGATCTTGCCGGCCCAGGTCACGATCGGGCCGAGGCCGACCGCGTAGCCCTTGAAGCCGTTGAGCTTGTCGGCGGTCGGTCCGGAGTCGTCCTGGATCTGCTCGATCCAGCCGCCGACCACGCCCAGGTGCCATTGCGGCGCGATGGTCGCGGTCCACATCGCGTCGATCCGGAACACCGCGCCGTTCTTGTAGTCGGTGTCGTCATTGCGGGTGTAGAAGTCGATCGCGCTCACCGCCGTGAACTCGCCGCCGCCGGCCAGCAGCCGGGTGTAGGCGACCGTCGGCGAGAAGGTCCAGGTGTTCTGCCCGGCGTTGGCGAGGCGGTTGGGGTCGTAGGAGCCGGTCGGCGCGTAGAACGGCAGCGACAAGGCGATGTGCTCGGTCTCGCTGAAGTGGTAGCCGGCCACGACCGGGTTGACCAGGATGTCCGCGAAATGCGTGTTGCTGTCGCTGCGCGAGACACCCAGCCGCCTGCCGGCGATGTCGATCTCGGCCTTGGTGTACTGCAGCGGCAGGCCGATCGCCGAGGCGAAGTTCCAGCGCCCCGGGCCGGTGTTCCAGACATAGGTGAGGTTGGCGACGTTGTAGGACGCCGTGGCCTCGAGGCCGGCACTGATGACGCGGCCCACCGACACCCGCCGCGCGCTGTCGAGCTCGCCGTTGAAGGTGATGCTCCCGAGCGTCAGCACCAGCCCCGGCGTCGGCGGCACGATCCCGGCATCGGAGTACACCTGCTGCCCCGTGATCGGCCGGCCGATGCCGCCTTCGGTGGCCATCGCCAGCAGCGGCGAGACGAGCGCGGCGGACCCGAGGGCGGTTCGCAGGGATCGCAACGTCATCGGCCGTGTCCTTCGCGCACGATGCAGCGGAAGCCGAGGTGGGAGGTCATGGTGTCGATCGGCTGCGCCATCCGGGCTGCCGGCCGGTAGCGATGGCAATAGTTCGGCGCGCACAGGTGCGAGCCGCCCTTCATCACGCGGCGCGGGATGCGCAGCCCGGACGACCGCGGATCGTGGCTCGCGTCGGCCGTGCCGCCGCGCGGGTTGACCAGCGTGCAGCAGGCATGCTCGATCTTGCCGTGCTCCTGGTACCAGTCGGTGGTCCATTCCCAGACATTGCCCGCCATGTCGAACAGGCCGTAGCCGTTGGGCGGGAACGAGCCGACCGGCGCCGTCCCCTCGTAGCCGTCGACCAGCAGGTTCTGCCACGGGAACTGGCCCTGCCAGGTGTTGGCCATGTGCTTGCCGCTGGGCGTGAACTCGTCGCCCCAGGTGTATTCCGCCCCCTCGAGGCCGCCGCGGGAGGCGAACTCCCATTCGGCCTCGGTCGGCAGCGTCTTGCCGGCCCAGGCCGCATAGGCCTCGGCATCCTCGAAGGCGACATGCACCACCGGGTGCCTCCAGAGCCCCTGCAGCGAACTGCCGGGGCCGCGCGGGTGGCGCCAGTCGGCGCCCTGCTGGTAGCTCCACCAGTTGTGCACGTTGCCCATGTCGACCGGGCCGGCGGTCTTGCGGAAGACCACCGACGAGGGCACCAGCATCGCCGGGTCGGCGCCGGGATAGTCCTCGGCCCGCGCCGGCTTCTCGGCCAGCGTCACGTGGCCGGTGGCGTCGACGAAGCGCTTGAAGTCGGCATTGGTCACGGTGTGGGTGTCGATCCAGAAGCCCTCGACCGCGACCCGGTGCGCGGGCGCTTCTTCGGGATAGTGGCGATCCGACCCCATGAGGAAGCTGCCGCCCGCTATCCAGGCCATGCCGGGTGCAGGCGGCTTGCCGGCGGTATGCGGGGTCGGGGCGGCAGGCGTGTTCGAGATGTCCATGCGTCATTGGTCGGAAGATGGGTCGCCCGCATGATAGGCGGGCGAAAGGCCACTGACCACCGCTTCACGCCGCGGTCGAAGTCATTGCTGTCAGCGAAGTCCTACGCCGCAACACTCGCGTTGACGCCCCCTCGACGCGCCGGCATGCTCGAGCGCTTCTTGCCGAGCGCGGACGAAGCCGGCGAGCCACGGAGCCGATGATGAATGAAATTCAGGAGGTGCTTCACCGCATCTGGACCGACCTGCTCTCGCGCCCCAGCGGGCCCGAGTCGTTCCGCTTCGTCTTCCAGCCGATCATGGCGGCGGTGGTCGCGACCCTCGACGGCATCAAGGATGCCCGCGCCGGCCGGACGCCGTACTTCAGGACCCTGCTGCGCGATCCGGCCCAGCGCGGCCCCCGGCTGCGCGAAGGCTTCAAGGCCACCTCGCGCATCATCGCGCTCGGCTTCGGGCTGGACGCCATCTACCAGTTCAAGACCGTCGGCACCTTCTACCCGGGCGAAGCGGTCGTGATCGTCTTCCTGCTCGCGTTCCTGCCCTATCTGCTGGTCCGCGGGCCGGCGGACCGGCTCGCCAGGTGGTGGCTCGCCCGGAAGGCCGCGAACAAGACCTGAGCGCCGGGCGTCAGCGCAGCACCAGCACCGGTATCCGCGAGTGGGTCAGCACCTGCAGCGTTTCGCTGCCCATCAGCAGGCGCTGCACGCCGCGCCGGCCGTGCGAGGCCATCACGATCAGTTCGCAGTGGTGCAGGTTGGCGGTGTCGATGATGGCCTCGGAGACGAGTTCCGACTGGACCACGATCGCGCGCGTGTTCTTCACGCCCCTCGCGTCGGCCGTGGCCTTCACGGCGTCGACCACGCGCTGGGCCTCGAAGTTGAACTGCTCGCTCAGGCGATCGGCATCCGCCTGTTCGAGCAGCACCGATCCTTCGAAGTAGCCGGTGGGGTCGCGGCGCACCACCTTGATGGCGACGAGCTCGGCCTGCATCAGCAGCGCCAGGTCGATGGCGCTGTGGACCGCCAGCTCCGAGAGTTCGGAGCCGTCGGTGGCGACGAGGATGCGTTGGTACATGGCCATGGCCTTGCCTTTCGGGCAGAGACGCCCGCCCGCGGTCCCCAGCGTACTGCGCGCAGCCCCGGCGGGCAAGGCGCGCCGGGCGCCGGCCGCTTGCGCATCGGCTGGTGAGGGAGAATCGCCCCGACCATGGCCACCTTCGAATGGATCATCGTGCTGCTGCTCGGCGCGGCGCTGCTGGCCGCGCTGGCGCGGCGGCTGGGCGCGCCGTACCCGACCTTTCTCGCGCTCGGCGGCGCGCTGCTCGCCTTCGTGCCCGACAGTCCCAACTGGACGCTGGACCCGCACCTGGCGCTGACCCTGTTCGTGGCGCCGGTGCTGGTCGACGCCGCCTACGACACCTCGCTGCGCGACCTGCGCACCCACTGGCGGCCGATCGCCGGGCTGGTGATCGCCGCGGTCGGCACCACGGTGATCGCGGTCGCCCTGGTGGCCCGCTGGCTGGTGCCCGGCATGTCCTGGCCGGTGGCGATCGCGCTCGGCGCGATCGTCGCGCCGCCCGATGCGGCGGCCGCGACCGCCGTGATGCGGCAGGTCAAGCTGCCGCACAAGCTGCTCAAGATCATCGAGGGCGAAAGCCTGCTCAACGATGCCAGCGCGCTGCTGGTCTACCGGCTCGCGATCATGGCCGTGATGGCCGGCCACCTGGGTTTCGCCAGCTTCGCGCCGGTGTTCCTGCTGACCGTCTTCGGCAGCCTGGCGGCGGGCGTGGGTTGCGCCTACGCACTGCGCCTGCTGATGACCGGGGTGCGCGAAGTGCCGGTGCTGCTGATCATGCAGTTCGCCCTGACCTTCGGCGTCTGGATCGCGGCCGAGGCCATCGGGCTGTCGGGCATCCTCACCCTGGTCGCCTACGCCATGACGGTCGCGCGCAGCGGCGGGGCCCAGCTGCCGGCGCGCCAGCGGGTGCCCGTGTTCGCGGTCTGGGAGGCGGTGGTGTTCGTGCTGAATGCCTTCGCCTTCGTGCTGATCGGCATGCAGCTGCGGCCGATCTGGCAGCGGCTGGAGGCCGGCGGCGCCCGCACCGATGCCGTGCTCACGGCCCTGGTGGTGCTCGGCACGACCGTCGCGGCGCGCTTCGTCTGGGTGCTCAGCTACAAGGCGCTGACGCTGCGCCGCCAGGGCGGGCAGGGGCGCGGCGCCTTCGGCAGCGGCATCGTGCTGTCCTGGGCCGGCATGCGCGGCATCGTCACGCTGGCCGCCGCCTTCGCCATTCCCGAGACCCTGCCCGACGGCACGCCGTTCCCGCACCGCGACCTGATCCTGCTGTGCGCCTTCGCGGTGGTGCTGGGCACGCTGGTGCTGCAGGGCCTCACGATGGCGCCGCTGATCCGGCGCATGGGCCTGAGCGACGACGACCCGGTGGGACGCGAGATCCGGCTCGGCCGCACGCAGGCCTATCGCGCGCTGCTCGACGCCATCGCCCACGACGACACGCTGGCCGGCAAGCTGCTGCGCAAGGAATACGGCGCGATCGTCGAGCTGAACTCCGGCCATGCCGACGAAGCGCCGATCGACGAAGTGCCGGGCGGTCCGCTGCGGCGCCGCGCCATCGCGGTGGCGCGCCAGCGCGCCTTCGAGATGCGTCGCGACGACGTGATCGGCGACGATGCCTACCGGGTGCTGGTGCAGGAACTCGACTGGGCCGAACTGAGCGCCGGCGGCGGCCGGCCGCAGTGACGCAGCGGGCGCCCACCGGTGCCGGCATGCCAAGCGAAGGCGCCCCGGATTGGCTACCATCCGGGGCGGCGGATCGGCGATCGGCCGTGGCGTCCGGTTTCCTGTGGAGTGGTGCATGGCGGTGTTGCTGAGCGAGATCCAGTGGAGCGACCCGGTTCTGCCGGCGGCGCCGGACGCGGCCTGGGAAGCCGAACTCAAGCGCCGCGGCGCCCCGGTGCTCGAGGTCGACCGCCGGGTGGCCGCCAGCCGCTGGCTGCGCGAGGCCGCCTACCAGGCGACCAACTACATGCCCGCCGCGCTGCCGGAGCGGCTGCACCGCATGGGCAGCATGGTGACGGCGCAGGAGAATTCCTGCCGCTACTGCTACGGCGCGAACCGCGCCTACATGAAGCTGCTGGGCTATTCCGAGTCGTTCATCCAGCAGGTCGAACGCGACGTGCAGATGGCCGAGCTGGACGCCAAGGAACGTGCCTACATCGCCTTCTGCCGCAGCCTGGCGCGGTCGAGGCCGCGCCCGGCCGCGGCCGAGCGTGCCGCCCTGCTCGAACTCGGCTACACCCCGGCGCAGATCGGCGAGCTCGCCTTTGCGATCTCGTTCGGCTGCTTCTTCAACCGCGTCAGCACCCTTTTGGCCTGCCCGCCCGAGCGGAAGTTCGAGCGCATGGCCGGCGGCCCGATGCGCTGGCTGCTTGCGCTGGCCATGCCGTTGATGAAGAAGTTCGGGCCGGGCCGGCCGGAGACGCCGGTGCTGGATCGCGCGGCCCTGGCGGCCGGCCCGTTCGGCGTGGTGCTCGCGCCCCTGGCCGGCCTGCAGGCGGGCGCCATCATGAAGGCGGCGCTCGACGGCGCGTTCGAATCCGGCTTGCTGAGCCGCAGCGCCAAGGCGCTGATGTTCGCCGTGGTCGCGCGCACGCTGGGCTGCCCGCATTGCGACGCCGCGGCGACCCGTCTGCTGCTCGCGGACGGCTTCAGCCAGGCGGAAATCGACAGCGCCATGGCGACGCTGCGCTGCCCCCGGCTGGCGCCGGCCGAAGCCGGCCTGCTCGCCTGGGCGCGCGACACGGTGTACTACGAACCTTCGTCGATCCAGCAGAAGACGCGCGCCCTCGGCGCCGAACTGGGCGCCCCCGCCCTGCTGGAAGCCATCGGCGTGGCGTCGCTGGCGAACGCGACCGTGCGGCTGGCCATGCTGCTGGAGTGACGGCGCTGGACTGGATCCTGGTCGCGCTCGGCGCCATCGCACTCTCTGGCCTGGCCGCGCTGGTCCTGCGCGGCCGCCGGCAGAACGACCAGCTCGAGCAGCTGCTGCTCGCCGCCGACGACCGGCTGGAGCAGCTGCAGCGCCAGTTCGAGCGCTTCGTGCCGGCCGACGTGGTGGAGCGGCTGACCCAGCCCGGCGACGCCCTGGCGCCCGAGCGGCGCCAGGTGACGATGCTGTTCGCCGACCTGCGCGGCTTCACGGCCCTGTGCGACCGGCTCGACCCCGCCGTGACGGTCGGCATCCTGAACGACTACTTCCGCCACATGACGATCGCCATCGGCCAGCACCA
>Ga0308175_100003504_pt1 | contig 10880 bp, 10 predicted proteins | sample PhyCR1_3_FD_203893 | JGI IMG/M metagenome (GOLD analysis project Ga0308175, IMG submission 203893) | Soil microbial communities from UC Gill Tract Community Farm, Albany, California, United States - DLSLS.C.R1 | ecosystem: Environmental > Terrestrial > Soil > Agricultural land | place: USA... | reverse complement strand
CCCGATCTCGAGTTCGACCGCGCCCGGATCGGTGGCGCCGCGAAACGCGTTGACATCGGCGCCTGCAATGAAGCCGGATTTCTTGGCCGAGCGGATCACGATCCCCGTCGGCCGCTGGCCTTCCAGCTCCGCCAGCACCTTGTCGAGTTCCTCGATCAAATCTGCCGAGAGCGTATTGGCGCTGGTGCCTTCGCGGTCGAACAGCAGCCAGGCGACGCCGTCGGCATCGCGGGTCAGCCTGAAATTTTTGTACGGGCCGTTTGCCTGGGGCTTCGGCCCGAGTTCGAGCACGCGATCGCCGAGAACGTCCATGATCTGGCTATCCATGCTCACACCATCTCTATCAGCATCGCGCCGCCCTGCCCGCCGCCGATACATTCGGTGGCGATGCCGCGCCGGGTACCCAGCCGCTTCATGGCGTTGACGAGGTGCAGCACGATGCGGTTGCCGCTGCAGCCGACGGGGTGGCCGAGGCTGATGGCGCCGCCGTCTACATTCAATTTGCTCTGGTCGAGTTCACCTGCCGCGCCGTCGAGGCCGAGAATTTCCTTGCAGAATTTTTCGTCTTTCCAGGCGGCGAGACAGCCCAGGACTTGCGCGGCAAACGCCTCGTTCAATTCCCAGGTCTCGATATCGCCGAGCGTGAGTTCGTTGCGCTTCAAAAGCTCGGTGGCGGACAGCACGGGCCCGAGGCCCATGATGCCGGGATCAAGCGCGGACCATTGACTGTCGAGGATGACCGCCTTCGGCGTCAGACCGTGCTTCGCCACCGCCTCTTCGGAGGCGAGGATCACCCAGGACGCGCCGTCGGTGATCTGCGAGGAATTCCCCGCGGTGACCTTGCCCCAGGGGCGCTCGAACACCGGCTTCAGCTTCGCCAAGCTCTCCGGGGTCGAGTCCGGCCGCACGCCGTCGTCGTGATCGTAGAACTTGCCGTCGCGCGCAAAAGCGGTTTCGACCTCGCCCTTGAGCCAGCCTTCCGATTGCGCTCTTGCCAGCCGCTTGTGGCTTTCGGCGGCATAGGCATCCGATTGCGCGCGGGTGACGCCGAAGAGATGCCCGACCACTTCGGCTGTTTGCCCCATGTTGAGTTCGGTGATGGGATCGGTCAGGCCGCGTTCGAGCCCGATGATCGGCTTGAGATAGCTTGGCCTTACCTTCAGCGCCGCCATGACCTTGGCGCCAATGCCTTTGGCGCCGGCAAGGCCGGCGAACCAGCGCACGCCCTGCTGCGGCCAGACCAGCGGCGCGTGGCTCAGCGCTTCCGCGCCGCCCGCCAGGATCAGATTGGAGTGACCTTCGCGGATGTAGCGATAGGCGGTATCGATCGACTGCATGCCGGAGCCGCAATTGATCTGCACGGTGAAGGCAACCATTTTCTCGCCCATCCCGAGCCGCAGCGCGGCGACGCGGGCCGGGTTCATCTCGTCGGCGATGACATTGACGCATCCCAAGATGACCTGATCGAACGCATTGGGCGCGAAGGGTTGCCGGGCCAATAGCGGCCGGCCGCATTGCACGGCGAGATCGACCGGGGTGAACGGCCCGGGACCGGAACGCGCCTTCAGGAACGGCGTCCGGCTGCCGTCGACGATAAAGACCGGTTTGGCCATCAGCTTGCTGCCCTTTGCTCACCCAGTTCCTGGAAGAACTGATGCACATCGGCAGGTTTCTTGTAAATCGGCGACAATGCCTCGGGCGCGAAATCGTCGACCTCGATCACCTTGGCAACAGCCTCATGCGCGGCTTGCAATTTCTCGCCATCAGCCTGGGTGATGACGCCCTTCTTGACCGCCTCTTTCCAGTCATGCAGCCGCGCGGCGCGCATCTGCTTGGCGGCGTCTTCCGCAGCCGTCACCAGGCGGAACGCCTTCTCCAGCCGGGCGACACCGCCATCATCGTCAACCGCCGACAGGTCCGAGGTCAGCCGGTCGCGCGCTGCCGACGGCTCCAGCACGAGCTGCGCGCATTGCTGCACGATGCGATCGGACGGACCGGTTACCTTGGCGCCGAACGGCTGGATCAGGAATTTCAGGATCACCGCCACGAAACGGTTCGGCAGGTTGGCGAGGATTTCACCAAAGCGATTTTCGATGGTACGGAAACCACTTGCCATGCACCATTCAAGTGCCGCGAAATCTTCCTTTTGTCGTCCTTCATCCTGCCAGCGCTTCAGCGCGGCTGACAGCAGATAGAGCTCGGACAGAATGTCGCCGAACCGGGCCGACAGCATTTCCTTGCGCTTGAGCGCGCCGCCGAGCGTCAGCAGCGCCATGTCAGCGCACAGCGCGAACGCCGAGGAATAACGGGAAAGCTGGCGATAGAATGGCGTGGCGTCACCGGCATCAGGCGCGGGTGCGAACAGCCCGCCGCTCCAGCTTCGGCCCCAGGCGCGGAACATGGTCTTGAAGCTGTGGCCGACATGCGCCCAAAACGCTTTGTCGAACGCGTCCAGCCCCTTGGCCCGGTCGGCTTCACCCAGCGCATTCATCTCATCCAGCAGGAAAGGATGAGCGCGGATCGCGCCCTGGCCGAACACGATGAGATTGCGCGTCAGAATGTTGGCGCCCTCCACGGTGATGCCAACCGGCACGGAGCGATAGAGATTGCCGAGATAGTTCTGCGGCCCGTCGATCACGGCCTTGCCGCCATGGATGTCCATGGCGTCGTCGATCGCAATCCGCATCCGCTCGGTGGCGTGCAGCTTCATGATGCCGGAAATCACCGCGGGATGATGCCCCTGGTTGAGCGCCGCGCAGGTCAGCCGCCGCGCCGCGTCGAGCAGATAGGCCGTGCCGGCGATCCGGGCGAGCGGCTCCTCGATGCCTTCGAACTTGCTGATGGAAATGCCGAACTGCTCGCGGATCCGGGCATACGCGCCTGACGTGCGGGCGGCATACGCGGCGCCGGCGGCCGACAGCGACGGCAGCGAGATGCCGCGGCCAGCGGCCAGCGCCGTCATCAGCATCTTCCAGCCCTGCCCGAGCCGCTCCTGGCCGCCGATGATGTAGTCCATCGGAATGAAGACATCGCGGCCCCAGTTCGGGCCGTTCTGGAACACCTGCATCGCCGGCAGATGTCTGCGACCGATCTCGACGCCGGGCAGATGAGTCGGGATCAGGGCGACGGTGATGCCGAGTTCTTCCTGGGTGCCTACGAGGTGGTCAGGATCATAGGCCTTGAACGCGAGCCCGAGCAGCGTCGCGACCGGCCCCAGCGTGATGTAGCGCTTGTGCCAGTTCAGGCGCAGGCCGAGCACCTCGCGACCTTCGAAATTGCCCTTGCAGATGATGCCGGTGTCGACCATCGAGGCGGCATCAGAGCCGGCTTCCGGGCTGGTGAGGCCGAAGCAGGGAATGTCGGTGCCTTCGGCCAATCGCGGTAGCCACCTCTCCTGCTGCTCCCTGGTGCCGAAGCGCATCAGCAATTCGCCCGGCCCGAGCGAGTTCGGCACCATCACGGTGACGGCGGCGCATAGCGAACGCGAAGACAGCTTTCGCACCACCTCGGAATGGGCATAGGGCGAGAAACCAAGCCCGCCGAATTCCTTGGGGATGATCATGCCGAAGAATTTGTGGCGCTTGATGAAGGCCCACGCTTCCGGCGGCAGGTCGCGCCATTCCCAATTGATCTTCCACTCGTCGAGCATGGCGCAGAGCTCGTCGACCGGACCGTTGAGGAAGGCCTGCTCCTCCGCGGTCAATGTCGCCGGCGCGTTCGCCAGCAATTTCGACCAGTCGGGATTGCCGGTGAAGAGATCGGCGTCCCACCAGACGTCGCCGGCCTCAAGCGCCTCGCGCTCGGTGTCGGACATCGCCGGCAACACGCCGCGCGCCCAGGAGAAAATCGGTTTGCTGATGAAATCGCGGCGGAAGCTCATGGCGAACTCTCCTGGTCTGCGGCGCGACGTCCCGCCGCACTTGGGCCAAACCATCCGGGCCGGACGTTGGCTCATTCTAGCTGAAACGAACGGGTTGCGGGGGCGGTTCGCCTCGGGAATGAAGCGAAATTGATAAACCGCAGGATAACGGCGAAGGCGCCGAAGCGTTCCGAATCGCCTGCATTATCCGGCGGTTAGAATGTGGCGACAGGCCGGACGGCTGTTGCCTGGCATGTCCGCTTCGACGCCGGCACGCAGCTTTTATGAATCGCGCTTGTTGCGCCGCCGCTCGTTGGGAACGAACACGGCAAACACTTCCCTGACCCGAACGGCGGGCGTCACGTCCCGGGTGAAGCGGCGCTCCAAGGTGGTGCGGGTTTCCTCGACGCGCGGCGCGTAAAGCGCGCTCTCGTAGAGCGATCCGTCGAACCGCAAATCGGATTCGCCGTCAGTGAGATAAGCGTTCGAAACAAACAGCAACACGAGCAGCGCCGATCCCGCGTAGGTAAAATATTTCGAAATGGGCATTGGTGGGCAAGCCTCCCTTTATTGGAAGGGAGGGTGCGCAGCCCGCGATAAAAGCCGGGTTTAGGCCTGCCCGGCTTTTGCCGGAGCGGTTGGCTGCGGGTTGCCAATTTGTATCGAATTTTAGTGAACCGGGTTTTCTCCGCCGTCATTCCGGGGCTCGCGAAGCGAGAACCCGGAATCCATCTCGCCAACCGTTAATGCCGTCCGATGGATTCCGGGTCTGCGCCCAAGGGGGCGCATCCTCAGGTGCGCAATCGCGCACCGGGGAATGACTCGGGGCAACAGAACCGCTCAGCCCGGACCCGCCCCCTGCGTCGCGGTAAACACCGCGTAAAGCGACTGGCTTGCCGCCATGAACAGGCGGTTGCGCTTGGGGCCGCCGAAGGTGATGTTGCCGCACACCTCCGGCAGGCGGATGCGGCCGAGCAGCTTGCCGTCCGGCGACCACACGGTCGCGCCGCTGTAACCAACAGCGCGGCCGGCATTGCTGGAGGCCCAGACATTGCCGTTGACGTCGCAGCGCAGGCCGTCAGGTCCGCACTTCACGCCGTCGACCATGCAATCGCTGAACCGCTTGAGATTGGACAGCTTGTTGTCGGCGCCGACATCGAACACGAAGATCTCACCGTTGCCGCCGGCGTGGCCTGGCTTGTTGAGGTTAGTCCCGTCCGTTTCCAGTTGCGAGAGCTGCTTTCAAGCCGGCTCGCCGTTCCATCTCATCGTTTATAACGGCGTTGCCCCGTCCAATGCTCCGCCTATCGTGATTTGGGGCGATTGCCCACGTGGCTGCGGACTGTACGGCATGCTAGTCATTCGCCAACTCGTTGCTTCCTCCGGCCAGCCGGCTCTGTCCGCGAGACAAAGGATGTAGATATTGCATTGCACCGCGCGATCGATTTTCGAACGACTTCGTGCCGCGGCCTTCTTGCTGGCGATTTGCATGCATACCGCCGCGGCCAACCCGCCGACCAAAGCCCCCGCCCCCTCGCCTGACAGACTCGAACGCATCACCGAATTTTTCACCAATGAAGTCGCAACCGGGAAGCTGCCGGGCGCGGTGGTGCTGATCCAGCAGCATGGCAAGCCGGTCTACCTGAAGTGTTTCGGCGTCCAGGATGTCGCGACCGGCGCTCCGATGACCACGGATACGATCTTCGCGCTGCATTCGATGACGAAGCCGATCACCAGCGTCGCGGCGATGATGCTGATCGATGCCGGCAAGCTCTCGCTCGCCGATCCCGTGTCTAAATTCATTCCCGGGTTCGCCGACGCGAAAGTGATCGTCGGCTCCGAAACGGCCGGCGACCACACGGCTCTAAAGCTCGTCCCGGCCAATCGCCCGGTAACCATCATGGACCTGCTGCGCCATACGTCGGGTATCACCTACGACTATATCGGCGGCAAGCTGATCATGAAGGCCTACGCGGAAGCCGGCCTGTTCAACGACCACTACACCAACAAGGTGTTTGCCGATCGCATCGCCAAATTGCCCCTGGCGCGGCAACCCGGGACGCTCTGGCGTTACGGGCATTCGACCGACGTTCTCGGGCGCGTCATCGAGATCGTCTCCGGACAGACGCTGTATCAATTCGAGAAGAAGAACATCTTCGAACCGCTCGGCATGAGCAGCACGAAATTCGTGCTGCAAAGCGCCGCCGAACACGCGCGGATGGCGGAGCCGCTGCCCGGCGATACCATCCTGAGACTCGCGGAGACGCAACGCCGCGCCCATCCGGAGTGGGAATCCGGCGGCGGCGGCCTGGTCTCGTCCCTGAACGACTATGCCCGGTTTGCCCAGATGATCCTGCGCGGCGGGCAACTCGACGGCAAACGATATCTCAGCCCGGCCGCCTTCAAGGCGATGACGTCAGACCAAATCGGGCCCGGCTCCGGCGTCGCGCGGGATTACTACTACTTTCCCGGCGATGGCTTTGGCTACGGTTACGGCTTTGCCGTGCGTACCGATCCGGGCAATGCCAGACCGCCGCCGCCGGGTTCGATCGGCGAACTCAAATGGGACAGCGGCAGCGGCACTTACTTCGGCGTCGATCCGAAGTTCGACATGATCTACATCCTGCTCGAGCAGACCCAGAACGAACGCGGACGCATCACGCCCGCGTTCAAGAAGCTGGTCTATGACGCGTTCGCGACGGGCAAATGATCCGCCTGCCCTGCTACATCAAACCCTCGTCCGGAATGTTCAGCACGTTGCCGCACGCCTTGCAGTGCACTGCGTCGTTATCGTGGCGCTGCAATCCGCAGGTTGGGCAGGAGAACCGCACCTTGTGTGGCGTCAACAGCGCGCGGGCGAGATTGAAGAACAGGGTCACGCCGAAGATCATGATGACCACCGTGATCATGCGTCCGGTCGTTCCTGACAGGGTGATATCGCCAAAGCCCGTTGTCGTCAGCGCGGTGACGGTGAAGTACAGCGCATCCGCATAGTTTGCGATCTGGGGATTGCGAAACCTCTGCGTTTCGTAAACGATCGCCGTCATCACGAAGATGAATACCGCAAGGTTGGTGACGGCAAAGATCACTTCCTCGTTGCGCCGGAAGAACGTGCTGTCTTCGCGCAGCCGGGCCAGCATCTGGTAGTCGCGCAACAGCCGCAACGTTCGCAATATCCGCAGGAATCCGCCGGCTTCGCCGGCGAGTGGCGCGAGGAATGAAACGATCGCGATGATATCGGTCCAGGTCGAGAAGCGGGTGAATTCGCGAAGACGTCGCCGGCTGGCAAACAGGCGTGCGGCGAAATCGGCGAGGATGACGACGCCGAACACGACGTCCAGCACTTCCGTAATGTCGTTCGACGGCAGGAACGACGTCGCGATGATGAACAACACGGTGACGATATCGAAGGCCAGCAATCCATAACGGAACCGGAAGCCTTCCGGCGTGGCGCCTTCATACAGGCGTCTAACAGGCTTTTGGAATGCGGCAAGCGACATGGCGTCATCTTCGCCGCTCACACCCATTATTGCAAATGGGAGTTGGCCACGAGAATTGCCGCAGGCGTCACTTCTTGCTCGCCGCCTCTGGCTCGATGAAGGCGACCTCGGTACCTTTCCTGAGCAATTTCGCCACGCGGTCGGCGTCCCAGTTGGTCAGCCGGACACATCCGTGCGATTCCGCCTTGCTCACCTTCGAGGGATGCGATGTCCCGTGAATGCCATAGCCTTCCGCGGAAAGTCCGATCCAATAGCTTCCCACCGGACTGTTGGGTCCCGGCTTGATCGTGAAGGGCTCCTTGGATTTGACACCTTTGAACTTGTAGTCGGGATTGTATCGGTAATACGGGTTAGCGTCGATCGAGGTTACCTTGAGCGTTCCGGTCGGGGTCGGCTTTTCCTCGCTGCCCACCGTCGCGGGAAAGAAGCCGATCAGTCGGCTGCCCTCGAAGAGCTTGACCGTCTGGGCCGTCTTGTCGACTTCGACGCGCATCGTCGCCGGCTTGGCATCGCTTCCCTTTGTCCCTTTAGCTTCGCTTCCCTTCGCCTCGCTATTCGCCTTGATTTCGAAAGGCGCGACGTTCACCACCGAGATTGTCTGCCCCGCCTCGTCGAACTTCTTGCCAGGGTTCAATGCTGCAAGCAGCGTCTCGCTCATATGAAATTTCTCGGCGATGGCCTCACGCGGGCTGGTGTAATCGAGCGAGTTCAAGCCCTTCAGATCTTCCATCTTCGCAGGCAGCTTCTTCAGGAACGGCCCTTTGACGTCCTTCTCCGTGATCTTGTAGTCGACGACGATCGGATCCGATCCGGTGGCCAGCAAGGCGTCCCAGATTTCCGACGTCAGCGGCTGCTTGCCGACGGCGAGGCCTTTGGATTCGACAAATGCCTTCAGGGCTTTTTGGGCGTTCTCGCCCAGCTTGCCGTCAATCTCACCGGGCGAGAAGCTGGCGCGGTCGAGCAGTACCTGCGCCTTGACGATTGCGGGATTGATCTTGTCATCGCCCGGCAGCTTGCCCTTGAATTCAGCGTTGTTGATCGCCGCCGCATCGAGGCCCGCGAAGGCTGGACAGACAAGGGAGACGAGTAGCATCATTCCGGCAAGCAGACGGATCATCGGCAATCTCCGAAACACGCTCTAATAAGGATTTGGATGGATCGGAGTTCCGTGTTCGCCGCGGGCAGGCGAAGTTCCCGCCGGCGCAGTTCAACTCTCCCTGTTGTTGGAAATATTCAGCAATCCGGCCAACCTCGAATGCGGAGAGTTCGGGGCCGGCCGGCGCGGCTTCAGGGCGGCGAGGCCGGCGCCCTACTTCGCGAGCTTTGCCTTGATCTCGGCCAGGCCGACCTCGTACACGCCAATCAGAGCCTCATTGGCGGCCTTCTCCTTACCCTGGTCCGGAGTATAGGAGCCGCTCCAGGTGATGGTCGAAAACCCATCGCCCTTGGCCGTAACCTTGATCGTCGCCGTGTAATTCGAGACCGGAAGCGGGCTCGACAGGAACGCATAGGAGTAACTGTGCTCATTGTCGTTCCGCGCGGTTTGCGTTTCGACAAACGCAGCCTTGCCGTCCCGGGTCACGAGAACGCGGGTCGGTGGCGCCTTGCCGTCCTCGATGCATTCGCCTACCGGCGGCAACCAGTTCTTGATCGCACAGAACGGTCCGATCAAAGACCACACGGCCGAGGCGGACGCTTTCACGTCGGCGCTGCGCGAAATTGTAGCCGCAGAAGCGGGTGCAATGCCGAGCCCCACAGGCGCGGCGGCACCAAGCGCCGCAAAGCACGTCAGCAGGACAGTCCGATTGCTCGGAGATTTTCTCATGGCAGGTCCTTATCATTTGGAAATTTAAAATTGCGGCTCGGCACCCGTCGACGCGAGCGGCGGCCAGGGGGAAGAGCCAGTTCAGGCGAGCCCGAGCCCGCATCCCGGCGAGTTACCAAGCGGAGTTGCGACCCGCCAGTTCACGAAATGAACCGAGCCCGGTACAGAAACTGAACTGGAAGCACCGGCCTTTCGTCGGTAAGTTCGCGTGTCAGCCAGAGGGAGAGAAGCATGGCCGAAGGTAGCTACAGGCAGTTCTGCCCGGTTGCGATGGCCGCGGAAGTTCTGTGCACGCGCTGGACCGTGGTCTTGCTCCGCGAACTCGTCGCCGGCTCGACGCGCTTCAATGAACTGCGTCGTGGCGTGCCACGGATGTCGCCGGCGTTGCTGTCGCGGCGGCTCAAGGATCTCGAAGCCGCAGGGATTGTCGCCCGCGAGGCGTCGCACTCGGAATCCGGCGCATTCGAGTATCGCCTGACCGCGTCAGGGCGCGAACTTGGACCGATCGTCGAGGCATTTGGAATTTGGGGCCAGCGCCGCATCGAAGCGGATTTGTCGCTCCAGCATCTCGACGTTCAACTCCTGATGTGGGACATGCGGCGGAATCTAAACACGACGCCGATGCCGCAGCGGCGAAATGTCGTTCAATTCGTTTATCCCGAACTTCCGGCCACGCAGCGTTCCTGGTGGCTTATCGTCGACCCCAAGGACGACGTTGATCTCTGCTCGGTCGATCCCGGATTCGACGTCGACCTCTATGTATCCGTTGACTTGCGAACCATGACTGCGATCTGGATGGGGTTGGATACTGTACGCGTCGCCGTTGCAAGCAAGCGCATGATTTTGACCGGCGAGCGACGCATCGCGTCTGTCATGCAGACCTGGCTCGGTCTCAGCCCGTTTGCAAAGGAGAAGAAGCTTGCCAGCTGACGGCCAGTACAGTCCCTGAACTGGAGGCAGGCCAAAAACTTCCTGATAGTCGAAATGACCTGTTCAACTACGAAAGGAAACCAAATGAGTCACGCCGGAAGCTGCTTTTGCGGAGCCGTCAAACTTGCGATCAGGGGGGCGCCCGAGGGCATGGGTTATTGTCACTGCAGTTCCTGTCGCTCGTGGTCTGGCGGGCCGGTCAACGCCTTCAGCCTGTGGAAGCCGGAGGCAGTCGAGATCGAATCGGGAGGCGAGCATATCGCGACGTTCCAGAAAACGCCGCTCTCAGAGCGCAAATACTGCAGGAAGTGCGGCGGTCACTTGATGACCAACCATCCGACACTTGGGCTGGTAGACGTGTTTGCTGCGACCATTCCTACGCTGGAGTTCAAGCCGGGCGTACACGTCAACTACTCCGAAACGGTGCTGCGCATGCGCGACGGCCTCCCGAAGCTCAAGGATTTTCCCGCCGAGCTGGGCGGCTCCGGGGAAACCGTCGCGGAATAATCGCCCCGTTAACGAGAAGGCCGCCCGAAGCGCGGCTTTTCGGTCGAGCGGCGTAGCCCGGGTCGCAAAGGCGCGCCCGATGACGGCCTTCGCGCAATCCGGGAAGATTCGTCTGGCCCCGGGTTTCGCTTCACCCCGGCCACATTGAACGGCTCAATCCGGCCGGATCATCTCGAACATGTTTTCCGGCTTGATCTCAAAATAGTCGCCGCGGCGGCCGGCGCGGACGATCGGGCGTGCGAGCCCGGTCTGGTAGACG
>Ga0308175_100003503_pt1 | contig 10880 bp, 5 predicted proteins | sample PhyCR1_3_FD_203893 | JGI IMG/M metagenome (GOLD analysis project Ga0308175, IMG submission 203893) | Soil microbial communities from UC Gill Tract Community Farm, Albany, California, United States - DLSLS.C.R1 | ecosystem: Environmental > Terrestrial > Soil > Agricultural land | place: USA... | reverse complement strand
GCTGGGGCGTGGGCGCGCCCGTCGAGACAGGGGAGCATCGACGGGCGCGCGAGAGCGAGAGTGCCACAGGAGTCTGAGCGGATCCTGCACGCCACGCCGATGCGAAAAATGCGTCATGAACCGGGCTCACGATCGTCTTCCTGATGACGACGGTTCACCCCGAGTTGCCGGCGTCAGGGGTCCCGGGCCTGCTCGTGGAGGGGCGCCCGGGACCCCACCCCGTCGACGCGGCGCGAACGTCGGTCTCGGCTGCGCAGCTCCATCCGGCGCTCCGGCGGCTCATCGATCGGCCACCCCTCCGGGACTCCGGTGCCGACGAAACCGCCCGTTCGTATGCCGTCCGCGCCGACGTCGTCGCTGCGGACCATGAGTAGGTCGACCTGCCCTGGCCAGCAGCCAGCCCACCACCGCCGAGCCGCCGTCCCGTCAGCCTGGTGCCCCTCGCTGCCGGGGCCACGCACGTCGAGATGTGCTCCAGAGTGGGGCCGGCGCGGTGCGTGAGGCGGGGGCATGAGGGGTGACCCTTCCAACTGGTGGCCAGCTGAGCCCCACCGGAGCATGCGTGACACCATCGGTCGGTCGACCCCGGTGTGGCAGGCGCCTTCGAGCCGCAGCCCACCGACCCGCTGTCACCACAAACCGTCCTGCCCCGGACAAGGAGGCGCCCGTGAAGGTCCTGCTGCTGGAAAACGTGCACCCCGTTGCCGTCGAAGCCTTTCGAAGCAACGGCCACGACGTCGAGGTCCGGTCCGGATCCCTGACCGAGGGCGAGCTCATCGACGCTCTGGCCGGAGTCTCGCTGCTGGGGATCCGGTCCAACACCAAGGTCACCCAGCGTGTGCTCGCAGCCGCCGACGACCTCCTCGCCGTCGGGTGCTTCTGCATCGGGACCAACCAGGTCGACCTCGCCGCGGCAGCCGCGCACGGGGTCCCGGTCTTCAACGCCCCCTTCTCGAACACGAGGAGCGTTGTCGAGCTGGTCATCGGCGAGATGCTCGCCCTCGCCCGTCGGCTGCCCGAGAAGACCCAGCGCATGCACGACGGGATCTGGGACAAGTCCGCGCGGGGGAGCCACGAGACGCGGGGCCAGACCCTCGGGATCGTCGGCTACGGCAACATCGGCACCCAGCTGTCCAACGTCGCCGAGGCCATCGGCCTCCACGTCGTCTTCTACGACACCGCGGACCGGCTGGCGCACGGGAACGCCCGGCGCCTCGGCTCGCTGGAGCAGCTGCTCGCCGAGTCCGACATCGTCAGCCTCCACGTCGACGGTCGACCCGGCAACGCAGGCCTCTTCGGCGACGAGCAGTTCTCGCTCATGAAGCCCGGCTCGGTGTTCATCAACGCCTCGCGCGGCATGGTCGTCGACGACCAGGCGCTCCGCGCGCACATCCTCTCCGGTCACCTCTCCGGTGCGGCCATCGACGTGTTCCCGTCCGAGCCCAAGGCCCAGGGCGACCCGTTCGAGTCGCCGTTGCGAGGCCTCGACAACGTCATCCTCACCCCCCACGTGGGTGGCTCGACGCAGGAGGCGCAGGAGGAGATCGGGTCCTTCGTCGCGGCGAAGCTGCTCGGCTTCGTGCAGTCCGGCGTCACCTCGCTGTCGGTGAACCTGCCGGACGTGGCGGCGCCGCCGGCGGACGGCGGCTTCCGGGCCGGGTACCTCCACCACAACGTGCGCGGCGTGCTGGCCTCGATCAACCAGACGCTCTCCGAGGCCGGTGCCAATATCACGGGGCAGTCGCTCTCGACCCGCGGTGAGCTCGGATACGTCATCACCGACACGGACGTGGCCCTGTCGGAGGAGACCCTGGAGCGGCTGCGGCAGCTCGAGGAGACCGTCTGGCTCCGGACCTGGGCGACCTGACGGCCGCCCGCGCGCCGGGCGTTGCAGAGGTCGGCGGCCCCGGCATCGCGGAGTCGGAACGTGCGGCCATCCGAACTGCCCGAATCGTCCCGGTCTGGTGCGCTGACCTGCGGATTCGTGAGACGCGGGGGTCCCGCCGTCCGCATAATTTCTCAGTGAGGGGCTCGGGGGAGCCCGGAACTGGGGGTAGAGACGATGAGCGTGACACTGGGAGTGGGACCCCAGGTGGGGGTCCTGGAGGACTACGTCCGCGTGCTTGTGGTGGACGACCACCAGGCCGTGGCGTCGGCGATGGCGCTGGCGATCGGCCTGCAGGCCGGGCTCGAGTGCATCGGGTCGGCGAACTGCGCCTCAGAAGCGCGCGCTTCCGTCGCTGCTCTGCGTCCCGACGTCATCGTCATGGACGTCAACCTCGGCGACGCGGACGGCATCGAGCTCGCTGCCGAGCTCATCCGCGACGACCCGCAGTTGCGCGTCGTCGTGCTCACGGCCGACGTGGACCAGGCCCTGCTCCGCCGCGCCGCCGATGCGGGCACGAGTGCCCTGCTGCTCAAGGACGGCACGCTCATCGAGCTCTTCGAGGCGTTGCGCGGCTGCAAGGGGGACGGGTTCGTCGTGCATCCGCGGGTCCTGCGTGATCTGCTTCGGTGCGCGCCCGTATCGAGCCACACCCCCTTGACCGTCCGGGAGACCGAGGTGCTGATGCACCTGTCGGAGGGACACAACGTCGCGACGATCTCGGGACGTCTGGGGATCACCCGCCTCACGTGCCGCGGCTACGTGAAGAACATCATGGTCAAGCTCAACGCCCACTCCCAGCTCGAGGCGGTCGTGACCGCCCGACGGTTCGGATTGATCGGCTCCTGACCGTGCGCCTGCGACCCCGGGGGCGGTCGATGGGGGACTCTCGAACCGTCCGCGGCCGAGCCGTTCGACGCTTCCTGCTCTGGAGCCTCATCGCGCTGACGGTGTGCGCCGGCGGCGTGAGCCTGGCCGTCAAGGCGGCCGCCCGCGACATCGCCGTCCGCGACGCCAGCACGCACGGGATCTCCTTCGCGCGCGACGTCGTCGCGCCGCTCATCAGTGTGGCCGTCCGCCGGGGTGACCCCGGCGCCGGCCGCATCCTCGATGCCGTGGTGGGCAGCCCACTGCGTGACGACTCCCTCGTGCGGATCAAGGTCTGGGATGTGGACGGCCAGGTCATCTGGTCCGATGTGCACGAGCTGCACGGCGAGACCTTCACCCTCGAGCCCGAGGAGGTCGCCCTCTTCGGGACCCTCTCGTCGGTGGCGACCCTCTCGGACCTCTCGAAGGAGGAGAACGAGCACGAGCAGGGGTACGAGGAGCTCCTCGAGGTGTATGCCGGGGCCGTCGACTCCGACGGGAAGCCGATCCTCGTCGAGTCGTACTGGAACAGCGACCGGATCCTTCGCGACGAGATCGTCATCTCGACCCGCATCCTTCCGCTGGCGATCGGCGCGCTCGTCCTCTTCATCCTGACGGTCATCCCGTTGGCCCTCTCCCTCGCCCGGCGCGTCGACCAGGCCCAGGCAGAACGGTCGTCACTGCTTCGCCATGCGCTGGCCGCCTCCGACGTGGAGCGTCGCAAGATCTCGCGCGAGCTGCACGACGGGCTCATCCAGGACCTGACGAGCCTCGGCTACTCGCTGCCCGCGGTCGCGGCGGAGCTCCCCTCCCAGGCGACCTCGGCGCGCGGGGTGCTCGAGTCGGTGGGCCGTCGGCTCCAGGGTGACATCGCCTCGCTGCGAGGACTGCTCACCGACCTCTACCCGGTCAGTCTCGCCCGCGAGGGGCTCTGGGCCGCCGCCGAGCAGCTCGCGCAACCCCTCCGTGCCGAGGGGGTCGGGGTGACGATCGACGTCGACGGACGCCTCAAGGAGATCTCGGCCGAGGCCACCCAGTTCGCCTACCACGTCGTGCGGGAAGGCCTGCGCAACGTCGCGAAGCACTCCCACGCCCGGACCGCGTCCGTCGTCGCCACCGTCGACGGCACCGACGTCGTGGTGACCGTCGACGACGACGGGGTGGGTGGGCCCTTTTCGGAACCGGCGAAGGGGCACCTCGGCCTACGCCTGCTCCAGGACGACGTCGCCGACATCGGCGGAGAGGTCAGCCTGAGCGCCCTGCCCGGTGGCGGATCGCGGCTGCGAGCCCGCTTTCCCCAGAGGTTCGCCTGGTCCTGGGCGCCCTGAGGACGGGTCGCGACCGGGCGATCCATGGCGCACCCCCCATATAGGGGGTTGACGGCACCCCCAAGGAGGGTCGCGGGCGGCCCCCTCTTCGGCACTGTTGTGGCACAAGGGTGCTCACCACCATGGAGGTATGGGGAACAAGCAGTTCGGGTGGGGGCACCGACTAGGGAGCGGACCATGTCGACGTGTCGCGGACGACACGTCGCCGATCCGCCGGCGGCGGTGCGCGTTCCGCCCGGATCTCGCGAGGGCGTGCCCCACCATCACCGAGGAGACGGGGCCGTCGTCGGCGGCCCCCGGCCTCCTGTTCGTGGCCGCGGGCGCACCCGCGGTCAGAGTCGTGACTCTCACGGCAGACGGCGTTGCGACGACAGGCGGCTCGATCTCCCCCGTCCGTCCCGGGCGTGCCGGTCACGTCACGCACTGCGCCGATGCAACCCCCTCGTGGGAGTCCCGCGGCGGCCGGTCAGGCCGACGGTGTGGCCGTCGGCCTGACCGTGCCGCTGTCACCTTCGACGAGGCGCGGACATGAGCATCCACGTGGCGCGCCCGATCACGGCTGCGCCGACCGGCCGACGTCCCGGCACGGCCGCGGTGCAGGTCAGCCTGCTCGGCGGCCTGCACGTGCGCGTCGGCACCGCCGTCCTCGGACCGCGTCAGCTCGGCGGGGTCAAGCCCCGCCACCTGCTCATCGCCCTCGCGGTCGCCCGCGGCGTCCCGGTCTCGAAGGAGCAGCTGGTCTCGATCCTGTGGGGCGACGACCGGCCGGTGGCGTCGACGGCGACCCTCGAGTCCTACGTCTGCGTGCTGCGCAAGCACCTCCAGGTCCCCGGCGCGCCCCGGCAGGGGACGATCACGACCCGCGCCGGCTGCTACTCCCTCGATCTGGACCAGGTCGACCTCGATGTCGTGGCGCTGGCCCGTGACGTCGGACGCGTCCTCCACCCGAGCGTCCGACCGGAGGAAGCGCTGCCCCTGCTGCGCCGGACCCTTGCCGTCGCGAGGACGCCGCTTCTGCCGGACGAGGCGAGCGCCTCCTGGCTGGACGCGGCGCGCGCGGAGCACGAGCGCATCACGGGCGAGTGGCTCGTGGCCGCGGCCGAGAAGGTCGTGGACCTCGCGCCCGGCGATGCGACCCGCTGGGCCCGTCAGGCCATCGAGGCCGACCCGCTCGACGAGGGTGCCTGGTACGCCTACCTGCACAGCAAGGACGTGTCCGGGCACCATGCCGAAGGCCTCCGGGCGTATGCCCGGTGCCGCCGGCTGTTCGCCGACGAGCTCGGGTGTGCGCCCGGGCCGCGGCTGCAGGAGATGTACGGGCGGTTGCTCGGAGGTCCCGCTGCGGACGACTCCGAGCTCGAGGGCCTCATCGAGGCCGTCGTCCGCCTGCACCGGGTCTCTCGCGGCGGATTCGCCGACGGGGACGTCCCTCACGCCGGCCCCGACTCCGGGACCGGCCGGCGGGGCCCGGCTGCCGACGAGGCCCGACGCACGCTCGCCGCCCTCGTGCGGTGCGCGTCCTCGGCGCCATCACGACCGATCCGTTCGGCCAGCGCATGACACCCGGGAGCCCCGGGTGGCTGCGCTCTCCGGGAGTCACGACGTGCCGGCACGAGCTGCCGGCGCGGCGCACTTCCAATCCGTTCCACACGCACTCATCGGGTCTGCACAGGACCACGTCGGGGACACCAACAACAACTCACGAGGCAGGTGTGCAATGAAACGCTCAACCGGCAACTCTCCGGGACGCAATCGCGCCCGGATCTTCGACGTGGACGCTCGTCGGTCCGCGCACCGGGCAGGTCCGCAGTCACTAGCGGTCCGCTTCCGGTGGGTGGCGGCGAGCGTCGCGTTCGTCGTGCCCTTCGCCATGGTCGTGCCGCTGGCCGTCACGTCGGCTCAGGCCGCTCCCGCACCCGCGGGCAACGGCTTCGTGGTGACGGCATCCGACATCGCCTACATCCTCAAGCAGATCAAGATCGCCGAACGCCACTCGGTGACGCAGACCGCGTCGAACCGATGTGGCACGCTGGTGGGGCCCGGCCCCGACCAGGTTCCCGACCGGCTGACGTCCTACGGACTCCGCACCGTCGACGGCTCGTGCAACAACCTCTTCGCCGGACGCGAGACGTTCGCGGCCGCCGACGTACCGTTCCCGCGGCTGACGACACCGGACTTCCGTGCGGCGGAGACGAACCCGCCTCTGTTCGGCCCGCCCGTCGCCACGTCGTACACCCAGAAGAAGGGCAGCGTCTTCGACAGCCAGCCCCGGCTGGTCAGCAACCTCATCGTCGACCAGACCTCGACGAACCCGGCGGCCATCGCGGCGGCCGAGTTCCCGGTCCGTGCCCAGGGCGGCAACAAGGTCGTCGCCTGCACGACCGACCCGAGCGCGGCCGACCCGAACGGCACTCCCGACAACTGCGTCCCGTCACACAAGACGCTCTTCATCGAGAACGTCACGACGGACGTCGGCCTGTCCCCACCCTTCAACTCGGTCTTCACCTTCTTCGGCCAGTTCTTCGACCACGGCGTCGACCAGACGGTCAAGAGCGGCGGCAACGTCTTCGTCCCGCTGCGTGCCGACGACCCGCTGATCACAGCAGGGCCGGACGGCATACCCGGCAACGGTGACGAGGTGCCGGCGAACCAGGCCTTCATGGTGCTGCCTCGCGCGCAGAACCAGCCAGGACCGGACGGGATCATCGGTGACAACCCGGCCACGACAGTGGACGAGTCCGCCGACGACATCCAGAACGCGAACAACACCGACAGCCCCTGGGTCGACCAGTCGCAGACGTACACGTCGCACAGCTCGCACCAGGTCTTCCTCCGCGAGTACACGAACGTCGGTGGACGGCCCGTCTCGAACGGCCGCTTCCTCGACGGTGGACCGGTCGGAGAGGCCTACCCCGGCTCGCCCGACGGCAGCGGCGGCCTGGCCACGTGGGCCGGCATCAAGAAGCAGGCGGCCGACGTGCTCGGCCTGCGCCTCGTCGACACGGACGTCACGAACATCCCGATGGTCGCCGCCGACCCCTACGGCAACTTCCTGCCCGGTCCGGCTCGTGGTCTTCCGCAGTACGTGACGACCGCCGGCACCATGGTGGAGGGCTGCCGCACGACCGACGCCGGCTGCACCGGTCCCGTGCCGGTGCCGGCGAACGCGCAGCACTTCGACACGCCGTTCCTCACCGACATCGCGCACAACGCCGACCCGTCCGGTGGGCTCACGCCGGACACCGACACCACGCCGTCGGCCGACTTCGCGCACCAGCCTGCCGGTACCTACGACGACGAGCTGCTCAACGCGCACTTCATCTGCGGTGACGGACGGTGCAACGAGAACATCGCCCTGTCCTCGATCCACCAGGTCTTCCACTCGGAGCACAACCGCCTGGTCGACGACATCGCCAACACGCTGAACAACAACCCGTCCCTGCTCGCCGACTTCCAGGCCCCGCACCGCCTCACGGCCACGGGCCCGGACGTCAGCTACGGCTACGGCGGACGCCTCTTCCAGGCCGCCCGCTTCGTGACGGAGATGGAGTACCAGCACCTCGTCTTCGAGGAGTTCGGCCGCAAGGTGCAGCCGGCGATCCGGCCGTTCCACGTCTACTCGCCCGACATCAACCCGGCCATCCAGGCCGAGTTCGCCCACGCCGTCTACCGGTTCGGGCACTCGATGCTCGACGACGACGTGGCGCGCACCACGACCGAGGCCAGCGGTGCCAAGACGGACAACTCGGTGCCGTTGCTCACGGCCTTCCTCAACCCACCGGAGCTCTTCGCCAGGACCCACGGGGCGAGTCCGACCTTCTACACCGCGCACGAGGGGGCTGGAGCCATCTTCATGGGCTCCTCCGACCAGGCCGGCAACGAGATCGACGAGTTCGTGACCGAGACCCTGCGCAACAACCTGCTGGGTCTGCCGCTCGACCTGCCCACCATCAACATGACGCGTGCCAGGTCGGAGGGCATCCCGCGGCTCAACGACCTGCGCCGCCAGATCTTCGCGCAGACCAACGACGGCCAGCTGGCGCCCTACACCGACTGGACCGACTTCGGGCAGCACCTCAAGCACCCCGAGTCGCTGGTCAACTTCGTCGCGGCCTACGGACGGCACCCGTCGATCCTCGCTGCCACGACGGCAGCCACCAAGCGCGACGCTGCCCGGGCCATCGTCAACCCGCTCGTCACCGACGTCCCGCCGGCCGATGCGGCCGACTTCATGTTCGGCACGGGTGCCTGGGCCAATGCAGGCGGTCGCACCACCACGGGCGTCGACGACGTCGACCTGTGGGTCGGCGGCCTCGCCGAGGTGACGAACCTCTTCGGCGGCCTGCTGGGCTCGACCTTCAACTACGTCTTCCAGACGCAGATGGAGAGCCTGCAGGACGGCGACCGGTTCTACTACCTGCTCCGGACTCCCGGGATGAACCTCCGCACCCAGCTCGAGGGCAACTCCTTCTCCGAGATGATCCAGCGCAACACCGAGGGGACCAACACGCTCAAGGCCGACGCGTTCGCGACGGCTGACTGCAAGTTCCAGCTCGGCAACCTGGTCTCTCCCGCGACGAGCGGCGCCATCCTCGGTGCCGGTTCGGTGCAGGACGACCTGACCACCACCGACTGCAACGAGAACCTCCTCTTGCTGCGGAAGGCTGACGGCACGATCCAGTACCGCGCCATCAACACCGTCGACCCGTCCGGCATCAATGGACAGTCCGTCTACAACGGCACGTCCGGTGTCGACCGCGTCATCGGCGGCAACGACAACGACACCTTCTGGGGTGGCCTCGGCAACGACGTCATCGAGGGCAACGGTGGCGACGACATCGCGCTCGGTGGCGAAGGTGACGACATCATCACCGACCTCGGCGGAGCCGACGTGCCCAAGGGCGGACCCGGTGACGACGCGATCGACGGAGGCATCGGGGACGACATCCCGATGGGCAACGAGGGCCAGGACTTCATCAACGGCGGAGCGAACGACAACGAGACCTTCGCCGGTCCGGGCAACGACTTCGTCATCGCCGGTCAGGGCGCCGACGCCGTCTTCGGCGACGGTGGCGACGACTGGATCGAGGGTGGCTCGGGGCAGGACCTGCTCCAGGGCGACCACGGTGCCCCGTTCTTCGACGACCCGGCAGAGACCGCTCCCGGCAACGACGTCTTCATCGGCCAGGTCGGTGAGAACGACTACGACGCAGAGGGCGGAGACGACCTCATGTCGCAGAACGCGGCCGTCGACCGCAACGCCGGTGCCGGAGGGTTCGACTGGGCCTTCCACCAGTACGACACCGTGGGCGGTGACGACGACATGGAGGTCAACAACAACCTCGTCGGCGTCCCGATCCAGATCGTCGTGAACCGCGACCGTTGGCAGGAGGTCGAGGCGGACTCCGGCTCGAACTTCAACGACGTCATCAAGGGCCACGAGGTCGCACCGTCCACGCTGGGTGGCGCAGGATTCACCGGCTGCAACGCCCTGGATCCCACTGGTGTGGCTCGCATCGCCGGTCTCAACCGGCTCGTGTCCACCTTCCCGAGCGCACTCGCGCCCATCGTGGCCAGCTCTGCAGCCGGCTACTGCCCGCTCACCGGTCAGGGTGGCACGACCACCGGGACCGGCACGGTCTGGGCCGAGGGCGACATCCTGCTCGGCGGTGGAGGCAGCGACACCATCACGGGCCGCGGCGCCGATGACGTCATCGACGGCGACCACGCCGTGTCGGTGCGCATCAGCTACCGGACCAACCCGGCCGACCCGTCCTCCCAGACGGGCACGACCGACCTGATGGAGAACAAGGCCGTTCCGGCCACCACGACCAACCCGTGGGGCCCCGGAACGACCGGCATGACCCTCCAGCAGGCCGTGTTCGCCGGCCTCGCCGACCCGGGCAACCTCGTCACCGTCCGTGAGATCACGGGCATGGGGACGACGGCGGCCACCGGTGCGGCCGGGGACTGCGCGGCCGGAGCAGCGGCGGTCAACTGTGACGTCGCCGTCTTCACCGGGACCCTGGCGTCCTACACGATCACGCCGAACGCCAACGGCAGCATCACCGTCGACAGCAACGGCGGAGCCGACGGCATCGACACCGTGTGGAACGTCGAGCGCCTGCAGTTCAGTGACGCGTCCCTGCCTGTGGCAGTGCCCGTCGCGCCCAGCATCACGAGCCTCGTTCCCGGCAACGCCTCGGTGACGGTCAACTTCACCGGGCCTGCCACGGCGACGAGCTTCACGCTGCGGGTCTTCACCGGCACCAACACCGCCGTTGCTCCCGTTCAGACGATCACCGGGATCTCGCGCACCGCGACCTCTCGCCTGGTCACCGGTCTCACCAACGGCACGCTGTACACCTTCCAGGTGGCCGCGGTGAACCAGTTCGGCACCGGACCGTCGGCATCGGGGACGGCGACCCCTGTCGCCCCGACCGCACCGGCTGCCCCGACGATCGGCACGGCCACCCGGGGCAACGCCTCGGCGACCGTGACGTGGACCGCGAACGCGGCCCCGCTCGCGCCGATCAGCTCGATCACCTCCTGGCGTGTGCAGGTGCGGCTCGCCGCGACCAACGCACTCGTCCGCACGGTGACCGTCACCCCGGGGACCGCCCGGTCCGCGGTGATCACGGCACTGACCAACGGGACGGCATACCGCTTCCAGGTCGCTGCGGTGAACGCCGTCGGACAGAGTGGCTACACGGCTCTGTCGAACCCGGTGACGCCGGCAACCGTTCCGGGTGCTGCCGTCATCGGGACGGCCACGGCCGGGGTCGCCGGAGGCGCGATCA
>Ga0308175_100003502_pt1 | contig 10883 bp, 11 predicted proteins | sample PhyCR1_3_FD_203893 | JGI IMG/M metagenome (GOLD analysis project Ga0308175, IMG submission 203893) | Soil microbial communities from UC Gill Tract Community Farm, Albany, California, United States - DLSLS.C.R1 | ecosystem: Environmental > Terrestrial > Soil > Agricultural land | place: USA... | reverse complement strand
CTACGGGGCATCGATGCACGGATCTTCCTCGACGCGACCTACGAGGACACGAAAGAGCGCCGTCGGGTTCGTAATCGTGACATCGATGCGCCGGTGATCGATCGGATCCTCGCAATCGAGCACGAGATCATCGTCGACCAGGCGCAGCAGGCGGACATCGTCATCGACCGAGACTTCCAGGTTCGGTGGTGCTGATCCGGCATAGCGCCCGCCAGACATCTCGACCGTTCTGGATTGGCGAAGACCTAACGCGGGTTGAAACCGATTTCGCAGATTTCGCGGATGTGCTCCGTGACCGGGGTGCTGGCATCATCGCAACCAGCCTGATTCTTTGGTGGACGGCCTCGGGGAGCTCAGGCGTCCCGAGGCCGTTGAACAAAGAAAACAAAAAATCCGACGAGGTCGTCGGAGGTATCGGTGCCCTCGGGGCAAATCCGCGCAATCCGCGTAATGGTCTCTCAATCCGCGTTAGGTGTTGTCGTTTCGGCGTTGGCTGCGCCGATGCCAAGCGCGAGCGTGAGAACGGCGGCAATCGCGAACGATGGTGCCTTACGTAACTGGCGAACAGCGAACACCAGGTCCGGCCGCACGGCCTAAACCTCCGCCTCCGCGAACAGCCGGTGCAGCAGCTGCTTGCCACGCCATTCATCGCCGCCAAGCCACCGGACGAACCGCTTCTCACCCTCGTGCTCGAAACGGATCACGAGGAACCGGTTCGGACCATCGATGGATGGCGTCACGATCTTCAGCTGCGCGACCTGTGAGACGTACCACACGCGTCCGTGCCGATCACGATACTCGACAGGTCGCTCGGATCGCTCGCGGGAGAGTGGGCCAGGCATATGACTTACCCGTTTGGCGCAGTCAGTTTTTCGATCAGGCGCTTCCGGATCTGCTCCTCGAGGCGACCGGTCGACCCGCACGAGACTCGGTCACTGGTCGTTCCCTCCATGTTTCGCGCCTGCGCGGCCAAGGAGGTCTCGAGATCCGTCTCGCCCTTCCCGTCCGGATGCGCCTGCGAGACGAGCGAGATGTAAACCCTGTAGTTGTCCGCCGCTGGACCCAGCATGGAGTCGCCGCAGTTCAGGTACATCGACAGCGCTTCGGCGCCAAGCTTGCCAGTTTTCCAGAAGTCTCCGTTGCCGAATCGGCCGGTCGCCGGATCGCTGATCGCCGGCGGAACGCCTAACTCCTCGTACACGGACTTCAAGGCACCGAACACACGACTCGGAGAAGCCGGAATGTGCGCCTTCGCGTTCGCAGGCACGGTCGTGCGAAGGACACCGTGGGTATCAGCGGCAACGACTCGCTCGGTCGGCGGCGCAATACCCGAATCCGGCGCCGACCCCGATGAAGCACACGACGACACGAGGGCGAGCACCGGAAGGGACAGCAGGGAACGCATCGCAATCGCTCGGCAAAATCTTCCGAACGTTATCGTCCGAGGGGGCCGGCGTGCCAGACATCGCGCGCCGAGCACGATACCATAAGATTAGGCCACCCAGCAGAATGGATTTCGATGCCGCGCGACGATAAGGCTAATGACCAGCTCGGTCAGTCCTACACCTCGACTGAGCGAAAGCAGGTGTACTACATCGACGGCGCCGGCGTCGCGTGGCGCGCGTACGAGCGGCGTCGCGCCGGACAAAAGCCGGCGCTCGTGTTCGAATCGCCGAACGCCATTCGACTCGTTCGCGACTACCCAGCGAACTGGCACACGCTGCCACGAGCCGCGTTAGAAGCCCTGAGCTGGTGCGTCTAACGAGATCAGCAAACTACGCTGACCGCCCTAGGCGGTTTGGCGCGCGGTGAGTTGGCCATCCCGCGTCTCAGTCGGTACTGCCAGTCCCGAAGTATGCCAGTCGTCAGTGTGAGTGATCAGTCATCAGAGTCCGTTTCCTATAGTTGAGGGCGCGACGGGTGAGCCCTGGCCGCAGGCCGCCTGGGGCAATCCAGCAGAGGGAACGGGCTCTGATGATTGATGACCGAAGACTGATGACTGACCCCTTTTCCTACGCGACCGCGTTCTCCGCTGCGGCGAAGTACATGACGAATTCCGTCCCCGCCCCAGGCGTGCTTCGCACGTCGATCGCTCCGCCGGATCGCTCCATGATGTCCCGCACGATCCACAACCCGAGGCCCGTGCCCTGGCCCGATGGCTTCGTCGAGAAGAATGGCTCGAAGATGTGGGACCGCGTCGCCTCGTCCATGCCCGCCCCCGTGTCTCGAACGCTCAGCGTCACGTAATCCCCGCGGGGAAGCAGAAGCGGCTTCGCGGGGCCGCCTAACGTGTCCCCGGTCGTGGATTCAGTCGTGACGGTGAGCACGCCGCCCTCGGGCATCGCGTCGAGCGCGTTCACCACGAGGTTGATGAGCAGGCGGTGAATCTGCGCGGCATCGGCACGAACGAGCCCGAGGCCCGGCCGCAGCTTCATCACGAGGTTGCCGCGCGTCCCGATGAGCGAGCGGAGCGTCCGTTCCGACCCGGTCACTACCTCGTTGAGATCGATGAGCGTTTGGACCGGCGTCTGCCGGCGACGGACGTTCAGCAATTGCTTCGTCAATGTGGTTGCTCCTGCGGCGGCGTGCCTGATCAGCTCGAGGTTCTCGGCCACCGGGCTGTCGGGAGCGACGAAGCCGAGCGCCAACTCCGTATGGCCGCGAATGACGGTGAGGAAGTTGTTGAAGTCGTGCGCCGCGCCGGCGGCAACGCGCCCGACATCGGCGAGGATCTGCGCGTTTCTGAGGTCCGACTCGACACGCCGCAGTCGGCTCACATCGCAAAGCCAGCCGACGAGGCGGATCGGCCGGCGGGCATCGTCACGATCCACTCCGGCTCGCATGACGACTTTTCTGATGGACCCATCGCGCCGGACCACGCGGTGCTCGTAGTCCACCGTGTCAGTCGCGGTCGTGGCGGTGAGCAGCGCCGCATAGACGCCGGTCCTGTCATCCGGATGGACGTGGTCGAACCATACTTCCGGTCGCGTTGGGCGGTCGACGCCCTGGAACTCCAGCAGCGCGAGACTCTTGCGAGAAAAGCGCATAACGCCGGACTCGAAGTCCCATTCCCAGTATCCGTCCCGAGCGGCGTCCTCCCACCGTGCCCATTGTTCCTCGCAGCACGACGCAGTCGCCTGCCGACCGAGCAGAACGGTGGCGCACTGCGCGAGCAGTGCGACGAGCTCCTCGGCGTCCGTGTCGTGATCGAGGCTCGGGCTCACTGCGGCGGCCCAGCCGATCGCACCCTGGTCCGAATGAACGGGAATCGCGACGACGTACCCGTCGGGCCACCGGATGGCCGCGCCGCCTTCCGACGGATGGCGGTCGAGTTGGATGCTCGCCGCCGCCACCGGGAATTCAGCGAGCAGGCTTACACCGGTCTCCGGCGATTCTGCGCTGACGAAGACCGCGGAGCTGTTGGTGCTTCTTGCGATACGCTCGACAAGCGCGTCGAGCAGGCCGCTGCGAAGGCGGCGTGTTCCCTTGGTGCTCACTATATGATCCCAGCGCGCCCATCGAGCGGCGCACGTTAGGTCGAAGTCGTATCGGCACGGGCAGTTTCCCCTGCCACATGGATGCGTAACCAGAGGCCAATATCGGCGGCAAAGACTTTGATGTATTTGAAGCCATGCCTTGCGCGTCTTGCCGCGGCGCGCTGGCCGTGAGCGCACGTCGGCACGTTCCGCTGCGGCGTCGGAGCCGTTATGGAGCTGCGCCACTTGAGATACTTCGTCGCGGTCGCCGAAGAGGGCGGCTTCGTGCGCGCTGCTCGACGACTCCACGTCGCGCAGCCGGCGCTCTCGCGCCAGATACGCGATCTCGAGCGCGACGTCGGCGTGGAGTTGATCGACCGGGACCCGCGATCGTCGCGGCTCACCCCCGCTGGAGAAGCGGTCCTCCACGAAGCGAAAGCGATCCTCGACGAGGTCAGTCGCGCGATCGAGCGCGCGCAGGGCGCGCGACAGGGCCTGGCCGGTCGATGTTCCGTCTGCTCGGGAAGGCTGCCCACCTGGAACGGCATGGTGGCGGGTCTGCTGACCGCGATCCGCCGCGACTACCCAATGGTGGAAGTCGACGTGTGGGAAGGCGTCACGCGGGTGCAATGGATCGCCGTCAGGTCCGGGAAGTCCGACCTGGGTATCGGCATCGCGCCAACGCGCGAATTCACTGACCTGGAGTGGCAGCGCCTTGCTACACAGCGGTTCGACGCGGCGATGCTGTCGAGTACCCACGCGCTCGCGGGCCGCGCGAGCATCCGACTCTCGGAGCTGGCAGCCGAGCCGATCATCGCCGGCTTTCGCCAGGACGCAGACCATCACGGCATGTGCGTGAGGGTCGCTCGCCGCGCGACGCCGGCCACGCCGATTGTCCCGGTGGAGACTCTGGCGGACGCCTTTGCGCAGATCGCCAACGGGGTTGGCTGGACACCGTTCGTGCGTTCGCTCTCGGAGTGGGCACCACCGGGTGTGGTGGTCGTCCCCGTGGAAGATCTCGACGCGTTGCTGCCGATCTACGTGATCTGGAAGCGAGGGACCGTGTCCGCGGTCGTTCGTACCGTTCGCGAGACGCTGCAGGAGATTTCGCGTCAGACCGTCGAGGGCGCCGCGCCGAAGCGCGAAGCGCGACCGACTCGGGCGACGACGGACGACGGCGAGGAGGCCGTGGCGACGCCTAACGGCGACGTCCCGGTCGGGCTGGAGATCCGGCATCTCCGTTACCTGCTCACCGTGATGCGCGAGGAGAGTATCGGTCAGGCCGCCGTGCGGCTGGACATCACGCAGCCCACGCTATCGCGGCAGATGCGGGATCTCGAGCGCATCGTGGGCGTCCCGCTGCTCGAGCGGCGCGCTCGTGGCGCCGTGCCAACCGAGGCCGGGACCGAATTTGCCGTCGTCGCCAACGAGATCCTGGCCCGCATGGACGCGGTGGCGCCCGAGGCACAGCGCGCGGCCCGCGGCGCGACGGGACGCTGTGTCGTGGCGACGATATCGCGGGCAGTGGTCGAGCGGCTGCTCGCGTCACTCCTGCATCGGGCAGCCGCCGAACTGCCGGATATCCACGTCGGATTCGTCGAGGTACCGACGCCGCTGCAACCCGAGGCGATCCTGTCGGGCCACATCGACATCGGCATCTGCAACTCGTTCACGTCCGTGACGCCATATCTCGATCGGCTTCGGACGGATCGGCTGCTGGATGATGCGGTGCGCTGCGCACTGCTCTCGCGCGATCACCCCCTCGCGAACCACGATGAGATTTCACTGTCGCAGCTCGGGGATCTCCCGCTGCTCTTCATGCCGCGCTCGCTGTATCCGGCGTTCTACGACCGGATCATGACGCTGTTCGCCACCCACGACTTTCGTCCGCGGATCGAGCAGCCGTACGAGGGGCTCGAGACGACCTGGTCGCTCGCGCGGCGTGGGGAGGGGTGGTGCATCGGGTTCCATACGAGCCTGCTGTATCCTCCGGCGGGGCTAGCGGCGGTCCGGGTCCGGGAGCTCAACCTCCCCTGGGGCATCGACATGATGTACCGACGCGACGAGACGCGCGCGATGGTGCTCGGGGTAACGGCGCTCATTCGGAGCGTGGCGATCGCGGAGTCGGCGCGATGGCAGCTGGAGTCCAGCGCGCTCGGTCGAGGCTCCAAACCGGCGGCCGGCTAGCAACGTTAGGCGCGGCGGTTTCGAACCGAGCTCGGTGATATCGGACCTAGGCCCAAGTAGCGGGCTGCGCCGCTAGTCGACAACATCGTCCCGACACGTTGAAGGTTGCTAATCAATGTTCATGGACGGGCGCCGCGCGACCGCGACGGTGCTGGTCGTCGAGGACGACGACGACACACGAATGGTGTACTCGGATGGGCTCGGCTATGCCGGCTATCGCGTGATAACAGCGTCGAGCGGCGTCGACGGATTGCGGGCAGCACGCGATGAACATCCGGATCTGATTCTCCTGGATCTCTCGCTCACCGGCGCGGATGGATGGGAGGTGCTGCGCTGCCTGAAGGCCTCGCGCCTGACCGGTGACATTCCGGTGCTGCTCATCACCGGATACGCGGACTTGGGCGGGCGCGCGGAGGCCGAGGGGTGCGCGGGCTTCCTTACGAAGCCGATCCGACTCAAGACGCTTCGGACGGCCGTTGAATCGCTGTTGCCGCCGGCATCGTGACCGTGCGAGCCGCGCTGCGGTGCGAGTGACCTCCACAAACGATGACGGACTGAACTCGGCGCAAACCGAGCCCAGTCCGTGGGGGCGACTCTGCCGCTCGCAGCATCCTGGAATGGCGGCCTGACACGACGCCTAACGCTGTTCGCGGCTCCCCCAGCTCACCGTCCTGTCCCAGGAGACTCTCAACCCCACGGTCGGCGGCGAGCAGCGCATCGATGAACGATGTCGCGGGGTAGAGTAGACCCATCGCCTGGGGGTCGAAATGGTCCTTTGGTCGCACACCAGATCGGACAGCGGGCGGACTCGCACGTTCCTTTACACGAACGTCCAATGGTAGTGCCGCGACGGCACGGCTGATCATCCGCGCTCCACCGCAGAGAATCGACCGGAGGCACGGTGCGAGAACAGGCTCGAGTGCGCGCGGGCAGGTGATGCGTCGTCATCATGTGCTGGTGGCGTTCACCGCGTCGCTCGCGAGCATGGCGCGCGAGGCCGCTGCACAGGAGCTCGAGCCGCGCGCGTATGCCGCGAACCCGATCGGCGTGACGTTCGCCGGCTTCGCCGTGATCTATTCGACGGGCGACGTAGTACTCGAACCCACGAGCCCGATCACCGACGTCCGCGCGAAGCTGTACATCGGCACACTCGGCGCGGGCGGCACGTTTCCGCTCTTCGGACGAACCGCGAGCCTGGGCGTTGGTGTTCCGTACGCGTGGGGAAAGGTGAGCGGGCAGATCGACGAGGCGGCGAGATCGGTCGAGCGCGCGGGGCTCGCCGACGTGCGGATGCGGTTCGCGGTGAACTTGTTAGGCGGGCGCGCCATGGCGCTGCCGGAGTTCGTGCGCCGTACGCCATCCACGACCGTTGGGGCCAGCCTGACGGTGAGCGTGCCCACCGGCCAGTATTTCGACGACAAGCTGGTGAACATCGGGACGAACCGATGGGCACTCAAGCCGGAGATCGGTGTGTCGCATCCCGCCGGTCCGTGGACGTTCGAGCTGTACGGCGGGGGTTGGTTCTTCACCGACAACTCGTCGTACCTGGGCGACAAGACGCGTGCGCAGAACTCGATGCTGTCGCTGCAGTCGCATGTCGGGTACACGATCCAGCCTCGTCTCTGGATCACCGGTGACGTCACCTACTATGCGGGCGGTCGCGTGGTGGTCGACGGCGTGTCGGCGTCGGAGTGGCAGGAGAACGCGCGCGTCGGGCTCACGGCGTCGATGCCGGTTCGGAAAACCAACTCGCTCAAGGTCGCGTGGTCCACGGGTGCCATCACGCGCCTCGGCGGGAACTTCTCCACGTGGTCGATCGGATGGCAGACCACGCACATTCGCGTGCCGTCACGCGCGGCGGGCGCGAGCGCCCGTCAGCAGAAGCCGAAGAGTCGTTAGGCCGACCGCTTCCAGGGCTCGTCGTCATCGCCGGCGTCCGGCTTCTCCGGCGTCTGCGACGGTTCCGACTCGGGGGTCGCGCGGCGCATGTCGTGCACCATGGCGCCCGCGATCGGGATGATCCCGGAGACGGGCGTTGCGGTCAGCGAGTCGACGTCGCTGGTGTCGTAGTAGACCCGCAGCTTGCTCAGTGCGGCGTAGCGGGAACCACCAGTGACGATGAAACGTGCGATGCCCGCGGGCCGGTCGCCCCGCCGCATCCGCCGTGCTTCGATCAGGAACATCTGCTCTGACACGTCGTCTCCCGGGCGTGATCGCCGAGTCCGAGTCGGGCCGCGCGTGCTGCGTCGCACTCGAACGCGTCGGATCGGTGACCCCAGTCACCCACAGTCGCGGTCCTGACGTCGGGACGAAGCGACCGTAGCGGGCGCAACATTGATGTTGGCCCAAAGGCCTATTGCCTAGGAAAGCAGGGGTTGTGCCGGAATAACTGCCGGGGGGCGACGGGCGACGAAGAACGGCGCTGGTTGGCGTCATTCCGAGCGGAGCGAGGAATGACACGCTTTCCCGCCGCCTGCCGCCTGCCGCCCGTCGTCCGTCGCCGGATGTTCAGAAGTCGATGTGCGTCACGAGGCGGAATTGAACGGCATCGAGGTCGGGGATGGTCCCACCTTGCACGCGGATCGTCGAGTAAAATAAATCGCCCCCGATCAAGACCGAGCTGAGCGCGTTGTAGTACACCCCGACCTGGGCGCTGCGGTACCCGCCCGAGATGTTTCCGCTCTTACCCGAGCCGGTCCGCAGACGGTAACCGACCGATGTGGAGATGGGGACGTCCCACAGCTTGGACAGGTCGAAGCCAGCGAGTACGCCGAAGGTGCTGAGCGACTTGCTGCCGGACACATCGCCGTTCGCTCCGCCGGGTTCGATATTGGCGGTGAGTCCCGCCCAGGGCTTGTAGGCCCACGCTCCTCTGAGGCCGAAGGACCACCGGGTCACCCGCTCGCTGCTCAACAGAACGGCTTTGTTGCCGGGGGTATAACCACTGTCCGCAACGTCCCTGACGAACGTGTAGGGATCGACGTCCCATTGCTTGTTGTTCTTGGCATCGGCGACAGCCGAGATGAGGAAATTCGGCTTGCTCCAGACCGGAACGGTGGCTCCGATGTAGCCACCCATGGCCGCAGATATCCCGCTCGCGACCAGCGCCTCGAGGCTCGTGCCGAGTCGGCCGATACCGTTCACGCCGAACCGCAGTGCGAGCCATTTCGCGACCGACTTCTGATACTCGAAGTCGAGCAGGAAGAACCCGATGTTGCCGTTGAGCGACGTGAGCGTGTCGCCGGCCAGATTGCGCACGGGCACGTTGAGGTTGAGCGCCATCCCGCCGCCCGTCGCGTTCTCGAAGCTCGTGTTGGTGAACGGTTCGTCGACGACGCTCGATGGAACGAAGCGAAACCCATTCAGGCATCGATGACACGGCGAAGACTGCGCTGCGGATTGACCTGATTGCGTGGACGCCTGAGCACCGGCGGAGGCAGCCGAGAGCACGGCGAACGCCAGGACGGGTACAAGGGGATGAGTGCGCATGGGCGACACAATCGTCTCTCACGACCGATTGGCCAAGTGTACCTTGGCCGTACCGCACCGCCTAACGTCCGGCAAGCGAGCTCAGCATCGATTGCCCAAAGGTGTAATTGGCGCCATGGGACCCCTCCCCTACCCTTTCGCTTCACGCCGGCCATTGCATCCGCGGCACGTGATGCGTCATCGCGCGGGTCGCGTTTCGCGTTAGGCGCAGGCCGGTCACGATTCGCAGCACTCGGCGCCAAGACCGGAGAACTGGAGGAGGCATGATCGGACGTTCGTCATTCGGGGTCGCCTGGCTCGCGCTCAGCGCGATCGCCTGTTATCCCGACCGCGCCGTGGACTCGACGACGGAGTTCGCGTCGGTCACGACGCTCTACGACAAAACAGCATCGTTCCAAACGATCGCGAAGTACGCGCTGCCTGACACGGTGATCTACGTGCCGAACGACGAGGACAAGGAGGTCCCGGCCGTCACGCAGCAGGCGATCCTGTCCGCCATTCGCACGAATCTGAACTCGCTCGGCTGGACCGAAGTCATCGCTCCCTCCCAGGGGAACGCCGTCGACGTCTACGTCACCGCCGCTGTCGCGTCGCAGACGTACGTGGGCTGGGTCTATGACTACTGGGGCTATTGGGGATGGTACCCGTATTGGCCGCCGGGCTACGGCCCCGGGTACGGGTGGGGTTATCCAGGCTACTGGTATCCCTACAGCTACACGACCGGTTCGGTCATCCTGGGGATGATCAGCGCCGACCCGCAGGTGCAGCCAGGCAAGGTGCCGCTCATCTGGACCGGCGCGGTCAACGGCGTGCTCGCCGACGCGACCACCAACATCGCGATCGCCACCGCGGGCATCAACAAGGCTTTCGAGCAGTCACCGTACCTGAAAACGGGAGTAGCGCCATAATGAGACCCTTATTCTCCAAGACGCCGAGAATGGGCCGCGTCTCGGCTCGCCCGCTCGCGTGGGCGCTGAGCCTCGTTTTCCTCGCGGTGCCGGTCGGTCGCGCGCATGCACAGAAGCAATACGTCGGAACGCTGTCGTACACGATGGCGCAGCCGTCCGGCGATGCGTCGGACTTCGCCAACAACTTCAGCTGGCTCGGATTCAGCGTCGAAGGCGACTGGTTCCTTCGCCCGAACATCTCGGCCGGCTTCATCGGCGGTTGGCAGGAGATCTACAAGGAAACGACCGGCGATTCGTACACGTTCAGCAACGGGACGATAAGCGGCGCTCGTACGTACCGGCACATCGGATCCCTGCCGCTGCTCGCCCGTGCGCGGTACTGGACCGGCACGCCCGGCGATCGCGCCCACGCGTTCGTCGGACTCGGCGCCGGAACGTACTGGATGAAACAGACCGTGGACGCCGGCATCTACACGGCCGACAGCGATGCCTGGCATTTCGGAATCGCACCCGAAGTCGGTGTCCTCGTGAAGACCGGCTACGACATCGGCTGGACGCTCAACGCGCGATACAACTACCCGTTCTCGGGCGGTGACTACCTCGGCGGAAAGAGCGCGTCGTTTTCGTACTGGGGATTCGGCATCGGCGTCTCCTACACGCACTGAGCCGACCACCGTAACGCGACGCCGCCCGAACCATCGGGCGGCGTCGCGCTGACGCACCTCCCACGTTAGGCGGGAGTCATGGGAATCGACGAATCGCGCCTCGCCCCAAGCGCCGAGCACGAGCGCCTCGAGCAGGCCAGGCGCGGCGAGCCGTGGAA
>Ga0308175_100003501_pt1 | contig 10883 bp, 7 predicted proteins | sample PhyCR1_3_FD_203893 | JGI IMG/M metagenome (GOLD analysis project Ga0308175, IMG submission 203893) | Soil microbial communities from UC Gill Tract Community Farm, Albany, California, United States - DLSLS.C.R1 | ecosystem: Environmental > Terrestrial > Soil > Agricultural land | place: USA... | reverse complement strand
GTACTGGCAAAACTCGAAATATGCAAGCTCAACAAACATTAGACGATCTTCGTTATCCTGTCGGCAAATTCGACAAATCGTTCGAGCCTACTCCCGAGCTCCGGCGGGAATTTATAAAAACCATTGCCGATCTGCCTTCGAATGTTGCGAGAGCCGTCGAGGGACTTTCGGACGAACATCTCGATACGCCATATCGTCCCGAAGGCTGGACGGTACGCCAAACAGTTCACCATATCGCGGACAGCCACATGAACGCGTATATTCGTTTCAAACTGGCGTTGACCGAGGATGTTCCAACCATTCGCCCGTATTACGAAGACCGCTGGGCCGAGTTGGCCGACAGCAAACTGCCGGTCGATGTTTCGCTAAAGCTGATTGACGGCCTTCATACGCGGTGGACGGCAATGCTAAATTCGATGTCGGACGCAGATTTTCAACGAAAATTAAACCATCCCGAATCCGGTGAATGGACGCTCGACAAAATGCTTGGGCTTTACGCCTGGCACTCGCGACACCACACGGCTCACGTTACGAATCTGCGTGAGCGGAACGGATGGTGATAGTCAACCGACGGTTATGGCTGAAGAAGCGACCCCAAAAACCCGCCTGCTTTCGCTCGATGTTTTTCGCGGTATAACCATTGCCGGAATGGTACTGGTAAATAATCCTGGTACGTGGGACCACATTTACGGCCCACTCGAACACGCGCCGTGGAACGGCTGGACGCCGACCGATCTTGTTTTCCCGTTTTTTCTGTTCATCGTCGGCATTGCTATAACACTCGCGCTTGGCAAACGCGTCGAAGCGAACGGCATAAGCCGCGACATCTATTTCAAAATAATTCGCCGCTCTCTGCTCATTTTCGGGCTCGGCCTTTTTCTGGCCATGTTCCCGTTTTATAATTTTACGAAGGGCGAGTGGATCGATCTTTCGACGGTCCGCATCATGGGCGTGCTGCAACGTATCGCCGTTTGCTATCTCGTCGCTTCGCTGATCTTCATCCATACAAATTGGAAACAGCAAGCAATCATCGCGTTGGTTCTGATGCTCGTTTATTGGGCGTTGATGACGCTGATAGATGTGCCGGGATGCCTCGAAACAACCATCAATAACAAAACCTGCAACCTCGCCGCATATATCGACCGCATGGTGTTAACTGAAAACCATATGTGGCGCGAATCGAAGGTTTTCGACCCCGAAGGCCTGCTTTCTACCATACCCGCGATCGCTACGACGATTGCCGGTATTCTCTGCGGCCACTGGCTGCGAGTGAAGCGCAGCGATATTGAAAAAGTCGCCGCGATGTTCTTTTTCGGCGTCGTCCTCGTCACAATAGGTTGGGCGTGGGGATTCTTTTTCCCGATCAACAAATCGATGTGGACTAGCTCGTATGTCGTTTTCACGGCGGGTATGGCACTATGTTTTCTCGGTTTCTGTTACTGGCTAATCGATATCAAAAATTATCAGCGATGGACGAAGCCATTCGTTATATTCGGCGTTAACGCCCTAGCGCTTTTCGTCGGCTCCGGCATTCTGGGACGGCTGCTCGGAATAATAAAAGTCTCCGGCCCGGACGAAAAATCCATCTCTCTGCAATCGTGGATCTTCACGAACCTTTTTCTCCCGTTCGCCGAACCCATCAACGCCTCGCTCGCCTATGCGATCTGCTTTATCGGGCTATGGCTATTTCTGATGTGGATGCTGTATCGGAAGAATATTTATATAAAGGTTTAATAGGTTATACAAAGAGTTTCCTAAATTAGCCCCGTCGTTCACGGCGGGGATAGGTTGCCGATAAGGCTCAAAAAGGACGTTTTAACGTCCTTAATTCCTTTAGCTTAAGCCGCATTTGGTAAGCCCGTTCAAACGGGCTGTGGGAGTAATCGCGGATTTTCCCCGCCCTAAAGGACGGGGCTATGCAAAACCATAAAAGCAAGACCGACAACGCCCGGCTTTACTTAACCTCAAAATTCTTTATCTCAACCGCCAACTCCTGTTCGAGTTTTTCCTTGTCGGCGAGCAGGGTTTGACGATCTTTCGATATCTGTTCGAGCCGCGATTCCTGATCGTTGGCTTTTGCGATGTACCGCGCGATCAACTGTTTAGCTTCAGGTGTTTTTGACAGAGCGTCGATGTTTTCGCGAAAGCGGTCCTGGTCTTTTGTTATATCCTCGGTTTCTTTTTCGGCGGCTTCGAGTTTTGTATTTATCTCGTTGATTCGCATCCGCAGATCGACAAGCTTTGTTAGCCTCGTTCGCGTTGGCTCATCGAGAAATTTGCTCATAATAAAACCGTCGAGGTCCTTTGGCGAAAATGACGACAGGTTATATTTGTCCATCATCCCCAGGTTTTCACCGACTGTTACTTCTTTTGTTTCAAATGGCTGTAGCTCGATGCGGAATCGGTAAAATCGCGCCGTCGTGTAATCCGGCTTAGCGTAATTTTCAGACAGGCTCCAATCCTTTCTGACCGGATGTTCGATATAGACAATCTTGGCTTTGTCGGTTTGGTTCGTGAGATGGTAAATCTTTTTAGCGGTTTTGAAATAGTGAACCTGAAAGACGCCGTTTACAATTTTCAACATTTTCGCAGGCTCGCGGTCTTCTTTATTTTCGACTCGAACAAGTGTGCCAAGATCCAATGCGAACGATATTAGCCGCTGTTCTTTCGGTTTAAGGCGTTCCATCAGTGCCTCACCCGCGTACGCATCATGGTCGAGAACGGTCATAGAGCCGCCCTCAAACGTCATCGGCGTAATATTTTTAAGCAGTAGGCCGCTCATTGGACGCGGATTCGCTTTCCGGACGGCGGCAGTTTCCGGGTCTTCGCTTTCAGGATCCGTGGCATCAGGTTGCGGCATAGCGTCCGGGTCACGAAATATCGATACGCGCTCGCCTTCCATTTTTGTTTGAATGATAGGTATCAGAGCCGACCTGCTTTTGTCGATTGAAACGGGCTGGTCGATACGGTATTCGAAAAGGTCGCCGATCTCGTCGCCGCTTGCGGCAGTCTGAACGCCCGATTTTTCTGTCATAATTGCGTCGCTGACGCCTGTGCCGGCAAACCCGCTCGAGATCGTATAATTGCTGTTCGCACTGTCGAACATTGGTTTTGTTAGCTCAGGGTTCGTAAGCCGGTCCATTCTGGACGGAGGAGCCATTCCCGCGCCGCTTCCATTACCTATTCCACTGCCCGATCCGCTGCCTGTACCATCTTCGGGATCGTAAATCTGCGGCCGCAGATTAAGGTCTTCTGGAATCGGAATGATAGGCCGATAGCGGTAAAGCGGCTTTTGCAGATTTTGAATGAACGAAACCGGCGAACCCGATATCAACGAAAGCTGAACGTTTTGCCAATCTTCGTCGCTGACGTTATCGACGATTGCCCAACCCTGAAAAAACGGCTTGCCTTCCGCATCAAGCACGACGCGATACGTTGTTTTCCATATCGGCGCGGCGACGGTGTAGCTGACGACCATCTCACGTGTACCTGTGCCTTGGCTGCTGACAGTGATCGTTTTCGCATCCCGTCTCCGGGTCGATGCCGTAGCGTTTGCAAATTCGTTAACATCGCGTTCAGCTCCTTCGTCAAGGAGCTTTACCGATCTGATATCTGCCAGATCGAAGCTCGATATCTCGCCGTTTTCCGACGCGATAACCAGAGAATAATTCGCCGGCAGCGTTGTTTCTTCGTCATCCTTCTTTTTTGTCGTAATTTGCTTTTTTTCGACTGTCAATATCGAGCCGGGTGCGGTCCCTTTTGCCGTCGAGACCAGAACCTTTGCGCCCTGAAGCTGCGACAGCACACCGGCAAGCCCGCCTTCTTCGTCTTCGGTGTCCTCCGACTTGGCGGCGATATCGAACGGTATCTCGGCGGTTCGTGCTGATGCAGGCATAGACGATTTATAACTCACCGCGCCGATTTTTCCCTGGCCCAAGTCGAGGACGACCATCGATTTCAGCACATCGTCGATTTGCGATTGTTTGAATGACAGGTTTATTTCGGCGTTTCCGGTTACGGTTCCGCGGCGTTCGATGTAGGCGACGCCGTTCGAATAGAGAATCACACGACGGATCGGCAGTGACGAAACTTCCGAACTTGCTGTCGGGGTGGATTGTGCCGATTTGATAACCCTTTTCTTTACAATGTGTTGTGCGTTTATGGCACAAGCGCACACCAATAGCACCAGGAAGAGATACAGTTTTCTCATTGTATTAGTTTCCTTTAGTTAAGAGAATTGCCGGCTATTGACCTAACAGATGAGACGAGGGTTTAGATAGGTTGCTTTTGCGGGAAATCAAATTTAAGTCCTGAACTATTAACTGTACACTATAAACTATCAACTATTTTTCAAAACATCGATTAAACAGTTGATAGTTTATAGTTGAAAGTTAATAGTTAGATGACTAGACTCAAAATTCCGCATTCGCTGCTGAGACGACCTTTTCGGCAGCGTCGTTCATACCTTCAGCAGTCAGTATGTTGATGCCGGATTCACGGAGGACGCGGCGGCCTTCTTCGACGTTTGTTCCTTCGAGACGGGCGACTATCGGGATCGATACGCCGAGGTTTTTTGCAGCGGCGACGACTCCGTTCGCGACCATGTCGCAGCGAACGATACCTCCGAAAATATTGATCAAAACCGCTTTGACGTTATCGTCGGCAAGAAGGATCTGAAACGCGTGCTCGACGCGCTCCTGTGAAGCCCCGCCGCCGACATCGAGAAAGTTTGCCGGTTCGCCGCCGGCCAGTTTAATGATGTCCATAGTAGCCATTGCAAGGCCCGCGCCGTTGACCATGCAGCCTATGTTGCCGTCGAGCTTTATGTAATTCAGGTCGTATTTTGACGCCTCGATCTCGAGCGGCTCTTCTTCGTTCAGGTCGCGGAGCTCAGCGTAATCTTTATGTCGGAACATTGCGTTATCGTCGAAATTGACCTTAGCATCGAGCGCGATCAGGCGGCCGTCTTTGGTCAGCAAAAACGGATTTATCTCGACCAGCGACGCGTCCATTTTTTCGTAAGCGTCGTAGAGCGCGAGCATAAATTTAGCCGCCTGGTTAACGAGTTCGCCGGGCAAGCCCAACCCGAACGCAAGTTTACGAGCCTGAAACGGCCGCAGCCCGACGGACGGATCGATTGTTTCTTTAAGTATCAATTCGGGCGTTTCTTCCGCGACCTTTTCAATGTCCATACCACCAGCGGACGACGCCATGAAAACGTTGCGTCCGGTGAGGCGGTCAAGAGTTATGCCGAGATAAAATTCTTTATCAATTGGCAGACCTTCTTCGACCAGGAGCGTTTTAACTTCGCGGCCTTCGGGACCGGTCTGGTGCGTAACGAGCTTCATCCCAAGCATTTGCGACGCAATTTCCTTTGCCTCGGCGGGCGATTTGGCCAATTTGACTCCGCCGCCTTTGCCGCGTCCGCCTGCGTGAATTTGTGCTTTGACGACGACCACGTCAGTGCCAAGTTCTTTAGCGGCTGACTCGGCTTCGTCGGCGGTTCTCGCAACAATGCCGCGTGGTACCGGCACGCCGTATTCCTTCAAAAGGGTCTTGCCCTGATACTCATGAATTTTCATAGCAAATTATTGAATCAAAAGAAAAATCTTATCGTTCGCATCAATAAAAAGCAAAGGCAGCCCAAAGCGAGCTGCCCTTGGTAAAATTTACCTGACGGTTACATATTCACGACGTATTTCAGCAGCTTCCATTCGCCATCGCGTTTTATGTATTCGGCCTCGAACTTAAGTACGCGCGGTTTTGACGGGAAACTGCCGCTTAAAACGAGAATGCTCAAACCCTTTTCCTTGCGTATCGACGGAGCAGGCGAGAATGTCGGCGTCTGCGTCAAGGCGTTGTTCAGAACCGGCAGCACGATCTTCTTGTTCTGAACGTATTGTTTGAACGCATCCTGCATTTGCTGTTCGGAAAACTGCGATTGGAAATCGCTCGACGCGTTCTCGCGCATCGTCGAGAAATCATTGCTATCAATAGCTTTCGCAAAATCTTCAGTTGTGTCCTTGACCAGCGATTCGAGTTCGCTGGGCGCCGGTATCTCGTCATCACCTGTAGAGAACGGACTATCGCTGTTCGAAGAAGTGTGTGTCGTATTGCTTTCCTTTCCGATGTTGGAAAGGTCAAAATCCTTGCCGCAGGAGCATCCGAGCGCGATGGCGCAAACAATGCCGAGGGCGATCAGAAAGCTAAATTTATCGCGTCCAAAAAGTAGTGTGTTGATAAGGTTTTTCATATTTTCGTCCTCTTTATTCGACAGACTAACAGTCTGTCGTACATTTAATCCTTCCGCCACGGCTGCAGCAGATCGATCCAGCTATCGACAGTACGCTGGTACTCGCTCGGGCAGCGGACAGCGCGTTCTTTTGGCAGGTAGCCCTGATTGACGATGTACGCATATTTATTTGTGTCCGAACCGTAAACCATGCAAAGCGAATTGTAAAAACGCTGTTCCTGAAGCAGATGTTCATCGGCGAGGTTTCGGCTGCCGCCTGGGTTAGCCTTCGATTCGATATTGAACGCATCAGCGGCCGCAAACACGGCGCGAACGCCTTCGTCACCGCCAAGCTCCTTAAGGTTTATGTACGCCGAACAGCGGTCGGCGGCATCCTCTTCGTTGCCCATTACGGGCAGCTTGTATGTGTCGATTAACGCATGGCCGATCTCATGCAAAAAGACGAAACGTACTGCATCGAACATCTTTGTATAAGCCATGTCGTCACTCGTCCCGGCACTCTTGAATAACTTATAAAAGTGTTCCATCAGTTCGTAGCACACGGTTACCGACTGGGCGTTCGAATCGTAAAAGGCATTAACGTCGCCGTTGCAATCTTTTGTGATCAGCTTGATGTCATGCGGCAGAATGAGCGAGCGGTTCAACTGGTCGGCGGCCTTTTCAAGCAGTTTTTCATCCTTCACCTGACGGTCGATCTCGCCATAGCGCTGGTTTTGCACATCGTCGTGCTCGACCAGGAAATCACCGTCATCCGAATGTTTCTGTGCATTTGACGACGACGAGTTTGACTGCGTTGATGGGGCCTTTGTTTGCGTATTGTCAGGAGCGGGCGCAACCGTTTTCGAATTTGACGTTTCCTGGTCGCGGTCAGAGCGGCAAACGCACGCCGTGATTACGAATAGCAGCGCGATCGTGAAAAGAAAATTGACAAGATTTTTCTGCATAGATCCGGGTCTGATCTGCGGATAATCGATTAGACAAGATTTGACGTTGAAATGTCAATTATTTGCGGTGGAAAATGTGCTTTCATCCTGAGTCCAGAATCGCCTGAGGTGTCTTGCGCCTGAACACTTACTTCCTATTTTCCGTGAAACAAACTGAAAAAGAGCGGAAATGCAGGGATCAAATTATTATGTCCGATCCGTGCATTTCCGCCCAATTCGCCTAATCCGGCTTCCTAAGTATTTGATTTATGCCGCCGCTTTTGTTGCTTGGGGTGTTTTTGCCGCGAGAATATCTACTTTTTCGATCTTGGGAGGTTCGGCGAGCAGTTCGCCGGCCTTGGCCATTAATGCTTCGGCGATCTTGCCGTTGAGATGTGCATCGCGGCCTTCGTCGGACGCGAACGAGTCGAAGATGCCGAAAGTGTTGTCACTGAATTTGACCGCGTACCATGTCACGGTCAACGGTTCGTCGTTTGCGAGATCTAATCCGCTTTTAAGAAACGCCTCAACGTCAGCTTCGCGGCCGGGTTTGGCGGTAAGTTTTACTGCAAGAGCTTTGGATACCATAGATGCCTCCTGTCGGATAAAAATTGTTTCGTTTCAAATTCAGAATATGCCTTTCGCGCGTCTAAGGCAAGATTTTTAAAAAACCGGTATCCTAATTTCGCGGTGACGGAAATATAGTGATGTGATGTGGTGTCGTGCCGTAAAGTAATCTCCCGCAAAGACGCCAAGTCGCAAAGACAGCCGAGCACAACAACAAGCAGGCAATGAAGCACCGCAAGTTTATGATACGACCGGCGAAAACGTTAGCCGACGCTTGTGTGCATTGACGGCAGCGGTTCGCACGTTTTTGCCGGTCGTTGCTGTTTGGGCATCCCGATTCGCCTTGGCAGCAGAGTACCAAACAGGACGCGCAGCGCGATCTTGGGCGACATAAGCGCCGACGGTGCATCAAGCAACTGCGCGACGCGAAGGAAGACGGACGCTGCTTCGGCATCGCGATGTGCGTGCCGGTGCAGTATAGCCACATAGCCATTTATGAGCCTCGCTCCCAGACTGCGCGGCGCTTTGGTTTCAGGCATCCGAAGATCGCCGCCGACAGCGATGTCCCACGGGTTGTCGATAATGACCGAGGCCTTTTCGAAAAACCGCATTGCGAAACGCTCGTTGTTCTCCGTCAGTTCTTCACGCAACGCTTTTGCCTGGAGCGCCGCGACGGACATTCCTTGTCCATAGACGGGATTGAAGCTGCAAATCGCGTCGCCGAAAACGAGAAAGCCTTTCGGAAACCGGTCGAGGCGTTCGTAGCGATGGCGAATGCTGGTTGGAAAACGCATCATTGTTCCTTCGTCAAGCGGCAAGGCGTTGCGGATCGTGTCGTAGATAACGCTCGACGGCAGGCCTTTTGCGTACGCGAGAAACCCGCCCATATCGGGCCGAGCCTCGTTTCCAAAATGGCCGAAAAGTGTAACGACCCAACGGTTGTCTTCCTGTGCGAGAATCACGCCTCCGCGTTTGCCAGCTGGTGTTGACGGGACAACGGCAAACGCGTCGTCCGACGCCTGCGGATCGCGGCGAAAAAATCGTGTAGTGTAAGTCAGATGTATATTGATCCTGTCCTCCGGCGGAGCCGCGAACCCAAGTTCGGCAAGCCACCGAGGGGCGTGGGATTCGCGACCTGAGGCATCCACGACAAGGTCTGCATCTATCGGAGCAAGGTCGGTTCGGATGCCGGTCACCTGGCCGTCGCGGCAGAGTAATTCGCGGACGGGGGAATTTTCGACAAAGCCGACATTTGCGAGCGCCCGCACGCGCCGCCTGAGGGCGCTTTCGAAAAACGGGCGGCTCATCATTATTGCGGTTGTTCCGCTTGGTTTTCGCTTTAGAGGTGCACCCTCAAAAAACCATGTACCATCGTTAAGCGGATCGGCGGAAACGGCCCCTCCATTTAACAATTCCTGCGAGATGCCGGGAAACTGGTCTTCGATAACCTGTAGCCCACCGGCAAGCAGCCCGTGCGCATGGCGTCCCTGCGGCACGCCGCGACGCGGCTCGTGGTCGTTGTAGAGACGGTCTTTTTCAATGATGGTTACGCTGCCGTAAAAATCGGACAAGACGCGCGCGGCAAGCAGCCCTGCTATGCCGCCGCCGATCACTATCGCATGCCCGCGTGAAGAATTCGTTTTTGCTTCCATTAAGACTTTCTCCTTAGCGTTGGTAAAGAAAGTCTAACGGAAGCGAGTTCAGGGGTATTTAGGAAACACTGAAATTTTTATGAAGAAGTTATGAGGAGGAATATGCGAAAGCCCGCGCGTGAGCATGGGTGATATATCAAACGTTCGCATTTCGCCCTTGCTTATGCGCGGGCTTTCGCAAGAAACAGCCCGCTTTGTTTATTTTAGCCGGCGGCTTTTAGCGGAAGCTCTGGTTCGTGTCGCGGGGCGGCAAGACCTTCTTCAGCGGAGCGCCACAGGCTCGAAACTAGCAGTTCACGGATGAACGTCATCTCCTTTGGCAGACGGTCGTAGAGCTTGAAAAACAGATCGTCGTGCATCGAGATTTCCTTGATCCACATATCGCGGTCGATGTTCATTACGGCGTCGAACTGTTCGCGTGTGAAATCAAGGCCGCGCCAGTCGAGGTCTTCGTATTTCGGCATCCAGCCGAGCGGCGTTTCGACGCTGGCGGCTTCGCCGCGTGCGCGCTCGACGATCCATTTAAGGACGCGCATATTTTCACCGTAGCCGGGCCACGCAAACTTGCCGTTTTCGTCCTTGCGGAACCAGTTGACTGTGAACATGCGCGGCGGGTTCGGGATGCGGCGGCCAAAATCGAGCCAGTGGCTGAAATAATCGCCCATGTGATAGCCGCAAAAGGGAAGCATGGCGAACGGGTCGCGGCGGACTTCGCCGATGTTGCCGAACGCGGCGGCGGTCATTTCCGAACCCATCGTTGCCGCCGAATAGACGCCGAACGTCCAGTTGAACGCTTGCTGAACGAGCGGGACGACACTGTTGCGGCGGCCTCCGAATACGAATGCGGAAACAGGAACGCCTTTCGGATTGTCGAAATCTTCGTCAACGACGGGACACTGCGTAATCGAGGCAGTAAAGCGGGCATTCGGGTGCGAGGCTTTTGTTTCGCTAGCTGGCGTCCAGTCGTTGCCTTGCCAGTCAATGGCATGTGCGGGCGGTTCGCCGTCCATGCCTTCCCACCAGACGTCGCCGTTATCGGTCAGGGCCACGTTCGTGAAGATCGCGTTCTCCTTGATCGATTCCATTGCATTGGGGTTGGTTTTGTAGTTGGTTCCAGGAGCGACACCGAAAAATCCGGCTTCGGGGTTGATGGCGTGGAGTTTTCCATGTTCGTCGGGTTTTATCCAGGCAATGTCGTCACCGACGGTGGTAACTTCCCAGCCTTCTTCCTGAAAAGGTTTGGGCGGAATGAGCATCGCAAAATTGGTCTTGCCGCAGGCTGACGGGAATGCGGCACAGACGTAATCTTTCCGGCCATCGGGGGATTTTACGCCGACGATGAGCATGTGCTCGGCAAGCCAGCCCTCTTCGCGGCCAAGATTCGAGGCGATGCGCAGCGCAAGGCATTTTTTACCCAGCAGAGCGTTGCCGCCGTAGCCGGAACCGTAGCTCCATATCATCTTTTCCTCGGGGAAATGAACAATATAT
>Ga0308175_100003500_pt1 | contig 10883 bp, 8 predicted proteins | sample PhyCR1_3_FD_203893 | JGI IMG/M metagenome (GOLD analysis project Ga0308175, IMG submission 203893) | Soil microbial communities from UC Gill Tract Community Farm, Albany, California, United States - DLSLS.C.R1 | ecosystem: Environmental > Terrestrial > Soil > Agricultural land | place: USA... | reverse complement strand
CGGACGCGAAAACCCGCCGCCGCTCGCCTATAATCCGCCCTCGATCATGGCGGATCGTCTCACCACAAGCACATTCACCCCAACAACTTAAGCGCGAACTCCCGATGGCAAGCTACACCCAGAGCATCCAAAACCTGATGAACGAACTGGCCCGGCTCCCGGGGATTGGCGCTCGATCCGCCGAGCGCATCGCCTTCCATTTGCTCAAGCTCCCGGCGGAGGAGGCCATGCGCCTGGCGGATGCCATTCACGAGGTGAAGACGCGGATCAAGCACTGTTCGACGTGCTACAACCTCACCGAACAGGACCCCTGCGCGATTTGCAGCGACCCGGGGCGCGACCAGGCCGTCGTTTGTGTAGTCGAGCAGCCGAAGGACCTTCTCGCGCTGGAATCAACGGGCCTGTATCGGGGCGTGTATCACGTGCTCCTCGGCCGGATCGCGCCGCTGGACGACGTGCATCCCAATGACCTGACCATCGATGGCCTGATGAAGCGCCTCGCCTCGGGGGCCGTCCGCGAGGTCATCATGGGCACCAACCCCAACCTGGAAGGCGACGGGACCGCGCTGCACCTGCAATCGCTGATCGCGGAGTTTCCCGGCGTGCAGGTCACGCGGCTGGCGCGCGGGCTGCCCGCGGGGAGCAACATCGAATACGCGAACCGAAACATCCTGGCGGACGCGATCAGCGGTCGGCAGAGGATGTAGGGTGTGCGTCTTAGGGGGATCGATTCGGCTATCGCTTGTCGCCCAGGGTCGGCTGGTTGGGGCCGCGCGTGGACGTGTCCGTGCTGATCTGTCCCGTGGTCGCGTCGTTGCCCGTCAGCCCTCGCGTGTCGTCGGTGTCCTGGCCGGGGAGCGTGGTGGTGACGTCGCCGACGTGCGAGCCGACGCGGCCTTTGGTGTCGCCGCGATCGTTGGTGCTGCCTTCGAAGCGTTCCTCGGCCCCGTGGCGTCCGGGCTGCAACTCATTTTCGCCCCTGGCGGCGGGGCCGCTGGCGAAGGGGGCGCTGCCGCCGTCTTCGGTCATGTCGGGGCCTTGGTCGCGTTCATCGGGGCCGGTGGCGGAGAGGGTATCGCCTTCGTCGCCGACGCCGGTGATGTCGGGGTCCACGTCGCCGCCGGAGCCTTGGCCGGGCATTCCGATGCCGGTGGACCCGACGCCGGTCGTGCGGTCGCCGCCGGTGCCGGAGCGCATCGGGCCGGTTCCGGCGGCGCGGTCTTCGGCGCGGCCGTAGAAGGTGTCGGCGTGTGTCGCTTCGGCGGCGGGGATGCCGAAATCGAGCTTTCCGCCGACCTTGCGAGCCGCCGCCGGCGACCCGCCGACCTTCGCTTTCGCCTTTGCGCGGCGCGCCTTGGCCGAGGCGGGCGCCGCCGCACGCGTCGTGTCGCGCGTTCCGGGGTGAGCGCCGCGCGCCTTCTTCGTGGCGGCAGCCGTGCGCGCGCCGGTCCGTGCGGAACCGGCGGCGCCGCGGCCGCGTGAGGCCGCCTTGGCGGGCGTGCCGCGCCGGGCGGTTGCCGACTTGCCCGCGGATTTGGCCCCGACGCTTGCCTTGCGCGACGACGTCTTGCGGCCGGAGGCGGCGGACTTGCCCGTCTTCGTGCGGGCCTTACCGGCCTTGGCGCGGCCGTTCGAGCGGCTGTTGCCACCGGCCCTGCCGGCGGAGCGGGTGGACGACTTGGCGGTCTTTTTCGCCATGACGGGGACTCCTTTTCTGTACGTGAAGTGACGCTGTGACCACTTCCGTGGGTCGTTGCTACCTTCACACTAGCAAGAGGCCAACCCCGGCCGCCAGAGAAAAATGCCGCAATTCTGAGGCAATTTTGCGTCGCGTCAGGCGCCCCGCGGGCGCTGCCGGCGGCGCGGCGCTCGCCGCGGCCGTCACCGCGGCCGGGTCGCGGGCAGGCTGGCCGGCGGGCGGTTATCCGCGGTCGCCATCAGCGCGTTGAGCCGCGAGCGCAGGTCCTGCACGGTCCGCTGCATGCCCGGCGAGAGCGAGGTCCGGTTGCCTTCCACGGCCTTGAGCGCCAAGTCGGCGGCGAAGTACTCCTTGCGGTCGATCGCGGCGGTGACCTGCGCGAGCTTTGCCTGCGCCTCGGCGTCGCCGGCGGTCACCACCTGTCGCAGGTCTTCGCGGGCGTCGGCGGCGGGGACTCCTGTGCCGGAGAGGGGATTGATCGTTCCCCGCGCCGGCATCGCCGGCGTGCCGGCCGAGTTGCCGGCGCCCACGCTGGCCTGGGGCGAGGGCGTGCGGGTGGGGGGCGCGGGCGTCGTGGGGGTCTTCGGCGGCGGGGTCGCGGGTTCTTCCTTTTTGCAACCACCCGCCGCCAGCGCCGCCCCGATTACCCCCGCGAACATCAATGGGATTAATGCTTTTGCAACGGTCAGGTTCCTGGTGAGCATCGGTGCTCCTTCACGGATGAACAAGCAGCCCCGGACGCGCGTCCGGGGCTCTGGTGATCTGCTCAATTAGGCACATACTCGTCTCACCGCGACTGGTCGCGGCGCTGCTGCTCCTCGGTGCTGGTGCTGCTGTTGCCGCCGGGGACGCTGGTCCCGGTATTCTGGGAGTTGGAATTGCCGATGCTGCTTCCCGGCCGGCCGGTGTCGGGCGTGGTGGCGCCGCCGAAGTGGTTGGGGTTATTGACGTCCCCGGTGGTGCCGGCGTTCCCGTTGGAGGTGTTCACGCTGCTCGTGCCGCCGGAGGTGGAGGTCCCGGTGCCGCCGGAGCGCGGGTTGGTGTCACTCTCCGGCGCGACGTTGCGGCGATCGGGGGGCGTGCCGCTGCCCATGCCGTTGGCGCCGGTGGGCCCGATGCCGCCGCCGCGGTCGATGGTGCGGGTGCTGTTCTCGTCGGTGACGCTGCCGGGCAGGCCGCGCCCGCTGCGGATGGTGGCGTCGCCCTGGCTGCCGCCGGTCGTATCGGTGCCCACGCTGGCGCCGGCGCGGCCGCGCGTCGCGCCCGCGGCGCTGCTGGTGCCGTCGCGCGGGGGCTCGATCACCTGCCCGCTGTCGGTGCGCGCCGGGGGCATCCGGTAGCTATCATTGCAGCCCGCCGCCAGCGCAGCGGCAAAGCCGCCCGCCAGGGAAAGCATCCAAATGTGGTTCTTTTTCAGCATACACGCAGCTCCTTTCGCCAAGGGGCGCGCTCGAAGGGGCCGCGCCCGATCGTTCTTACAGGGTGCAAAGTACCCCGGAGCGGCCCCTGCGGGGGACGGGGAAAATGGCGGGAATCACGATCTCCACGGGGTTCTCGCCTCCCACTCAATTGATCCTGAGGAACGGCGCCGTTGCATCCAGTAAGGCTGATCCACGGTATACTGATCCCTCCGACAGGAGAGGTCTCATGCGACTCGCCGTCATCATCGCCGCCGCTGCTCTGCTTACCCTCTCATCCTGCAACACCGCCCGCAAGCCCTCCGCCGCGCCGCCCGCGGCGCAATCCATCGACATCGCCTTCGTGCTCGACACCACGGCGTCGATGCAGGACGTGATCGACGGCGCCAAGACGCGCATCTGGTCCGTCGCGACGGCGATCACGTCCAAGCAGCCCAAGCCCCACGTCCGCATCGCTCTGCTCCCCTTCCGCGACCGCGGCGACGCGTACGTCACGCAGCTCTTCGACCTCACCGACGACCTCGATGCCGTGTTCAAGAATCTCCAGTCGTTCAAGGCCGAGGGCGGCGGCGACACGCCCGAGTCGGTCAACCAGGCGCTGTATGAGGCGGTGACGAAGGTCTCCTGGTCGGCCGACCCGAATGCCGTGAAGCTCATTTTCCTGGTCGGCGACGCGCCGCCGCACATGGACTATGCCGACGACGTGAAATACCCCGACACGTGCAAACTGGCGGTCGAGCGGCACATCTCGGTAAACACGATCCAGTGCGGTGACATTGATGGGGCTGCGCCGGTGTTTCAGGAGATCGCGGGAAAGGCCACGGGTTCGTACGTCCCGCTGCCGGCCGACGGGGGGGACATGCGGCTGGTCTCCTCGCCGGTGGATGGTGACCTGGCGGAGCTGAACGCGAGGCTGAATCAGACCGTGCTGCCTTATGGCTCGGCGGCGCAGCAGGCGTCGATAGCGGCCAAGCTGGTGACTTCAGAATCGATTCCCGCCGCGGTCGCCGCCGACCGGCTCACCTACAACCTGCTGGATAACGGCAAGGTGGTGCAGGGGACCGGCGACCTGCTCACGGACCTTTCGCTCGGGCGGATCGCGCAAAGCGACCTCGATTCACTGCCCCAACATGAGCTCCCCCCTACCCTGCAAAACCTCACCAGCGCCGAGCGCTCCATCCGTATTCGCGAGCTCCAGTCCCGGCGCGCGGCCGTTCAACAGCGCATTGCCGATCTACTCCGCAAGCGCACGGCCTATTTGGCCGCACACAAGAGCACGTCCGTCGGCAACGTCGAGGTCCCGGCCGAAACGTCGCACCTGAGCGACGGCCCCGTTCCGGCGATGCGGCAGGACGCGTTCGATCAACAGGTGATTCGGATGGTCAACGACGCCGCGAACCGGTGATTGGCATTATTCCGCCTTCTTCTTGCCCTTGCCCTTGCCGCCGCCCTTCTTCGCGCCGGCGTTGGCGTTGATGAACGTCTCCGGCGGATCCTGGTCCGGCACCTTCAGCTCCTTGCGCAGCCGGTCCAATTCCGCGTGCAACTGCTTCTGCACGTCCGCGTAAGCGGGATCGTCGTACACGCTCTTCAGTTCCTTCGGGTCCTTCTGCAGGTCAAACAGCTCCCAATAGTTCATGTTCGGCTCGTAGAAGTACACCAGCTTGTAGCGGTCGGTGACCACGCCGTAGTGCCGCGCCACGTTGTGCGGCCCGGCGCGGCCGGGGACGAGGAAGTGCTCGTAATAGTGGTAGTAAAACGACTTCCTCCAGTCACTCGGCGTTTCCCCTTTGAGCACGGGGATCATGCTCTTGCCCTGCATGCGGTCCGGGATCGGCAGGCCGGCCGCGTCGAGGAACGTCTCGGCGAAATCCAGCGACGAGACGATGTCGTTGTTCACCGTCCCGGGCTTGGTCACGCCCGGCCAGCGCACCAGCAGCGGCGTGCGCAGCGACTGCTCGAAGATCCAGCGCTTGTCGAACCACCCGTGTTCGCCGAGGTAGAAGCCCTGGTCCGACGTGTACACGACGATCGTGTTGTCCTCCAGCCCCGACTCCTTGAGGTAATCGAGCAGCTTGCCCACGCTGTCGTCCACCGACGCGATGCACGCGAGGTAGTCGTGCATGTACGCCTGATACTTCCAACGCGTCAGGTCGTCTCCTTTGAGGTTCTGGCGCTGGTACTCGGAGATGCGGTTGTTGTAGTAGGCGTCCCACACCTTCCGCTGCTGGTCGTTCATCGTCCGCGGCGGGACGAGCTTCAAGTCACGCTCATTCATCGTGGACTTGATCATCATGTCCTGCTGGTGCTCGGCCTTGCCGCGGCCGGAGTAGTCGTCGAACAGGGTATCCGGCTCGGGGAACTTGTGCCCCTCGAACATGTTCAGCTTGCTCAGGGCCGGCTCCCACTCCCGGTGGGGCGCCTTGTGCTGGCACATCATCAGGAACGGCTTGCTCTTGTCCCGCTTGTTCTTCAGCCAGTCCAGCGCCAGGTCGGTGATGATCTCCGTCACGTACCCCTCGTGCTGCACGCGCTGGCCCATGCGGTCCATCGGCGGGTTGTAGTACACGCCCTGCCCGTAAAGGATTTCCCAGTAGTCGTACCCCACCGGGTCCGTCTCCAGGTGCCACTTGCCTATCACGGCGGTGTTGTAGCCGGCGGCGTGCATCAGCTTGGGGAACGTGGTTTGCGAGGAGTCGAACTTGCTGTTGGTGTTGTTGTAAAACCCGTTGATGTGGTTGTACGTGCCCGTCTGCACGACCGCGCGCATCGGCCCGCACAGCGAGTTGGTGACGAAGCACCGGTCGAAGCGGATCCCGTCCTTGGCCACCCGGTCGATGTTCGGCGTCTGGTTCAACCCGTAGCCGTAGGCGCCGACCGCCTGGTAGGCGTGGTCGTCGCAGAAGATGAACAGGATGTTCGGCCGCTTCTTTTCCTGCGCCCGCGCGGCGCACGGCCACAAAGCCCCGCACGCCAATCCCGCCAACGCGACCGCTGCCACAACCCCCCACCGCCTGATCCTTCTCTCCGCCACGGCGTCGCTCCTTTCCGAAAGCGCTCACCCCCGGCCAACAGGGAAACGAATGCTATCGATAGTCCCGATTCAATGCACGCCCAAACACTTTGCCGCCTTGCGACCCCAGCTATCGCGCCATAGCATCTGGCGGTCAGCGTCGTTGCGTTAAAAATCTTCCGCGCAGACCCATGACCACGCGCCGCCGTTTTGTGAACGCTTCGCTCGTCGCCGTCGCGATTTTAGCGCTCGGCGGCACGACCAACCCTCCTCTGCCCGTTCTCCCCTCGCCCGCCGTCGCCCGGGCCGGCTCGGTCGTCGCCCACGGCCACGCCTCGGCGGCGCCGGACCATTGCGTCCTCTTGTTCTACCTGAAGCAGGAAGTCCACCCCGACGCCGCCCCCGGCCAGGACCTTCAGTCGCTCCAGAACACCTGGGCGCAGGCGCACGAGTGGCTGCGCAACTCCGAGGTTGCCGAGGCCGACATCACCGTGCGCCCGCCCGTCTCCCGCCAATTCTCGGACCAGAAGAGCTACCTCGTTCAGCGCGTGGCGATCGGCCGGAGCCTCGACGCCGGCGTCGTCACCGCGCCGGCCAAGGCCGAGCAGTTCCTCGAGCGCGTCGCGCGGCTGATCGACCAGGCCGCCAACCGCGGGCTTTACCCCGCCGCCCAGCTCTCCCAGCTGGTCACCGACGCTTACGACGTCAACGACTCCTCCTCGACCGGCGTGGACCTGACCAATCACTTCGTGCTGTACTTCCCGTCCCGCCCCGACGACCTCACCGCCGCCGCACTCAAGGATGCCGCCGGGAGCCTCCGGGAGCATATCGAATTCCTCGCGCGAATCGATGCCACCGGCCCGTCCAGTCCGCCGCGCGGCGCGCGCATCCGCGACCTCTCATCGGACGAGGAATCCACGTCGCAATCCACCGACCTCCAGGCCGGCCGCATCGGGATGGCGTCGCCGAACCTCGCCGAGGTCCACGCCCTGACCACCCTCACCGCCGACATCGACCTGCTGCCGCCGGCAGCGGACAAGGAGCAAAAGCCCGCCGCGCCCAAGCCCGACGACAACGCCCAGACGATCACCGTCACCGCCACCGGGCGCGTGCCCGCGCCGGCGGACCAGGCCTTTCTCCTCACCCGCCTCGTCGCCCCCGACGCCAGCTACCAGAAGGCCCTTTCGCGACTCGCCGACCTCCACAAGCAGGTCGCCGACAAGGTCCGCGCCGCCAACGACGCCGCCGTCGGCGGCCCGACGCTCGATTCGCAAGGCGTCGCGTTCTTCTGCGGCTACCCCGGCGCCAACAACTTCGGCATGATCGGCATGAACGCCAACGCCGGCGGCGAGTCCCCCTCCGGCGCGTACCGCGATGTGCGCATCACTTTCCTGCGCCGCCCGAGCGAAGATCAGGCCGCCTTCCGCCGGCGCGTTGAAAAGTTCGCCGCTTCCCTCTCCCCCGCCGACGCTAACCCCGCCGTCAACCCCAACAACCCCAATGTCCCGCCCCCCGAGCCGGCCGACCGCACGCACGAAATCCTCTACTACCCCAACGACCCCGTCACCTACCGCACGCAGGCGCTGCGGAAGGCGCTGGCCGACGCCCGCGCCAGCGCCGCGCGCACCCTCTCGGCCATGAACGGCCGTCTGATCGACCTGGCGGAAATTGACCTCTCCGACGACCCCTCCGCCCTCTCCCCCGCCGACCCCGCCTTCGCGCTCCAGCAACCCACCCAACCCCAGACCTACCACCCCACCGACCCCTCCGAAATCACCATCACGCTAACCCTCCGCTTCCACGCCGAAATCCCGTAAGGGTCCCCAATCTGCATTCTGCATTCTGCATTCTGCATTTTGATTCACTTGCTCCGGCTGAAAACGTGCGCCAACACCGTCTCGGTCGCGGCCACGCACAGCCCCATCACGGCCAGCGTTAACCACAACTCCGTCCCCACGCGCTCCTTCTCGATCGCCCCCTCCAGCGACACGCCCGGCGTCCAGTTCACCACGTGCGCGACGTTGCTCAACACGCCGATCTGCTCCGGCGTCACCTGCGCCAGCGACGACTCGGCGGGGTTCGGCTGCGTGGCGAAACGAATCACCGTCGGCGTCTCCCCCGCGATGGTCACCTCGTACGGACCACCCAGACCCGTTTCGTCGTACTGTAACACGGGCGCGCCGCCGACCATCTCGATTCGCCGCGACTCCCTCGGCCCCTCTTTCTCGCCGGGCCCGGCGACGACGGCCTCCCGCCCCAGCAGGTCGGTCGGCAACCGGTACGAGAACTTGTCTCCCACCCGCAGGTTCAGCCCCTCGTCCTGCCGCTGCACGATCGCGCCCAGCGTGCGGTACACCAGCGGCACGAAAAGACCGGGGTGCGCCGGCAGGTCGTTCCACGCCGTGTCCGCCGTCGAGCTGAACAGCACCACCCGGCCGGCGCCCCACGCCCGCTCCATCACCGCCGGCGTGCCGTCCGCGTATCGCAGTACCACCCGCGGCTCGCCGGCCTCGGCCGGCCGCGTGGCCGCCGCATCCTGCGCCGCCGGCGCCAGCGGGAAGTACCTGAAAAAGTGCGCCGACGACAGCGACCCCGACGCCGCGTCCTTCCAGATCGCCGCGATCGGGTGCTCCAGGTTCCTGTCGGCGAAGGTCATGAACTTCTCGTCCCGGTCCGCCTGCCCCCGCGGTTCGCCCAGCGCCGCCGGCAGGATCGAGCGGCCGTTGAGCAGCTCCTCGTTGTACAGGTTCTCGCGCGTGTTTTGCCCCGGGAAGATCACCACGCCGCCCCCGCGCCGCAGGTAGGATTCCAGCGCGTCAACGACCGTCGTCGAAAAGTCCGTCACGTTGCACAGGAACACTGCGTCGTAGCGGTCGAGCTTCGCCGACTCCAGTTCGGTGGCGGGCACCGTCTCGGCCTTGATGAAAAACCCCTCCGCCTCAGTCGGCGGCACCGGAACCAGCGCGTTGCGCAGGAAGAACACTTCGCTCTCCCGCGGCTCGCGGCCGGGGTCGCCGTCCACCAGCAGCACCTTCACCTCCGCGACGCCGCGAACCGCCACGGTGCGGGAATCATCGGCCGGCAGACGGTCGGGCGTGATCGACGCGGTCGCCGTGTGATAGTCCGGCGTCCGGAGCTTGGCGAACAGCGAGATGCTCTTGGACGCCCCCGCCGGAATCGAATCGATCACCGCCTCGTCGCTCGGCGGCTCGCCGTCCACCCGCAGTGAAACCCGCACGTCCCGCGCCTCGGCCGTGCCGTAGTTCGTCACCTGGACCTCGAACCGAAGCGGCCGATTCGCCGGCGTCAGGCCCGACCCCACGCGCAGGTCTGAAATGCCAAGGTTCCTGTCCTCCTTCGCGTCCACAAAAACGACGTGCACGCGCGCCTCGCGCTTGGCCGCGTCGATCGCCCGGCGGACGTCTTCGATCTGCTTCCACCCTTCGAGCTGCCCGTCGGTGATGAGATACGCCTCTTTCCGCAGCGAAGACTTGCGCGCCAGGATGTCCAGCGCCTCGCGCACGGCGGGGAACACGTTCGTCCCGCGGTCGGACAGCTTCACCTCGCGGATCGCCTTGCGGGCCAGGTTCAGGTCGAACGTCGGCTCGGGGATCACCCCGCGGACCACGTCCGACGCCAGCAGCACCGCGCACGACGACCCGGCCGGGATCGTGTTCAGCACCTCTTCGGCCGCCTTCTTCGCCTTGTCCAGCCGCGAGCTGACGCCGTCGGTGGCGCACATGGAGTACGAGTTGTCGATGGCGACGACGGCGGTGACCTTCGCCCGCCCGAACACTTCCCCCGCGGACGCCGCCCGGATCGCCGGCCGCGCCAGCGCCAACGCGAGCAGGACCAGGAGCAGGCACCGCAGGGCGAGCAGCACCAGGTCTTCGATGCGCATCCGCCGCTGGTTCTGTTCGACCGAGACGCGGAGGAACCGCATCGCCGCCCAAACGATCCGCTCGAATTTCCGCCGGTTCAGCAGGTGGATGAGGATGGGGACCGAGACGGCCGAGATCCCCAGGAGCATGATGGGATTCAGGAAAGCCATGCGGCAAAACCCGAAGCCCGAAACCCGAACTCCGAATCAATGGCGAATGACGAAACCCGAATCGCGAAGCAAGAGCCGGCTCCCCTTTCGTCATTCGTCATTCGGATTTCGGATTTGATTCGGATTTCGGGTTTCGTCATTCGGAATTCCTATCTGGTAGTCGTCCTGAGCCTGAACGCCAAATACCCGCTCAGCACCTCGTGCAGCGGGTGGCCCGTATTCACCAGCACGTAGTGGCACTTCTGCCGCTCGCAGCCCTCCCGGATCCGCTGGCAAAATCCCTGGACCTCGTTCAGATAAGTCTTCCGCACCTCCCGCGGCCTGGTCATCAGCTTCGACGTTTCCTCCAGCCCGTCGAACTCCACCAGCCCGTCAAACGGGAACTCCAATTCATACGGGTCCATCGTATGGAACACGATCACCTCGTTGCCCCCGAACCGCAGGTGCTGAATGCCGTCGAGCACCTTCTGCTCGTCGTCAAACAGATCGCTGATGAGGATGACGATGCCCTTACGCCGGATCTGCCCCGCCATCTCGTGCAGTACGGTGCCGATGCCGGTCTGGCCGAGCGGGTCAAACGCCGCCAGCCGGCCCATGATGTTGTGGATTGACGCCAGGTTCCCCGTCCGCGGCACGTACTCGCGCACCGCCTGATCAAACACCGCCACGGCCACCGCGTCACGCTGGTACAGAACGAGGTAG
>Ga0308175_100003498_pt1 | contig 10884 bp, 7 predicted proteins | sample PhyCR1_3_FD_203893 | JGI IMG/M metagenome (GOLD analysis project Ga0308175, IMG submission 203893) | Soil microbial communities from UC Gill Tract Community Farm, Albany, California, United States - DLSLS.C.R1 | ecosystem: Environmental > Terrestrial > Soil > Agricultural land | place: USA... | reverse complement strand
CAGGCGCGCGTTCCTTCCCTGGTAGCGCGCGCCGAGCGGGAGGCCGGCCGCTAGCCCGCGAGCTCGTCGATCCAGCGCTCGAGGCGCCGGCCCTCGCGCTCCATGAGCGTCGGATTGCGGAAGGTGTTGGTCAGCAGCGAGATGCCCTGGTAGGACGCGATCAGCGCGATGGCGAGATCGCGTGCGTCGCGACGGCCGAGCTCGCGGAACTGCTGCTCGGCCCAGTCGACGGGGATCTGGATCAGCTGCGGTGCGACGTCCCGTAGGTCGTCGTCGTCGTGCTTGGCGAGCTCGGAGCACAGCGTCCCGTGCGGGCATCCGGAGCGCGCGGCGAGGTCGCGCTGCTCGACGAGCGCGCGGACGAACGCCTTAAGCCGCGCACGCGGTGTGCGGTGGCGCTCGAAGCTGGCCAGGAAGGCGCGGATGTCGGCGGCATGCGCCTCGATGGCCGCCTCGACGAGCTCGTCCTTGGTCTTGAAGTAGTAGTAGACGTTGCCGAGGGGAACGTCCGCCGCCGCGGCGATGTCCGCGAGCGTCGATGCCTCGACTCCCTGCGCGTGCAGCACCTGCCGAGCGCCGTCGACGAGGCGCTCGCGCTTACCCGTGCGCGTGGCGGCAACTGAGTCAGTCATCTGATTGACGAACGATAGCGCGCCGTGCTAGTTAAGTCAGCCAACTAACTAATCCCTTGGGAGGCCAGCATGTCCTTGCGCACCCGTCGCGGCATCCTCACCCTGCTGCTGCTCTGTGCCGTCCAGTTCCTCGACGTCGTGGATTCGTCGATCACGAATGTCGCGTTCCCGTCAATTGAGCGCGCGCTGCACTTTTCGCAGCAGAGCCTTCAGTGGGTGGCCAGTGGCTACCTGCTCACGTACGGCGGCTTTCTGCTGCTGGGCGGGCGGCTGGCGGACCTGCTCGGCCGCCGACGCGTGCTGGCAGTAGGCCTCGCGCTGTTCGCGACCTGCTCGCTCGCCGCCGGGGCAGCGCAGAGCGAGGGGCTGCTCATCGCCGCCCGGCTCGTGCAGGGCCTTGGCGCGGCGCTGATGGCGCCGGCGGCGCTGTCGATCCTCACGACGACCTTCGGCGAGGGCGGGGACCGCCACACCGCGCTCGGCGTCTGGGGCGCGATCAGCGGTCTCGGAGCCGCCGCGGGCGTGTTCCTCGGCGGGGTGCTGTCCGAGGGGCCGGGGTGGCGCTGGGTCTTCTTCGTGAACCTCCCGTTCTGCGGGCTGGCGCTCGCCGCCTGTTTCCGGCTGCTCAGCGGCGAGCGTGGGCGTGCCCGGTCGTCGGACTTCGACACGCAGGGCGCGCTCCTGGGGACCGGCGGCATGCTGCTGCTCGTCTACGCGCTGATCAAGGCGCCCGACGTCGGCTGGGGAACGACGCGCACGGTCGCGCTACTCGCGGTTGCCGTCGCGACGCTCGGCGCCTTCGTGCTCAACGAGCGCTCCAACCGCAACCCGCTCGTCCCGCTGTCGATCTTCCGCGTCAAGGGCCTCGCCGCCGCCGACGCGACGCAGCTGATCGGGATGGCCGGCTTCTTCTCGATGTTCTTCTTCCTCACCCTTTACATGCAGCAGGTGCTCGGCTACTCGCCGATCCAGGCGGGCGCTGCGTACCTGCCGGTGACCGCGTCGCTCGCCTTCGCAGCCGGCGCGTCGTCACAGCTGTTCGCTCGGATCGGGACTCGGCCGGTGATCGTGACCGGCGCGCTGCTGAGCGCCGTTGGTATCGCGTACCTCTCGCGCGTCCCGCTGGACGCGTCCTACGCCGGCGACGTCCTGCCGGGCCTGGTGGCGATGGCGCTTGGCTTCGGCGCGGTGTTCGTCGGGGTCACGACGGCAGCGAACGCGGGCGTGCCCGCCGACCGCGCCGGACTGGCCGCCGGCCTGTTGAGCGCCTCGCAGCAGCTCGGGATGGCGCTGGGCCTGGCGATCCTGTCGGCGCTGGCGACAGCCCGCACCGGCCACCTGCTCGCCGCGCACGCCGCGCACCCAGCGGCGCTGGCGGGCGGCTATCGCCGCGCGCTGGAGGCGTGCAGCGGCTTCGTCGCGCTTGCAGCCCTGATCGCCGCGCGCATCCCCAGCACCCGTGCGGCCGCCGCGCCGATGCTCGCCGGCGCCGAACCCACGCCCGAGCCCGCGGCGCCATGACGTCGGCGCTTCGGCTCCTTTGCCGCGAGGTCAGGCCGCGGCTTCCGCCGCGTAGCCGGCCTCCTCGACGGCGGCGCGGATCGTCGCGTCGTCGTAGCCGTTGCCGGTGATCGTCATCTGCCCGGATGCGAGGTCGACGTCGATGCCGCCGACGCCGGCGACCTCGCTGACCTCCTCACGCACGGACGTCACGCAGTGCTGGCACGTCATGCCGGAGATCGAGTAGGTGGTGGTCATGGGTTTCTCCTGTCGTATTGATCGGGGGTGTTGGCTCGAAGCGGCGTCCGCCACAGCGGACGAGCTCGGTGACGTGCGGCGTCAACATCGCCCGTCACCCCTGCAGCGCGCCGCTGAGCTCGGCGCGGAAGGTCGCGATCTCGGTCACGGCCGCGCCCACGAACGCGCTGTGGGTGGCCTCGATCTCTTCCTGCAGGTCACGCAGGTAGAGATCGTCACGATCGAGCCCCACGAGCGCCGCGGCGTAGCGCTCGGCGCTGAGGCTCTGGAGGTGCTCTCGGAGCTGAAGGGTCGTCATGAGGAGCAGCTTGCTCCCGCGCCTCGCAACCCTCATCAGGGGGTCTCCCTGAGCTGCGTCCCTGATCTTTCCCCGCCCGGCTAAGGGTTGGCCAGGCGGTCCGCCCGCTCGACGATGCGCGCGACCTCGACACGGGAGTCGGCGCCGAGCTTGGCGAAGATGTTGCGGATGTGGGTCTCGACCGTCTTGGGACTGAGGAACAGGCCCTCGGCGATCTGGCGGTTGGTCTGGCGGTCGACGACGAGCCGCGCGATCTCCAGCTCGCGCTGGGTGAGCGATTCGACGCCATCGCCGTCGGGCGTGGACGCGGGGCGGGAGCGACGGTGAACGCGCTGGCCGAGCTGGCGCAGCTCGCGCTCGCCTTCGTCGCGGTAGCGGACAGCGCCCACGGCCGCAAAGGTCGCGGTTGCTTTCTCGAGCTCGGCGATCGCTCGGTCGCGGTCCCCGACCTGTGCGAGGGCGCGGCCCGCGACGATGCGCGAGAGAGCGCCTTCGAGCGGCCCCTCGGCGCCATCGGCGATCTCGGCAGAGCGCAGGGCGAGCTCGGCGGCCAGCTGCGGGTTCTCCTCGCCAACCGCGATGTGGGCGGCGGCGCGGTCGGCCCACGCACGCGGGAGGGGTAGCCCGACGGCCGCCGCGCTCTCGTCGGCGAGCGAGGCGGCGCGCTGGGCGCCCGCGGTGTCGCCGAGCGCGAGCCGGATGCGAGTCAGGAGCTCGAGGTAGTAGGCGCGCCACGACGGCGCGGCCAGCGTCACGTCGGGCCCGCCGGCGGCGCGCTCGAGCGTCTCGAGGCCCCGGTCGGGCTGGCCTGTGAGGAACTGCCCCAGCGCGAGCGCGAGCGAGGCGTACGCGACGTGGTGGCTGGGCTTGCCGTCGTAGGCGACGTCGACCGCCTCCTGTGCCGCCGCCATGCCCTTCTCGATCTCGCCGGCGGCGATGGCGACCTGCGAGAGGCCATACAGAGCCCACGCGATCGTCTGCGCGTTGCCCGACAGCCGCGCGGCCTCGACGTTGCCCTCGAGCGGGTCGATCGACTCATGCAGGGCCCCGGTGAACATCCAGGTGATGCCGAGGATGGCGAAGACCACGGGAAACGCCTGATGCTGGCCGGTGGCCCGCCCGATCGCGAGCGCGCGCTGGGCGTGGCGCGACGCGTCGGCGAACCGGTGCAGGTAGAGCTCGGCCCCGGCGAGGTCGACGATTGCATCCAGTTGGCGCGCGAGCTCTGCGTCGGAGAACCCGTCGACCAACCGGGCGGCGCGGTCACGCGCGGGAAGGGCGAGCTCCGGGGAGCCGGAGAAGGCGAAGCCGCGGGCGGCGGCCGCCGTGCCGGCGGCCTGCAGCAATGGGTCGCCGATGCGGTCCGCGAGCGCAAGCGCGCGCTGCGCCCAGCTGCGCATCGACGGGTAGTCCATGCGGTTCAGGCCGTCGAGCGCGAGCGCGTTGAGCAGCGTGAGCGTCTCGGGGGACTCCTCGTCGGCCACGCTCTCGTAGGCCTGGAGCAGCCGCTCGTGGGCCTGCTCGTGAAGACCCAGCAGGTGCTCCATGCGCGAGCACCAGGCAGCGACCTCGATGCGTTCGCGCCGGGCCTCCGGCGGCAGGATCGCGAGGATGTCGAGCAGCGTCTGGCGGCTGGTGGCGAACTGGCCGGTCGCCGCCTGCGCCTGTGCCATCCCGAGCAGGAGCGCGACGCGATCGTCGACGGGGCTGTTGTCGGGCAGCAGGCGCAGCGCGGCTTCGAACCAGCGGGCGGCGGTGGCGGGCGCCTGCGATCGCGCCTCCTCGCCGGCCTCGCGCAGCACGGCGACCGCGCCGAGGTCACCGTGGCGCGCAGAGCGCTCGACATGGTGGACGCGGGCGCCCGCGGGAGCGCCGCGCTCGGCGAGCGCCGCCGCGACGCGCTCATGGGCCGCGATGCGCCAGCCTCCGCGCGTGGCCTCATAGACCGCGCGGCGCACGATGGGGTGGCGGAAGCGGAAGCGCCGCGGCATGTCGGTGTCGCGGACGAAGTCGGCCCGGCTGAGCTCGTCGAGGGCGTCGAGCACCTCGGGTTCGGGACGGTCGGCGGCGGCCGCGGCGAGCTCGAGCTCGAACGGGTCGCCGGCCACCGAGGCGCCGTCGAGCACCGCCCGCGCGTCATCGGAAAGCAGCGAGAGCTCCTCGGTGAGGGCGGCGGCGACCGACGGCGGCACGCGCAGGCCGGCGAGCGTCACCGCGGGCCCGGGCGCCGCGCCCGCGAGCTGCGGGGCACGGGCCAGCTGCTCGAGGTAGAAGGGGTTGCCGCCGCTCTCCTCGTACAGCGCCTCCACCTCGTCGCCGACAAGCGCCTGCGCCTCCTCGCGGCTGAGCGCGTCGAGCGCCAGGCGCTCGAGCGTGCGGTCGCGGTGCGCGCGGTCGAGGGCGCTGTCCAGCCGCGCGGGCAGCTGGTTGGGCCGCGCTCCGAGCGCGAACAGCACGCCGGCGGACGGGGGCCGGTGCAGCAGCGCGACGAGCAGGTCGACCGATGCAGAGTCCGCCCAGTGGAAGTCGTCGAGCACGAGCACCAGCGGCTTGGTGGCCGCGAGCTGTTCGAGCAGCTCGCGGACCGCGCGGTGGGTCCGGTAGCGCTCGTGCACGGCGGCCTCGGCGGCCCCGGCCGGAGCGGCCAGCGACGGCAGCACCTGCCCGAGCCCCGCCCGCACCAGATCGTCCAGCCGATCGAGGCGGCGCGTGTCGAGGCCCTCGACGTACTCGTCGAGCGCGTCGACGAAGACCCAGAACGGCAGGTCCTGTTCGAGCTCCGCGCCCGCTCCCGCCAGGACGGTGTCGCCCCGGTCCTCCGCGCGCCGCGCCAGCTCGGCGAGCAGGCGCGTCTTGCCGATCCCCGCGGGGCCGGCGATCTCGATCGCCCGTGCCTCGCCGCGCTGGAGCGCCTCGAGCGCGTCGTCGAGCAGCTCGAGCTCGGTGGTGCGTCCTACGAATGATGTTGCGACTGACATGTTGGGCTGAGTGCCCTGCCCCGGGGCGAGCATAGATCAGGGTGCGATCTACGGGTGGGTGCCCGATGTCCGGGCGCGGTCGCGGAAGGAGGCTGCCGCCATGCCTTCCACCACCTCAAAGGAGTCCACCTTGCATTCGTCTCCCCGCGGGTTCGCCGCCCGCGCCGGTCGCTGGAGCGCCCGGCATCGTAAGACCGCCATCCTCGGCTGGCTGGCCTTCGTGATCCTCGCCCTGGCACTCGGCAGCGCCACCGGCAAGAACACCCTCACCACCACCCAGGCCGCCGTCGGCGAGTCCGGGCACGCTGCTCGTGCCGCCGCTGCCAAGTTCCCCGAGAGCGCCAAGGAGAACGTGCTCGTCCGTAGTTCGCGGTTCGCGGCGGGCACGCCCGCGTTCGAATCCGCGGTCCGCGATGTCATGCGTCGCCTTGGGACGACCGACAACGTCCGCGACGTCCGCCGCGGGCCGATCTCGGCCGACCGGCACTCGGCGCTCGTGACCTTCTCGATCCCGGGCGACGAGTCCCGGACGCACATGCTCGTCAGCGCGCCGCTGGCGGCTGTGGCGGCCGCCGCCAAGTCCCATCCGGGCATCTCGATCGAGGAGACAGGCGACGCGAGCATGGTCCGCGGGATCGAACAGAGCTTCGAGCGCAACATGGGCAAGGCCGAGACGACCTCGCTCCCGCTCACGCTGGCGATCCTGATCTTCGCCTTCGGCGCGCTGGTCGCTGCCGGCCTGCCGCTGCTGCTGGGCATCACCGGCGTCGCGGCCACGCTTGGCCTGGTCGGGCCGATCAGCCAGCTGGTCCCCGTCGACCAGACGATCAGCAACGTGATCCTGCTGATCGGCCTCGCCGTGGGTGTCGACTACTCGCTCTTCTACCTCAAGCGCGTGCGCGAGGAGCGAGCGGCCGGTCGCTCCACCGAGGCGGCCATCGAGGCGGCGGCCGCCACCTCCGGCCGCGCCGTGCTGGTGTCCGGGATGACGGTGATGATCGCGATGGCCGGCATGTACCTCGCCGGGTCGCCGACGTTCGTCTCGCTCGCGACAGGCACGATCCTGGTCGTCGCGGTCTCGATGCTCGGCTCGCTGTCGGTGCTGCCCGCGGCGCTGTCGGCCCTGGGCGATCGCGTCGAGCGAGGCCGGATCCCGTTCGCGCGGCGCTTCAAGCGTGAGCGCAACATCTGGGCGCGCGTCATCGACGCCGTCCTGCGGCGGCCGCTCGTCTCGGCGCTGGCCAGCGCGGCGGTGCTGCTGGCGCTCGCCTTCCCGGCGCTGGGGATGAAGACCTCGCTGCCCGGCAGCGACTCGCTGTCGCGCGGGATCCCGGCGGTGCGGACCATGGACGACGTGCAGGCGGCGTTCCCGGCCAAGGATGCGCCGGCCTACGTCACGGTCGAGGCCGCCGACGTCACCGCTCCGGCCGTCAGTGCCGCGATCGAGCGCTTCGATGCGCGCGTCGGGGACCACCCGAAGCTGTTCCCGGGCCAACCGACGATCGAGATCGCTCCCGATCCGACGCTGGCACGGATCTCGATCCCGTCGGCCGGCGGCGGCAGCGACGCGACCTCGAAGCTGATGCTCGCGACGCTGCGCGATGCGGCACAGTCCACGATCGGATCGGCGCCGGGTGCCACGGCGAGCGTCGACGGGTCCGCCGCGCAGGCGGCGGACTTCAACTCGAGCCTGGGGCGCAACACGCCGATCGTGTTCGCCTTCGTGCTCTCGGCGGCGTTCCTGCTGCTGCTGATGACGTTCCGCTCGCTGGTGATCCCGATCAAGGCGATCGTGCTGAACCTGCTCAGCGTGGGCGCGGCCTACGGCGTCCTGGTCACGCTCTTCCAGGGCCACGACGGGTTCATCGTCGCCTGGCTGCCGCTGTTCCTGTTCGTCGTGCTCTTCGGCCTGTCGATGGACTACCACGTGTTCGTCCTCAGCCGGGTGCGCGAGGCCTACGACCGCGGCATGCGCACCGAAGATGCGGTCGCCCACGGCATCAAGAGCACGGCCGGCGTGATCACCAGCGCCGCGCTGGTGATGGTCGGGGTGTTCGCGCTGTTCGGCACGCTGGACAACGTCGCCCTGCGCCAGATGGGCGTGGGCCTCGCCGTCGCAGTCGCGCTGGACGCGACGATCATCCGCGGGCTCCTGCTGCCGGCCAGCATGAAGCTGCTCGGCGACTGGAACTGGTGGCTGCCGAGCAGGCTCGGCTGGCTGCCCAGCATCGCGCTCGAAGGAACGCCCACGCCCGCAGAGGCCTGAGCCACTGACCGAAGGGGCGGCCACCCGTAGCGCACATCAGGGTGCGATCTACGGGTGGTCGCCTGATGTCAGGGACACGGATCAAAGCGAGGCTCCACCCATGCTCAACTCGACCACATCACGACTCGGCGCTTTCGCCACCGGCCTCGTCCTGGCGGGCGGCGGCGCCGCCGGGATCGGCAGCATCACCCACGCCACGCCGCCGCTGCAGGACTGCCTGAAGGTCGCCGCCGCCCAGGCCGGGTTGGACATCGGCATGATGGGAGACAGCGGCGAGGCGATGGCCGAGCCGGTCCCCGGCGCCGATGGCCGGCGCAGCGCGCTCGCCGGCATCACCCTCAAGCCCGCGCCAACCAGCTTCACCGCCGGCACCCGAGTCACGTGGCGCTTCCGCCTGGCCGGCTGTGACGGCAAGCCGGTGCGCAAGCTCGAGCCCGAGAACGGCAAGCTGCTGCACCTCATCGTCGTCCGCTCGGACCTGACGGCCTACCAGCACCTGCATCCGCGGCTGAACCGCGACGGCAGCTGGTCCGTCCAGCTCGCGACTCCGCAGCCGGGCAGCTACCGGGCGATCACCGACTTCGTCGTGGACGGTCGCAAGTACGTTCTGGGCACGACCCTCACGGTGCCGGGCAGCGCGCCGCAGCGCCCGCTGCCGGAGCCGTCCCTGAACGCGAGCGCCGACGGCTACGACGTCGAGCTGCAGCGGCCGGCCGAGGTGCGCGCGGGCGAGGAGGACCAGCTGACCTTCCGCATCACGCGCGGCGGGCGCCCGGTCCAGGACCTGCAGCCCTACCTCGGCGCCTACGGGCACCTGGTCGCGCTGCACGCCCCCGAGGCCGCCTACTCGCACGTGCATCCCGCCGGTGAGGACCGCCAGAGCGGGCTCATCACCTTCAACACCGAGTTCCACGAGCGCGGCGCCTTCCGGCTCTTCCTGCAGTTCCGGGCCGCAGGCCGCGTCCACACCGCCCAGTTCACCCAGGAGGTGTCCTAGTCATGGCCGCGACGATTGAGCAGATCGAGCTCCCGATCACCGGGATGACGTGCGCCTCGTGCGCGAACCGCGTCGAGCGCAAGCTCAACAAGCTCGACGACGTCACAGCCACGGTCAACTACGCCACCGAGACGGCGTCGGTGCATTTCGGCCCCGGCGTGGACGTCGAGCAGCTGGTCGCCACGATCGAAGCCGCCGGCTACGGCGCGGCGCTTCCCGCGACATCAACCGGCGCGGACGAGCCCGGGCCCGAGGATCCGACCGCGGCCCTGCGCCGCCGGCTGATCTTCTGCGCGTTGCTCTCAATCCCGGTGCTGGCGCTCTCGATGATCCGCCCGCTGCAGTTCGACAACTGGCAGTGGCTGTCGCTGCAGCTCGCCACCCCGGTCGTCCTGTGGGGCGCGTGGCCGTTTCACCGCGCGGCGTGGGTCAACCTCAAGCACGCGACGGCGACGATGGACACGCTCATCAGCCTCGGCACGTCGGCGGCGTGGCTCTGGTCGCTCTACGCGCTCTTTTTCGGCGACGCCGGCGCGAACGACATGCGGATGACGTTCGACCTCATCCCGTCCTCGGGCGGGGGAGCGGACGAGATCTACCTCGAGACGGCGGCGATCGTCACGACGTTCATCCTGGCCGGCCGCTTCTTCGAGGCGCGCGCCAAGCGCCGCGCCGGCGCCGCGCTCAAGGCGCTCCTGGAGCTCGGTGCCAAGGACGTCGCGAAGCTCGAGCCCGATGGACGCGAGCACCGCGTGCCGATCGATCAGCTCAATGCAGGCGACCGGTTCGTCGTGCGCCCGGGCGAGAAGATCGCCACGGACGGCGTCGTCGAGGAAGGCCACTCCGCCGTCGACATGAGCATGCTGACCGGCGAGTCGGTCCCGGTCGAAGTCGACCCGGGCGCGGACGTCGCCGGGGCCACGATCAACGCGGGCGGCAGGCTCGTCGTCCGCGCGACCCGTGTCGGCAACGACACGGCGCTGGCGCAGATCGCGAAGCTCGTGACCGCCGCCCAGACGGGCAAGGCGCCCGTCCAGCGGCTTGCCGACAGGGTCTCGGGGATCTTCGTCCCGATCGTGATCACCATCGCGGTCGGCACGCTCGCCTTCTGGCTGGGCGCGGGGCAGAGCGCGACGTTCGCGTTCACCGCGGCGGTGGCGGTGCTGATCATCGCCTGCCCTTGCGCGCTCGGGCTCGCCACGCCCACGGCGCTGATGGTGGGCACCGGCCGCGGCGCGCAGCTCGGGCTGCTCATCAAGGGCGCCGAGGTGCTCGAATCGACCCGCCGCGTGGACACGATCGTGCTCGACAAGACGGGGACGGTCACGACCGGTCAGATGACGCTCGTGCAGGTCGCCGTCGCAGACGGTGTCGACGCTGCCGATGCGCTGCGACTGACCGGGGCGCTCGAGGATGCCTCCGAGCATCCGATCGCGCAGGCGATCGCGTCCGCGGCCCGTGCCGCCGGCGCGCTGCCCGCAGTCGAAGCCTTCGAGAACCGCGAGGGCCTCGGCGTCCAGGGCGTCGTCGACGGCCACGCGCTCGTCGCGGGGCGACCCGCTCTCCTGGAGGACTGGGCGATTCACCTTCCCGCCCCGCTGGCCGCCGCCAAGGAGGCCGCCGAGGCGCGGGGCCAGACGGCGATCGCCGCCGGCTGGGACGGTGAGGCGCGCGCGGTCTTCGTCGTCGCCGACACGATCAAGCCGACGTCGGCCGAGGCCGTCGCGCAGCTCAAGGCGCTAGGGCTTCGCCCCGTGCTCCTGACGGGCGACAACGAGCGCACGGCACGGGCGATCGCCGGCGAGGTCGGCATCGACGAGGTGATCGCCGAGGTCATGCCCGCTGACAAGGCGGACATCGTTCGCCGCCTGCAGTCCGAGGGCCACGTGGTCGCGATGGTCGGCGACGGCGTTAACGATGCGCCGGCGCTCGCACGGGCGGACCTCGGCCTGGCG
>Ga0308175_100003497_pt1 | contig 10884 bp, 9 predicted proteins | sample PhyCR1_3_FD_203893 | JGI IMG/M metagenome (GOLD analysis project Ga0308175, IMG submission 203893) | Soil microbial communities from UC Gill Tract Community Farm, Albany, California, United States - DLSLS.C.R1 | ecosystem: Environmental > Terrestrial > Soil > Agricultural land | place: USA... | reverse complement strand
GAACAGCGCGAGCCCGATCACCTCGGCCGCGACCATGAAGGTCGTCCTCGTTGCCGAGCCCGTCGTCAGTAGCACGAACCAGGGCAGCGCGACCCAGGTCATCTGCGCGCCCGTGGTCGAGATCACCTCGGCCGAGAGCAGCGCGAGGATCGACCGGTCGCGGAGCATTTCCGACCGACTCACGGCCGCACCTCGGCACAGCCAACGCATCGACTGGTCATTTCCGACGGCCGAACGGGCAGAGCCCGCACGGCCTGAGATGACATCGCGAGCGATGTCATTCGTCCGCCTCCGGCAGCTCGCGCAGGTGCGGGATCGGCGAGGGCAGCAGCCAGAGCACGCCGGCGATCGCGCCGACGGTGGCGATCCAGAGCGTCGGGCGCAGTCCGATCCAGGTCCCGAGCGCGCCGCCGGCCAGCGCGCCCAGCGGGCGCACGCCGTAGTTGACGACCATGTAGGCCCCAGAGACCCGCGCCCGCAGCCGGTCCGGCACGAGCGCGGTCGTGATCGCCGCGGCCGAGATGTCGAGCAGCATCACGCCGAAGCCGGAGATGAACTCGGCCAGGAAGAGGCAGGCGTAGATCGGCCAGTTGCCGCCGCCGGCGAGCGGCACCAGCACGAGCGGCGCCGGGAAGAGCACGCAGCCGGCGACGTACACCGGGCCGACGCCGAAGCGGCGGCTCAACCGGCCGGTGAAGAGCGAGCCGAGCACGCCACCCACCGCGCCGGCGCCGAGCACGAGCCCGAGCACACCGGGCCGCACGCCGAGCTCACGCGTCGCGTAGAGGATGAAGAGCGCGAAGAAGACGAAGTTGAAGAAGTTGATCGTCGCGGTCGAGAGCAGCTTCGCCCGGACGGTCGGCGAGCCCCAGATGTAGCGCATCCCGGCCTTCAGATGACCGCGCCCGGGCTTCTCGGTCGGCGGCTCCTGCGGGTGGATCGAGTGCATCGTCAGCGCAGAGAAGACGAACGAGAACGCGTCGACGACCAGCGCAACCGGCGCCGAGAACACCTGCACGAGCGCCCCGCCGAGGCTCGGCCCGGCGACGTACGAGAAGGCGCGGCTGCCGTTCAGCAGCGAGCTCGCCTCGAGGTAGCGCTCACGCGGCACGAGCGAGACGAAGAGCGTGCTGTAGGAGACGTAGAAGAACACGCTCAGCGTCCCGATCAGGAAGCTGGCGACGTAGAGCTGGGTCAGCGTCAGCGCGCCGAAGGCGTAGGCGATCGGGATCGCCGCAAGTGCGGCCGCGCGGCCGAGCGCGGTGACGATCATCGTCTGGCGGCGGCGGCCATGGCGGTCGACCCAGGCGCCGGCGTGCAGCGAGAAGAGCAGGTTCGGGAAGAGCATCGCCGCGGTGAGGTAGCCCATCTGGGCGGCGCTCGCGTCCAGCACGAGCACGCCGACGAGCGGTAGCGCGATCAGCGTCGCCTGGTCGCCGAAGAGCGAGACCGTCTCCCCCACCCAGAAGCGGCGGAAATTGCGCTCCTGAAGAGCCCCGGGGAGCCGAATCAGGCGTTGCGGAGCCGGCGCGACGACCGCGCCCGTAGTGGGATCGTTGGGGTTCATGCCCGGGAGACGGTGATGTCGCCGCTCATCGTGTTCGCACGGAGCTCGACGCTCGGGCCGTTGCCGTCGGGCGGCAGGTCGGAGACCGGTAGCTCGGAGCGGACCTCGCCGGAGCGCGAGCGGGCGTCGACCCAGAGGGATGTGCCTTCGCGGATGCCGACCTTGAGGTCGCCGGAGGCCGACTTGAGGGTCACCTTGCCGCTGACGACGCTGCCGAGCTCCTGGTCGCCGGAGGCGGTGTTGATCCCGACCGACGAGCCGGCCTCGCGCACGAGCACGTCGCCCGAGGCGGAGTTGACCGAGAGCTCGCCCTTGACCTCGCGGAGGATCACGTCGCCCGAGGCGGAGTTGATCTTGGCCTCGCCGGCAAGCGAGCGGATCTGCACGTCGCCGGAAGCGGTGTTCACGCGCGTGTCGCCGCCGACCGAGGCGATTTGGACGTCGCCGCTCGCCGCGTTGATGTTCGCCTCGCGAGCGATCTCGCCGAACTCGACGTCGCCGGAGCCGGTCTCCACCTCGACCGAGCCGAAGCGGCCGCGGCCCTCGACGTCCGCCGAGCCGGACTTCGTCTCGACGCTCGTGCCCTCGGGGCTGGTGACGACAACGAGCACCTCGGCGTTGCGGAAGATTCCGCGGCCACGGTCGCGGACGTCGATCACGACCTCGTGGCCGTTGCCGCGCTCGCGCAGCTCGACCCGCGCGTGCTCGACGGCGGCCGTGCTCGCTTCGTTGCCGCGGAGCGGCTCGAGCACGACCGTCGTCTCCTGCACCTCCGCAGTCTCGAGCCGGACCTCGCCCGCCCCGAGTCGAATGTCGAGGCGGGTCTCGCCAGGCGTCTGGAAGGTCTCGGTCCTCATCGCGGGCGCCTCACGGGCGGCCGCGGCGGCAGCTGCGGCCGCTTGTCGACGCGGACTTCGACGTGACCGAACGGGATCGGGAAAAAGGCCATGGTTCCTCCCCTCCTAGCCGCGGGCATAGCCCGTCAGCCGGTTGCCGGATTGGGCCGCCGGAGCGGCCGTGGAGCTGCGCGAGAGCGCGCGGACGATCCAGGTGTTGACGGAGACGCCCTCGCGGCTCGCTGCGGTCTCGAGCGCGCTCTTCAGCGCGTCGGGCAACCGCAGCGTGATGCGGGCGGTGTACGCCTCGTCGGCCGCGGCGGCCGGGGCCTCGGGCTCTTCGCTAACGAACACGAACTCCGGGTCCTGGCCGGTCAACCGCACCTCGACGTGACCGCCGGGAAGCTTCTCGTTCAGCTCGAGCGCCAATTCCGAGAGCGCGTCGAGCAAACGCAGGCCGATCGAGGCCTGGAGCGTGAGCACGAGGCGAGCGGCCACCTCGGCCGTCTCCTCGTTCCCGAGCTCCGCGACCGCCGACAGGTCGGCCTTGAGCGCGTCTACGAACCTCTGTAGCTGCATTGTGACGTCACTATGACATCACTCTTGGTGTCTGTCAAGCGTCAGCTTGACGAGTAAAGGGAATCCCTGTATCCACGCCGATAAAGCGTCTTCAGGTGCTCGACCCGCTTGACATAGTGGCGCGTTTCAGCGAAGGCGATCCCCTTCCCCTCGCGCCGCCAGGTGTCGACGTTCTGCTGGCCGGCGTTGTAGGCGGCGAGGGCCGTGCGCTCGTCGCCGTACTTGTCGAGCAGGTGCCGCAGGTACCACGAGCCGTAGCGCACGTTGATCTCGGGGTCGTCCAGGTCGGAGACACGGAACTTCGAGCCGCCGGTATGGACGGCGATCCCCTTCGCCGTGTCCGGCAGCAACTGCATCAGGCCGATCGCGCCCGAGCTCGAGCGTGCATGCGCGTGGAACTTGCTCTCCTGGTAGATCACGCCGGCGAGCAGCGCCGGGTCGAGCCGGTAGTTGCGCGCGTGCCCGCGAACGATCGCGTCGTAGCGCAGCGGGTACCGGAGGCGCACGTACCAGGCCGGCTCGGTCGAGTAAACGTACGCGAAGATCCCTCCGAGCGCTGCCCCGACGAGGACGAGCGCGAGCAGCTTCCTCACCGCATCAGCTCCCGCAACACCGCCTGTACGAAGTCGTCGAGCTTCTCCAGCGAGCCGTCGTTGACGTAGGCGAAGTCGGCCTGGGCCACCTTGACCGAGTCTGGCAGCAGGCGCGGCTCCCGCCCCTCGGCCGCGACCTCGCTGCGGACGCCGCGCACCTCGGGCGGTGCTGTCACGACCACGACCGCGTCGAAGCGGTCCTGGCCGCCGACCTCGTAGAGCAGCGGCACTTCGGTCGCACTCACGCGGGGAGGGTCGTCCAGCTCGGCCAGCCGCTCGCGCCAGCCCATGTACTCGTCGACGACCAGCGGGTGCAGCAGGGCTTCGAGCCAGTCGAGCGACTCGCGGTCGGCGAAGACGATCTCGGCGATCGCGCCGCGGTCGACGTCGCCGTTCTCGGCGAAGACCGCGTCGCCGAAGCGATCGCGCAGCGCCTCGCGCACGGGCTCGTCCTCCTGCAGCAGGCGGTGGACGATGTCGTCACTGGAGATCACGGCTGCGCCGTGTCGCGCGAAGGCGGCGAGGGCCTCGCTCTTGCCGGCTCCGATGCCGCCGGTGATGGCGACGGCGATCGGTCTCGCCAAGCTACTCGGGCTCGTCGGGGGGAGTCTCGGCCTCGGCGGCCGGCTCGGGCTCCGGCTCCGCGGCAAGCTCTTCAGCAGGCTCTTCGACGGGCTCCGCGGGCGCTTCCGCGACCGGCTCCTCGGCTGTGGGCTCGGCCTCCGCCTGGGGCTCAGCCTCTGACTCGGGCGCTGCCTCCTCCAGCGGCGGTGCCTCGGGAGCCGCCGAGCTCTCCGGGAAGACTTCCTCCGAGAGATCGAGGTTCGGCGTGCCCTCGACGGCCTCGGCGTCCTCGGCGCGCTCGGTCACGCCGCCGCCCTCGACCCGCTTGAGCGAGAGCGAGAGGCGGCGCCGCTCGGCGTCCACCTCGATGATCTTGGCCTTGACCGAGTCGCCCTGCGAAACGACCTCGCGCGGGTTCTCGACGTGATGCTGCGCCAGCTCGGAGATGTGCACGAGCCCCTCGACTCCCGGCATGATCTCGACGAAGGCGCCGAAGGTGACGACCTTCGTGACCTTCCCCTCGACCTCGTCGCCCTCGTGGTAGGTCTCGAGTACCTGCTGCCACGGATCGCTCTGGGTCTGCTTGAGGCCGAGCGAGATGCGTTGGCGCTCGCGGTCGATGTCGAGCACCTTGACCTTCACGTCCTGGCCGATCTCGAGCACCTCGGACGGATGGTTGACGTGGCTCCAGGAAAGCTCCGAGATGTGGATCAGGCCGTCCATCCCGTCGAGGTCGACGAAGGCGCCGAAGTCGACGATGTTCGAGATCTGGCCGTCGACGACGTCGCCCGGGTTGAGCCGGTCGAGGATCGCCTGCCGCATCTCCTTGCGCTCGTCCTCGAGCACCGCGCGGCGCGAGAGCACGACGTTGTTGCGCGAGCGGTTCAGCTCGATCACCTTCGCGCGCAGTTCCTGGCCGAGAAACTCGTCGAGGTCCTGGACGCGGCGGATGTCGACCAGCGAGGCGGGCAGGAAGCCGCGCACGCCGAGGTCGAGGATCAGTCCGCCCTTGACGACCTCGATCACCCTGCCGAGCACTGGCTCCTCCGACTCGGCCGCGCGCTCGATCGCCTTCCACGCCAGCTCGAAGCGGGCTCGCTTCTTGGAGAGGATCAAGCGGCCTTCGGCGTCCTCCTTCGTCAGCACGAGCGCGTCGATCTCGTCGCCGAGGGTGACCTCGTCCTCCGGGTTGACCGAGCGCCGGATCGAGAGCTCGGCGACCGGGATCACACCTTCCGACTTGTAACCGATGTCGACGAGCACCTCGTCCTTGTCCACGCGCACGACGGTGCCGTGGACGACCTCGCCCTCATTGATCGTCGGGAAGGTGGCGTCGTAGTTCGGGACGCGCTCGCCGTCCTCCGTCGTGGTCCAGACGGAGTCCTCGTCGAGCTGCGTGCCCTCTCTGTTCACGGTCTCACTGGCCATCGAGAAGTCGGTCAGTATAGCCGCGAGGCGCTTCACGCCTGGGTTCCCGCCCATTGGCCGAAAACGGCGGCTGTCCCCCGGTCGGGTGATGTGCAGTCGGCCCGGAAATTCGATTCTGTGTCTTCGAGCAGGAGACCTGCGGCCATAAACGAGACAAGGACTCACAAGAACGAGGCGCGCACTCGCGGCGCCAGCCTCGCCGCGCGCGATTTCGCCGCCTCCTTGCGCTCTCTCCTAGAGATCACGAAGACGGTGCGCACCGGCGCCGACGTCGACTCTGTCGTGGATGCGATCGCTCGTGTCGTGGCGGAGACGCTCGGCTTTCAGACCGTGGTCTTGAACGTCTACCGGCCTGAATGGGATGACTTCTGCGTCGCGACCGTGCACGGCAACGACACCGTCCGCGAAGCGCTGCTCGGCTCCATCTACGACTGGGGGAGCTGGACGCCTCTCCTGGACGACAGGTTCGCGCGCGCGGGCGCGTACTTCATCCCGAACGACGCGTTCGACTGGTCACAGGACCACGGCGATCGGTTCGTACCCACCGGCGAGCCCGCGATCGAGGGACCGGAGGGCTGGCATCCCAACGACGAGCTGTTCGTTCCTCTCGAGGACTCCAGCGGCGAGATCGTCGGCATCATGTCGTTCGGCGACCCACTCGACGGCCTCCGTCCCGACGACGAGCAGCTAGCGAACGCCGTCGCGCTCGCCTCGCACGCAGCTCTCGCGCTCGAGGCGGCACAGGAGCGTGCCCGCTCGCAGCGCCACCAATCCGGCTTGGAGCAACTGCTGCACGTCACCTCGCAACTTCCACAGACAGTCTCCACCGAGGCAATGCTCACGTCCGTCTGCGAGGCGGTCTCGGAAGCGCTCGGGTTCGACAAGGTTCTGATCCAGCTCGTTGCGGACGGGACCGGGCGTCTGACGCCCGCTGCCGCCGCCGGCTGCACGGAGGACGAGGTCGAGGCGTCGGCCGCGCTCGAGCTCGGTCGAATCTCACGGCTGTTCGAGCCGCAGTTCGAGGTCGCCGGCTGCTACCTGGTTCCCCGCGAGGAGGGCGCGGCCCGCGTCGGCCCGAGCCAGCTCGTGTATCGCTCTGTGATGAATGGGCGCGGCCCGCACGCGTGGAACCACCACTGGCTCGTCGTCCCGCTGCGCGATGCGAACGGCGACGTTCGCGGCGTGCTCTGGGCGGACGAGCCGCATTCACGCCTACTCCCGAGCCAGCCCATCCTGCAGGCGCTGCGAATTTTCGCGAACCACGCAACGGAAGCCCTCGCGGCGGCGAGGCAACTCGAGGAGACGCGCTTTCTGGCCGATCACGACCCGCTGACGCGCCTGCTCAACCGCCGCGCGCTGCTCCGGGAGCTCGGAGCAGAAGTGGACGAGGAGCGCCCGCTCGCGCTCGTCTTCCTCGACCTCGACAACTTCAAGAACGTCAACGACGGGCACGGACACGCCACCGGCGACCGCGTGCTGGAGCGGATCGCCTCGCTGCTCGTCGAGCTGGTGCGCACAGGCGACGACGCGTTCCGCGTCGGCGGCGACGAGTTCGCGCTGCTCCTACGTGGCGCCGGGGAGCTCGAGGCGCGCGAGGTCGTGGCCCGGATCGTGACCGCGGTCGAAGGGAACATCCATCCGCTGGTACGCACCCTGAGCGCGAGCTTCGGGATCGCGCCGAGCGCCGGCGCGAAGGAGCCGGAGGAGCTGCTCCGAATTGCTGACGAGGCGATGTACGAAGCAAAGCGCTCCGGCACACGAGTGGAGGTCGCGGCGTGAGCGCCGAGGCGACTCCGACTCCGGAGCAACACACGCCTGCGGAGCAGCCGGTTGGCCTCGCGGCCCGCACCGAGCGGCTTTCGGGCCTCGTCCACCTCTCGCGAGCGATCGCAGCCGAGCAGGTCTCGCAGCGAATGCTGCGCGTGGCGAGCCGCGAACTGACGCAACTCCTCGAGGCGGAGGCGTGCCTGATCTCGCAACTCGAGGACGGGCTCCTGCGCGAGGTGGCCGACCACGCCCGCTTCGAACGCCAGGTCGCGCGCGGGCTGAGCTACTACCTCTCCGACTACCCCGCGACGGCCGAAGTGCTGGAATCGCGCCTCCCCAGCTCGATCTCGGCCGCCGACCCGGGCGTCGATCCGGCGGAGCTGTTCGTCCTTCGCGAGATGGAGATGCAGGCAGTGCTCCTCGTGCCACTGGTAGTTGCGGGTCGCACTTGGGGCTTGATCGAGGTCTACGACTCGCGCCCGCGTGTCTTCCCCGCCTTCGAGCGGCACGTCGCGGAGTTGGCCGCGGCGCAGATCGGCGGGCTCCTGGCCGCGTTCGACCACGAAAAGCACGCGCAGCGGCTTTACCGGGAGACTCTCGCCTCGCTCTCGAACGCACTCGAGGCCAAGGACGCCGTCACGAGCGAGCACACCGAAGAGGTCGTCCGCCTCGCCGTCGCCGTCGCGGCCGAGCTAGGCCTGGACCTCGAAGCCGTCCGCAACGTCGAGCTTGGCTCGGTGCTGCACGACATCGGCAAGGTGCGCGTGCCGGAGGCGATCCTCAACAAACCCGGCTCGCTCACGGAGGAGGAGTGGACGGTCATGCGCACGCATCCGGAGGTGGGCGAGCAGATCCTGCGGCCGATCCTGTCACTGCAGCCGATCCTGCCGATCGTCCGCCACCACCACGAGCGCTGGGACGGCACGGGCTACCCGGACCGGCTCATTGGTCGCGCGATCCCGCTCGGCGCTCGGATCGTCGCCGTGTGTGACGCCTACCGCGCGATGACGGAAGACCGTCCGTACCGCAACGCGCTCGACGTCGTCGCGGCTCGCCGAGAGCTCCAGGAAGGCATCGGCACCCAGTTCGACGGCGACTGCGTTGCCGCATTGCTGCGCGTGCTCGAGCGCCGCGCCGACTCGGCAGAGGTGGTCGCGCTGCGGCCGCCGAGCTCGCAGCAGGACTGACGCGCTCTACGATTTGGCCTCGTTCCAGTCCTCGCCCACTCCGACGTCCACCTCGAGCGGCGGGTCGAGCGGGTAGGCGCGGCACATCTCTTCGCGCACGAGCGCCTTGATCGCGCCCACCTCCGCCTCGGGAACCTCGAGCAGGAGCTCGTCGTGCACCTGCAGCACCAGGCGCGCCGCTCGCCCCTCGTCGCGCAGGCGGCGGTAGATCGCCACCATCGCCGCCTTGATCACGTCGGCCGCGGTGCCCTGCATGACCGAGTTGACCGCGAGCCGCTCGCCGAGCGAGCGCGTCTGCCGGTTCGAGGCCCGGATCTCCGGCACCGGCCGCCGCCGGCCGAGCAGCGTGGTCACGTAGCCATCGCGGGAGGCCTGCTCGATCGTCCGCTGGATGAAGTCCTGCACATGCGGGAAGCGCGCCAGGTAGGCGTCGATGTACGCCTGCGCCTCGTCGCGCGGGATCTCGAGGTTCTCGGAGAGGCCGAAGGACGAGATGCCATAGATGATCCCGAAGTTGACCATCTTGGCCACGTTGCGTTCGTCCTTCGTCAGCGTCGCGCGCTCCTTGCCGAGCACCTCGGCGGCGGTGGCTGCATGGATGTCCTCGCCGGACTCGAAGGCCTCGCGCAGCTTCGGCTCGCCGGAGACGTGAGCGAGAATGCGCAGCTCGACCTGCGAGTAGTCGGCCGAGAGGAGCCTGTGCCCGGCCTCGGCGACGAAGGCGGACCGGATCTCGCGGCCGAGCTCGGTGCGGATCGGGATCGCCTGCAGGTTCGGGTTGGTCGTCGAAAGGCGTCCGGTCGCCGCGACGGCCTGGTTGAAGGTCGTGTGCAGCCGGCCGTCCTCGCCGATCAGCGTCGGCAGCGGGCCGAGGTACGTGTTCAGCAGCTTCGAGTACTCGCGCCACTCCTCGATCACGCCGACGATCTCGTGCTCGCCGCGGATCGAGCGCAGCACGCGGGTGTCGGTCGAGTAGCCCGTCTTGCCCTTGCGGCCGGGCGTGAGCTGCAGCTGCTCGAACAGGATCCGCGCCACCTGCTGGGTGGAGCCGAGCATGAACTCCTCGCCCGCCAGCTCGTACGCCTTGGCCTCGAGCTCCTCGACCCGGTCGGCCAGGCGGGCCGTGATCTCGCCCATCCGGTAGGTGTCGACCTTGACGCCGGCCGACTCCATCGCGGCCAGCACCTCGGTCAGCGGCAGCTCGATCTCGCGGTAGAGCGACTCCGCCCCGCGCTCGCGGACGCGCTCCAGCATCGGCTCGCGCAGCCGCAGCGTCGCGGCGGCGTGGCGGACGAGCGCAGCGGTCTCCTCTTCGGCCTCCGGCACCGGCAGCAACTCGACGCCGTACTCGGCTGCGAGGTCGTCGAGCGCGTACTCGGCCCGGCCGGGCTCGATCAGGTACGCGAGGATCATCGTGTCGTCCGTCGCCGCGAACCGCAGCGACTTGGCGTCATGCGCGACCAGGTCGCCCTCGAGCCGCTCCGGCCGCGGCGAGATCACGACCTCGTTGCCGTTCGCCATCCCGATCCGGTCCGAGTCGGCGGCAACTCCCAGCGGCCCGGGGGCAAGTGACAGACTGTTACTTAGTTCCTCGCGCCAGGGGACCTCGACGCCGGTCGGAACGAGCGGCGCCGCGGCAGGCAGTGCCTCGTCGAGCTCGTCCACGCGGTTGAGCAGGTTGCGGAACTCGAAGCGCCGGAACATCTCCTTCAGCTGCGAGCGGTCGGGCGGCGAGAGCACGACCTCGGCCGGGTCGAAGTCGAGCTCGAGGTCGCGCCGCATGGTCGCCAGCTCCTTCGCGGCGCGGGCCTGGTCGGCGTGCTCGCGGATCGACTTCGAGCGGGCGGGCGTCAGGTCGTCCACGTGCTCGAGCACCTCTTCCAGCGAGCCGTACTGGGCGATCAGCTGGCCGGCGGTCTTGTCGCCGATCCCCGGGACACCGGGGATGTTGTCGGAGGTGTCGCCCTTCAGCCCGATGAAGTCGGGCACCTGCTCGGGCTTGATCCCCAGCCGCAGCTCGACGCGCTCGGGTGTGTAGACGTGCACGTCCGAGACGCCGCGCGGGGTCATCATCAGCGCGACGTTGTCGCTCACGAGCTGGAAGGCGTCGCGGTCGGTCGAGACGACCGTCGTCTTGATCCCGGCTTCGTCGGCGCGGTGGGCGAGCGTGGCGATCACGTCGTCCGCCTCCCAGCCCTCGAACTCGAGGTTGCGGTAGCCGAAGGCCTCGACGATCGGCCGGAAATACGGAAACTGCTCCCGCAAAAGGTCCGGCATCGGCTTGCGCTCGATCTTGTAGGTCTCGAGCTGCTCTGTGCGGTGTACGGGACGCGTGTCCCAGGCGACCGCCACGCCCCTGGGCC
>Ga0308175_100003496_pt1 | contig 10885 bp, 6 predicted proteins | sample PhyCR1_3_FD_203893 | JGI IMG/M metagenome (GOLD analysis project Ga0308175, IMG submission 203893) | Soil microbial communities from UC Gill Tract Community Farm, Albany, California, United States - DLSLS.C.R1 | ecosystem: Environmental > Terrestrial > Soil > Agricultural land | place: USA... | reverse complement strand
TTGCCCTCGGCGCTCCCGGCAATGGCCGTGCTGTCGAGCTTGACCGCCGTGCCGCCTAACGCGAGGCCGGGATTGAAGGTCAGATACCGCTCGCCGGAGAGCTGCTTGTAGAACTCGCTCAACACGCGCGTTGCCTCGTACACCGCTCCGGCACCGACTTCCTTCTGGAAAATCTGCGAGGAATGCGCCGGCGTGCCCGTCGTGCGGAGCGTCCACGACTCGTCGCCGCGACGCGAGATCACGGCGAGGTGCGGATCGCCCGGTCCATCCTCGAAGCCGATCGCCGCCGACGCGCCCTTCGCCGCTTCCATCAACGTCCGCCGCGCCTCGGTCAGCGGCGTTCCCGCGTCCTCCTCGTCGCCATGGTACACGACAGTGATGTTCAAACGGGGGAGCATGCCCGCCTGCTTCAGCGCCCGCAGCGCCGCGACGATGATGACGTCGCCGCCTTTCATGTCGATCACGCCCGGGCCGCGCGCCGTCGAATCGTCCAGACGCTCGAACTTCTGGAATGGGCTGCTCGGCTCGAACACGGTGTCGAGATGGCCGATGAGCAGGAGCTTGGGTCCCTTCCCAGTGTGCTCGGCGACGAGATGGCCCGCGCGCCTGAAGGGCGCACCATCGACCCATCGTGTCGTGAAGCCGAGCGAATCGAGCTCGGCCCGCAGCACGTCGCCGACGCGACGCACTCCGGCGAAGTTCATCGTGCCGCTGTTGATGTCGACGATGCGCTGGAGGAGCGCCAGCGCGCGCGCATTGTCCGCGTCGACGTACCGAACGACGGCCCGCTCATCGGCGGAAAGCGCCGCAGTCCCGGGCTGAGCGAAGGCGCGCGAACCAACGAGACATGCCGCGACAAGGGCAATGCGGGAGAGGGCGAGAGTATCGAGGCGCATACCCTCAAGCTATCGCGGCGCCCCGCGCCCCGCGCCCCAGCGCCCCGCGCCCCGTTCACTCAGATCGCAGCGCCACCGCCGGCTCGACCCGCGCCGCCCGACGCGCCGGCAGCCAGCTCGCCGCGAGCGCCACCACGAGCAGCGCCAGCGACACGCCGCCTAACGTCAACGGATCCGTCGGGCTCACCTCGAACAGCAGTGCACGGAGATATCGCGTCAGCAGCAACGCAGCGATCAGGCCAATCCCTACGCCCATCCCCGCCATCGTCAGCCCCTGTCTCGACACCATCCGGCCGATCTCCGCCGGCGCCGCCCCGAGCGCCATGCGCACGCCGATCTCCCGCGTCCGCAGGCTCACCATGTAGGAAATCACGCCGTAGATGCCAACCGCGCCGAGGAGCAGCGCCGCACCGCTCGCGATACCGAGCATGAGCAACGTGAAGCTCGTCCGCGCCGAGGCGCGCGTCACCACCGCTGTCATAGGCTGCAGCGAGAAGATGGGCACGGCGGGAGCAAGCCGGCGGAGCACTCCGCGCGCGGCTGTCATCAACGCGTCCGGATCTCCACTCGCACGCACCACGAAGCTGAAGGCGCCTGGCGCATACAGCACCGTGTCCTGCGCGTCTATCGCCGGGAAGTACACTGCCTGCGGCGGCTCGTGATCGAGTCCCTCGATGCGTACGTCACCGACGACGCCGATGACCGTGTGCCACTGATCGGTTGGTCCGGCGTGCAGGCGCTTCCCGATCGGACTCTCGTTCTTCCAGTAGCGCTGCGCGAAGCTGCGGCTCACGAGCGCCTCGAGCGGCGGCCGCGCGGGGTCGATGGTGCTGAACCAGCGGCCCGCGAGGAGCGGGATGCCCATCGTCGCGAAGTAGCCCGTCGTGGCGTTGATCTGATCGTGTACCGGAGGCACACTGCCTTCCGGCGTCGGATGATCCTCGACCCAGATCGCACCGTTGTCGTGGCCCGCGTCACTCAGTGGCAGCCACGCCGTTCCACCGGCGCTCCGCACCCCGGGCAGCGAGCGCAGTGCCGTCTCCACGCTCTCGTAGAGTCGATACCGATCGACGGGCGTCCGGTAGCGGGCGTCGGGCGTCGCAATGCGGAAGGTGAGCACGTTGGTCGCGTCGAAGCCCGGGCTCACGGAGCGCAGCCGCGCGAAGCTGCGGGCCATGAGGCCGGAGCCGGCCAGCAGCAGCAGTGCGAGCGCGACCTGAGACACCACGAGGGCCATGCGAGTGCGGTGGCGGTCGCGACCCACGGTCGCGGACCGGCCCAGATCCTTGAGTGCGGTGACGAGCCGAATGCTCCCGACGCGCAGCATCGGCAGGAGGCTGAAGCCGAGCGCCGCGACCGCGGTGACGGCCAGCGTGAAGGCGAGCACGCGCCCGTCGACGCCAACCTCGGCGAGGCGGGGAATGTCGATGCCGTTGCCTAACGACTGGAGGAGGCGGACGCCGGGCACGGCGAGCGCCAGGCCTGCCGTGCCTCCGGCCATGGCGAGAAACGCTCCCTCCGTCGCAAGCGGCGCGAGCAGCTCCCGTCGCTCCGCGCCTAACGCGGCACGGATCGCGAGCTCCTTCTGTCGTCCCTCGGCGCGCACGAGAAAGAGGTTCGCGACGTTGGCGCAGGCGATGAGCAGCACGAAGCCGACGGTGCCCAGTACGACCCAGAGCACGCGGCCGATGTCGCCGACGATGACATCGCGGAGCGGCGTCACGACGGCGCGCACGTGCGCCTGCTCGAGCATCGACAGCGACAGCATGCTCGGGAATTCCGTGACGACACGCGGCAGGATGCGCGTCAGCTCGGCGGCGGCGGTCGCTGGTGTGGCGTTAGGCGCGAGTCGGCCGACGGCGGAAAAATTGAAGCTCGCCGGCTCCGTTTTCGCGGCGTCGAACGCCAGCGGCAGCCAGAGCTCGGCGTCGGCGACGGGGAAGCGAAAGTCCTCGCGCATGACGCCAACGATCTCGCGCGATACGCCGTCGACGGCGATGCGACGGCCGATGATGTTCGGGTCGGCGGCGTAGCGACGTGTCCAGAGGCGCTCGCCGATCAGTACCACGGGGTTGCCGTTCGGCCTGTCCTCACTCTCGAGGAAATTGCGGCCCCGAAGCGGTGCGACGCGCAGCACGCGCAGCACGTCGGCGGTCATGAAGCCGGCGGTCGCCCGCTCCGCTTCGGTCCCGCCGCGCTCACCGTCGCTGTCGAGGCTCACCGCGCCATCGCTGTAGGCGCCCATCCCGGAAAAGGAGTGGCTCGCGCGTCGATACAGCAGAAAGGTCGCGTCCGACTGGCGGACCTGATTGATCCCCGAGAGTTGGAGCGTGTGAGAGAGATCGACCAGCTCGTCGGAGTGATCGTACGGCAGCGGTCGCAGAAGCACCGCGTTCACCACGGTGAATACCGCGGTCGTGGCTCCGATACCGAGTGCCAGCGTCAGCGCCGCGGTGATGGCGAAAGCGGGCGCGCGCTGCAGCCGCCGCCATGCGTACCGAATTTCTCGAACCGCCGATGTCATGCGCGTGTCCTGAGGAGGCTGTCGCCTCCTACGGGCTGCTTCACCACCGGGTTACAGCCCGACCGAGCGGAGCCTACTCGATCTTTCGCGCCGCGTCGCGAGCGATGAGCACCGTCCAGGCGAACGGATCGGCCACCTGTTTCTTGAGGACCGAGTCGCGCATCGCGAGCGCGTCCACGCGCTGGCCGTGCTTGATGGCGCATCGTCCGCGAATCGCGATCGGTACCGGTCGGTCCTGTTGCGGCGCCTTGGCGATCTCGGGGAGGGCCTCGGTACAATGGCCTGACATCATCCAGCTCAACGCGCGAAACGCCTGCGCGAACTGAAGAGCACTGGGTTCGTGGTGCGATGACGCGAAGCGGTTGATCGCCCGCAGTGCCGAATCGTGCTGCGCGGTGAGGACCAGCATCTCGATCGTGTCGCGGATCGTCGTCGGGCCACGCAGTGCCGCGGCGTAGTGTGTTGCCGCGCGCGCCGGCCGGCCATTGAAGGCGTCGACGAGCGCGAGGCCATGGTGCGCCCAACGGATCAGACTGTCGACTTGCACGCTGTCCTTGCCGGACAGGACCGCGGTGTAAGCGCGCGATGCTTCCCCGTATCTGCCCTCGTAGAGGAAGGTGTCGCCAAGCTCGAGGCGATAGAGCGCTTGCTGCTCCGGGCTCGTGCTCGCGCGCATCGCCTTGAGGAGCGTGATGCGCGCTTCGTTGGCGCGTCCCTGATTGAGGAGCACCGCGGCGGCGTCGCCGATCGAATCGCGCATGGACGTTCCTGCGCGTTGCGCGGCGGCGGGCGCGGCGATCGCGGCTGCTGCCACGATCGCGATCACTCCGCGACGCCAACTCCCGAACATCTTCACCTTCATGGATTGCTCCGCTCTCGTGTCTGCCACTCGACCGGTCATTGCACGGCTCACGCCAGAAGACGCAACTCCGCGTTGACCAACGCCTTGCCTGCTTCTACGTTCGCGGAGAACTCCGTCCCGAGACCGATCATGCTCCGGTATGCTTTCCATAGTTTGAATCGCGGCGGGCTCGTCGCCCTGCTCGTTGCCAGCACCGCCATCGGCGCCAGCGCGCAGCGACAGACGGGTGCGGCACGACTCGATCAGCAGCTCGCGCCGCTCAAGGTCGTGGACGCGTCCATGATCGACACGACGGCCCGGGCGTGCACCGACTTCTTTCAGTTCGCCAACGGCGCCTGGCTCGCGCGCGACACGATTCCCGCCGCGTATCCATCGTCGGGCGTGAGCCGCGACATGGCCGACCGAAACGAGCTCGTCGTGAAGTCCGTGCTCGAGGACGCGATGGCGAAGCGCGCGCTACCATCGACAAGCAGCACCCAGCGCAAGGTCGGGACGTTCTACGCCTCGTGCATGGACTCCGTGGGCGCGGAGTCGAAGGGCGCGACGACGCTCCGGCCGCTCATGAACCGGATCGACGCGGTCAACACGCGCGCGCAGCTCATCGGCCAGATCGCCGAGCTGCAGATGAATGGAGCGAACGCGCTCTTCGCGTACGCGCCGTCCGCGGACGCGCACGACGCCGCGCACTACCTCGTCTGGCTCGTCCAGTCGGGGCTCGGCATGCCGGACCGCGACTATTACACGGACGAGGGGCCGGCCGCCGATTCGCTCCGCGCGGCCTATGTGGATCACGTTATGAAGACTCTCAACCTCGCCGGCGAGGACGCGGCGAGCGCGGCCAGCGAGGCGTCGCGGGTGATGGCAGTCGAGACCGAGCTGGCCAAGGCCTCGACGCGTCGCGTCGATCTCCGCGATCCTGCCGCAACGGATCACCCGATGTCCGTCGCCGAGCTCGCGGCGCTCGCGCCGAACGTGGACTGGGGCTCGTATTTCCGCTCGATCGGGCTCACGGCGAGCGTGACGAAGGTGAACGTCGCCAATCCCGACTTCTTCCGGCGGGCGAGCGAGCTCGTGGCGTCGACTCCGATGGCGGACTGGCGCGCGTATCTGCGCTATCATGCGCTGTCGCAGGTGTCGCCGTGGCTCAGCACACCGTTCGTGAACGAGGATTTCGCCTTCTCGTCGCGCTTCACGGGCGCGAAGGAGCTGTTGCCGCGGTGGAAGCGCTGCGCGCGCGAGACCGATCGCATGATGGGCGAGGCACTCGGCCAGGCATACGTGACGCGCACCTTCCCACCCGAGGCGCGCGCGAAGGCGAAGGCGGTGATCGACGACATCCGTGCCGCCTTCCGAGAGCGGCTGTCGCGGCTGACGTGGATGTCGGACACGACGCGCGCACAGGCGCTCGACAAGCTGGCGAAGATGTCGGAGAAGGTTGGCTACCCGGAGCGCTGGCGCGACTACACGCGGCTCGTCGTCGGCGAGGGCGCCTTCGCGCTCAATGTCCAGCGGGCGAGCGCGTTCGAGTGGCGTCGCGTCGTGAATCGGCCGGGCCTCCCCGTGGACAAGACCGAATGGGCGATGACCGTGCCGACGGTGAATGCGTACTACGACGCGACGGTGAACGAGATGGTCTTTCCCGCCGGCGCGCTCGTACCGCAGACCTTCGATCCCACGACCGACGACGCTGCGAACTACGGCTCGTTAGGTGGCAGCTGGGCCGGCCACGAGCTCACCCACGGCTTCGACGACGAGGGACGCCACTACGACGCCGCGGGGAATCTGCGCGACTGGTGGATCCCCGCCGATTCGGTGCACTTCTCCGAGCAGGCAGCGATGGTCGTGCGGCAGTACGAGGGCTACGTCCAGGTGGACACGTTCCACGTGAACGGGAGGCTGACGTTAGGCGAGAACATCGCCGACTATGGCGGCGCGCTCACGGGCTACGATGCGCTCCAGCGCGCACTCGAACGCAACGGCCGGTCTGGGAAAATCGAGGGCTACACGCCGGAGCAGCGCTTTTTCATCGCGTACGCGCAGAGCTTCCGGCAGCACAATCGGCCGGCGTATCTGCGCACACGCGTGACGGTCGATCCGCATTCGCCGGAGCAGTGGCGGGTGAACGGGCCCTTGTCCAACATGGGCGAGTTCGCGGCGGCGTTCGGGTGCAAGCCGGGAGATCCGATGCTGCGGCCGGCGGAGATGGTGCCGAGAATCTGGTGAGTGCTGGCGCGCTGTTTAGAGCCCACTCATCCCCCCCGATGGCCACGCGTTCGAGAGGGTACCAGGCGCACAAGATGGTCTAGTCTTCCGACGAGGTCTTAGCAGAATAGGAGGCTGTTGGCCGTGGATAGAACACGCAGCAGAGGTTTGCAGACAGTCGTTTTCGCTTTGGTGGCTGCCGTCATTCTCTTGAGACCGCCTCATGTCGGCGGCGCTCGTCCGGGAACCCTTGGCGTTGGCCTCGTTATGATTCTCCTCGCGATATGGGAGACGCTACGAGGAAGGGCCTCCGTCTTCTTTCGAAGTGTCAATAAGGCTGATTCTCCCACCTTGTTCTGGGTCGCAATCTTCTTGACGGCCCTGCTGGGCACATCCTGCCTGGTTCTGAGCTTCGCATGATCTGCTGCTTCTACAGAGGCGTGAGCAATGATTTCGTCGTGTGACCGATTTACGCCGCGGCGGAAATGGCCTGAAAACAGACGCAGAAGAATCGGAATAGCGGTCTGAACGACCCGGCAGTTTCAGCGCGGTTTCAGGCCATTTGGCAGTTGTCCAATTGATGCGTGCTCTGCCGAGGACTCATCGAGGGTGAGTCTGGCTAGCTCTTTCGGCGCGGAGCGCCTCGCAACTCGTGCCGCAGCCCGCGCCATTCATGCCGCCGGCCCGCCATTCATTACATCGTTCAACCAGTGCGGGACCCGCCGCCCGGCCGCCCGGTATCACTCTCCGTACGTGAGTTGGACGCCCGCGCACCGATGCGCGACGCGTCGAGGTTCACAGACACGGAGATGAAGCAATGCGAAAGACCATGATGGCATCGGCCCTCGGCCTGGCCCTCTCCCTCGGCGCCGTGGGCGTTGCCTCGGCGCAGGCAACGCAGCAGCCGCAGCGGCACGAGCAGGGCGAGCGCGGCATGCGCCGGCGCGGGCCGGGCGGCGCGCTCCTCAAGGGGATCACGCTCACAGCCGATCAGAAGGCGAAGTTGAAGGACCTCCGCAAGGCCGAGAAGCCGAACGATGACTTCAAGAAGGCCATGGAGAACGCTCGCGCGGCACGCCAGCGCGGCGACACGGCCGCGGCGCGGGCGCAGATGCAGGCCCTCCGTCCGCAGATGGAGCAGGCGCGGGAGCGGCAGGTCGCCGCGATGCGCTCGATCCTGACGCCGGAGCAGCAGAAGCAGTTCGACGCGAACGTCGCGACGTGGAAGGAGCACGCGGCGGAGCGCGGCAAGGACGGTCACCAGGGCCGCCACGGCCGAGGTGCCTAACGGTCCTGATTCGTCAGTGATCGGCGGTAGTCGGTTAGCGGTGGACGGTGAGTAAAATCACCGTCCACCGTTTCCATTTCCGTCCACCGTCCACCGTCAACCGTCCACCGCCAACCGCCCACGTGTTCGCTCCTGGGACGCTGGTGCGCGGATGCGGGACGGGTACGAGGCGCGGTCCGGCGGGGACGAGCCGCCCGACTCCTGTGGACGGGTGGAGCGCCGCGCGATGCGTGAATCGTTAGGCTTGAACGCATTCGTGACACTGTTCACAATTCCTACACATCAAAAGCTGAAACCATCGCCGGAACGACGGCGTCTAATCGAGCATGACACTCAGAGGAGTTTCACGTATGCTCTCGATTCGACGTCTCTCGCTCGCGAGCGCGAGCCTCGTGCTCGCACCCCTCGCCGCGCACGCGCAGGTTCCCGCGGGATGGCAAGCGGTCACCGATGGCTCCGGCGAATACACCGTGAGCGCCGACGTCGCGCGCCGCGATGGCGGCCAGGGCTACGCCGGCGCCACGATCAAGGCGAACGTCGCGTCGCCGCGCGGATCGGCGATGCTCGCCCAGAGCGTGCGCGCCGATGCCTATCGAGGCAAGCGCGTGCGACTCACCGGCTTCCTCAAGACGATCGGCGTCAACGAAGGCACGGCGGTGCTCTTCATGCGCGTCGACGGGGCGGGCACCGTGCAGACCTCGGACTTCATGGAGAATCGCCCGCTCATGCTCACCACCGACTGGGCGCGTCAGGAGATCGTGCTCGACATTCCGCGCAACGCCGTCGGCTTCACCTACGGCTTCCTGCTCGGCGGTTCGGGCCAGGCGTGGCTCGACGACGTACAAATCGAAGTCGTCAGCGATGACGTACCGACAACCGGCCGGCCGGGCGGGCTGTACCCCGCGGCGGACAAGAATCTCGACACGCGTGAGCTCGACAAGCGCCGCCGCGAGCAGGAGGTGGCGTATCGACGCGCCGCGAGCGCCCCGGTGAATCTGGCTCTGCATCGCGGCGAAGCCACGAACGCCGTGGTCGTTGCGGCGGCGAAGAACCAGTGAGTTGCTAGTGGCGAGTGGCTGGTGGCTAGTGAATTCGGAGGCCGGCGCTGAGCGCCGGCCTTTCCATTTCACTCGCCACGACACTCACCACTCGTCACCGGATGACCTCGGGCTGGCATTCGGCGTCTGTACTGATGAGTGTTCTCTCCACGAGCCACTCGCCTCCAATGCCCGCCTTCGCCCGCCCACCGCGCCACTCGGCACTCGCAACGATCGTCCTCGTCCTCGCCGCCTGTATGGCGAATGAGGACGATCATTTCGTGCGCGGGCACAATCTGCGCGTCGCATCGATAACAGCGGACGCGCGCATCGCGGTCTACAGGGCGGCGGTCGGCGCGTCGTTCGATCTGCGCGATCCGTCTCTCACCCTCCTCCTGGACCGACGTAAGCTGCCGCGCATCGGCGGCATGGCAGAGGAGGGGCGCCTCTCCGGCCCCGTTGCGAACGGGCTGCGCGAACGCGGCATTGTGCAGGGCGACTGCGAGCCGCCGATCACGACGTCGCGCAAGACGCCCGTCTGTACGGCGCGCGGACCCGGCTACATCGTGCGATTCTCCGACGTCCTCGCACGGACCGGCGATTCTGTCGAGGTTTATCTCGCCGTCCAGAAATTCGACACGCCGAGCTCCGGCGGAAGTGAGTCGCTCCGCTTCGAGCGCGCGTATCAGCTGGTGCGGCGCGGCGATTCGTTCGAGCCGACGCAGGAAGCGCGCGTCCGCGAGACCGCGCCGCCAAAACCCTGAGGGACACCATTTCACGACGTCGTTTAGCGGTTGCGTAACACGCTCAGCATCGTTTAGTCGATGCGCGCGTGCAGTCGCCAGCGACCGCGCGGCCGATGCCGGCCACCGCGACATCCGGGCGCCCATGCGCTCGTCGTCCACAGGCGCCACCAGTCGTCGTAGCACATGCCGGGGACGTACGTACCGACGCTCGTCGGTCTCTCGCTCACCATCGCACTCCTCGCGGCGCTCGCCATTGGTCTCATCGACCGGCAGCGACGCCTCAGGACGCGACTGCTCGAGGCGGAGCTTGCCCGGCCGCAGACGGAGCGACTCCGCGCGTTCTACGACGTCCTCACCTACGGTGTGCTGGTGCGCGGACCCGAGGGGCTGCTCACCTACGCCAATCGGGCCGCGCTGCGCCTGCAACCGTTCGCGGGCGAGGAGATCGCGAGTGGCGTCAGGCAGTCCGCCGGCCAGCTGTACGACGAGAACGGTGCGCTCCTCGATGTCACCCGGTATCCGAGCTCCATCGCCCGCAGCACCAGGCAGCCGGTGACAGGCATGCTCGTCTCGACACGTGATGCCAACGGCGAGGACACCTGGTTGCTCTGCGACGCCGTCCCCGCGATCGACGCCGCCACGGGCGACGTCGGCGATGTCATTCTCAGCCTCGTCGACGTCACCGAGCGCCGCCGCATGGAGCGCGCGCTTCGCGAGAGCGAGGAGCGATTCCGCACCATGGTCGACTCGCTCGCCGACGGCATCGTGCTGCAGCTCGCCGACTTCTCGATCGCCACCTGCAACGCGAGCGCCGAGCGTATCACCGGACTCACGGCCGATCAGATGCTCGGTCGGGCGCCGCGGCCTGAAGGGTGGCAGGCCATCAACGAGGACGGGAGTCGCTTCGATCTGCGCCAACACCCATCGATCCTCGCCCTCACCACCGGCAAGGCCGCTTCGTGCATGATGGGTGTGCAGGCCGCGGGGCGTGACACGACCTGGATCTCGGTCAATACGCGTCCACTCTTTCGCGCCGGCGCCAGGCGGCCGTACGCGGCGCTCTCGTCGATCATGGATGTCACCGATCGCGTCCGGGCGCAGGCCGCGGAGCGTGAGGCTCGTCAGGCAGCGGAAGCGACGAGTCGCGCCAAGAGCGACTTCCTCGCGAACATGAGCCACGAGATTCGCACGCCGATGAACGGCGTGCTCGGGATGCTGGAGCTCGCCCTCGGGTCGAAGCTCGAGCCGGCGCAGCGTGAGTATCTGCAGGTGGCGCAACGATCGGCGGAGTCGCTGCTCGAGGTCATCAACGAGATTCTCGACTTCTCCA
>Ga0308175_100003495_pt1 | contig 10885 bp, 12 predicted proteins | sample PhyCR1_3_FD_203893 | JGI IMG/M metagenome (GOLD analysis project Ga0308175, IMG submission 203893) | Soil microbial communities from UC Gill Tract Community Farm, Albany, California, United States - DLSLS.C.R1 | ecosystem: Environmental > Terrestrial > Soil > Agricultural land | place: USA... | reverse complement strand
CTTGCCACGCGCCCGATGCCTTCAGCGGCGATCGAACCCTTCCGGCTCGAGTTCCTCCGCAGGTATCGCTTCGACAGAGAAGTCCGTTGGCATCCTCTTAGAGGACAGCTCGAACGCCAGCTTGACCTTCTGGGTCGCCTCGATAACCGCATCCGATGCATCATCGGCGAAGATTTCAAGCGTTAAAACAGCTGCCCGTGGCGGTTTGAACTTCGTGACTCCGCCGGTCGCGTGGAGGACATCGGGGAGGCGTCGAGCGATGAGCCCAATCAGGCCGAGAAGCTTCTCGTCCTTCTCCATGGGGAACTCGAATCGAACTTCGAACATGAGCAAAAAGATAGATGACCTCGTCGAGGTTCCTCGGATCTAAGTTGGTGCCCGCGACAAGAACTGGACCCGGTCAGTCATGCCGTCTAGTCAGGAATCGCGCACCTGGGCACTTAGGCCGCTGAACCAGCCTGGTGACCATCTTCGTCGCCGGGCTCGATGTGCAGAAGATCGAAGGTGATGCCCATAACTTCGGTCAGTGCGCGGTCCAAGTAAGCGGGCCTCGCCACGTTGGGCACGGACCGATCCGTCGCCAGCCACGTCCGAATGTCGCCATGAGGACCCACGGCCGCCGCCTTCGACGCAAGGAGATCGGCGAATCGTCGGCCGGTCTGCTCAGTGATTGCCAACAAAGCCTCTAGGTCTTCGATCGCCAAAGCGTCTAGAGCCTCAACATCCGGGCGTTCTTTGAGCTCCTGAAGGCTGGGTTCCAAGAACCCCTCAAGTAGGGAAGACCAATGCAGTGGGCTTGCCGTGACGATGATCGGCCAGAAGCGCGCGACCTTCTTTGGCTCAAGGAGCTCGAAACGAAGCGTGGCGGCGCGCCAGCGCTCGCGCGGTTTGATCGCGTCGATGCAGCGCCGCAGTTGCTTGGGGCGTCGGCCGATCATCTCGGTCAGGTCGTGCCGGAGAGCCTCCGGGTCGCCATCACGCCGACCCTCCAGGGTCAACCGATGACTTGAGACCTCGATCAAGACGACCTCATGCGGATAGGTGATCGTCACGTCGCTGCTGTGGTGCCCAGGGCCATAGGTCTTGTCCCCGTAGACCTTCCCGGCACCCGGAAGCCGGGGCTCGCGATGCGCTGACTTCGTGAGCTCGACGACGTACCGCTCGGTCAGTTTGCCGACCCGCGCCGTGTAATCCGACACAGCCTTCTCGCCGCGCAAACGAGCAGAATCGAGCCCTCGGTAGTAAGGACCGTCGATCATCCAGGCGTTCAGGGCGCGCGGCGACTGGAGCAGGTAGCGACCACCGCTCATCCGGATTAATGGGCGCTGCATAAAGGGGACTTGGTCCCACGAGAGCTGCGCAACACTCTTTCCATCCAGTTGCTCTCGGAACCACGCCAGAGGAGCGGAGATCAGCTTCTCGGCCGCCACGCACTGATCCTCGGTGAATCGCAGGGCCGCGAAGATGTCAGCGAGCTCATTCCTGTGGATGACGCTGCCGTATTCGTCGTCCCCGCGCTGGTTCGAGAGCCGTCCAAAGAGGGCGAAGCTGAACGCCAGCTGCTGCTCGAGGCTCAGGCCGTAGTCCTCGATGAACCAGTTATCGAGTGGAACACGAGGGCGGAGGTCGTTCGCCTCTCGTTGCAAACGGCCAAGGATCAGCCAGGTGCGGGCCATGGCGCTTCCGTGAACCGGATGGCCGTTGAAAGCAAAGTTCTGGGTCAGGTGCCGAAGCCAACGCTCCGGCTTTTGAAGGCCGGCGCCTTTACTGGCTATCTCGAGATAGCTGGATACACCGAACAGGCACCTCTGGACCTGCAGTCCCACCTCGAGGTCGAGACTGTCTGCCGGCTCTTCATTGCAGTCCGCGATCGCCACCCATTGGAGGAGCGTGAAGGCTTGCTCGCTGAAGATCACCTTGCGCCCGGGGCCGCTCGCAACGAAGTGCTTCAGCCGGTCAAGTTCTGGCATTCCACGGAAGATCTCTTCTGCCAGCTCAAGCTGCTTTGCGACATCTACCTCGATGTCCCACAGCCGGGCCTGGAGATCACTGAGAACGGGCAGCAGAACGTCTTGAGGGATCTGAGCAACCATCGACCGGAAGTCCTCGAAGGGAATCGGAGCCACTTCAAGAGCTTCTGGCGTGGCGTAAGCGACGACGTTGGGTAGAGGTTCCGGGTGCTGGGCAGTGAGGAGAGCCTGGTAACGCAGCTCATGGCCCTCCGGCAGCTGGGGTAGCACTTGGTCTCGTAAAGAGGACGGCAGGATCAACCCGGACGGGGACCGCCACCAAGGTTGCACCTGAAGTCCGCTGAAGAGCTGCGGCATGTCCTGATTTTGAAGCTTTAGGCGGACGACGAGCTTCGAATCGGTACGGCACAATCGCCGGATGTTCAGGAAACAGAAAGTAGGAATCCAGGATGATCGAGATCGCGATCTTGATCGTCGAAATCCTCCACCTGATCGTAAGTGTCGTGCGAGCCGTAAAGGGCTCCCGGCAGGAAAATCGCCGGTCGCCTGCTGGGTGGCATCCAAAGAATCCGGAGCACGGCTAGGACGTGACGCCAAAGGCCCAGGGGAAGCTAAGTCCGCAAGCGTTGCCGCGAGGTCTCGTAGCACCCGCGCAAGCGGAAGAGGCGCGGCAGCGTAGGGCGCCGAGTACTCGGAGGAACGCCTGAACATGGAAGTTCGCGGAACTGAACCAACCTGGGCTCGGAGGCGGAAACCCATGCCCTTCGAGCGGGCCGTGGTATCTTCGACTCAAGTTAGTGAGGGCCGTTGGAAGCCCGCTGGTTTCTTACTTTCGAGCGGCGCCGAAGCTACCGGCGCCGTTCGCTTTTTCAGGTGGGCGATGGGATTCTCGGCCTGGTCAGATGGCTGAGGACGGGCGGAAACCGACGGAGCCGTACGCGTCGGTTCGGGACTTGCCGTCGATGGCGGAGCTGCTCCGTACTCTTGAAGGGCTCGGTGCCCTCTCGGGCCTCATTTCCGGCAGTGAAGAGCCGGAGGTCAAGCGATTGAGGGCGCAACTCGACGGGATCGTCGCTGCCGTTGACGGCTTCTATGAGGTGCTGGGCCCTCGTAACTGGATCTTTCATGAGTCGCTGAGCCTGGATGTCGGGAAGGAGATCGCTGGCGACGTCCCGGATGTTGCTGAGGCTCGCCTGATCGGGGTCTATCGGGACAAAGAGACCCTGAGCTGGATGATCCGAGGTGTTCGAAGCCATCGTGCGATGCAGCCGTGGCACCAGCAGCTCGACCGGGCGCAGGAGGACTTCGCAGCGGAGCGCTACTACTCCGCTGTCTTGGTCTTGATCACGGTCATGGACGGGTTCGTCAACGAGCTGGACCCAGCTGAACGGCGCGGGCTTCACGCTCGCTATGCCGACGACATGGTCGCCTGGGACAGCGTCGTCGGTCATCACCTTGGGCTGAGCCGGGCCCACTCGACGTTCGCCAAAGGCTTCTACAAAGCCTCGGACGAGGAGGTGCACGAGCTTTACCGCAACGGGATCGTCCACGGCGCTTTGACCAACTTCAACAACGTGGTCGTGGCGGCGAAGGCTTGGAATCGGTTGTTCGCAGTCGGCGACTGGGCGAAAAGCCGCGAGAAGGCGGCTAAGCCACCAGAGCCGGAGCCCACGCTGGGCGAGCTCTTGGATCGCGCCCAGGGGATCGAGCAGTTCAAGCAGAAGACGGACGCATGGCGAGCCCGGAAAGTCGAACGCGGTGATGCGGGATTTGACGAGGAGCCGATGTTCAAAGTGGCGCACGCCTTCCTTTCTGCTTGGGAGAAGCACAACTACGGCGCAATGGCAGGCCTGCTGGCAAGGAACTCGCTCGAGTTCCATGAGAGCCAGGGCAAAGCGGCCGGCAACGTCCGTGGCAGCTACGAGCTGCTCGAGCTCGAAGCGTTCGAGGTCACGGCGCTTGATTTTCAGGCGGCCGCGATCTGTGAAGCGGAGGTGGAGCTGACCTGTGGAGGCGAGGGACGCTGCGCTTGGCTGCGATGCATTCGGGAGGACGAGAATGGTGACCCGGCCCTAGAGGGTGAGCCAGGCGAGTGGCGCGTGATGTCTTGGGGCCCGCACGCTTTCTTCAGGCGGCTTGGGGAGGACTAGGTCGAAGTGCCCGACCTGGAGCAGCGGTCACCCGCGCTTCGCGATGTCTTAAGGCGTTTCTTTGAGTTGTCTACGACGGAGCAGCTAGTCGCGCATCAAGAGATCCGGCAGCACTTAGCGGCGGGGACGTGGGTCGACTCTGAGGAGGAGCGCGTGATCGACCGCAAGGCCGAAGCGCTCGAGGCGCTCAAGCAAGCGGCAAGCGAGTTGCGCCGGCGCGGTCAGCTAGATCTCGGAAAAGCGCCAACGGCAAAACAGTTCGACGAGGCCGCGATCACATCGGGTTCCGAGTGGCGAAGTGGGCAGGTCATCCGGGCTTTCGGGAGCTGGCGCAATGCGAAGCGAGCCCTCCTCGGCGGCAGTGTCAGGGAGAGCCCCGCACAGGCCCGCGCTCGGGCAAGGAGGGTCGGGCGGACGCGTAGCCATGAGGAGCCCATTGAAGCCGTGCGGTTGTGGCTTGCAACTGAACCAGAGGCTTTCAGGCTCGTCGACTACGCGGCGTTTGTCGCCGAAGCCAACAAGAAGCGAGCCAAGACCAGCCCCAGCAAACCCTTGCCAAGTTGGCAGGCAGTCGAGGGAAGTCTCCGGCTTGGCTGGGAGGCGATATTGGGAGTCGCCCGAGGCGAGAAGACGCTCGAAGAAGCACAACAATCGCAGCGCTCGCAATTACTGGAAGGTCTGACTGATAAGTCGCTCGTCGGCACGGACGTGGCTTTGCTTGTCCTCGACGTTCAGACTTGCAATCTGAGTCAGGCCATCAAGCGAGACGACTTTCCGCAGCCCGTAGCAAAGGTCGGCCGCAATCGAGCTTGGATGCTCGGCGACCTGAAGAAGTATCGAGATAAGGAACGAGTGCCACGGCGACGCGAATTGGCGCTGCAGGAAAAAGTTCTCGACGCACCGGCGCTCGCTTCAGCCATGGGGATCGCCCTCGACTACCTACGCACGCTCCTCAGCCGCGAAAGGTGGGACCGAGTCCCCAAACCAGCCGGGCGAGTCGGCCAGAACCACTACTGGCTCCGCCAAGACATCAAGCAGTGGCTTCCCAAGCCAAATCCTGCGGCGCCGTCGAGATAAGAAGCGAGAACCCGCGCGAAACAAACGGAATTTTCGAGATAGCGCAGGGAGCCCCCAGAGAGCGCGCCCTGCAGAGCCAAAATCAATATGAAACCCACCCCTGCGGGCCCGCATCAAGGCGGTCCTGCGGCGCTTCGGAGGGCGCAGCGCCGGCCCGGTCAGGGTCGGCGAGCTGGCGATCGACCCGCTCCGCCGCCGTGTCACGGTGGCCGGCCGGCAGGTCTCCCTCGCGGCCAAGGAGTTCGCCCTTCTGCGCGTCCTGGCCTCCGAACCGACCAGGGTGTTCTCCAAGGAAGAGCTGCTCGCGAGCGTCTGGGGCTACGACGGCCTCTCCAAGACGAGGACTCTGGACTCCCACGCCAGCAAGCTGCGTCGCAAACTGGACCCCGAGCACGGCCGCTACGTCGTCAACTGCTGGAGCGTCGGCTACCGGCTTATCGACGGTTGAAGCGGCGTGTGGCCGGCCCGGGGCCCTTGCGTCAGCCGCCTACTTCTTCGCCTTGGCTGCCTTCTTCTTGTCGCCCGGTGCCGCCTCGAAGTGGAGCATCGCTAGCCGAGTCGGGATGCCCTCGCCGTTCTGGTCGGCCAGCCTGGTTGCCGATTCCTCGTGGATCTCGTTGGCGCGTTCGAGCGTCTGCACGAGCAGGGCGGTCACGTCCTTCCAGCCCCGCTCGTCCAGCAACAGGGGGCTGTCGGTGATGTGGGACTCGCTGCGCTTGTCGATCGTGCCCGCCATCAGCGCCGCGGTGGCGCTTTGGCCGATCTGCTCGAGGATCACGCCGGAGATGCCCTTGCGGGCCGAGGCCGGGATCTTCGCCCAGTCGGAGTCGCTGAAGAAGGCTCGCTCGGTGGCGCGGTAGAAGTGCTCGACGGCGCCGCGGCGCGGCTCCGTTTTGACCAGCTCGACGCAGTCGTACTCCAGCAGGGTTTTGACGTGGTAGCTGACGTTGCCGAGCGGCTCGCCGAGTTCCTGGGCCAGCTGGTTGGGGCTCGAGATCCCCTTGTGGAGGGAGCTGAGGATGCGGACCCGCAGCGGATGTGCAAGCGCCTTGGCCAGCTGCTGCGTGATGCCCTCCGGAGAGGTGCGGGCTTTCTGGGTTTTCGGCAAGGGGACCTCCCGTTGAGTTTGGCGCCCGGGTGGCGAGGCGAAGGCTGGAAGTCCACCCGAATAACTAGACAAGTATTCCAAATACTCCGGCTGTTTCCCGCCTGGCGGGGGGAAGAGATCGGGGCGGACGCTCCTTGGCTCGGAGATGGAGCGAGATTCCCGGAACCCGAGCCGTCGATGAGCGTCGAGCTGGCGCAGATCGCCGCCGGGTTGCCCTTCGCGATGTCGCTTGCCGGCGCCGGCGGGACCCGCCTGGTTCGCCAGAGCCGCCGCCGCGTCGTCCTCAACGAGGCCCTGCACGAGCTCCGCAGGCCGCTGCAGGCGCTCGCCCTGGCGCTGTCGCCTGAGGCCGAGTCGGCCCCGGCGGTCGCCTCGTCACTGCAGCTGGCGGTCGCGGCGCTTGGGCGGCTCGACCGGGAGATCAACGGCGGCTTGGCGGTCTCGCGGCCCGAGCGGGTAGAGATGAAGCCGCTGCTGGAGACGGCGGCCGCGCGCTGGGGCCGGCCGGCGGCGGCTGCCGGCGGCTCCCTGAGGATGCGGTGGCGGACCGGGGCGGCGACGGTGCTCGGTGACGCCCTCGAGCTCGCCCAGGCGGTGGACAACATGATCATCAACGGGCTGGAGCACGGCGGGCCGGAGATCCTGCTCGAGGGCGCGGTGCGTGGGCCGTGCCTGCACGTGTCGGTCAGTGACGGTGGTTCCCTGAAGCCAGGGTCGCCGTGCCGGGGGCTGCGCGAGGAGCTCGTCCGGGTCTCGGGACGCCGCCGGCGCGGTCATGGCCTGCGGGTGGTCCGCCGGGTCGCCGCGGCCCACGGCGGCGCCTTCTCGCTGCGCCGGTCGGCCGGCGGAGCCGAATCGGTTCTGGTACTGCCCCTGGCGCCGGGGAGCGAAGGATGAGCCGGCGCGGCCGCGCCGCCGGCTTCCTGGTCGCGGCGCTGCTCGCCGCGATCGGGGCGGGAGCGGTGGCGCAGGGATACGGGGAGCGGATCGCCAGCGGCTACGGCCGCCTGCGCCCGGTGGTGGTGGCCCCGAGCGGCGGCCTTTCGCCCGGTCATCCGATCGACCCGGAGGTTGCGGCCGGGCTCGAGGTGCGGCGGGTGCCGCTGCGCTTCGTCCCGCCGGGAGCGCTCGCGGCGCCTGCCGAAGCGGTGGGGCTGGTGCCGCGGGCGCCGGTTCCCGGCGGCTCCTACGTTCTCGCCGGGCAGCTGCGGCCGCCCGGCCACCCGCGCCGCTCGCGCCTCGGGGGCGGCAGGCGGCCGGTCGAGATCGCCGTCAGCGGGGCGGGGGCGCTGGCCGCGGCGGGCACCGGCCCCGGAAGCCTCGTCGACGTCGTCGTCACGACCGAACCGAGCGGGAGCGCCGGCGGGCGCACGTACCTCGCCGCCACCGCCGTGCCGCTGCTCGGCTTCGCCCCCGAGGGAGCGGGGAGCGAAGGCGAAGGAATCGTCCTCGCCACCCTGGGCCTGACCCGGTCCCAGGCGCTGCGCCTGATCGCCGCGGAGAGCTTTGCCAGGCGGGTGACCGTGATCCCGCGGCCGTGACGGGGACGCGCGAGCGCGACGTTGCCGAGGTTGCGGCCCGGCTGCGGGCGCGGCTGGTCGAGCGGCGCCGCGCCGAGGCCGCCGCGGGGGCTCCGCGCGCCGACCTGGAGCAGGCGGCGGGCTCGCTGGTGGAGGAGGAGGCGGCGGTCCTCCCGCCGGCGCTGCGCCAGGAGGTTGCCGCCAGGATCGTTCGCGACAGCGTCGGGCTGGGTCCGCTCGAGGAGCTGCTGGCCGACCCCGAGGTGGAGGAGGTGATGGTCAACGGTCCCGGCAGCGTCTACGTCGAGCGGGGCGGGATCCTCGCGCCGACGGCGATCTCCTTCGAGAGCGAGGAGGAACTGAGGAACGCGATCGAGCGCATCCTCGCGCCGCTGGGCAGGCGCGTCGACGAGCTCAGCCCGATGGTCGACGCCCGCCTCGCCGACGGCTCCCGCGTCAACGTGGTGATTCCGCCCCTGGCGATCGACGGTCCGGCCCTTTCGATTCGCCGCTTCGGCGCCCGTCGCCCCGGGCCCGAGGAGCTGGTCGCGATGGGGACGCTCACCCCGAGCCGGTGCGAGGCGCTGGAGCGGGCGGTCTCCCAGCGGCGCAGCGTCCTCGTCAGCGGCGGCACCGGCTCGGGCAAGACGACGCTGCTGAACGCGCTCTCGAGCTTCATCGGCGCCGGCGAGCGCGTGGTGACGATCGAGGACGCGGCGGAGCTGAGGCTGCAGCAGCCGCACGTGGTGCGGCTCGAGAGCCGGCCGGCCGGGGTCGAGGGAAGGGGGGAGGTGACGATCCGCGACCTGCTCCGCAACGCCCTGCGGATGCGCCCCGACCGGATCGTGATCGGGGAGGTGCGGGGGACCGAGGCGCTCGACCTCCTGACGGCGCTGAACACCGGCCACGACGGGGCTCTCTCCACGGTTCACGCGAGCTCCCCGGGGGAGGCCCTCAGCCGGCTCGAGACCCTGGCGCTGATGGCCGGAGTGGGGCTTCCGCACGGGGCCGTCGCCGAGCAGGTCCGCCGCGGCATCGACCTGGTGGTCCACTTGCGCCGGGAGGCGGACGGCTCGCGCCGCGTCAGCGAGATCCTCGAGGTTCGGGCGTGAGCGCAGCCGGCGCGTTACCGGTGCTGCTGGCAGGCGCGGCGGGAGGGATGCTGGCCTTCGGCCTGCGCGAGGCGGCGCTGGCGACGCCGGCCGCGGCGCGCTGGCTGCGTCTGGCGATCGAGCCGCTGCGCCGGGCGGGAAGGGAGGGCTATGCCCCCTCCAGCGCCGAGCGACGGCGGCTGGCGGCGCTGGCGGCCGCCGCCGCGGTGGCGGGCGGATGGCTCCTGGCCGGTTCGACCCTGGCGTTGCCTCTCGCGGTGGCTTCGCCGGCCGCGGCCGCCGCGGCGATCTCCAGGCGCCGGCGGCGCTATCGGCGGGCGGTCGAGCTGGCGCTGCCCGAGGTGGCGAGCGCGGTTGCCGACTCCCTCGGCGCCGGGCGCTCGCTGCGGGCGTCGCTGGCCGCCGCGGTCGGCTCGCTCGACGGAGCCGCCGCGACCGAGCTGGCGAGGGTGGCGGCCGAGCTGGAGCTGGGAGCGGCGACCGCCGATGCCGTTGCGTCGTGGCGGCAGCGGATGGGCTCCGAGCGCGTCGACGCCTTCGCGGCGGCTATGCTCAGCCAGCGGCTCTCGGGGGGCGACCTGGCCGGGCTGCTGCGCCGCTTCGGGGCGGCCGCGGCGGAGCGGGACCGCGTCGCCGAGGACGCCCGCTCGGCGACCGCGCAGGCGCGCTTCACCGGGCTGCTCGTGGTCGCGATGCCGAGCGGCGGCGCGCTCTTCGCCGAGCTCGTCCAGCCCGGCTTCCTCGGGCGGCTGCTGGCCTCGCCCGCCTCGACGGTCCTGCTTGCCATGGCGGCGCTCCTGCAGCTCGGCGGCTTCCTCGCGATCCGCCAGATCGCGCGGGTGGTGGAGTAGGTGGCGGCGCTGCTCGGCGCGCTCGCGGCGCTGCTCGGCCTAGCCGCCGCCCGCGAGCTGCTCGCGGGTCGCAGGCCCTCGGTTCCGGCGTTGCCGCTGGGCCTGACCCGGCGCTCCGCGGTCGCGGCGCTGCGGCTCGGCCTGCCGGAGCGGCTGCGGCGGGCCGGCCTGGAGGGTCGCCTGAGCCTGACGGGCGTCCTGATCGCCAAGCTCGCCGGCGCCGCCTGCGGCGGCCGGGTGGCGCTCGCGGCGGCGCCTGCGGCGCCCGGTCGGAGCGCCGTGCTGGTTGCCGCGGGGATGCCGGCGGCCGGATTTCTGGTTCCGGACGCGCTGCTGGAGCGCCGCTCGCGACAGCGCCGGCGCCGGCTGCTGGCGGCGCTTCCGGACGCCCTCGACCTGCTCGCGGTGAGCGCCGCCTCCGGCCGCGGCCCGCGGGCGGGGATCGAACAGCTGGCGGGAGCCGGCGAGGGACCGCTGGCGGAGGAGCTTCGCCTCGCCGCGGCGGAGCTGTCCTGCGGGCTGCCGCTGAGCAGTGCCCTCGCCTCGCTGCGAGAGCGCGTCCCGGGAGCCGAGCTGGCGAGGCTGGTCGCGGCGATCGAGCGCTCGCGGCGCTTCGGCTCGCCGCTTGGCGACCAGCTGCGGCGGCAGGCCGGAGCGCTTCGACGCGACGGCCGCCGGGCTACCGAGGAGCGCGCCGCCCGTGCGGCTCCGAAGATCCAGCTCGTCGTCGCCCTGGCGCTGGTGCCCTCGGTCCTGCTGATGATCGCCGCGGCTCTGATCGCCAACGCCGGCCAGCTCCTCGGCGGCTTCTAGAGAAGGGCGGATCGGGTTCTAGGGGAGTGCGTCGCTGGGATTGTCGCCGCCTCCTGTGCTTCCCAGTTAGCAGGCACGGACGCCTCGCCGCCGGCCGACCCCGGATGCAAATGCCCTTGCAGCGGGAGGTCGTGTTGCAAAGTGGGGGACTGTGGGTGATTGTGGCGCTCGAGTTGAAGCCCAGGACCGGGGTGGTGAGGCTCCTCCCACCTCATCACTCCGGTCCAACTCTCTTCCGGCCCTCCCGCTCAGAAAGGACTCGCCGAGGTGGCATTTCGGGGTCT
>Ga0308175_100003493_pt1 | contig 10886 bp, 9 predicted proteins | sample PhyCR1_3_FD_203893 | JGI IMG/M metagenome (GOLD analysis project Ga0308175, IMG submission 203893) | Soil microbial communities from UC Gill Tract Community Farm, Albany, California, United States - DLSLS.C.R1 | ecosystem: Environmental > Terrestrial > Soil > Agricultural land | place: USA... | reverse complement strand
ACGGCAACGACGTCGAGATGCCGTTGGGATAGATCTCGGTGACGTCGAGGCCTTCGGGCTCGACGAACACCTGGTGGCTCGCCTTCTCGGCGAAGCGCACCACCTTGTCCTCGATCGAGGGGCAATAGCGCGGGCCGATGCCTTCGATCTGGCCGCTGTACAGCGGTGAGCGGTGCAGCGCGCCGCGGATGATCGCGTGCGTGCGCTCGCTGGTGTGGGTGATCCAGCACGGCACCTGGTGCGGATGGTCCTCGCGCGAGCCCACGAACGAGAACACCGGCCGCGGATCGTCGCCGGGCTGGATGTCCATCACCGAGTAGTCGAGCGTGCGTCCGTCGATGCGCGGCGGCGTGCCGGTCTTGAGCCGGTCGACGACGAAGCGGCCCTCGCGCAGCTTGTGCGCGAGTGCGGTCGCCGGCGGATCGCCGGCGCGCCCGGCGGCGTACTGGGTGTCGCCGACATGGATCCTGCCGGCGAGGAAGGTGCCGGCGGTGAGCACCACGGCGGGTGCCTCGAAGCGCAGGCCGGTCTGGGTCAGCACGCCGACGACGCGGTCGCCCTCGATCAAGAGGTCATCTACGGCTGCCTGGAACACGCTGAGGTTGCGCTGCGATTCCACGGCGCGGCGGATGAAGGCGCGATACAGCGCGCGGTCGGCCTGGCAGCGGGTCGCGCGCACCGCGGGGCCCTTGGAGGCGTTGAGCCGGCGCCACTGGATGCCGGCGGCGTCGGCGGCGCGGGCCATGACCCCGCCCAGCGCATCGATCTCGCGGACCAGATGGCCCTTGCCGATGCCGCCGATCGCCGGGTTGCAGCTCATCGCGCCGACGGTTTCGATGTTGTGCGTCAGCAGCAGCGTGCGCGCGCCGCTGCGGGCCGCGGCCAGCGCGGCCTCGGTGCCGGCATGGCCGCCGCCGACGACGATGACGTCATGGCGGTGGAAGGACGCGTGGCTGCCTGGATCCATCCGCGCATTATCGCGCGGCGGCCATCGCGGCAAAAAACGCAGGCGAAAAAAAGGGCCGAACGTCCCCCGACATTCGGCCCCGGCATCCCCGACGTGCGCTCGACCAGCCCTGTTCCAATCCCGGTCGGCGCCCCTGACGCCTGCCACGTCGGGTGCAGAGGGGTATATGCAGGAAGCGTGCCAACCATTGCGTGGCCGCCGCGCGGAGGGCTTCCATGGCCATCGGACCGCGGGCACACGCACGGGAGTGCCGGCACGCGGGCCGGAGCGGGGTCGGAAGTGGAATCGAGGCCGGCGAACCTGAGCGGTTCAGGCAGGAAGCGAAGGCGCCGACGCCCGGCGGGGAAGCGGAACAGGGGGGATCCGGGAACCCCCGCCGGGCGTCGACATGGAAGGCGACGCACGACGCGTCGGAATACGACGCAGCTCGTCAGTCGCCGCGGCTAGCTTGCGGCCCCGGCACAGGCAACGCAAGCACGATCAGTGTTCGGAATTGCGACGCCCATCCCGATCCCGGGTGCTCCGCGGCGGCGCCTCGAAACGCGGCCGGCCCGGGCTGTCGTTGCGCTCGGCGCGAGGCGACGGCGGCAGGGTGAAGGCGCGCCGTAGCGGCGGTGCCGGCAGCTCCTGCATGCCAGGACCGCGCAACGGCGGTTCCTGCATGCGCGAACGCGGGGTCGGCATCATGATCGGCGTGTTCGGCGTGCCATCGCCGCCGATGCGCTGCGGCGGGCGTTGCGAACGATAGGGCACCGGATCGGGCTGGTCGCGGCCGCCGTGGTGATGGTGGTGGCCGCCGTAATAGCCGGGCAGGAAAATCAGCGGCGGGTAATACGGATAGCCGTAACCGCCATAGGGATATCCGTAACCGCCGTAGCCGTAACCGAAGCCGATGCTGCCGCCCCAGCCGCCCGGGTAGCCGTAGCCACCGTAACCGTAATCGCGGTATTCGACCGACGGCTGGCCGTAGTAGTAGTCGCCGTTGCCCTCGCGGTACTGGTAAGGCGTGACGCAGCCGGCGAGCAGCACGGCCGCGCTCGCGGCGGCCAGTGCCAGGAATCCGATGCGCTTCATCGTCGCGTCCCCTTCAACAGAGATCGCAGCTTCCGCCGCGGGCATTGAATCCGTGCTTAACCTTTCCACGCATCCTGAACGCATTTGTCGTGCGCCAGCGTGGATGCCAGCATGCGCTTCCTCCGCGCGGACCACGCCATGACCCTGCATCGAGCTTCCGGGCGCTGGCGCCTGGGCCTGGTCCTGACCCTGGCGACGGCCTTGTTCTGGGCGACGCTGCCGATCGCGCTGAAGGTCTGCCTCGAAGTGCTCGACCCGATCACCCTGACCTGGTTCCGCTTCGTCATCGCCATGGGCTTCACCGCGGCCTGGCTCGGCGCACGCGGACAGCTACGAGGCTACGGCGTGCTGTCGCGGCGGCAGTGGTGGATGCTCGCCGCCGCGGCGCTGCTGCTGCTCGGCAATTACGTGTTCTACCTGCTGGGCGTGCAGCACACGACACCGGCGAACGCGCAACTGCTGATCCAGCTGGCGCCGCTACTGATGGCGCTCGGTGGCATCTGGGTGTTCGGCGAGGACTTCCGCGCCGCGCAGTGGCTCGGCCTGGCCTTGCTCGCCGTCGGCATGCTGCTGTTCTTCCGCGACCAGCTCGCCGCGGCGCGGCAGGCGCCGGGTTACCTGCTGGGTTCGGCGTGGGTGGTGCTCGGCGCGGTGGTGTGGGCCGGCTACGCGCTGCTGCAGAAGCAGCTGCTGCTGCGCCTGGGTTCGATGCAGATCCTGCTGCTGATCTACGTCGCCGCGAGCATCGCGCTGCTCCCGTCCTCGCATCCGTCGGCGCTGCTGCGCCTGGATGGCCTGCACTGGGCGATGCTGGGCTACTGCGCACTGAACACGATCGGTGCCTACGGCGCATTCGCCGAGGCACTCGCGCACTGGGAAGCCTCTCGCGTGTCGGCGATCCTGGCCACCACGCCGCTGCTGTGCATCGGCGCGGTCGCAGTGGTCCGCCTGCAGTGGCCGCAGCTGATCGCGCCCGAACACATCAGCACGCTCGGCTACGCCGGCGCGGCGCTGGTGGTGGTGGGCTCGGCGGCGGTCAGCCTGCTGGGACGGCGCAGCGCGCGATAGCATGGCGCGCATGGACGCATCCCCCGCCGCATTGCCGACATTCGCCGACGTGCTCACCGCGGCGGTGCGCATCGCGCCGCATGCGCACGTCACCCCGGTGCAGCGCGCGCGCTCGATCGACGTCCTCGCCGGTTGCGAGCTGCTGTTCAAGTGCGAGCAGCTGCAGCGCGCCGGCGCCTTCAAGTTCCGCGGCGCCTGCAACGCGGTGTGGGCGCTGCCGGACGACATCGCGGCGCGGGGGGTGGTGACGCACTCGTCCGGCAACCACGGCGCGGCCTTGGCATTGGCGGCGCGCACGCGCGGCATCGGCTGCCACGTGGTCGTGCCCGAAGGCGCCGTCGCCAGCAAGCTGGTGGCGATCGAAGCCTACGGCGCGACCCTGCATCGCTGCGCACCGACCATCGCCGCGCGCGAGGCGCGTTGCGCCGAGGTGCAACGCGAAACCGGTGCGACCCTGGTGCATCCGTACACCGATCCGCGCGTCATCGCAGGACAAGCCACCGCGGCCCTGGAACTGCTCAACGCGCATCCCGGTCTCGATGCGCTGGTGGTGCCGGTCGGCGGCGGCGGCCTCGCCTCGGGCACGGCGCTTGCGGTCGCGGCCATCGCGCCGGAGTGCAGGCTCTACGTCGCCGAACCCGCGGGCGCGGCGGAAACCGCGGCCTCGCTGGCCGCGGGCGTGCGGGTCACCGACTTCGTCCCGGACACGATCTGCGACGGCCTGCGCGGCACGCTGGGCGACATCAACTTCACGATGCTGCGCGCGCACGCGGTCGAGGCGCTGGTGGTCGACGACGCGGACACCATCGCGGCGATGCGCCTGCTGTGGTCGCGGATGAAGCAGCTGGTCGAACCGTCGTCGGCGACCGCGCTGGCCGCGGTGCTGCGCAATCGCGAGCGCTTCGCCGGACAACGCGTGGGCGTGCTGCTGTCCGGCGGCAACGTCGACCTCGACGCGCTGCCGCGGCTGTTCGCCGCCGCGGGCTGAGCCGGCACGGCGACGCGCTGCCGCGACGGCTAGAATCGCCGGCGCGCCCCGCCTCCCGGAACCCGCATGCATCGGATGCTGCAGTCACCTATGTTCCGCATCGCGCTGCTGGCCATGGCCTTGGGCCTGCTGTTCCTCGGCCAGCGCGGCATCTGGGATCCCGACGAAGGCCGCTACACCAACGTCGCCCTGCACATGCTCGACAGCGGCGACTGGATCGACCCGCACCGCAGCCAGGAAATCGGCCACTGGACCAAGCCGCCGCTGACCTACTGGGCGATCGCGGCGAGCGTCGGTGTGTTCGGGCACACACCGTGGGCCGCGCGCCTGCCGGCGGCGCTGTCCTACCTGCTGTGCGTCTGGCTGGCGTTCCGCATCGCGCGACGGGTGGCACCGGGCGGCGAAACCCAGGCCGCGCTCGCCTACGCGACGATGCTGTTCCCGATCGGCGCCGCGCACCTGATCACCACCGACTACGTGCTCGCCGCCTGCGAGACGCTGGCGATGTGGGCGTTCGTCGAGGCGCGGTTCGGCGATCGTGCGCGCGCACCGCGCTGGATCGCGGCGATGTGGGCGGGCTTCGCGCTGGCCTTCCTCGCCAAGGGGCCGCCGGGACTGCTGCCGCTGCTCGCGGTGTTCGCGTTCGATGCGGCGACGCCCGGCCGCGTGCGCCCACGCGCGCTGCAGTGGCAGGGACTGCTGTTGTTCCTGCTGATCGCCGCGCCGTGGTACGCGATCGTCATGCAGCGAAATCCCGGGCTCATGGGCTATTTCCTGGGCAATGAAGTGGTCGGTCGCGTGGCCACCGATGAATTCGGCCGCCACGGACAGTGGTACGGCTGGATCACGATCTACATTCCGACACTGCTGGTCGGGACACTGCCGTGGACGCCGGCGCTGTTCCGCTGGCTGCGCCGGTTACCGGATGACGTGCGTGCGTGGCGCACGCGCGAGGGACGCATGGTCGATCCGGCGCAGCTGCTGCTGGTGTGCTGGTTGCTGCTGCCGCTGCTGGTGTTCTGCATCTCGCGCTCGCGCCTGCCGCTCTACATCCTGCCGTTGTTCGTGCCGCTGGCGGTGCTTGCCGCGCGCCAGCGCTTGCGCGAAGACCGGCCGTTGCCGCGCTGGCGCTGGCTGCTGGCGTGGATGGTCTGCGCCTTCGCGTTGCAGCTCGCGGCCGCGCGCTGGCCGACGCACAAGGATGCCTCGGCATGGACGCACGCGATCCACCTGCGTGTCCCGGGCCCGATCACCCAGGTCGATTTCGTCGACGACATGGCGCGCTACGGCCTGCACCTGCACCTGGGCGTCGACGTGGAGAAGCTGTCGCTGGCGCCGATCACCGCGGCGCCGCGCTTCAATCCCGAGTACGACGAGTCGGTCGCCGACGAGATCACCGACGACTTCGATCCCGACAGCCTGTGGATCACCAAGCGCGAACGCTGGCCGGCGGTGCGCGGCGAACTGGCCGCACTGGGCGTCGACGCGATCGCGCAGGGCACGCCCTACCAGGATCGCGTGCTGTTCCGGGTACGTCGCCGCCGCTGATTCAGGCGGCGGGTGCGAGCCGCGACAGTCCCTGCTCGAGCAGCAGGCGCGTCATCGCCGCGCGTTCCGGCTGCGGACGCGATCGCATCGCATCGAGCAGCCAGCGCACCGATCGACAACGCTGGTCGCGACTGGGAGCATCGTTGCTCGCGTTGTCGAGCCCGGCGACGAAACCGTCGTGCAGGATCGCCGCGGTCGCCGCCGACGCCTTCAACGACTGCCGTGCCTGCGCGGCATCGAAGGCCTGCGGCGGCGACTGCATCGCGGCCACGAGCGCGTCGGCGACGGCGGTCGCGAACCGTTGCCGGCTGGCCGGCTCGAGTTTGGATGCAATGGCGCCGAGGCCCTGCAGGCTGCGGTCGGCGTCCGGATCGAACAGGCCGCAGAGCAGCTGCGCCTGGCGGTCGTCCTGCGCGGCGGCGTGCACGGCCTGGAACAGGCCATCCATTTCGGTGTCCGGAACCTGCCGTAGCAGGTCGTTGCCGCTGGCCAGCAATGCATCCGGATCGAGTGTCCAGCCGCCGGCTTCCTGCGCCACTGCCTGCAGCGGCATGGCGAGCAGCAAGCTCGACACCATCAACAGCACCACGGTGCAACGCATGGCGGGCTCCGCACGGACGATCCGCGGAATCTAGCCGCGTCCTGCTGAACGCCGCGACTCAGCGACGACGCACCGGAATGCCGCTGGCCGGGAACCGCGCCACTTCCATCCCGCCCTCGCGGATCGGCGCGCCCGGCGCCGGCGCCCACGCCATCGCGGTGATGGTTTCCCACGTGGCCGGCAAGCGTCCGTCCTGCCCGCAGTGCCCGGCATAGGCCTGCGCCGCGCGCGCGAAGCGCGCCTTGCCGGTGAGCGTCTGCCTGCGCGCCTGCAGTGCATTGGTGGCACCCATCGCCCGCAACGCACGCATCAATTCGGGAAGGTCGCGGTACCAGGTCACGGTGTCGTCGCGATCGAGCACGGGATCGCGGAATCCGGCCGCCATCAGCGCATCGCCGAACTGGGCGATGCCGGCGAACGGACTGACATGCGGCGCGGCGTCGACTTCGGCGAACGCATCGCGCAATTCATGCAGGGTGTCCGGCCCGAAGGTCGAGACCAGCAGCAGGCCGCCCGGCCGCAACACGCGTCGGAAACCGGCGAGCACCGCGGGCAGGTCCTCGATCCATTGCAGGCACAGGTTCGAGAACACGACGTCCACGCTGCCTTCGGCCAGCGGCAGGGCGCGCACGTCCGCGCAGACGCGTTGCACCTGGCGACGCAGTGGGTGCCAGCGTTCGCGCGCCACCGATTCGCGCAGCATCGGCAGCGCCAGGTCCAGCGCCAGCACCCGCGCCTTGGGCCAACGCCGCTGCATGGCGACTGCGGCCGTCGCCGGTCCACACCCCAGGTCCAGCACGACCTCTGGCTTGCGCGCTTCCAGGTAATCGAGCGATTCGAGCAGCTGCGCCTCGATCGCGTGCTGCAGGCCGGCGGCCGCGTCGTAGCTGCGCGCCGCGCGCGAAAACGCGCGCCGCACCTGGCTGCGGTCGAAGACGGGCGTGTCGACGGGGAGTTTCATGCGCGCAGGAACTCCGCCAGCTGCAGCGCCACCTCGTCCGCGTGGGTGAGGAAGGGTGCGTGGCCGGCATGCTCGAACAGGTGGAACGCCGAGCCCGGCGTCCGTTCGGCCGCCATCCGCATCGCCCGCGGATCCACCAGCCGGTCGCGGCGGCCGGCCAGCCACAGGCTCGGCGCCGGCAGGTCCGGCAGCAACGGACGCAGGTCCGCGTTTTCCAGCAGCCCCAGGCCATCGGCAAGCGCGCCAGCGGTTGGTGCTCCGCGCGCGAACAGCGCCTGCCGCAGCGTGCGCATTTCATCCTTCGCGTGGTCCGAACCGAATGCTTCCAGCGCGACGAAGCGCTCCAGCGTGCCGCGGTAATCCTCGCGCAACCCCGCGGCGAAGTCGCGGAAGATGTCCTTCGACACGCCGTACTTCCAGTCGCCATCGCCGTCGCGAACGAAGCGCGGCGTGGCGGAGACCATCGCCAGCCGCGGCACGCGTTGCGGCCGCGTCGCCGTGGCGTGCAACGCGAACAGTCCGCCAAGCGACCAGCCGCACCAGGGCGCGACGGGCACCTGCGCGCAGATCGCTTCGACGCATGGCTCGAGCGCCAGCGGCACCGTGCTGTCGTGGCTGGCGCCGTGCCCGGGCAGGTCGACCAGGTGCAGCGTGTGTCGATCGCGCAGGCACTCCACCAGCGGCGCGAACACCCCGCCGTGCATCGCCCAGCCGTGCAGCAGCACCAGCGGCGGACCGCGACCGACGACGTCGACGTGCAAGGTTTGCGTGTCGGTGCTCATGCGCCGCGGTCGCCGGACAACGCGTGTGGATCGAATGTCGTATCGGCGTGCCCTTCGCCGGCCACGCGCGGACGGGCGACGACCCAGGCAAACGCGAGGATGCCCGCCACCACCAGCAGTGCACCCCACACGGCGATGCCCTGCGGCCAGGGTTCGTGCAGGAACGCCACGCCGAGCAGCGTCGCGAACAGCAGTTCCGCCGCCTGCATGGCTTCGGCCGCACCCAGCGCCGAAGGGTTGTCGCGCACCATGCCGGTGGCCTGGAAGAACAGGATGGTGGCGATCACGCCCGCGCTGAGGGCGACGCCCGCGGCGAGCCACAGCTGGCTGGCCGATGGCGGCCCTGCCTGCTGCCACGCGAACGCCGCGACCAGCCACCACAGCGGCTGGCTCGCGAGGGTCATGCCGAACACGCGCTGGCTCGCATTGAGCGACTCGCCACTGCGCTCCAGGTGCAGCAGCAGCATGCGGTTGCCGAGCGGATACAGCACTGCCGAGCCGAGCACGCAGGCGAGCGCGATCCAGCCGGCACGATCGAGGCCTCCGTGGGCGTGGCCGAACTGCAGCAGCAGCACGCCGGCCAGGATCAGCACGCCGACGGCGAGCGCCGCGCGCGGAATGCGTCGACGCGTGTCGGTGGCGGGCGCATGCCGATACACGAACGGCGCGCACAACATCCCGGCGATCACGGTGAACTGGAACGAGCCTGCAACCAGCCACGACGGCCCGCTGCCCGCTGCATAGGACAGCAGCACGTAGAACAGCACGAAGCCCAGGCCGCTGCACGACAGCCACGCCAGCGGATGCGCACGCAGCGCGCGCCACACCGGCGCGATGCCACCCTGCCAGCGCATGAGCGGCAACAGCATCGGCAGCGTCAACAGGTAGCGCAGCGACGCCGTCCACGCCCAATGGCCCCCGGCGCTTGCCATCGCGCGGTTGAGCACGTAGGTGAAGGTGAAGAACAGCGCGGCGAGCAATGCGATCGCCACCGCCGCGAGCGCGCGGCGGGTGTCGTGCGGCACCGCGTTCATGCGTGCGCCGCGGTGGGCGCCTGCGTGGCGCTGCCTGCGCGCGTGCCCTTGCGATCCAGGTGATCGCGCACCTGCTCCAGCGCGTCGAGCAGCGCATCGACCTGCGGCAGTTCGTGGTTGGCGTTGAAGGTGATGCGCAGGCGTGCACTGCCTTCGGGAACGGTCGGCGGCCGGATCGCGGCGACCCAGAACCCGCGCGCCTCGAGCGCCGCCGCGTAGGCGGTCGCGACGCGGTCCTCGCCACAGGCCATTGGCTGGATCGCGGTGTCCGAGGGCAGCAAGCGCAGGCCGCGCCGCATCGCGCCGCCGCGGAAGTGCGCGATCGTCGCCTGCAGTTTGTCGCGTCGCCACTGGTCGCGACGCGCGAGCTTCACCGCCGCCAGCGCCGCGGCAGCCTGCGCCGGCGGCAGTGCGGTGGTGTAGAGATAGGGGCGCGCCGTTTCGGCCAGGTGTGCGATGAGCGCTTCGTCGCCGACGACGACCGCGCCGTAGCTGCCCAGCGCCTTGCCCAGCGTCGCCAGTTGCAGCGGAACCTGTGCGACGCCGAGTTTCGCCGCGGCGACGCTGCCGCGGCCTTCGGGACCGAGCACGCCGATGCCATGCGCGTCGTCGACGTACAGCAACGCCTGCTGCGCGCGCGCGACCAGCGCCAGCTGCCGCAGCGGGGCGGTGTCGCCGTCCATGCTGAAGACGCCATCGGTGGCGAGGATCGCGGCCCCGTCGGGCAGGCTGCGCAGTTGCCGGATCGCGCCTTCGGCATCGCCATGCGGATAGCGGCGCAACCGGCAACCGGACAGGCGCGCGGCATCGATCAGGCTGGCGTGGTTGAGTTTGTCCTGCACGCAGGCGTCGCCTTCGCCGAGCAACGCCTGCAGCACCGCAAGATTCGCCATGAAACCGCTGCCGAACAGCAGGCCGCGCGGATAGCCGAGCCACTCGGCGAGTTCGCGCTCCAGCGCGTCGTGCACGGCGTGGTGGCCGCAGACGAGGTGCGAGGCGACGCCGCCGGCGCCTTCGCGCGAAGCCGTGTCCTGCAATGCACCGACCACGGCGAAGTGCTGCGACAGGCCGAGGTAATCGTTGCCGCAGAAATCCAGCAGCCAGTGGCCGTCGCCGCTTTCATCGAGCACGTGGCAGCCGGCGCCGTCGCGACGGGTGACGCTGCGGCGCACGCGCGTGCGGCCAAGTGCCGCACGTTGCGCGCGCGCACTGGCGACGCGATCGTGCAGGCTGGGCCGCGACATCGCGTTACGCCGCGTGCGCGGGTAGCGCGGTGATCGCCGCGTGCACCGTGCCCGGATGGTCGTGGTCGGCGGCATCGACCGCGACTTCCATCGGCCGCAGCCCAAGGCGCGCGAACAATGCCTGGTCACGTTCGGTGTCCGGGTTGCCGGTGGTCAGCAGTTTCTCGCCATAGAAGATCGAATTCGCGCCGGCGAGGAAGCACAAGGCCTGCAGTTCGTCGGACATCGATTCGCGGCCGGCGGACAGGCGCACCATCGAGCGCGGCATCAGGATGCGTGCGACCGCGATCGTGCGCACGAACTCGAACGGATCCAGCTCCGCGGTCCCCGCCAGCGGTGTGCCCGCGACCTGCACGAGCCGGTTGATCGGCACCGAGTCCGGATGCGCCGGCAGCGTCGCCAGCGCCTGCAGCAGGCCCGCGCGCTGCTCGCGCGATTCGCCCATGCCGACGATGCCGCCGCAGCAGGTCTTCATGCCGGCGTCGCGCACGCGCGAGAGCGTGTCGAGCCGATCCTGGAATTCGCGCGTGTGGATGATCTCGCCGTAGAACTCCGGCGCGGTGTCGAGGTTGTGGTTGTAGTAGTCGAGCCCTGCGGCCCTGAGCGCGTGCGCCTGCGG
>Ga0308175_100003492_pt1 | contig 10889 bp, 15 predicted proteins | sample PhyCR1_3_FD_203893 | JGI IMG/M metagenome (GOLD analysis project Ga0308175, IMG submission 203893) | Soil microbial communities from UC Gill Tract Community Farm, Albany, California, United States - DLSLS.C.R1 | ecosystem: Environmental > Terrestrial > Soil > Agricultural land | place: USA... | reverse complement strand
TATGATGGCCTGCAGCTGATTTGCCAGTCGTTAGGGAGCAGGGCATCGGCATCGGAGTGAAATCCCGAATGACCGTCGAATCATGGGCGCAGAAGATCGTCCAGGACGAGTTGAGAGAGTCTGTGGTGGTCCACGATGATAACTCGCAGCCGTCGATGTACGATCTCCGCATCGGGCCGGTTGACTCCCCGGCCATTGCAATAGAATGTACCGGCGCGGTTGACAAAGTCCGGACCGAGACCTGGAACGTGGGTCCTGGGCGAGGCCGACTAACTCTAGCGTTGCGGGGTGATTGGACGGTCATTCTGAAGCCGGGCGCCAAGATCAAGGGCCTTGCTCAGCGTCTTGAGGCCATTCTCCAAGGCTGCGAACGGGAAGGCGTGCTGTCAGCCGTCCACGTGGACTGGCGTCTAAAACTTTCCAACCCGAAGCTCTTCTCCACGCTCGATTCCAAGGGCGTCACGTACATCAGCTGCTTCCGGGTGGCTGGCAAGGGCAAGGTTCACTTAACCTTGGACGGCACTGGCGGCCCTGTTGATTCCGAAGGACTCGCCATCCCGCAGTGGATCGCTGCGTTTCTCAGCGCCCCCAAGCGGGCGGACGTCATCTCGAAGCTAGCGCGGTCGGGCGCAGCTGAATGCCATGCCTTCGTGATTGTTGACTATGCTGGAGCGCCGTGGGCGGTCCAGTCCTACTTGGACAGCGACCTAGCTGCGTTGCCGCCAGCGGCTCCGAAACTCCCATCGCCACTGACGGGTGCGTGGCTCGTCTCAACATCGAATACAGTTGGCGTCCGCTGGACCGGAACCCATTGGAGGCGGTTCAACGCGCAACAGTACGGCGCATGATAGCGCACCGCGCTCGCCACGTGACGGAGCAGGGCCCTGCTGCCTAACCCGCAAATGCAGCCGACAGGCCGAGAAGGGCCGACGCCCCGTGCGGGCGCGACACTCCCAGAGGCCAAGCAGAGGAAGCGTCAATTTGTGCGGGCGCCAGCATAATGACCTGCAGCTGATTTGCATTTCGTTAGGCGGACTCGCCATGGAGTTCGAGGAGGCGCCAGCATGACCAGCTTCGACCGAGCGCCGGTAGGCGAAGAGCGGGATGCGGAGCTCCTCCGGTCAACGGAGCGTGAGCGCCTTCGTGCGCTGGTCACGGGTGATGTTGAACGAGCGGGGGAGCTGCACACCGAGGACTTTCAACTCATCAACCCTCTCGGCGGGGCGCTCTCGAAAGCGGAGTATCTGGGCGGCATCAGCTCCGGGCAGATCCACTACCTGTACTGGGAGCCTGAAGCGATCGCGGTCCGGGTCTATGGAGACGTGGCGGTGATCCGGTACCGCTCCCAGCTCGAAATCGTCGTGCAGGGCCGTCACATCCCGCGCCAACGGTACTGGCATACCGACCTCTATGAGCGGCACGGGGTGCAGTGGCGAGCAGTCTGGTCGCATGCGACTGCCACCGCCTCCTGAGGGTCCGCGCGACGGGCACCGCGCGCGGCTCGCCGCCTAACCCGCAAATGCAGCCGACAAGCGCTAAGCGGCTAGAGCTCCGGTGACCAGCAGCGCTCGCTGGCGCGCTAAGGAACGTAGGTTTTCTCAAGGTCGCTTGCAGCTGATTTGCCAGTCGTTAGGCGGATGCACGAGCATCCGACTCGGTCTGACACCTCACAGGGAGAAGTTCCGCGTGCAGGTAAAGCCTTGGTTCATCAGCCTGGCGATTTTCCCGTTCAGTGTTGCATACCTCCGGTCACGATGGAAGGCGTCTCAGCCTCCTTCGGCACGACCGATCTCTGAGCGCGAGCAGCAGATCGCTGATGTCCAGCGGTGGGTGTGGATCGGGCTCGGTATCGCCGTGGTTGGGCTCCTAGGGTTCGCTTTCGCGCTCGGTCTAGACAGTAGCCCGGAGCCCTTCCTCACGATCGCAGGAACGGGGCTGGTAATGGCTTTCGTGGCCCGCGTTGCCTCTGGCTGGATCCGGAGCGGCTCAGCGAAGTAGCGCTACCATTGGCTGCCGGCACCGCCTAACCCGCAAATGCAGCCGACAGGCCGGATCGGCCAGAGTTCGTAGCGGGCACAGGGCTCCTCGAGGCCGAACAATGGACGCATTGATTTGTGCGGGCGCCGGCAGGATCGCCTGCAGCTGATTTGCCAGTCGTTAGGCGGCTGGACCAGCATCGCAGCAGATGAGGTGGGACATGCGCGACGATTCAGCCACTGAGAAGGTTTGGGCGCGCGTCTGGGGTGCTCCCCTCGTTGCCCTGGTGGCGGGTCTTGGATTCGCGTTGATCTATGCCGAGTGGATCCATCACGCGCCGCCGAGCCAGGCCCGGGCCAAGGCGCTGGCCAAGTGTCATGAGGCCTACGCAAGCGCCAGGAGCCGCGGCGATACGACCCGGGTCGACCTGACCGTGGCGATTCCCGGCATCACGCGTAGCACAACACGGGACGTGACCTGTCAGGAACTGCGCGGTGATCCGGACTGGTAAGGTCGACTTGGTCGCCGCCAGCCGCCTAACCCGCAAATGCAGCCGACAGGCCGGACAGAGCCACGCTCCGCGCGGGCGGCACCGCCCGAGAGCTGATAAGGAACGAAGGTTTGCGCGGGCGGTGAGTTGATGGCCTGCAGCTGATTTGCATTTTCGTTAGGCGGACAGCGTGGAGATCCCAAATACGCACAAATCCAACCGCCTGACGCCAGCTGACGAACGCAGCGCCTTCCGCCAGTTTCTTGGGGTCATAGCGGGTATTGCGCTGCTGCTCGGCCTCGCCTTCCTCCTCGGCCGGCCTTTGGTGGGGAAGAGGACGTCCGCGTTCGACGAATGCCAGGCGCGCTATGCGGCGGCCCGGACCTTCGCCGAGAGCGCCGCGGTCGACAACGTCTATCCGCAGTATGGCACGGATATCGATGACCGTCGCGGCCCCCGTCAGTGCGTGTCGCTGCGCACCGTGCCAGTACGCCGGCGGCCACCAGACCCCAACTACCGCACGGCGACCAGCCCGAGCTCCCCAGGGGGCGCCGTCCAGAGGGACGAGACCAGGCCGGACACGCAAGCGGTCCCGTGAGCTGGCTGCCGCCTAACCCGCAAATGCAGCCGACAAGCGCGAAGCGGTACAGCTCCTAGCATCAGCAGCACTCCGATGGCGCGCGAAGGAACGTAGATTTTCTTCCAGTCGCTTGCAGCTGATTTGCATTTCGTTAGGCAGCACCACCCGACATCACGCAAGTCGAGAGCGCCGATGACGGAGATTTCGATTGAAGACTTCTGCATCGCGCTCTACTGCGCGTATACCCGGTTCGACTCCATGGCACCGGACCCGTTAGGACGGATCGCATTCACGACGCGCACGTTGGACACCGATCGTGAGGAATACTGCCGGGTGGAATGCGCCGGAGTTCGGGACTTCGCTGTTCGTAGCGAGAGCGGTGATGCCGCGTGGGGGCCTGAAGACCGGCTCGAACTGTCGGTTGTGGAGGTGGAGGGTGCACCTGGCAGTTGGCGCGTGTGGTTCAATCCGTTCTACCAACACGAGATCGAGTTCCGCTGTCGGCAGCTGCGGCTTAACGGCGCCGACGTGGTTGGTCGGGGGAAGCATATACAGGATGAGCTGCCGAGCAGGGCTGCCAAAGTACCCCCGTATTCGCCCGGTGCTGCCTAACCCGCAAATGCAGCCGACAGGCCGAGGTGCGCCTGGCCTCCCATCGGGCGTCACCTGACAGTGGTGCCTCTAAAGGAAGCGTAGGTTTGTGCGGGCGCCAGCACGATGGCCTGCAGCTGATTTGCATTTCGTTAGGCAGCGCGCGAACAGATTGAGGCGCCAGTGAGTGTATTCCCAGGAGCAAGCCGGCGGCTACCGAGGCGAGTATCGGGCAGTCCAACGCTAGCCGCCATCGTGTTCGCAAGCGCCGCAGGCGCGTTGATCTGGGGCTGCACCCCTTCGGAAGAACCGCGCCCAGCGCCGATCGTCGCTCGGCGCTTAGGGGGTGACTCGATCGCGCCGGGACCGATGGTCGTCCATTGTCGGCCCGACGACGAGGCTTGTATTCCTCGGTATGCGGTGATGTGTCCGGCCCCCCTGACGAGCAAGGACTCCGCGGACGGGGTCCTGCCTAGCCCGCTATTGTCGCCGGAGGCGCAGGCCTATTGCATGAACACGGCGCCAGATTCCACACGGACGAAGCGGTAGAGATCTCGCGGGCGCGCTGTCTAACCCGCAAATGCAGCCGACAGGCCGGGACGGGCCGGCGCTCCCAGTGGGCGCGGCGCTCCTCAAGGCCAAACAGTGGAAGTGTTGATTTGTGCGGGCGCGAAGATGATCGCCTGCAGCTGATTTGCCAGTCGTTAGGCCGCAGCTGCGACCAGTAGTGCGCGGTGTAGTAATAAGCGATAGGAGATCACTATGCGGGCCTACTTACAGATCTCTGCCACGCTGTTTGGGGTTCTCGCCGTGGCTCATCTGCTTCGGCTGTTCCGTCACTGGCCAGTGGACCTTGCAGGGCACGCGGTCCCGCTGTGGGTATCCTGGATCGGACTCCTGCTGGCGGGTGGACTCAGCGTCTGGGCGCTGCGGCTGTTACGAGCTACACCTCGCGGCGCGTGAAGCCCGCGACCGGCTGCGGCCTAACCCGCAAATGCAGCCGACAGGCCGAAGGCCGCTGCGCGCCGCTCGGGCACAAACTGCCGTGTGGGGCCATAGGAACGAAAGTTTGCGCGGGCGTTGAGACGATCGCCTGCAGCTGATTTGCCAGTCGTTAGGCAGCAGCATCCACCATTCTCTCATGAGCTGCCCGATTGCACTTATGCATTGTGCTGTTGGCCGTGTGGCTGCTCGGAGGTCTACTCACGGGCCTTCTGGCCGGTTTCCTGGACGTCGGTAGGCCTTGGTGGCGCGCAGTGCTTGTACTCCTAGTCACGCTCCCGTACTTCGTGTATCGCATTTCCGTTGCGGTCTGGGCCAAGACTTGTTAGTGGAACTCCGCGCCGGCTGCTGCCTAACCCGCAAATGCAGCCGACAGGCCGAGGGCTGTGACGCTCCGCTCGGGCAGATGGCTCCGCTCGCGGCCAGTGGAACGAAAATTTGTGCGGACGCTAAGATGATCGCCTGCAGCTGATTTGCATTTCGTTAGGCCGATCGGACACCATCCGGGCAGCTATGAGAATGTGGCCCTACTTACTGATGATGGTCGCGGCTGTCAGCAGCCTGTCGGCTCAGAATGATGCCAACGGCCTGCACGCGGAGGTCGCAGGCGCCTCAGCGCGCATCACTGTGCCACTCCAGTTACTGCGCCGCCAAGATGACTCTTTGGCTTACCTGGTTTCCTGGAGTCGCCGTGATGATCCCGCGGCTTGGCACCGGGTGGGCGTAATCGTCAAACTCGCCACTTCCAGCGGCGGGGCCCGTGCAGAGCCCACACCATTTGATATCGTGCCGGCTGGCTCCATTGATGCCATCGCGTTTCGACCAGACTCAGGAGTCCAAGCGCGAGTTGATGGCTCGACTGTCGTCTTGGAGATCCACGGGTCAACCATTTTAACCACCCTCCAAGGTTGGCGTCCGGACAGCCTCTACTTTGAGACACCGCCTTGGGGTTTTCAGACAGCTTTTCGGACGTGGTTGAGACCTATTTACAAGCCTTAGGAGTGCCGACGGCCTAACCCGCAAATGCAGCCCACAGGCCGGAGTGGCCGGGCTCCCCTCGGGCGGCACCTGACGGTGAAGCCTTTAGAGGAAGCGCAGGTTTGTGCGGGCGTTAGGCTGATGGCCTGCAGCTGATTTGCCAGTCGTTAGGCCGACGCACCACCATCTCCAAGGCGGCATATGACTCGGAGACGACGTCCCTGGGTAGCTGCTGTGCTCAGCTTGGCCTTGCCCGGCCTCGGTCAGCTTTACGCGGGCTCGCCGGCCGCAGCTCTGTTCGCTTATGCTGCCACGGTATGTGCTGCGGCACTTATGGGGGCGCTCTGGCTGTGGGCTCCAGGAGGCCCCGTCCCAATTCTGTTGGGGTTCGTTGTTGCGGTCGTGACCTATCTGGGTGTGGCAATACACGCGTGGCTCGTCGCCGCGGCGCAGCCCGCCGGGTTCGAGCTCCGGCCCTACAACCGCTGGTACGTGTATCTCGGCGTTTACGTGCTGGTCAGCTTGATTCTCGGTTCCAGCCTCCAGGACCAGCTGAAGCAACGAGTCGAGGCCTTCCGAATCCCCAGTGGCGCCATGGAGCCCACCCTGCTGATCGGTGACTACCTGTATGTCCTGAAGACCCGGGCAGCGCGCGCGACTCTTACGCATGGGAGTATCGTGGTCTTTGAGTCCGTCGATGAGCCCGGCCTGAAGGTGATCAAGCGTGTCCTCGGGCTCCCAGGCGACACCGTGTCGATGTCCGCCGGCTCTCTGCATCGGAATGGCCAGCGCTTGGAGGAACCCTTCGTTATTCACTCCGACAAGACCCGGTCCGAGGACGCCGAGCAGCGGGGCCGCATGCGCTCGTGGCAGGTTGCGCACACAGTCGCACTCGACACGACCTCCTACGCACCGGACCTGCAGGCCTGGGGGCCACTCGTCGTTCCGCGAGACTCGTTCTTTGCCTTGGGCGATAACCGGGATGCCTCGTACGATAGCCGGTACTACGGGTTTATTCCGATGAGCCACGTGCTTGGGCGGCCCCGAGTCATCTACTTCAGCCTTGAGAAGGATACCGCCGGCTCGATCACTGGGCTCCGCTGGGCGAGAATCGGGGCGCGCGTGAAGTGAGGAGTTCAGCCACAGCGCGGCCTAACCCGCAAATGCAGCCGACAAACACGGTCCAGCCGCAGCCCCGCTGAACCGCAACGCTCCAAAAGGCGACAAAGGAACGTAGGTTATCCAGGCCGTTTGCAGCGGATTTGCATTTCGTTAGGCGCCCCAGCCATCGGGATGGAGGGCGATACCATGATACCCGCGGTTTACGTCCTGGTGTTTGACGGCTTCGCCGACTGGGAGCCGGCATTCGCGATGGCCGAGCTCCGGCGCTCCGGGGGCCTGGAAGTCACGACTCTCGGCTTCAGTGAAGCGCCCGTCCGGTCCATGGGCGGACTGCCGGTGGTGCCGGATCGCCCGCTGACGGGTTTGGATCCCGCCACGGTCCGGCTGCTGATTCTGCCCGGCGGCGACCTCTGGGAGGGAGCTCACCCCAGGGCCGAGCTCGGGCCGACGCTGAAGGCGCTGCGCGGCGCGGGGGTGCCGATTGCCGCCATTTGCGGGGCCACGCTCGCGCTCGCGCACGCCGGGCTGTTGGACGACCACGCCCACACGAGCAATGACCTGCCCTACCTCGAGCGCATGGTGCCGGAATACCGGGGGGCGGCGCTCTACCGCGACGCGCTGGCGGTGCGCGACCGAGGGCTGATTACGGCGAGCGGGCTTGGGCCCGTCGAGTTCGCGCGTGAGATCTTCGAGGAGTTGGCGGTCTTCAGCGACACGGACCGGCCGGTGTGGTTTCATCTGTTCAAGCACGGGCGATTTCCGGAACCGGCTGCCTAACCCGCAAATGCAGCCGACCAGCGCGGTCGGTCCGGAGCGCCTCTGAGTAGAGCCGCTCCTAGCGGCGACAACGGACCATAAGTTCTCTTGGGTCGTTTGCAGCTGACTTGCTTTTCGTTAGACAGCGCCAACGGGACTCGGATGTTAACTATCGAATTTCCAGAGCCCACCTCCACGAGGTGCGAGTGCTGCGGCGGCATCACCAGATCGCTCACACGATTCGTGTACGAGGATGGCGAGGCTTACGCGATCTACTACGCCCGCTTTGGGGTAGCCCACGAGCCGCGCGTAGTCGAGGCTGTTGTATCCATCGGGGAGTGGGGTGAGGGTTCCGGTCCATGGGACCGCCTTGCTTTTCCCCTTCGGGTGCGGTCGGCAGAGTCCGAGTACCAAGTGACGGTCGTGGACTCGGACGCGTCGCCCTGGAAGGGGGTCACGCTGCTGGGTCGCATGTTGGATCGGGCGGAGGCGCTGGAGCACGAGTGCTTGACCGAAGTATTCCACATCAGCGACCATATGATGCGGGACGATCAGGCGCTGCGTGAGTATCTCAACGGCGCAGTCTAACCCGCAAATGCAGCCGACAGGCGCCGGGAAGGCCGGCGTTCCTAGTGAGCAGCAGCCTCCGGGAGGCCAACAGTGGAAGCAGTGATTAGTGCGGGCGCCAGCATGATGGCCTGCAGCTGATTTGCCAGTCGTCAGGCAGCCGGCGGTACTCGGACTAAAGGCCGGCCCCGCGCCTCGTGGCCTTTCGTTGGAAAGAGAGGTACAGAACCGTGAATCCGTCACCTCCGCGTTTTCGCGGGATCGAAGCCTGGAGCCTGATCGTCGCCCCGGCGCTGATGAGCGGGGGAGACCTGATGCATCCCCCCGAGTCATGGGACTCGGCGGCGCAGGTAGCGATCATCGCCGCAGCCGCCGGACGCTGGTACCTGGCGCATCTCCTCCTGTTCGTCGGGATCCTCCTCTTCGTCCCGGGTATCCTGGTCCTCAGCCGGACGCTGGCGTTGCAGCGTCCCACACTGGGGTACGCCAGCCGCGTGCTGCTCCTCGTCTCAGTGGGTGCGCTCTCGGCGGTGTTCGCGTTCGAGATGGTGCTGGGCGACTTCGTCATGGTCGACCGCCCGGCCGCCGTCGCCCTGGTGGAGACGTTCAACTCACGCGTGCTCGTCGCGCTGCTGCCCGGACTGGTCGCGTTTTTCGTCGGCACCTGGCTGTTCGTCGCCCCGGTAGCGGCGGCGGGAGGTCCGCTCCGGTGGCCGGCTGTTTGTCTCGGGCTTGGCGCGCTGCTCATTCTGGGCGAGATCATTGCGGCCCAGGTCATTCTCAGTCAGATCGGCAACGTCCTGGTGTTCATTGCGGGGATCGGGGTTGCGAGGGTGCTCTGGAGCGAGGGGCCAACCTCAGTCGCGGGTCTAGCAGGATGAAATGGATCCGGAAGGTCGGCAGACTTGAAACGGCAGCTCTCGCCATCATGCTGCTCGTCAGTATCCCCGCTGACGCCACCAGCCAGTCTCCAGCCGTGCCAAGCCGCGACCGGTTCTGGGTCAGCGGCGGGCTGGGTGTCGGCTCGGAGGATTTCGGGGGCAGCGCCAACGTCGCCTTCCAGCACGGGTCCCACCTCTTCTCGCTTCGGACGGCGGCGACCGCGGGATTGTTCGACGATGGCTTCGGCGACGTGGCGCTGCTCTATGGCTACGCCACGCCCACCTCCAGCAGGCACCACGCGGGTGCGGCGATCGGTATCGCGATCGTGGACGGATGTGTCGATCCGGGCGACGGTGGCGTGTTCAGCTCCTGCATCGATCAGGGCACAGTGATCGGCTTGCCGATCGAGGCGCAGCTGGCCTGGCTGCCGGCGAAATTCCTCGGCATCGGCCTCTATGGCTTCGGCAACATCAATCGGAGGCGGTCGTTTGGAGGGGTGACGCTGTCTCTGCAGGTCGGGCGGGTCAGATGACAGGTCCGGCCTGGGTGTCACAGCGCTATCCGGGCCCTTTCAATAGTCGGCAAGAATCGGCAAGCATTCATCGCGATTGCAATTGACGACGTAGCCCGGCGGGCCAGTCGCTTGCAGCTGATGCGCCTGCCGTCAGGCCGATGCGGTTGACCGCCCGGGGCCGAGGGGCTCTCCCTCAGAGCGGGGGTCCGGCTCTTGGAGTACCATTCAGAGCTGGTGTTCCCCGCACCCATGCCGGCGCACCTCTCTCGGACAGCCAGAAAGTAGGTCGGAATATGGCTTCGTACATCGCTCTCATCGAGCGCTCGAATCGGAAAGACCTCACGAACGTGGAGGTGGAGGTCACCATCACGGACCTGAGCCCCGGTCGGCAAGCTTGGAGCGGGGAGTTCCTGTCCCGGAGTGTGGACGGGATTCTACCCAACGAGCGCCTCGCGCTGACCTTCGATACGGGCCAGAAGGGCGCCGCGCGCGTGAGCGAGACCCGGTTTGACAGCCGGAATCCGGACACAACCCTGGTGCACTTCACCGGCACCGGCCCGCTCGCGTAGTCGCGGGCTATCGGGGTGTGAGATCGGTGGGCCGCACGGCCTAACCCGCGCATGCAGCCGACAAGCGCTTCAGGACTCAGCTCCAGCTGGACACTCCGTTGCGCGAACGACTCGAACGCCTATACTGCCGGTCCATGATCGTCGTCGTTGTGGGCGCGGGGATCAACGGTCTGGTGGCCGCTCACTACCTGCGGCGCGCCGGCCATACCGTGACCGTTCTCGACCGGGCCGATCGAGCCGGAGGAGCCTGTGTCAGCGCCACCGCCACCGTCGACGGGGTGACCCAGAGCTACGCGCTCGGTGCCTCGGTGCTCGGGCTGATGCCGGATTTCATCTTTCGGCAGACTGGACTCGCCGACCGGCTCGACACCTACGTGCCGTCTTCTGCCAAGCGAGTCTACTTCCCTACCGCCGGCGCCAGCGCCTGGATCTACCGTGACCCCGCCCGGCTCGACCAGGAATTCAAGGAGAGGTGGGGCGAGACCGGCGATGCGGCAGGGTTCCGAGCGGACGAGGCCCGAGTGGTGGCCTTGCTCCAGCAGGGCTTCCGCGCCGCAGTCCCGCCCGATCTCGAGCATGCCCGCGCCGCACTCGGGGACCAGCTGACCCGCCTGTGGATCACCGGGAGCGCGGCCGACCTCCTGGCCCACTACTTCACGGCCGAGCGAACCAAGATCTACATGGCGATGACCGTCACCGAGAGCGGCCCCGTCTCGCTCGCCGAGCCATCCTCGGCCTTCACCCTGCCACTGATGGACTCCGGCTCGGTGTTCGGCGGGTACTACGGGTTCGTCAAGCCGGGACTCTGGCGGCTCACCGAGGAGCTGGCGGCGATCGACCGCGAGATCGGGATCCATTTCA
>Ga0308175_100003491_pt1 | contig 10889 bp, 12 predicted proteins | sample PhyCR1_3_FD_203893 | JGI IMG/M metagenome (GOLD analysis project Ga0308175, IMG submission 203893) | Soil microbial communities from UC Gill Tract Community Farm, Albany, California, United States - DLSLS.C.R1 | ecosystem: Environmental > Terrestrial > Soil > Agricultural land | place: USA... | reverse complement strand
TCCTGTCCCGCCGGGCCTGGCTCGAGCAGACGCAGTCCGAGGTCCGCACCGAGTTCCTCAACAAGCTGCAGAAGGGCCAGGTCCGCAAGGGCGTCGTGTCCTCCATCGTCAACTTCGGTGCCTTCGTGGACCTGGGTGGCGTCGACGGCCTGGTGCACGTCTCCGAGCTGTCCTGGAAGCACATCGACCACCCCTCCGAGGTCGTCGAGGTCGGCCAGGAGGTCACGGTCGAGGTCCTGGACGTCGACATGGACCGCGAGCGCGTCTCCCTGTCGCTGAAGGCGACCCAGGAAGACCCGTGGCAGCAGTTCGCCCGCACGCACCAGATCGGCCAGGTCGTGCCCGGCAAGGTCACGAAGCTGGTTCCGTTCGGTGCGTTCGTCCGCGTGGACGAGGGCATCGAGGGCCTGGTCCACATCTCCGAGCTGGCCGAGCGCCACGTGGAGATCCCGGAGCAGGTCGTCCAGGTCAACGACGAGATCTTCGTCAAGGTCATCGACATCGACCTCGAGCGTCGTCGCATCAGCCTCTCGCTGAAGCAGGCCAACGAGGCCTTCGGTGCCGACCCGGCCTCGGTCGAGTTCGACCCGACCCTGTACGGCATGGCCGCGTCCTACGACGACCAGGGCAACTACATCTACCCCGAGGGCTTCGACCCCGAGACCAACGACTGGCTCGAGGGCTACGAGAAGCAGCGCGAGGAGTGGGAGCGCCAGTACGCCGAGGCGCAGTCCCGCTTCGAGCAGCACCAGCAGCAGGTCATCAAGTCCCGCGAGGCCGACGCTGTCGCTGCCGCCGAAGGTGGCGAGGCTGCCGCTCCGGCCGCGTCGGGTGGCGGTGGTTCGTACTCCTCCGAGGGTGCGGACACCTCCGGTGCCCTGGCCTCGGACGAGGCGCTGGCCGCGCTGCGCGAGAAGCTGGCCGGAGGCCAGAGCTGATCGCCAGCCGCTGGGCTTAGCCGATAACCGCTGAGGGGCCGCACCTTTCGAGGTGCGGTCCCTCAGCGTTTTGCGGGCGCCTTGGACGTTCTTCCCACCGCGGGGCCGTCGCGGGTTTCCCACCGCGGGCTCGACGTGGCCGTTCGCGCAGTTCCCCCCGCCCCGCGGAGGCGGACGACTGACGGGGCGTCAAGGCTGACGGGCGCGAGATGCCTGATCAGCGCTGTGACTCGGGAATGCCCACGCTCCAGGGCGCGTTGTCGATGGGGAACACGAGGAGGAGCGGTCACAGTGCTTGATCCGCAGGGTTTGTACGCATGGGAGCCGAAGGGCCTCGCCGTGGTCGACATGGCGCTCGCCCAGGAGTCGGCCGGACTTGTCATGCTCTACCACTTCGACGGATACATCGACGCGGGTGAGACCGGCGACCAGATCGTCGACCGGCTCCTCGACTCTCTGCCCCACCAGCTCGTGGCACGCTTCGACCACGACCGGCTCGTGGACTACCGGGCGCGCCGGCCACTGCTGACCTTCACCCGGGACCGCTGGTCCGACTACGAGGTACCGGCCATCGAGGTCCACCTCGTCCAGGACGCCACCGGCGCCCCCTTCCTGCTGCTGTCCGGCCCCGAACCGGACATCGAATGGGAACGGTTCGCGGCAGCCGTACGCCAGATCGTGGAACGGCTCGGAGTCCGGCTGTCCGTGAACTTCCACGGCATCCCCATGGGCGTCCCGCACACCCGCCCCGTGGGCCTCACCCCCCACGGCAACCGCACCGACCTGGTCCCGGGACACCGCAGCCCCTTCGAGGAGGCCCAGGTGCCCGGCAGCGCCGAAGCGCTGGTGGAGTACCGCCTGATGGAAGCCGGCCACGACGTCCTCGGTGTCGCCGCGCACGTCCCGCACTACATCGCCCGCTCCCCGTACCCGGACGCGGCACTGACCGTCCTGGAGGCCGTCACGGCCGCCACGGGCCTGGTGCTGCCGGGCGTCGCGCACGCACTGCGCACGGAGGCCCACCGCACGCAGACGGAGATCGACCGGCAGATCCAGGAGGGCGACGAGGAACTGACGGCGCTCGTCCAAGGACTCGAGCACCAGTACGACGCGGCCGCGGGCGCCGAGTCCCGGGGCAACATGCTCGCCGAACCGGTGGACATCCCCTCCGCCGACGAGATCGGGCGCGAGTTCGAACGCTTCCTGGCGGAGCGCGAGGGCGAGAACTGAAGCCGCCGCCCCGTCGCGCGGCCCATACCGGGGAGCGGCCCCGTCAGTGGCAGGGCCTAAGCTTCCGCTCATGCTGAAAGTGGGCCTGACCGGCGGGATCGGCGCCGGCAAGAGCGAGGTGTCGCGGCTGCTCGTGGAGCACGGGGCGGTACTGATCGACGCCGACCGCATCGCACGCGAGGCCGTGGCACCCGGAACACCCGGACTCGCGGCCGTGGTGGACGCCTTCGGCGCGGACGTCCTCGCCGCCGACGGCAGCCTGGACCGGCCCCGGCTCGGCTCCATCGTCTTCGCCGACCCCGAGAAGCTGGCCGTCCTCAACACGATCGTGCACCCCCTCGTCGGTACCCGCTCCCGAGAGCTGGAGGCGGCCGCGGCCGAGGACGCCGTGGTCGTCCACGACGTCCCGCTGCTCACCGAGAACGGGCTGGCACCCCTGTACGACCTGGTGGTCGTCGTCGACACGAGCCCCGCCACCCAGCTCGACCGCCTGGTACGGCTGCGCGGCATGACCGAGGACGACGCACGCGCCCGCATGGCCGCGCAGGCGACCCGCGAGCAGCGCCGGGAGATCGCCGACGTCGTGATCGACAACGACGTGCCGCTGGACGCGCTGAGAAAGCGCGTGACGGAGGTCTGGGACGACCTCGTGCGCCGGGCACGCGGGCCCCGGACGGCATCCGCGGACGGCGGGCCGGAGCGGGGCGGCGCGGAATAGCGGACCACGCCGGCGCGTTGAACCGCTCCAGCAAGGGAAGGACTCTGCCGTGCCCGAGACCAGTGGTTCGACCGGACGTACTCCGGAGACGCATGTCATCGACTTCCGCGCGGCCGAACAACTGCTCAACGCGCGGGACCCGCGGGGCGCGGTGAAACTGCTCGACGGCGTCGTCGCCGCACACCCGGAGAACACCGCGGCCCGGCTGCTGCGCGCGCGTGCCTTCTTCGCTGCCGCGCAACTGCGGCCCGCCGAGCTGGAGTTCACCATCGTGCTGGAGCGGGAACCGGACAACGCCTTCGCGCACTTCGCGCTCGCCCGCACCTATGAACGCCAGGGCCGCCCCGACCAGGCGAAACGTCATTTCCGGCTGGCCGCCGCACTCGACCCCAACCCCGAGTACCTCAAGGCCGCCCGTTTCGACTTCTGACCCCGGCCGAACCGGGCGGCTCCCGTCACGGGTGGCGGGTCCGCGGCGGCCCGGGATACCGCGGGCCGCTGTCCGGCGGCCGGTACGGAGGGACGTCCGGCCCCGGCTGATAGTGCGGGCCCTGCCGCAGATGTCTGAGGATCACGGCCATGTCCACCGTGGCCACCAGCCACAGCACCCCACAGGCGGCCGCCCAGCCAGGACGCCCGACCAGCGAGAACGCCGCCGTACCGAAGACCGCCCAGACGATTCCCCACAGGCTCAGCCAGAACCGCGCCCGCAGCGCACTGCGCGCGGTCACCGGCTCACTGCCCGTACGCATCCGGATCACCACTCCTGACCTCAACGTACTCTTCCGAGAGGACGCAACCAAGGGGGTCACCGCTTGCTGCCCGACGCCGACGAACTCGCCGAGGAACTGCTCGACCTGGCGGTACCCCACGAGGACATCAACGACCTCGTACGCATGGGCCGCCGCGTCCGCGACGACCCGGAACTGCGGCAGTCGCTCGAGAACGCCGTCGCGGATCTGGTGCGCGACATGGGAGCGATCCACGGAGGCGCCGACCTGCCGGACCTCGACTGGCCCCCGGGCGCGCTGCAACGCTGCTTCCCCGTCTACGTCCTCGTCGCGGCGTTGCCGTACGTCCGCCACCACCACCGGGAACGCGGCATCCCGGCCGACATCACCCGGCGCACCCTCGCCGACCTCGGCCGGAACATGACCACCCACCGCGGACGTCACGGCCTGGCCGGCCTCCAGGCGCCGCGCTGGCTCACCCTGCACTTCCGCGGCGAGCTGTACCAGTTGGGACGCCTGCAGTTCCAGCGGGCCCCGCTCGGGCAGCGCACCGGCGCGGCACTCGCGGCGGCCGGGCTGGACGCGACCCCGCAAACGCCCTGCCTGAACCTTCACATACCCGACTTCGCCGGCCCGCTGTCACCGGCCGCCTGCGACCGCTCAATGGCACTGGCCGGTGCGTTCTTCGCCCGCCACTACCCCGAGGAGAAGCACCCAGCCGCCGTCTGCCACTCCTGGCTGCTCGACCCCCAGCTGAAGCGGTACCTGCCCGCGCACTCCAACATCGTCCGCTTTCAGGATCGCTTCCGCACCGCCCACGAGGACACCGAACCGGCCGACACCGAACCCGTCCGGTTCGTCTTCGGCGACCCGGGCCTGCCGTTCGCCGACCTGCCACGGCGCACCTCCGTCGAACGGGCCGTCGGCGACCACCTGAGGTCCGGAGGCCACTGGTACGTCGGACACGGATGGTTCCCGTTCCCCAGTGCCTGACTCGAACGAGTGAACCGTCGCCCCCCCGGGAACGCCCGCTCCCGCCCCACCCGTTGTCCGGGCATGACGGTCGAAATGCGTGAGGGATACGAGGGAACAGGACCCGGTGCGATCACCCCGGACGGCTGCGCGGTCGAGCTCTACACACGGCTCCCGGTCGGCGGCGAACCGGACGTCATCGCGAGCGCCGTGCCCGGCGGGGCACACATCCTCGAACTGGGCAGCGGAGTGGGCCGGGTGACCCACGCCCTGCTCGAACGGGGCTTCACGGTCACGGCGGTGGACGAGTCCGCCGAGATGCTCGCCCGCGTCCGCGGGGCACGCACGATATGCGGACCGATCGAAAAGCTGGACCTGGGCGAGAAGTTCGACGTGGTGATGCTCGCGTCGTTCCTCGTGCACACCGGTGACATCGAGGTGCGCCGGGGCCTGCTGCGCACCTGTGCCCGGCATGTGGCGAAGGGCGGCTGCGTGCTCATCCAGCGAGAGGGCGAGGAGTACCACTCCGACGTACCGAGAGAGCGGGTCGACCCGAGCGGCTTCACCGTGCGGATCGCGTCGGACGAACCGGTCGGCGACGGAGTGCGCTCGGTGCGCGCCGAGTACGTGTTCCCGGACGCGGTCTGGACGCAGACGTTCCTGAGCCGGCCCCTGACCCAGGAGCAGTTCGAGCAGGCCCTGGCGGAGGCGGGACTGGCGGTGGACACCTATCTGACCCCGGACCGGATATGGGTGAGGGCGGTACCGGTGGCGTAGGACCGCTGAGTTCCCGGGGCGGGACCGGTCTACCTCTGTGACAGCAATCGGGACCGCTTCACGCAGGAGATCACCATGTCCGAGACCGCCACCCCCGTCACCTCCGGTGCCTCCCCGACCGCCCGCGGGCGCCTCGCTCGGGTCGCCCTGCGCTCGGTGCAGGTGCTGCTCGCCCTGTTCTACGGGATCGCGAGCGCGCTGCCCAAGCTGATCGCCCACCCGTCGGCCGTCGAGTCCTTCGACAAGATGGGCTGGGGCAGCGCGGGCATGTACGCCATAGGAGCGCTCGAACTGGCCGGAGCCGTCGCGCTGTTGGTGCCGGTCCTGCAGTCGGTGGCGGCGATGGCGTTGAGCGCGCTGATGGTGGGCGCGTTCATCGTCCAGCTCACCGTCTTCGACGGTCAGTACGCGGCGACCCCGCTGATCCTGATGGTGCCGCTCGCGCTGATCGCCTGGACCCGGCGTGCCCACAACAGGGACCTGCTGGCACTGCTGAGGGGTGCGGGACGCCGGGCGTGACCGGAGCGGGACACGGCCGGTGACGTCGGCGGAGGGCCGGGGCGGCGCGTGCCCCGCGAGGCGATGTGCGTGACGCCGGCCGGCCTGTGGCGGCGGACCGAACACGAACGGGGGAGGGGAGGGGGTTGGGGGGGAGGGCCCCGGGAGAGACGAACTCACCGCCCCCGTGAGCGCCCGCCCGAGCCCCCGGCCCCGCCCGCCCTGCCGCGCCCACCGGTGCCTTGCGCTCGTCCCGGACCACCGGGTCCACCTGCACCGCCGGATCCACCCGGGCCACCAGGCCCACCCAACCCGCCTGGTGCACCGGGCCCGCCGAGTCCGCCCAGGCCGCGCAGCCGTTCCAGCTCGCGGCGGTCCCGCTTGGTGGGGCGGCCGGTGCCACGGTCGCGGAGGCCGGCCGGAGCCACGGCCTCGCGGGGCGGTGGAGGCGGGGAGTTGTCGATGTAGCACTGGACGGCCACCGGGGCGCCGACGCGTTTGCGGATCAGCCGCTTGACGATCACGACGCGTTCCCGGCCCTCGTGCCGCAGGCGCACCTCGTCGCCGACGCGTACGGAGTAGGCGGGCTTCACCCGCTCACCGTTGACGTGCACGTGCCCGCCACGGCAGGCGGTGGCGCCCAGGGAGCGGGTCTTGATCAGACGGACGGCCCAGATCCAGCTGTCGATCCGTACGGTCTCGCCCTTCCCCGGACCGGCCGCCTCGGCAGCGGCCACCGCGGCGGCGACCTTGGGATCGAGCGGCTGGGAGTCCGCGGCCCCGGAGCCCTCGGCATCCCGGACGGCGGCCGGTTCGCCCGGCCCGCCGCTGTCACGGTGCACGATCTCGTCCGCATCCTCGGAAGCCATGCCCCGACCCTAACTCCCCGGGCAGGGTGAGCCGGGCGGGTTTTTCCGCTGCGGCTCGCACCACGTACGTGCCTCCCTCCCCCCGCCAGGCACGGTGCGCAGGTTCCCAGAGCGGCCGCCCAGTTGCCCGCGTTCCGCCGACGCGGTTCAGGTGAACAGGACGGGCATACGGTGGCGGCATGGACGACAGCAGCGATCTGACCCGGCTCGACCGGCGCGTCGCGGAGTGCCGGGCCTGCCCGAGGCTGGTCGAGTGGCGTGAGGAGGTGGCCCGGACCAAGCGGGCCGCGTTCGCCGACTGGACGTACTGGGGGCGGCCGGTGCCCGGCTTCGGCCCGGCCGATGCCCGGCTCGTGATCATCGGACTGGCCCCGGCGGCACACGGGGGCAACCGCACCGGCCGTATGTTCACCGGTGACCGCTCCGGCGACGTGCTGTACCAGGCGCTGTACGACGTGGGCCTAGCCTCGCAGCCCACCTCCGTGCGAGCCGGGGACGGCCTGGAGCTGTACGGAGTCCGCGTCACCGCACCCGTGCACTGCGCCCCGCCCGCCAACAAGCCCACCCCCGCCGAGCGCGATACCTGCCGCCCCTGGCTGCTCCAGGAACTGCGGTTGCTGCGGCCGACGCTCAGGGCCGCCGTCGTGCTCGGCGCCTTCGGCTGGCAGGCCGCGCTGCCCGCGTTCGCCGAGGCGGGCTGGCCCGTACCCCGGCCGCGCCCCGCTTTCGCGCACGGCACCCGGGTCGCCCTCGGCGGCCTGGACGTCTTCGGCTGCTTCCACGTCAGCCAGCGCAACACCTTCACCGGCCGGCTCACCGCCGAGATGCTGCGCGAAGTGCTGCGCACGGCCGCCGACACGGCAGGGCTGCCGTAACCGCTCCTCCCGGCCGGCTCCCTGCCGTGCGTCACGCGTCCGCGCGACAAGGCCCTCGACGGGCCGTCGGCAGCCAGGTCTCAGGGCCGCCACACGTATCGCACGTCCGGTTCCCGTTCCTCGTTGCCGCTGCCGTCCGTGTGCTCGACGGCGACGAATCCGTGCCGTTCGTAGAAGCGGTGCGCGGGCTTGTTGACCTGGAAGGTCCACAGTGTCAGCCCCTGCGGACTGCGCTCCTTGGCGAGGGCGACGAACCGGTCCCCGATACCGCGCCCCCGCCTCCCGGGATCCAGATAGAGCTGGGACAGAAGAGCACCGTTCAGGACCATCACGCCGACGATCCCGCTCCCTCCCGCTGTCTCCTCGGCGACCCAGGTCTCCCGCAGCGGTACCACCACGTCGCGGAAGTAGCCCCGTACGTCGTCGTCGGTGCGGGGCCGGACGACCGTGGGCAGGGCGGCGGCGAAGGACCGCAGCCAGACGTCGGCGGCCGCACCCGCGTCAGCCGCCACCGCCCGCCGCAGCACGATCCCGTACCCGGACGTCATCGGCCCGCTCCCGCTTCCGACACCACGGCCGTCGCCGTGATCTCCACCAGCTGCCCGGTGTAACCGAGGCAGGCGACACCGAGCAGCGTCGACGAGTGCGGTCCACGGCTCAGCCCCGAGGCCTCCACGACCTCCCACACCGCGGACAGCACGGAGGGCTCGCCGCTGACGACGTACACCTCCGTCTGCAGCACGTCCTCCAGGCCGCTGCCTACAGCGTGCAGCTGTTCCGTCAGGTTGGCGATCACCTGCTCGGCCTGCCGCACCGGATCCCCGGGACCGACCACCTCGCCCTTCTCGTCGAGCGGCACGGCCCCCGCCAGGAAGGCGAGCCTGGTGCCGGCCTCGACGACGGAGGCATGAGAGTAGGTGGGCGGCGGGAAGAGTGCGGGGGAGGTCACTCGCCGGATCATGGCGGCTCCTGAGGTGGTGGGCGGACAACCTCCCGATCATCCGAGAGCCACCCGGCCCCACGCACCCGAATTTCCGCCACGAAGGCCGTGGCAGGGCGAGCGATGTCTTCCTCGACAGCGCCCCAGCGACAAACGGGTCGCCCCGCACCCGGCCCCCGTCCTACGCTCCCCGAGTCCGCCAGGCCCTCCACGCTCCCCGAGCCGCCCGCGTCCGCCCCCGCCCCGGGGCCCCCGCCCAAGCCCACGCTTCCGAGCCCCGGCCCCGAGTTTCTGGCCCGCACCGCCGACCGCCTCGCTGCGCTCCCCACCGTTGAGGCGGTGGCCCTCGGCGGTTCCCGGGCCGAGGGCACCCACACCCCGAGCAGCGACTGGGACCTGGCCGTCTACTACCGGGGCCCTTTCGACCCGGACGACCTGCGCGCCATCGGCTGGGACGGCGAGGTGTCGGAGATCGGTGGCTGGGGCGGCGGCGTCTTCAACGGCGGGGCGTGGCTGACCATCGACGGGCGCCGTGTCGATGTGCACTACCGCGACCTGGACGTCGTCGAACACGAGCGGGCGGAAGCGGCGGAGGGACGGTTCCGGGTGGAGCCGCTGCTGTTCCATCTCGCCGGCATCCCCAGCTACCTGATCCTGGCCGAGCTGGCCGTCAACCAGGTCCTCCGGGGCGAACTGCCCCGCCCGGCGGCCTACCCCGCCGAGCTGCGTCGGACAGCGTTCGAGCGCTGGTCCGGCACCGCACGCGCCACCCTGGCCTACGCGAGGGCCAACCACGCTCCGCACGGCCGCCTCACCGAGGTCGCCGGCGCGCTGGCCACGGCCGCCCTTCAGGCCGGGCACGCGGTGCTGGCCGCGCGCGGGGAGTGGGTGACGAACGAGAAGCGGTTGCTGGAGCGGGCCGGACTGCGGCGGATCGACGAGGTGGTGGGCGCGCTGCGGCCGGACCCGGACGCCCTGCTGGATGCGATCGGCAAGGCGGAGGCGATCCTGGCGCCCGGTCTCGCCTCCTGACGCCCACCCTTGCCTTCCGCCCCCAGCCCTTCTTCTCCTGCCCCCTGCCCTTCTGCCCCTGCCTTCGTCTCCTGCTCCGTAGCTCTCGTCGGCCGATGCACGGCCGAATTGCGTTCATATTGAAACCGCCTGATCCGGGCAGGTTGACCTCCCCGAAACGACCTCGTCCCAGGCGTTCGGGGGCACGGCCTCTATCCTGGGAACCGCACCTCGCCGCCCGGCCACTGTCGTCCGAAGGCCCAACCCGCCCTCGTATGGACAGGAGCCCCGTGTCGCGCCCCGCCGCACTGTCACTGCCGCCCTGGCTCACGCACGCCCTGCGCACTCAGCGCGGGCCTGTCCCGTGGAGCGCGCTGACCCGGGGCGCGCTCGCCGCCGGGCCGCTGCTGCTCGCCGGAATGCTCGCCGGCCGGACTCCGCTGGGCGTTCTCGCCGCCATCGCCGCGATGCTCGCCGGCATCAACGACCGGCCCGGCAGCAGGCGGGCCTCGGTGAAGCGGCTCGGGGTGCCCGCGCTGGCCGGGACCCTCGGGCTGCTCGTGGGCACGTATGCCGGACAGCAACTGTCCGCGGTGCCGCTGACCCTGCTCCTCACCGTGCTCGGACTGGCCGCCGGCGGCATCAGCGCCGTCGGGCCCGTCGCCTCCGCCGCGGGCACGCAACTCCTCGTCACCGCCGCCGTCGGCGCCGGGACACCGGCGGCCGGGAACGGCTGGCAGCAGGGGCTGGCCTTCCTCGCCGGAGCGGGCTGGCTGCTTCTGCTGCGCCTCGCCCTGCCCACGCCCGGCTCGCTCGCCGGTGACTTCCGGTTCGACGGCGAGCGGACGGCGGTCGCCGATGTGTACGACGCCATCGCCGCGCTGCTCGACGCCACGGGCAGCGGGAGTGCCACGGCCCGGCGGGCCGCGCTCACCGCCGCCCTCGACCATGCCCAGGACGCCCTCGCCGGACCCCGGCTGCGTCGTCGCGCCAGTTCCGCCGCCGAGCGCCGGCTGCACGCACAGTTCACCGCCGCGCTGCCCCTCGCCGAGGCCGCCACCGCCCTGGCCTGGGCGGGCGAGCCGGTCTCCGCCCGGGCGGCCGAGGGGCCCCGGCGGCTCGCCGCCGCCGTCCGCGGCAACACCGGGACCGGACCGCTGCCCGCCCCCAGTCGGTCGGCGGCCGCCCTGCGCGCCCTCGACGACGCCCTGTTGCGTGCCGCCGAGGCCTTCGACCGGGCCGGGGATGCCGAGCACCGGCCGCCCGCCCGGCGGCGGGGCGTCAGGGACGCCGTCCGGGCCGCGCTCGGCACCGGCGGCCGGGAGTACGG
>Ga0308175_100003490_pt1 | contig 10891 bp, 5 predicted proteins | sample PhyCR1_3_FD_203893 | JGI IMG/M metagenome (GOLD analysis project Ga0308175, IMG submission 203893) | Soil microbial communities from UC Gill Tract Community Farm, Albany, California, United States - DLSLS.C.R1 | ecosystem: Environmental > Terrestrial > Soil > Agricultural land | place: USA... | reverse complement strand
ATGCGCAGGGCGCTGGCGTCGGCGTCGCGGATCTGGACGTAGTGCGGCGCGAAGGGAAAGTCGGCCAGGCCGTCGAACCGCTCGTCCGGCGTTCTCAAGACCTGCACGACGCCCTCCCGATTGACGATAGTGACAATATGCGTGTCACTACCTTTATGAAGGGTCAACATTGAGTTGCACGTCGATGCGCCTTCCATCGCCAGCACAGGGTGGCCATGATCGGCCGACGCCGGAGGATTCGCCCTATGCCCGAACCGATCGCGTTGCACGGCGCGCCGGGGTCGCCCTACACGCGCAAGATGCTCGCGGTGCTGCGCTACCGGCGCATTCCTTACCGCCTGCTGCTGCCGACCAACCCGCTGATGCGCGAGCTGCCCCGGCCGAAGGTGTCGCTGCTGCCCACCTTCTACCTGCCTGACGAAACCGGCGCGTTGAGCGCCGTCACCGACTCCACGCCGCTGATCCGCCGCTTCGAGCGCGAGTACGAAGGCCGCAGCCTCATCCCGTCGGACCCGGCCCTGGCGTTCCTCGACGAGCTGATCGAGGACTACGCCGACGAGTGGCTGACCAAGGCGATGTTCCACTATCGCTGGGCCTATCCCGCCGATGTCGCCAAGGCCGCCGTGATCCTTCCGTGCTGGCGCGGCTACACCCGCCCCGACGACGACATGCGCGCCGCGGCCGACGCCATCGCCGAGCGCCAGATCGGGCGCCTGCGCTACGTCGGCTCCAACGAGGTGACCGGCCCGGTGATCGAGGCCAGCTACAAGCGCTTCCTGAAGGCCTTCGAGGCGCACCTGACGGAACATCCTTTCCTGCTGGGCGAACGTCCGTCCTCCTGCGACTTCGCCGTCTACGGCCAGCTCACCCAGCTCGCCGAGTTCGACCCGACGCCGATGGCGCTGACCATCCACCTCGCGCCCAGGGTCACCGCCTGGGTCGGCATGCTGGAGGATCTCTCGGGCCTGGAGCCGGCCGCCGATGCGTGGATCGCCGCCGAGCCGTTGCCGGATACGCTCGGCGCGCTGCTGGCCGAGATCGGCCGCGTCTATCCGCCGGTGATGCTGGCCAACGCCGAGGCGGTGATGTCCGGCGCGGCGGAAGTCTCCGCCACGGTCGACGGCCAGCCGTGGAGCCAACAGCCGTTCCCTTACCAGGCCAAGTGCCTGGGCTGGCTGCGCGAGGCCCACGCCGCCCTCCCCGGCGCGGCGCGCGCCTCCGTCGACGCCGCCCTGGCGCCCGCCGGTCTCCTGGAGTTGTTTTCATGAGTGCAGCCCCCGTGCGCACCCGCAACGCGCCCGACGCCGACCTCGACGGCCGCCGCCGCCGCGGCCTAGACAACAAGGCCCGCATCGTGGCCGCCATGCTGGACATGGTGCGCGACGGCGAGCTGGCGCCGAGCGCCGAACAGGTGGCCGCCCGCGCCGACGTCGGCCTGCGCACCGTCTTCCGCCATTTCCAGGACATGGATTCGCTCTACGGCGAGATGGCCGTCGTCATCCAGGGCGAGCTGGCCGACATCATGGCCCAACCGTTCCGCAGCCCCACCTGGCGCGGGCGGGTGCTGGAACTCATCGGCCGCCGCGCCACGGGCTTCGAGCGCATCGTGCCGTTCCAGCGGGCCAGCGCGGTCAACCGCCATCGCTCGAAACTGCTGACGGCCCGCCACGACATGGTGGTCACGCTGTCGCGCGAGATCATCCTGCGCCAGCTGCCGGCCGAGGTTGCGGCCGACCGATCGCTGGTCGAGGCCCTGGACCTGCTGCTCAGTATCGAGACATGGTCGCGCCTGCGCTACGAACAGGCGCTCACGCCGAAGATGGCCCGCGAGACGCTGGAGCGCGCCGTGCGCCGCCTGATCGGGGACGAGCCGACGCGTTAGCCGCGCAACAGGTTCGTTGCCAGTCATTTCAGGGGAGAAAATCGCAGGTCATGGCGGCGCCCTAAGGCCGCGCCATGGGTCTGCCTGCCGTGGCGGTTTCCGGCTGGGAACACGCGCGGACGCCGGACCGTTGTGGCAAAGCTTACGCCGGCGTGTGCTCTTGAGTGACCGGGAGCGAGTGACCGAAGCGTCTCCAGTTCCGGAGGATTCATGGATACCCGCACGCGCGTGAGCCGGGTCTGGACGACCACCCGGGGCCAATCGGGCCGGCGCGCCATCATCATCGTGCTGGTTCTGGCCGCGCTCGCGGGGCTGATCTGGTTCGCCGTCCACCTCGCCGACACCAGCAAGCTGGGCGGGCCGGGCGCGGGCCCCGGCGGCGGGTTCGGCGGCTTCGGCGGCGGCGGACGCCGCCGGCCCTCCACGACCGTGGGCGTGGCCACCGCCCAGACATCCGACATCCCGATCACGCTGGAGGCGCTGGGTACGGTCACGCCCGCCGCCACCGTCACCGTCGTTCCACAGGTGTCAGGCGTGATCACCCAGATTCTGTTCAAGGAAGGCCAGACGGTGAAGAAGGGCCAGGCCCTGGCCGAGATCGACCCGCGGCCGCTGCGCGAGCAGTTGCTGCAGGCGCAGGGCAACCTGACCCGCGACCAGGCCCAGCTCGCCAACGCCAAGCTGGTGCTGACGCGCGACCAGACCCTGCTCACCCAGGACTCCATCGCCCGCCAGGACGTCGACACCCAGGCCGCGCTGGTCAAGCAGCTGGAAGGCACGGTGATGACCGATCAGGCCGCCGTCGGCATGGCGCGGCTGAACCTGGGCTACAGCCGCGTCGTGGCGCCCGTCTCCGGCCGCATCGGCCTGCGCCAGATCGACCTCGGCAACTACATCGGCGCCGGCGGCGCCACGGGCATCGCGGTGATCACCGAGGTCACCCCGATCGACGTGTCCTTCACGATCCCGCAGGACAGCGTGCCTCAGGTCGACGCCCAGGCGCGCGCCGGCAAGCTCGCCGCCACGGCCTACGACCGCACGAAGACCGTGGTCCTCGATCAGGGCGTCTTCTCGACGCTCGACAACCAGGTCGACCCGACCACCGGCACGGTGAAGGCCAAGGCGCGCTTCCAGAACGCCAAGGGCCAGCTGTTCCCCAGTCAGTTCGTCAACATCAAGGTCGACCTGCAGACGCTGAAGAACGTCGTGGTCGTGCCGGTGACGGCCGTGCGCACCGGCCCGGACGGCGACTTCGTCTGGGGCCTGAGGCCCGACAAGACCGTGACCAAGGTGATGGTCCAGCGCGGGCCGGGCACGCCCCTGGTGACCAGCATCATCCGCGGCCTGAACCCGGGCGCGCGGGTAATCACCGAAGGCGGAGACCGCCTGACCGAAGGCGCGCGCGTGCAGCTGCCCGGCGACCGGAACGGTCCGCCGCCGCAGTGCCAGGCCGACCTGCAGAAGTTCTGCAAGGGCAAGCAAGGCATGGAGATGTTCCAGTGCATGCGGGCGAACGCGTCGAAGTTCAGCCAGCAGTGCACCGCGGCGATGGCGGCGATGCGCTCCGGCCGCGGCGGCGGCTCGGGTGGCGGCGGCTACGGCGGGGGCGGCCAAGGCGGCGGCGGGCAGGCGTTCGGCCAGGCCGGCGGCGGCAACTTCGGCGGTGGCCAGGGCGGCGGCAGCTTCGGCGGCGGCGGCGGCGGCGGCCAGGGCGGCGGCGGCTTCACGCCTTCGCCTGAGATGCAGGCGGCGCGCGAGGCCATGCACAAGGCCTGCGACCCCGACATCAAGAAGCTGTGCCCGGGCCAGGAGGGCCGCGAGGCCTTCATGTGCCTGCGCGAGAACCAGGCCAAGTCGACCAAGGCGTGCCAGGACGCGCTGGGCAAGACGCCTCGCCCCGGCGGCGCTGGCGGCTTCGGCGGCGGTTCGGGCGGCGGCGGTCAAGGCGGGGGCTTCGGTCCTCCGGCCGGCGGCGGCCAAGGCGGCGGTGGCCAGGGCGGCGGCCGCGGCGCCCAGGGCGGCGGGAACTTCGGTCCCCCCGGCGGCGGTAACTTCGGCGGCGGCGGCCAAGGCGGCGGCGGTGGCGGTTTCCAGATGACGCCCGAGATGCAGGCCGCGCGCGAGGCGATGCAGAAGGCCTGCGCCGCCGACATGTCCAAGCTCTGCGCGGGCAAGGAGGGCCGCGAGGCGTTCATGTGCCTGCGCGAGAACGACGACAAGCTCTCGGGCGGCTGCAAGGCGGCGCGTGAGAAGATGCGCGCGATGCGTCCGCCCGGCTCCGGCGGCGGCGGGGGTGGCGGAAGCCCCGGCCGCTAAGGGCCCGAGCGCATGAACCCTTCACGTCCCTTCATCATGCGGCCGGTGGCGACGGCCCTCTTCATGGTCGCCATCATCCTGGGCGGCCTGGTGGGCTTCCGCATGCTGCCGCTTTCGGCGCTGCCGGAGGTGGATTACCCCACCATCCAGGTCCAGACGGCCTACCCGGGCGCGAGCCCGGAGGTGATGGCCCAGACGGTCACCGCGCCCCTGGAGCGCCAGTTCGGCCAGATGTCCGGCCTGGAGCGGATGACCTCTAACTCCACGGCGGGCGCCAGCGTCATCACGCTGCAGTTCACGCTGAAGGAGAGCCTCGACGTCGCCGAGCAGGAAGTGCAGGCGGCGATCAACGCCGGCGCCAACCTGCTGCCCGCGGACCTTCCCGCTCCGCCGGTGTACGCCAAGGTCAATCCCGCCGACGCCCCGGTCCTGACGCTGGCGGTCACCTCCGACACCGTGCCCCTGCCCGACGTGCAGAACCTGGTCGACACGCGGCTCGCCCAGAAGATCAGCCAGGTGCCCGGCGTGGGCCTGGTCAGCCTGTCCGGCGGCCAGCGGCCGGCCGTGCGCATCCAGGTCAACACCCAGGCGCTGGCCTCCTACGGCCTGACGCTGACGAGCGTGCGCACCGCGATCAGCGCCGCCAACGCCAACACCGCCAAGGGCAGCTTCGAAGGCCCCACGCGCACCTACACGATCAACGCCAACGACCAGCTGCTGACCGTCGACGACTACAAGAACCTGATCATCGCCACCCGCAACGGCGGCTCGGTGCGCCTGGCCGACGTGGCCACGGTCGTGCAGGGCGCGGAGAACTCGCGCCTGGGCGCCTGGTCTGGCCCGACGCCGGCGATCATCGTCAACGTCCAGCGCCAGCCCGGCGCCAACGTCATCAACACCGTCGACGCCATCAAGAAGCAGCTGCCGGACCTGGAGACGTCCCTGCCGCCGTCGCTGAAGGTCACCGTGCTGGCCGACCGCACCACCGGCATCCGCGCCTCGGTGCACGACGTGGAGATGGAACTGCTGCTGGCCGTCGTCCTGGTCGTGCTGGTGATCTTCCTCTTCCTGCATTCGATCCGCGCGACGATCATCGCGGGCCTGGCGGTGCCGATCTCTCTGATCGGCACGTGCGGGATCACCTACCTGCTGGGCTTCTCGCTCAACAACCTGAGCCTGATGGCGCTCACCATCGCCACCGGCTTCGTCGTCGACGACGCCATCGTCATGCTGGAGAACATCAGCCGCCACATCGAGGACGGCGAAGAGCCGTTCCAGGCCGCGCTCTCCGGCGCCAAGCAGATCGGCTTCACGATCATCTCGCTGACGGTGTCGCTGATCGCGGTGCTGATCCCGCTGCTCTTCATGGGCGACGTGGTGGGCCGCCTCTTCCGCGAGTTCGCCATCACGCTCGCGGTCACCATCCTCATCTCGGCGGTGGTCTCGCTGACGCTGACGCCGATGATGGCCGCGCGCTGGATGCGCAGCCACGAAGGCATGACGCCCGGCAGCTTCGGCGAGCGCATCCAGGGCTACTTCGACCGCATCATCGAACGCTACGACCGCGCGCTGACCTGGGTGCTGGACCGCGAGCGCGCGACGCTCTTCGTCGCCATCGCCACCTTCGCTTTCACCGTCCTGCTCTATGTCCTGATCCCCAAAGGCCTGTTCCCGGTGCAGGACACCGGCCAGATCCAGGCTCGGATCCGCGCGCCGCTGACCATCTCCTACCCGCGGATGGTGGAGGTCATGCGCGAGGTTTCCGCCGCCGTAGAGGCCGACCCGGCCGTCGAGAACGTCAGCTCCTACGCCGGCGTCGACGGGGCCAGCAATCCGACGGTCAACACCGGCAGCCTACTGATCAACCTGAAGGAAAGCCACGGCGACCAGCGCAAGGTGATGCAGCGGCTGCGCGACGACATCGCCAGGATCCCCGGCGTCGACCTCTACCTGCAGCCGACCCAGGACCTGACCGTCGACGCCGAGAACGGGCCCACGCAGTACCGCGTGTCCGTCGAGGGCGCGAACACCGCCGAGGTCAACGCCTGGGCCCGCCAGCTGGCCGCGGCCCTGGCGCAGGAGAAGAAGCTCGGCGCGGTCACCACCGACGCCGGCGACCAGGGGCTCTCGGCCTTCGTCGACATCGACCGCGACACCGCCGCGCGCCTGGCGATCACGCCGGCGGCGATCGACGACGCCCTCTACTCCGCCTACGGCCAGCGGATCATCTCGACCATCTTCACGGCCACCAACCAGTACCGCGTGATCCTGGAGAGCCAGCCCTCGGACGCCACGCCGGCGGGTCTCGCCGGGGTGCAACTGCAGTCCTCCGGCGGCTCGACGCCGCTCTCGGCGGTGGCCACGATCAAGGAACAGAACGCCCCGCTGGCCGTGCGCCACGTGGCCCAGTTCCCCGCCGCCAGCGTGGGCTTCGACACCGCCCAGGGCGTCTCGCTCGGCACGGCGGTGGCCGATATCAAGAAGGTCGCCGACCACCTCGACAGGCCGGCCGGCGTCACGCTCACGATGGTGGGCGCGGCCGGGGCCTACCAGAACAGCCTCAACAACGAGCTGTGGCTGATCCTGGCGGCGGTGGTGTGCGTCTACATCGTGCTGGGCGTGCTCTACGAGAGCTACATCCACCCGCTGACGATCCTGTCGACCTTGCCCTCGGCCGGCGTCGGCGCCCTGCTCGCGCTGATCTTCACCGGCAACGACCTGGGCGTGATCGGGATCATCGGCATCATCCTCCTGATCGGCATCGTGAAGAAGAACGCGATCATGATGATCGACTTCGCCCTCGACGCCGAGCGCGAGCAGGGGATGAGCCCCCGCGACGCCATCCACCAGGCCGCGCTCCTGCGTTTCCGCCCGATCCTGATGACCACCATGGCGGCGCTCTTCGCCGCCGTGCCGCTGATGATCGGCCTGGGCCAGGGCGCGGAGCTGCGCCGGCCGCTGGGCGTGGCCATCTTCGGCGGCCTGATCGTCAGCCAGCTGCTCACCATCTTCACGACGCCGGTCGTCTACCTGTGGTTCGACCGCCTGGCCCCGAACAAGAAGCGCACGGATGCGGCCCAAGGCGAGCTTGACCTGCGGCCGGGCGGGGCGCGGCCGGAGCCGGCCGAATGAACCTGTCGGCGCCCTTCATCAAGCGGCCGATCGCCACGATCCTGCTGACGGTCGGGCTCTTCATCGCCGGCGTGGGCGCTTTCTTCGTGCTGCCCGTGGCGCCGCTGCCGAACGTCGACTTCCCGGTGGTGTTCGTGCAGGCGAACATGCCGGGCGGCAGCCCGCAGACCATGGCCTCCAGCGTCGCCACCCCGCTCGAGCGGCGCCTGTCGCTGATCTCCGGCCTGAACGAGATCACCTCGAACAGCTCCAACGGCCGCGCCCAGGTCGTCATGCAGTTCGACCTCAGCAAGAACGTCGACACCGCCGCGCGCGAAGTGCAGGCGGCGATCAATGCCGCGCGCGTCGACCTGCCCGCGTCCCTGCGCAGCAATCCGACCTACCGCAAGGCCAATCCCGCCGGCCAGCCGGTGATCATCCTGGCGCTCACCTCCGACACCAAGACGCCAGGCCAGATCTACGACGCGGTGAACAACATCGTTCAGCAGCGCCTCTCCCAGGTGACCGGCGTGGGCGACGTGGAGATCGGCGGCGGCAGCCAGCCGGCGGTGCGGGTCGAGCTGAATCCCTTCGCGCTCAACAAGTACGGGGTGGCGCTCGAGGACGTGCGCGCCGCGATCCAGTCGGCCAACGCCAACCGGCCCAAGGGCACGATCCAGGACGGCGCGCGTCGCCTGCAGATCTACACCTCCACCGGCGGGTACCATGCCGCCGACTACGCGCCGCTGATCGTGGCCTACCGCAACGGGGCGCCGGTGCGCCTGTCTGACGTCGCCCAGGTGCTGGACAGCGTGCAGGACACCCGCACCACGGGCCTTTTCAACGGCCAGCCGGCGATCATCGTCAACGTCACCCAGCAGCCCGGCGCCAACATCATCCAGACCGTCAATCAGGTCCGCGCCACCCTGCCCCTGCTGCAGGCCCAGCTGCCGCCGGACATCAAGATGCAGGTGGCCTCCGACGCCACCAATCCGATCCGCGCGTCCCTGCGCGAGATCGAGATCACCCTGGCCATCGCCATCGTGCTGGTGGTGCTGGTGGTCTCGGCGTTCCTGCGCACCGTGCGCGCGACCCTGATCCCGGCGGTCGCCACCATCGTCTCGCTGACCGGCACGCTGGGGATGATGTACCTGCTGGGCTTTTCGCTGAACAACCTCAGCCTGATGGCGCTGACCGTCGCCTCCGGCTTCGTGGTCGACGACGCCATCGTCGTTCTCGAGAACACCAGCCGCCGGCTGGACGCGGGCATGAGCCGCTTCGAGGCCGCGATCAGCGGCGCGCGGCAGGTGGGCTTCACGGTCGTCTCCATGAGCATCAGCCTCGTGGCGGTGTTCATCCCGCTCTACTTCATGGGCGGCATCGTCGGCCGCCTCTTCCGGCAGTTCGCCGTCACGCTCTCGGCCGCGGTCCTGATCTCGCTCATCGTCTCGCTGACCACGACCCCGATGATGTGCGCCTACCTGCTGCGCGAGAAGGACGCCGAGAAGCCGCCCGGCCGCATCGCCCGCTTCTTCGAGCGCATCCAGAACCTCCTGATCGGGAGCTACGAGAAGAGCCTCGACTTCGCCCTCTCGGCGCGGCCGCTGATGATGCTGATCCTGGCGGCGATCATCGGGCTGAACGTCTTCCTCTACACCTCCATCCCCAAGGGCTTCTTCCCGCAGCAGGACTCCGGACGCCTCAATGGCGGCCTGCGGGCCGACCAGTCGATCTCCTCGGAGGAGATGGGCAAGAAGCTGCGCCAGGTGGTGGGTATCCTGATGAAGGACCCAGCCGTCTCCACCGTCGTCGCCTTCACGGGCGGCGGCCGCGGCGGCGGCGGCTTCATGAGCGTCGACCTGAAGCCCAAGACCGAGCGCAAGGACGGCGGCCAGGCGGTGATCGCGCGCCTGCGGCCGCAGCTGCAGAAGGTCACGGGCCTGAGCGTCTTCCTGAACCCGCAGCAGGACGTCCGCGTCGGCGGGCGGCAGTCCAACGCCACCTACCAGTACACGCTGAAGGCCGACAACGCGCAGGACCTGAAGACCTGGGCCCAGAAGCTGAACGACGCCATGGCCGAGCACACCGACGTGCTCGAGGACGTCAACACCGACCAGCAGGACAACGGCGTCGAAGCCTACGTCAACGTCGACCGCGACACCGCCGCGCGCGTGGGCGTCAACGCCCGCGACATCGACAATGCTCTCTACGACAGCTTCGGCCAGCGCCAGGTGGCCAACATCTACGAGGACCTGAACCAGTACACGGTGGTCATGGAGACCGCCCCGGAGTTCAGCCGCAGCCCCGAGTCCCTGGCCAACGTCTATGTGCCGGCGGCCGGCGGCGGGATGAGCCAGGTCGTGCAGGCGCGTGGGCCCGCCTCGCGCATCGCGCCCTCGACCCGGCTCTCCGCCGCCCAGGTCGCCGCCCAGAACGCCAGCGCCACCCAGACCACCAGCTCGCTCGCGCTGGGCGGCAGCGCCGCGGCCGGCGCGGCGACCGGCGCCAACGCCACCACCGCTGCGCCCTCCGCCAACCCCGGCTCCCGCGATCCCGCCACGGGCAGCGCGATCAACACCGCGGCGCGGCGCATGGTGCCGCTGGACAGCATGGCGGCGATGGCCAATCGCGCCACGCCCGCCTCTGTCAACCACCAGGACGGCGAACTGGCCACGACGATCTCGTTCAACCTGGCCGCCGGCAAATCGCTCAGCGACGCCAAGACCGCGATCGCCCAGGCCGAGGCCGACATCGGCATGCCCACCAACGTGCGCGGCAGCTTCCAGGGCACGGCGCTGACCTTCGTCCAGACGCTGGGCCAGCAGCCGCTGCTGATCCTGGCGGCGCTGATCGCGATCTACATCGTCCTCGGCGTCCTCTACGAGAGCCTGGTCCACCCGCTGACGGTGATCTCCACCTTGCCGTCGGCGGGCGTCGGCGCGCTGATCTTCCTGATGCTGTTCAAGATGGAGTTCTCGATCATCGCGCTGATCGGGCTCTTCCTGCTGATCGGCCTGGTGAAGAAGAACGCCATCCTGATCATCGACTTCGCGCTGGACGCCCAGCGCAGCCGCGGCCTGGACGCCGTCGCCGCGATCCGCGAGGCCTGCCTGCTGCGCTTCCGCCCGATCCTGATGACGACGCTGGCGGCGGGCCTGGGCGCGCTGCCGCTCGCCATCGGCTTCGGCGAAGGCTCGGAGCTGCGCCAGCCGCTGGGCGTGGCCATCATCGGCGGGCTGATCGCCAGCCAGCTGCTCACCCTCCTCACCACCCCCGTCGTCTTCGTCTATCTCGACCGCCTCCGCCGGCGCCGGAAGGACGAGCGCCACCTCAGCCGCACCAGTGGCCTGGGCGGCGACGGACAGGTCCAGCCCGTATGAGCATGAAACCCACCCTCGTCCTGCTGCTCGCGGCCACGGCGCTCTCAGCCTGCGCCGTCGGCCCGAACTATCACCGCCCGTCCGCGCCGATCTCACCCACGTTCAAGGAGGCCGCGGGCAACTGGGCGCCCGCCGCGCCGGCCGACGAGCTCGACCGTGGCGCCTGGTGGACGCTGTTCGGCGACAAGACGCTGAACGACCT
>Ga0308175_100003488_pt1 | contig 10893 bp, 9 predicted proteins | sample PhyCR1_3_FD_203893 | JGI IMG/M metagenome (GOLD analysis project Ga0308175, IMG submission 203893) | Soil microbial communities from UC Gill Tract Community Farm, Albany, California, United States - DLSLS.C.R1 | ecosystem: Environmental > Terrestrial > Soil > Agricultural land | place: USA... | reverse complement strand
GCTGACATTCACGCTCGCGGCGCCCGCGAGCGCCGGCGGCACGCAGGTCATCAGCGTCGCGCTCGGCGCGTGCTCCTCCGTGATCTGGTACCCCGCCGGCACGTCGCTCAGCATCCTCGAGACGGTTCCGACCGGCCACGCAGTCACCGCGATCACGTTCGCCGGGAGCGGGACGCTGACGGCGAGCACGCCGTCGTCCGGTTCCGCGACCGTCAGCATCGGGTCGAGCAGCGGCACCGTCACCTTCACGACGAGCGGCCCCAAGCCCGCGAGCAGCACGGCACCGTGCAAGGTGCCGAGTCTCTTCGGCCTCACGGTGACGGGCGCGAAGGCGCGCCTGAAGGCGCATGGATGCACGCTCGGCCGCGTGCGCCGGGTCTACTCGAAGGTGATCCGCGCCGGCTACGTGCTCGGCCAGTCGCCGAAAAAGGGCGCAACGCTCGCCCACGGCGCCCCCGTCGGCATCAGCGTCAGCCGCGGCCCGCAGAGCTGACGCATCGCTCGAACGAGCCACGCCGCACGGCCGACCCGGACCAGCCGACGGTCAAGGGACAGCGAGCGCAGGCGGGCGCACAGTCCGGGTACAGAGCGAACGCGTTCGGGCACACCGCTCGAGGAGCGCAACCCGACACGTCGCACGATTGATCCCTCCTTGGCCGGGGCGGCTGCCTGCAGCCGCCCGCGCCGCTCTTCCGAGGACTGGCCGGAGGTCCTGGGGACCCGACCGCTTCGAGTGATCTGCCCGCATCCGCGCCGGTTTATGAGACGAGTGGATGACCCCCCGGCTGCGGACCCAGCGCTCGTTCGAGACGCTGTACCACGCGCACGTCACCGACGTGTACCGGTACGCGCTCGCCGTCACCGGCCAGACCTCCGACGCCGAGGACGTCACCCAGACGACGTTCATGAACGCGTACCGGGCGTACGCCCGCGGCGAACGCCCGCGGAAGCCGCAGAACTGGCTCCTGACGATCGCGCACAACGTCTGCCGGCAGCGCGCGCGGCTCGGGTACTACCGCGTGCGCGAGGTCGAGTTCGAGGAGAACGCGGCCGAGGCGTTCCAGCCGCCTGACGACATCCCGACGGCCGCGGACATCCGGCGCGCGATCGCGTACCTGCCCTTCCAGCAGCGCGCCGTGCTGATCATGCGCGAGCTCGAAGGCCGCACGCACGCGGAGATCGCCGAGGTGCTCGGGTTGACGACGCAGGCGACCGAGATGCTTGCTTTCCGCGCGCGCCGCGCGCTCCGCGAGCACCTTGCCGAGTCGCTCACGTGCACGCAGGCGACGACGGCGATCGACCGGCAGACGGCCGGGACGCTCGACGCGGAGTCGGCGGGCCTGCTCCGCGCGCACCTCCGTGAGTGCGCGGAGTGCGAGCAGCTCGCACGCCGCATGCGTGCGCAGCAGGCGGCCTTGAAGTCCTTCGTGGTCGTGCCGCTCCCGACCGCGCTGTCCACGTTCAACTCCGGCGCGATCGTCGCGAGTGGAAGTGCCGGGCTCGGCGCGGGCATTGCGGCCAAGGTCGCGGCGGTCACGGTCGCGGCCGTGACCATGGGAGGCGGCGCGTACTTGGTCAAGCACGGCGCACCGCCGCTCCGGAAGCCCACGACACCGATCCAGACGGCGCAGAAGCAACGGCATTCGACGGTCCGGCGCCCCGCTTCGGTCGCCGTCGCCGGCACGTGGCACGGGAGGTCGGCGCTGCAGACGGCGGAGGCAGCGGCGGCAGCAGCGGGCCCGTCATACGTCCACTCGCCGGGCCCGCAGCCCGGTGCCGCGGAGACCATCGCACCCATCGTGACCGCGCCTGCGCCGCCGACCGACACGGAGACGACGCCACCGCCGCTGCAGACCGACACGCAGCCGGTGCAGCCCGACCAACCGGCAACGGTCGACCAGTCGCCGCAGTCGGCGCAGTCGGCGCAGGTTCAGAACGAGGACTCGCAGCCCGGATCGGGGCAGCAGGGCGACGACAACGGCGTCCGCGCACACGGCACCCCGGTGCCGCCGGCCGACCCGCAGGGATCGCCGCCCGGGGGCAAGAGCCAAGCGACGCCCCCGCCCTACTTCAACCACAAGTAGCCGAAGATCCCCCGTTCGGGTCTCGTGGCGGACGCGCGCCGCGATGAGGGTGTGAGCGACGGTCCCCCTCCCGAAGGTACTGCGGCCATTCGGAACCGACTTGCTTCATTTCCGCTTCGCGCTGCGGCACGCGGGGCGTTGCCATATCTCGCCGTCGTCGCGCTTCCGCCCATCTGTGCGGCGGTGACGATCTACGCCGTCGCAAGACGATCGCCGACGCTGCCGGCGCCGATCGTGCTGCTCGGGAACCAGAACACGCCGCTCTTCCACCCCGGGATCAGATCGGTGGCGGAGTGACGGGCCTCCGGCAGCGGCGACTCGCGATCCAGGCCGGACTGACCGTGCTCCTCGGGCTCGTCGTCACCGGAGGCGCGATCCTCTTCGTCGCGCGGAGCGTCGTCCTGCACACGCAGGAGTCGGAGGCGGCGACGCACGCGCAGCTCGTCGGCAGCGTGGCGCTCGCTCCCGCTCTGCGCTCGAGCGACTTCTCGCGCACGAATGCAACGCGACGCCGCCGGCTCGACCGGCTGTTCCGTGAGAACGGCGTGACAGGCGCCCTCTACGGCATCGACGGCACGGCGGTCTACGCGAGCGACCGCCGCGACGTCGGCGGCTGGACGGGGGCCTCGGAGTTCGTGATGACGGCGGCAGCGCACCAGCGGGTCGAGCTGAAGCGGTTCGGGGCGACACTCGCGATCGCCGTTCCGCTACGACTCGCACGGGGTAACACGGCCGGCGTCGTCCTGCTCTCGACCGATTACGCAGCGCTCGCCCGGTCGGCCGCACACGCCGCCCTGCCGATCACCGCTGCACTCGAGCTGCTCCTCGCCCTGCTCTTCGTAGCGCTCGTGCCGACCGTCCGGCGCGCGGTCATCGAGACGCGCCGGCACGTCCGCGACGCCGAGTCTCACGCGCTGCGCGACGGGCTGACGGGCCTGCCGAACCGGCGCCTGTTCGACGACCGCGTCGAGCAGGCGGTCGCGCAGGCCGAACGGAGCGGCGCGACGCCCGCTGTCATGTTGATCGATCTCGACCGCTTCAAGGCGATCAACGACACGCTCGGACACGCCGCCGGCGACGCGCTGCTGCGCGAGACTGCGATCCGGCTCGTCGAGGTCCTGCGCGACGGCGACACGGTTGCGCGGATCGGCGGCGACGAGTTCGCGGTCGTCCTGCCGGACGCGCCGCTCATCGGGATCCACGAGACGGCCCGGCGGCTGGCATACGCGATCGAGACGCCGCTCGAGCACGACGGCGTCACGCTCGCGGTCGGTGCGAGCATCGGCATCGCCCTCGCGCCGCAGCACGGCCATGCGGTCGGGGCTCTCCTCCGCCACGCCGACATCGCGATGTACCAGGCGAAGCGGGCCGGCCTCGGGCACGTCGTCTTCGAGCCCGGCGCGCGCGAGCGCGATGCGGCTGCGGACGCGTTGGCGGACGACCTGAAGGACGCGCTCGACCGCGGCGAGATCGTGCTCCATTACCAGCCCACGGTCGCGCTCGACTCGCTTGCGGTGTGCGGTGTCGAGGCGCTCCTCCGCTGGGTGCACCCGGAGCAGGGGACGTTGCCGGCCGACCGGTTCATGCCGCTCGTCGAGCGGGCCGGTGTCCGGCAGCGGCTCTACGACTTCGCCCTGCGCGAAGCGGTGCGGCAGGCCGGCGAGTGGCGGCGGGCCGGGCTCGAGCTCTCCGTCTCCGTCAACCTCGACGCGCGCTCGCTCCTCGATCGCGATCTCCCGCGCCGGCTCGAGCAACTGCTCGTCGAGCACGGCGTCGATGCGCAGCAGCTCGAGGCAGAGATCTCCGAGGCGGCGCTGCTCAGCGACGTCGAGCGCGTCAGCGCGGGCGCAATCGAGCTGGCCGCGCTCGGCGTCATCCTCGCCGTCGACGACTTCGGCGCCGACCACACGTCCCTGAACTCGCTCGCCTACCTGCCCATCGAGAAGCTGAAGATCGACCGGACGCTGCTCAGTCGCGCCCTCGACTCGAAGCGAGACCGTATTGTCCTCGCAGGCGTGATCGAACTCGTCCACAAGCTCGGGCTGCACGCGGTCGTGACCGGCATCGAGTCGCCCGAGGCGCTCGAGCTCGCCCGCGGACTGGGGTGCGACTTCGGGCAGGGCTACCACCTCGGCGCGCCGACCGAGGCGCCGACGCCCGAGCATCTCGGCCTCGCCGCATAATGGCGCGGTTCCGTCTCATCGACATGGCGGCCGGGGAGATCGGCATCGTCACGGACGAGCGGGAGACGATCGCCGAAGGCGACACCGTCGCGCTTCCCGACGGCTCCGAGGTGGAGGTCGTCGAGGTCTACGACGGCGAGGACGGCCGCGAGGGCGGCGTCGAAGCCACGCTCGTCGTCGACGACGGCAGCGTGCCCGACGAGTACATGTAGGGCGCTCCCCCGCGAGAGTGCTTCATGCCGAACGTCCTGACCCGCACGGGCCCGAGGAGGCCCGGCCGTCGGCCCCGGAGGGAGCGCCTCACATCGAAACAAACTCTCCGGGCGCCGTTCACCGGCCCGTCGAACGGGTGGACTTGAGCCACCCTTGGTCGCGTTCAGCGATTGATCGCGCGCGTCAGAGGAGGATGCGCTGCGCCGTCTCGGCCGGGCAGCCGGCGGCAAGGAGTCGCTCTGCGTACCGGATGTCGACCTCGGGCTCGGACGCGAGCCGGAAGGCCTGATCGTTCGAGAAGCCGGCGCGGACGAGCTCGCAGAACCGCCAGCTGAAGATCTCCGCCTCCTCCACCTTCGGCTGCCGTTCCTCCACCGTGCTCATGGGAAGCATCGTCCGTCCGGAATCGTGCCGATGCGCTCAAGGATCGGCTGGTCCCGACCCGCCCTACGGCTAGCGCGCAAACTGCCGCAGGGTCTCGACCGCGGCACTCCGGTCCGGCGCGCCGAGCTTCTTCATCAGGAGCGCCACGTGCCGGCGGACCGTCACCGGGGAGAGGCCGAGGCGCGTCGCGATCTCGGCGGTCGGATAGCCCTCCCGCAGGAGCTCGCCGACGTCCCATTCGCGTGCGGTCAGCTGGACTGCTCCGGACGGGAGCGCAACGCGCCGCCGCGTGCCCCGACGGACGCGGTCGACGAGCAGCGGCACGAGTGCGCGGGAGAGCGCGGGCTCGCCGTTCGCCGCGGCGCGGAGGGACGTCGCCAGCTCGTCGAAGCCGATGCTCTCGGGGAGGTAGCCGAGCGCGCCGCGCTCGAGCGCCGCGAGCACGTCGCCGTCCGCGTGGGCGGCCGCGAGGACGACGACCGCCGTCGAGGGGACGGCTTTCACGATGCGGACGACGGCGGCGAGGCCGCCGCCCGGGAGCTGCAAGGCGACGAGACAGAGATCCGGCGCGGTCTCGGTCGCCAGCGCAACCGCGTCCTCAGCCGTCGACGCCTCGCCGACGATCGCGAAGCCTCGGTCCTCGAGACCGGTGCGGAGGCGCCCCCGGTACGCCTCAGCGGCGTGCGCGATCAAGCACGTCGACATGCGTAATAAAGGAGTATCTCGCGCCGGCGTCCGCGCTACGCGGACTGCGGTTCCGCGGCGGCTTCGCCTCCGGCGCGACGGGCGGAGAGCGCGAGGACGATCCGCCACGAGACGAGCGCGAGCAGCCCACCCGCGAGCGCATCCGAGACGTAGTGCTCGCCCGTGTAGACGATCGAGAACACGACCGCCACGAGGTTGAGCCCCAGCAGGCCAACCGAGAAGCGAGACATCCGCGCGCGCCGCGCCACGAGGAACGCGAGCACCGCGAACGCCGTGTGGAGCGACGGCATCGCGGCGGTGACGTCGTACTTGCTCCCGTCTCCTTCCACGGCTGCCAGCGTCGACATGTGCAGGTTCGCGAGCGACTGCTTGAGGACGTGGTGCACACCGGTGATGTAGCCGTGCTGCTCGGCGAGCCACGGGGGCGCCGTCGGTGCGAGCACGAAGACCAGGTCACCCAGGATGGAGGCGGTCATCAGGCCGAAGACGAGCAGCGGGATCGACCGCGACTTTCGGGTGATGATCAACGCCGACACGAGCAGGAACGGGACGAGAAAGTGCCCCGCGTACGCGACGACGGCGATCGCCTCGAGTGGCCCGGTGTGACCGTTGTAGAGATGGTCCTGCAGCCAGACCGTCGGCAGCCCGTGGCCGAGCGTCAGCGCCCGATCGAGCTCGATCTGCGGCTTGTAGTGAATGCCGAGCTTGAGCTCACCCGCATAGCTCGATGCCGCCGCGTAGGCGTAGATGGCCAGGGCGATCGGCAGGAGGTACCGGATGGAGCTCCCGAGGCGGTTCGTGAAGAGGAACAGCGAGAAGACGACGATGAACACCGGCTTCGGGCCGAGGGTGTCGTTTCGGTACTGCAGGACACTGAGCACGAGCCCGTAGGCGAAGAACAGCACGCCCAGGACCAGGCGGATGTAGGCCGTCTGCGCGGACTGCCCGAGGGCAGAACGGTCGAGCAGCCACTCGACGCGGCGAAGCGGGCTTCGCCAGCCCGGAGCTGACGGCGCCCGAAGTTCCCCCGAAACCACATCCCGAGCTTTGTCCTATCGGGGTGCCGCCACGCTGGCCGAAGGTACTGAGAGGAGGCAGCGAACTGGGTGGAATGTGCGGGTTCCGATGAATCGCAGCTCAACCGAATGACGCCGGCGCCCTTCGTATTCGTTGCGCAGTCTCGAACCCTGATTACTTGAGGCGCCGTCCCGATCGCGGGAAGATCGGGACATGGCGAGGGGTCGCAGCCTCGGTCACGCTCCGGCACTCGACGGGATCCGCGGTATCGCGATCCTGCTCGTCTTCACAGCCCACACACTGATTCCGGCCAGCGGCCGTTTCGACGGCGGAACGCTCGGTGTGGACCTCTTCTTCGTCCTCTCGGGCTTCCTAATCACAACGCTACTCATCGACGAGTGGGACAACGGCGGCATTTCCTTCAGCCGCTTCTACAGCCGCCGCGCGCGACGGCTCCTGCCTGCACTGATCTTCCTGCTCGGCTTCTACGGCCTCATCAAGCTCCTCGCCCAGCCCGACCGTTGGGCGCACACGCTCCTCGAGTTCGTCGCGCGGCTGAGCTACCTCGCGAACGTCATCGTGGCGGTCGGCCATCAGAACGATTTGCTCGGCTTCAACTTCGGCCATCTCTGGTCGCTCGCCCAGGAGGAGCAGTTCTATCTCCTGTGGCCCCCGCTGCTGCTGCTCGCGCTCAGAAAGGGTGCAAGGCCCTTGACGGTGCTCTGGCTCACCGGTGCTGTGGTCGTCGCGATCAATATCGACCGCGTCATCACGCTGCACACGAACCCTGGCCGCGTCTGGGTGTCACCGGACACCCACGGCGACCCGATCCTGTTCGGCTGCGCGGCCGCAGTCATCCGATCACGTCTCAACTTGCGGCTACCACCATGGGCAGGCCCAGCGGCGGCTGTGCTCCTGGCGGGGACGCTCGCCTTTTATGACCGATCGACGAGCAGCGTCGCCTACCCCATCACCGTCCCGCTATTCGCGCTCGCATCCGCCGTGCTAATCCTCGGCGTCATCGAACATCCGCACGCGCTGCTTGCTCGATCCGTCTCGATCTCCCCGCTCCGCTTCGCGGGCGCTATCAGTTATGCCTGGTACCTGTGGAACAGTGTCACGATCGGCTACTACGGCCCCGCGATCGGAGCGCCAGTCTCGGTCGCCGCCGCGGCACTCTCCTATCGGTTCGTCGAGACGCCATTCCGACGCCGACGGCGACCATCCAAGAGCTCGGACGCGCCGGCAGTGCCGGTCATCCCGCAGCCAGCGTCAGCGGCTTGAGATTCATTCAGCCGTCAGGTTGTCTGGCGCGCTAGCCGACTACGCTCGGCTGCATGCACGTCTGCCTCGTGTACGACTGCCTGTATCCGTGGACGGTCGGCGGGGCCGAGCGCTGGTATCGGAACCTCGCAGAGCGGCTCGCCGCCGACGGCCACGAGGTGACCTATCTCACGCGGCGGCAGTGGGACGACGGCGACGAGCCGGAGCTTCGGGGCGTCCGGGTGCTCGCAGTCTCCGGACGAAGCGCGCTCTACGCACACGGCCGACGGCGCCTCCTTCCGCCCCTGGCCTTCGGGCTCGGCGTCCTCCGCCACCTGGCGCGTCACCGCCGTGCCTACGACGTCGTGCACACCGCGTCCTTTCCGTATTTCTCGCTGCTCGGCGCTGCCGCCGTCCGCCGTGCCGCCCGCTTCCGCCTCGTCGTCGACTGGCACGAGGTCTGGACCCGCGAGTACTGGCGCGAGTACCTCGGGCCGGTCGGCGGAGCGATCGGGTGGCAGGTTCAGCGCCTGTGCCTGCGCATCTCGCAAGATGCCTTCTGCTTCTCGCGGCTCCACGAGCGCCGGCTGCTCGACGAGCACGTGCACGGGCCCGTGACGCGGTTGGAAGGCGAATACGCAGGCTCCCTCACGCCGCCGCCGCCCACTCCCGCCGAACCGACCGTCGTCTTCGCCGGCCGCCACATCCCCGAAAAGCGCGTGCTCGCGCTCGTGCCCGCGATCGGCCGCGCCGCAGAGGCGATTCCCGAGCTGCGCTGCGAGATCTTCGGCGACGGGCCCGAGCGCGAGCGGCTGCTGGACGCGATTCGCGCCGACGGGCTCGAGGGCCGGATCTCGGCCCCCGGCTTCGTCCCGACCGAGGAGATCGACGCGGCGCTCCGGCGGGCACTGTGCCTCGTGCTGCCCTCGCGGCGCGAGGGGTACGGGGTGGTCGTCGTCGAGGCGGCCGCGGCCGGAACCCCGTCCGTCGTCGCCTCGGGCCCGGACAACGCGGCGGCCGAGCTCGTGGCCGACGGCGAGAACGGATTCGTCGCTCCGTCGGCCTCGGCTGCGGATCTCGCCGCTGCGATCGTCGCCGTCCACCGCGCCGGCGGAGCGTTGCGGGAGTCGACGGCAGCGTGGTTCGCGGCAAACGCCGCCCGGTTGTCGATCGAGTCGTCGCTTCGGGCCGTGCTGGCCGTCTACGCCGACACCGGCGCGCCCTCGGCGCGGCGGTAGTCGACGCGCCGGTCGGCGTCGGCGGCGCGGCTCATCCCCGCCGCCCCGATCAGGCAGGTGACGGCGAGAACGACGAGGAGCTGGAAGCCGCTGCTGTTGTTCTCCGTCGGTGACAGCCAGAAGAGGCAGTAGACGAGCCACCAGCGATTCGGCCGCGGATGCGCGACGGCGAGCGGAACGAGCAGCAGCACGAGGTAGTGCATCCACAGGATCGGGGAGAGCAACAGGCCTGCCAGGGTCAGGGCGGCGAACATCCCGGTGTCGGATCCGCGGGCGCGGCCCACGAGCAGGGCGGCGATCGCGACCGCGAGGAGGGCGGCGAGAGGCCGCGCGGCGTGGACTGAGAGCCCGCCGCGGACGAGCACCGACAGGACGGCGTGGCTCCGCGCCGCGAAGGCATCGGCATCCGTCGAGAGCAGGTGCGGATACGCAGACATCCCCTTGAAGCCGATGACCGCCCAGGAGGCGGCCAGCGTGCCGGCTCCGACCGCGACGCTGATCGCCGCGTTGCGGTAGCGGCGGGTCAGCAGGAACCAGAGGACGAGCGGGAACGGGAAGAGCTTCGCCGCGATCAGGACGCCGAGCGCGACGCCTCCCTGCCAGCGGTCTCGATACCGCCAGACGAGCGCCAGAGCCAGGGCGAAGAGCCCTTCCGGCTGCCCGAGCGTCAGCGTCGCCGCGAACGGGAACGACGCGAGCGCGAGGACGTAGCCGCGCCAGTCGCGCACGTTGCAGAGACGGAGGGCTGCGGCGAGCGCGAGCACCTGAACGGCGTTCCAGAGGAGAACGGCGGGGATCAGCGGCAGCGCGGCGAGGGGCAGGTTGACCAGCGCCAGGAGCGGCGGCGTGATCATGGCGTTCCCGGGGTCGACCAGCTGCTCGGGAGTGCGGGGCGGGTACGGGTTCCGGCCCGCGAGGATGTCGCGCCCGCCCTGCCAGATCCCGCCGTGATAGTCGAAGCCCCAGAGGTGGAGGCCGACGTTCTGGAAGATCTCGAGCCCGAGCGCGACCGGGAACAGCACGGCGAACGCGAAGACCAGCATTCGCTCGAGCCGGAGCCAATCCAGGCCGAGGGTCACCCCCACACTGCTGACTCTTGTGCAGACGGGGCGGCGACCGCACCCACCAAGGTCGCTATCGAGCCGGACGTTCGGCTTACGCCGCGACGAGACAAGGTGGCAGGGTTGCTAGGCGATGACGACGCGAGTCGTACACGCAGCCACGGGGGCGGTTCGGCGAATCGGCCCGCTGCCGTTCGCGGCGGCCGGCGTCCTCTGGGCGACCGCGATCGCCGTCGGTCTTCCGTGGGGCTTCGACTCGCACGCGTACTGGCTCACCCGGGGCGGGATCGTCTATCACGCCACGCCCGTGCGAGATCGCTATCTCTACTCGCCGGCGTTCGCGCAGGCGATTCGACCATTGACGGCGCTGCCGTGGCCGTTCTTCGCAGCGGTGTGGTCGCTTGCAGCCGCAGGCGCCTACCTGTGGGTGACGCGCGGCATTGGCTGGCGCTGGCGGCTACCGCTCCTCTGCGTGTGCCTGACCGACGTGGCGATGGGGAACATCTGGTGGCTGTTCATCCTGGCGTGCATTTACGGTTCGCGGCGGCCGGCGCTCTGGGTGATTCCGTTGCTCACGAAGATCACGCCCGCGGTCGGCCTGATCTGGTTCGCGACCCGACGCGAATGGCGCCGCTTGCTCACGGTCGTCGTCTGCGCCGCGGTCGTGGTCGCCGCCTCGGTGGCGATCTCACCGTCGTTGTGGGTCACGTGGATCCGGTTCCTCAGGTCGGGAAGCGGAGGCGAC
>Ga0308175_100003486_pt1 | contig 10893 bp, 8 predicted proteins | sample PhyCR1_3_FD_203893 | JGI IMG/M metagenome (GOLD analysis project Ga0308175, IMG submission 203893) | Soil microbial communities from UC Gill Tract Community Farm, Albany, California, United States - DLSLS.C.R1 | ecosystem: Environmental > Terrestrial > Soil > Agricultural land | place: USA... | reverse complement strand
CGTCGCTCGCCTCCGGCCACCAGCCGTCGAGCACGCTGAGCTGCAGCCCGCCGTTGATCGCGGACTTCATCCCGCTCGTTCCGCTGGCCTCCAGCGGCGGCCGCGGCACGTTCAGCCAGACGTCGCAGCCCTGGACCAGCCGCGCCCCGAGCTCGAGGTCGTAGTCGTGCAGGAACACGATCCGGTAGCCGACGCCGGGCGCGCCGCGCAGCGCCATGAGGCGCTGGATCAGCTGCTTGCCGCCGTCGTCCTTCGGGTGCGCCTTGCCGGCGATCACGATCTGGATCGGGCGGTCGCTGTTCACCAGCGCCAGCGCGCGCTCGGGCTCGTGCAGCAGCAGGTCGAGCCGCTTGTAGGTCGCCAGCCGGCGCGCGAAGCCGATTGTGAGAGCGTCGGGATCGAACGAGTGCATCCCGGCCTCGACGTAGTCATGCGCCTCGCCGCGGGTCAGCCGGTCCAGCGGCGCGCGGTCGCGGATCAGGTCGACGAGCCGCGCGCGCTGCTCGCAGCGCACGGCCCACAGCTCGTCGTCGGAGATCCGGTCGACGGCCGCCCAGGCAGCCGGCTCGATGACGTGCTGCATCCAGCCATCGCCGAGATGGCGGTCGAGCAGCGTCCGCATCGGTGCGCCCAGCCAGGTGGCGGTGTGCACGCCGTTGGTCACGTGGCCGATCGGCACGTCCTCGACCGCGCGATCGGGCCACAGCGGCTGCCACATCTCGCGCGCGACCTCGCCGTGGCGTGCGCTGACGCCGTTGGCCGCGCGGCTCGTGCGCAGCGCGAACTGCGTCACGCCGAACGGCTCGTCGCGCGCGTCGGGATGCGTGCGGCCGAGCCGCACGATCGCGCCGGTGTCGATCCCGGCCTGCTCGGCGTACATGCCCAGCGCGTCGATGACCTCTTCAGACGGATATGAGTCGTTGCCGGCGGGCACCGGCGTGTGCGTGGTGAAGACGGTTCGCTCGCGCACGTTCGCGAGCGCGTCGTCGAACGACGCGCCCTCGCGCAGCTCGCGTGCGGCGAGCTCCAGCGCGACGAATCCGGCGTGCCCCTCGTTGAGGTGTACGACCTGCGGCTCGATGCCGAGTGCCTCCAGCACGCGCGCGCCGCCGAGGCCGAGCAACGCGTACTGCGCCAGCCGCGTGTGCGCGTCGCCGACGTAGAGCTGCGCGGTGATCCAGCGGCCGAGGCGGTCGTTCTCGGGCCGTTCGGTGTCGAGCAGGAACAGCGGGACGCGGCCGACGTCCACGCGCCAGACCTGTGCGGTGACGTCCTTGCCATAGATCGGCACCGTGACCGTGAGCGGCTCGCCGCCGTCGACGGTGACCAGTGCCGCGGGCAGGCGCTCGGGGTCGGTGTCGACCCAGTACTCGCGCTGCCAGCCGCTCAGGTCGATCTGCTGGCGGAAGTAGCCGCGGCGGTACATCAGCCCGATGGCGACGAGTGGCACCGCACGGTCCGACGCTGCCTTCAGCAGATCGCCCGCCAGCGCGCCGAGGCCGCCGGAGTAGATCGGCAGCGACTGGTGGACCGCGAACTCGGCGCAGAAGAACGCCGCGGGCCGGGCGGCCGCGAGCTCGCCGTCGGCAGCCGGACGCTCGAGGTCCGCGCGCACGGTCGCGAGCACCTCGCCCGCGCGCGCGACAAGCGCATCGTCGGCCGCCGCCGCCGTCAGCGCATCGGCTGACGCCTCCTGCAGCAACCGCACCGGGTTGCGCGCGCAGAGCGTCCAGCGATGCTCGTCGATCGCCGCGAACAGCTCGTCGGCACCGGGCGTCCACGACCAGCGATAGTTGAAGGCAAGCTGCGCGAACGTCGCGAGCCGGTCAGGCAGCCGGGAGGCGAGGCCGCTCGCCGCCCGCTCGAGGTCTCCCGCTCCAGCGTGCATCGCACGATGGTACGCATCGGTCTTCCACGGATGCGGTGCGGTGCCCGTACGCGTCAGGATGCGGGCGATGACACGCCAACTCCTCGTGCCAAGCGCCCTCGCGCTCAGCATCGCCCTCCCCGCTGCCGCGGCCACGAGCCGCTTCGAGGCGCGCACGTTCACCGAGCCGGCGAAGCCCGGGCTCGCGGTGACCGGTGCGCTGAGCAACTACGTCGCGACGGCGACCGCGCACGTGGTCGTTCCCGTCAAATGGCACCGCCGCGCCTCGCCCGCAGGTCGGCTGCGCTTCGCGACCACCCAGAACCCGAGTTGCCGCTACTCCCTCGTCTACACCGTCCGGTCGGTCATCGCGGCACCGGGCACCGCGGCCGACTTCGTCGCCACCAAGCTGCCGGCCGCGAGCGCGCGTCACCTGCTCGACAGCGGGCTGCGGGGCAGCGCCGCGTGGCGCGTGGTCCGTCAGCCCGGGATCGGCGGCCGGGTTCGTGTCGATGCCCTCTGGGCGGGCGTGCTCACGCGGCGCGCGGACGTCGTGCCCGCGGGCAGGACGGCGTGGGCTCAGATCCAGGTGACCGCACGGTCGCGCAAGGGCGACGAATGCCACGCCGGCACGTGGCGCGAGGCGCTCGGGCCGGAGATCGGCGACTCGCTCGCCGTGGCGCGGGCGAAGTTGAAGTTCACCCGCGCCAGCTAGCGATTCGTCAGTTCGGGAAGCCGAGCGGGGTCCCGCTCGTCTGCACGGCGTAGCCCGTGTACGAGCCGGAGCCGCCGAGGTCCGGCGCGTCGTGCGAGTAGGCGATGTGCGCCCAGCCGGACTGGTCGGTGTCGACGCCGAAGTCGTCGAGCAACTGACGTCCACCGGTGCAGGAGATCCCGCCCTCGCACACGTCGCCGCGATGCACGGACGTGATCTGCTCGGGCGCGCCCCAGCCGCCGATCGTGCCCGTCGGGTTCTGGGCGAACTCGGTGTACCACGTCATGTTCGAGCCGTTGGCGTCCGGCGTGCCGTAGAACACGAGGTCCACGCCGGCCGACGTCGCCGCGAGCCACGGGAAGATTCCGCGCCGCAGCCCGGTCGCCACGTTGCCCGAGCACGACCACGTCTGGCCGTGGTCGGTCGAAACCGCCGTCTTGACGTTCGTGTCGTCCGACCACGCGTACCAGAGAGTGCCGTCAGGGGCGACGGACACGTTGGGGAAGTTGTGGTCGAGATCCTTGCCGGCCGTGAGCGAGCACGGGACCGCCTGATCGGTGAACGTCTTGCCGCCGTCCTTGGAGACCGCCACGAACGCCTCGTCGAAGTTCGACGTGTTCGCGTCGTGCGGGGCGACGAACGCCTGGTAGGCGTAGAAGTCGCCGGGCGCCCCGCCGGCGGGCGCGTTGCGGTGGTCGATCACGAGGTTGCCGAGCTCGTTGGCCTGGGCCTTGTAGTCCGTATCGGGAATCGCGCGCGTCGTTTGTGTGAACGTCTGGCCGCCGTCGTCCGATCGCAGCACGTCGATGTTCTCGGTCGTGACGTCGTGGTAGCTCAGCAGCGCGGTGTTCGCTCCGTAGGCCGCGATCCACTCGCGATCGTCGCCCGGCAGGCCGGCGACGACGGGGACCTGCGAGAACGTCGTGCCGCGATCCTGCGAGGTGGCGACGTTGACCGACGCGAGATTCAGGCTCGCGACATAGACGTTGTAGTTGCCCTGCGCGTTCGCCGCCGGGGCGATGGCGAGGTCGATGTCACCACCCGACGCGCCGAAGCCGCTGACGACGGCGTTGGGCTGGCCGCGGTACTCGGCCTGTGAGCAGGCGTTCGCGCCCGCGCCACCGAGGCCGTTCAGCGCGCGCCAGAGGTCCGAGCCGCCGCCAAGGCCTTCCTCGGATCCGAGGAAGACGTCGTTGGCGCGCGAAACGTGGATCGCGGGCTCACCATCGATGTTGCTGCCGCAGCCAGTTGTGCCGACGGCGCCGGCGTTCGGTTGGCCGACGGAGAAGGTCGACGCCGTGGCGGCGCCCTTGACGTGGTGCGGACCGGACTTGGCGGCCGCGGCGCCCGGGAGCGCGAGAAGCCCTGCCGCCAGTACGAGGGGAACAGTGATCCGATGCATGCCCGCGCCAACGCGCGCCGCGCCGAAAACTGGCGCGCTTTTGCGCGCCGGCGTCTGCTCACGGACCGGCGTTGACGAACGCGTAGCCCGCCGTCGCTCCGCCGGCGGTGAAGATCAGCGTTGCCTGTTCGCCAGGGGCGAAGCTCTGGCCGGCGGTGGCGAGGCACTGGGCCACGTCAAGCGTGTAGGCGACGGTGTCGCCCTCGCCGGAAGGGACGTCGGGCGCCTGGTCGACGAGCACCGGGCCGCATGGCGCACCCACGGCGGTGCCGACCGAGAACGGCAACCCGCCCATGTCGACCCACTTGCCCTCGTCCTCGGCGACCTCGTCGGCGGGCATCGCGCGGCGTTGCGGGCGCCACAGCTCGAAGCGCACCTGCGACCCGACGAGCGGCAGCACGGTTCCGGGATCGAGCGGGTACCGAAGCTCGTGCCTGCCGGCGTCGTCGCTGTAGGCGGCGATCGCCGGCACGGTCGCGTACACGCTCCCGACAACGCCGGCCATGCCGCCGGCGATCACCACGTCGCCGGCGCGCAGCTGGTCGCTCGTGGCGTGCGGCTGGAACGTCCCGGTGGTCGCAGGGCACCAGGTGAACAGGCCGCAGTCCGGGGCGCCCGGGATCGTGGATGCGATCGTCAGCCAGCCGTTCTTCGCGAGGCCGGCGTCGATTTCGGGCGAGTGCGCGCCCGCGTCGACGTTCAGCGGCTGCTCGATCTCGACGAGCTGCGACGTCACGCGCACGGGATCCGGCAGCAGCGGCGGATCGACCTCGTCCAGGACCAGATCACCGTCGTCGTCGACGTCGAGCACGTCCGGCACGCCATCGCCGTCGGTGTCGCCCGGCGGCGGATGCTTCAGCGGCGCCGCCAGCTCACGCCCCATGCTGCGCACGCCGAACGGCTCGACGTCGCCGCGCGTGCGCGCCCAGCGCGTGCGGTCGAGCCAGCGCGGCGCGACCCGCCGCGCCGTCGCATAGCCGAGCCGCGGGACGAACGTGATCGGCCCGAGCACCGCCCCGGCCTTCACGCCGACGATCACGTGGTTTGCGGGTGGGCCCACGACGATCGGCCCCGCATACGTCCCGTCGGGGGCGCGCAGCTGCAGCGTCACGCGCGAGTCCGGCGGGCGGACGCGAAAGCGACCCGTCGTCGCCACGGCGGTCGAAACGCGCCCGTCCGCGGCCAGCGCCATCACGGTGTAGCCGGGCACGCTGAGCGTGCCCGTGATCGGCGGCTGCGGAGCGGGCGCCGCGGCGGCGGCCACTGCCAGACCGGTGAGAAGAGCCCCCATCGCCGTGCTTTCTACCGGCTCCCCACCGGAAAGCGGAGTGCTAGCGTCGCGCCCGTGCTGCGGGTGGGGCTCATCGTCGTGTTCGTCCTCGCGCTCTGCTCGAGCGCGGGCGCCGCCGCGCTGCCGGACCAGTCGCTGACCGAGGCGGGTCAGGTGCTGCGTTGGCACGGCGGCCCGAAGGGCCCGACCGGGACGGGCTACGACCCGCCGATCGAGCAGACCTGCACCACCGACACCTGCGACAGCTTCCTGCTGAAGGTGAACCTTCCGGCCGGCACGTTCCCGAAGGGGCCGCGCGCCACCGGACCCGATGGCACGACGCGGCTGCAGGCCACCGGCGTCGGCGACCTGCCCGGCGACGGGATCCTCGTCGCGATCAAGTGGTCGACCGACTTCGACCAGTACAACGTCTACGTCGACGACACGAGCACGGGGCAGACCGTCGCCTCCGGCCTGGACGTCGATTCCAACGCGCAGTCGGTCCTGATCCCGCAGCCGAAGAACGGCACCTACCGCGTCACGATCGTCCCGTTCCTCGGCGGCGTCGATCCGGCGGACGCGACCTACGACGGCGAAATCCGCGCCTTCCGAGACCCGCTGCAGCGCCTGCCCGCGGGCACGCGGCCGCTGCCGCAGATCGAGACGATGCCGCCGTCGAACTTCCACATCTCGGACATCCCGCCGGTGCCCTCAAACCCCACCGGCTGGCGCTACACCCCGGCGGGCACGTTCCCGGGCAACTCCTGTTACACCGACGAGACCGCCCAGTTCGGCGCCACGAAGTGCCTGCGCTTCGACAACGACATCCGCAATGTCGGCGAGGGTCCGCTGGTGCTGCGTTTCTCCTACGCGCCGGACGCGTTCATCAACAACTGCAAGATGCAGCAGGAGATCGTCGCCGGCGACGGGACGGTGGCCGATCGCGACGCCGGGCCGTGCATCTTCCACCCGCAGCACGCCCACTTCCACTACCAGAACATGGGTACCTACGAGCTCCATGAGGTGGACGGCTCGATGCGCCCCGCGGCGCAGCCGATCGCCAAGAGCGCGAAGGTCGGCTTCTGCACGATCGATGTCGACGACTTCACGTTCGGCAGCGCCCGGTCGCGCCCGCGCAGCTACAGCTTCCCGACCTGCAACGTGCCCAACGCGGTCACCGCCGGCATCCCGACGCTCGGCCCGTTCGGCCCCGGCTACCCACCGGAGTACATGGGCATCTCGCCCGGCTGGGGCGACATCTACACGTGGGATCTGCCGCAGCAGTACATCGACATCTCGAAGGTGCCCGACGGCGTCTACGAGGTCGTGTCGAAATCCAACCCCGACGGCGGCATCCTGACCGCCGACCGCAGCCGCGAGACCGGGATCACGTGCATCCGGCTGCAGGGAACGAAGGTCACGACGCTCTACCAGCCGCCCGTGCAGGCCGACTCCGATCCGCTGCCGGCCTGCGCGCCGCCCGCGGCGACCGTGCACCGCGCAAAGGCGAAGAAGAAGAAGCACCGCCACAAGCGCCGTCATCACAAGCACCACCGACGGCATCACCGCCGCTGAGCGCGTGTTAGCTTCGGAGTGGTGTCCACGGGCGTCCGTGGGGTGCTCCTCGGCCTGCTGGTGAGCGTGGCGCTCGCCGGCTGCGGCGGTTCGAGCCTGCTCGACGGCGCGTCGCACGGCCACCGCCCGGTACCAGCGAAGCCTTCGATCAGCTACGGCTCGTTTCACTCGAGCGCGGTGCGCGGCACGTTGCACTACGCCATCGCGCTGCCGCCCGGCTACGGCAGCTCGCGCAAGCGTTACCCGGTCGTCTACGTCCTCCACGGCCTGCCCGCGAGCGCCCAGGCCTACCGCGGGATCGGCGGCTACGCGGAGAGCCTCGCTGCGACTAAGCACCCGGCGATCGTGGTCGGCGCCCAGGGCGCGCGCGCTCGCGACACTGATCCCGAATGGCACGACTGGGGTCCGGGGCGCGATTGGGAGACCGCGACCCAGCACGAGCTCGTCGCGTTCGTCGACAGCCACTACCGCACGATCGTCGCGCGCTCGGCGCGCGCGATCGTCGGCATCTCAGCGGGCGGCTACGGCGCGACGCTCATCGCGCTGCATCACCCGGAGACATACAAGGTGATCGAGTCCTGGAGCGGCTACTTCCACATCACCACGCCGGAGGGGCGGACGCTCGACCTCGGCTCCGACGCGGCGAACGCCGACGCGAGCGCGCACGCGAGCGTGCCGCAGATCGAACATCGCTTCCGGCCGTACGGCGCGACGTTCTTCGGCTTCTACATCGGCAACAGGGACCCGTATCCGGGCTTCGTCGCCGACAACGTGCGGCTGTCCAACGAGCTGAAGGCTGCGGCGATTCCGCACACGTTCCGCATCTACCGCGGGGCGCACAACGGCACGTTCTGGGATCAGCACCAGGACGAATGGCTCTCGGGAGCCGTCACGCACCTCGACCGGGCGCGCTGAGAGTCAGCAGCGTCCGCTGCCCCAGGCCGAACACGACAGCACGGTCTCCTGGAAGTTGCGCAGCATCACCGCGCCACCGGAGTCCGGCAGGTACGGGCCGCTGATGCCCGCGTACTGGGCGCGGCCGCTGTCGCTCGCCGGCGAGCCCCCGACATAGACCGTGAGGCTCTGTCCCGGCTGCAGCACCGAGCCCTGCGGGAAGGCGTAGTTGCCGCCGCCGAAGAACAGCTCGTAGCCGTAGAGGTCGACCGCCTGCGAGGAGGCGTTCGTCACGACCGCGGACTCGACGCCGCGCGGGTGCGCGGTTACCCGCAGCGCGCCCTGGTTGGGATCCGTGCAGGCGACGAGGCACGGGTAGATCGACCACACGCGAAGATCGCCGTGGGGGTCGAACACATAGGCGCCGTCGCCGTCACCGGAGCCCGTCGAGGAGTTCTCGAAGATCGTCTGGCCCAGCCCCCAGTAGAAGTCGTTCGCCGTCCGCGCGCCCGGGCCGACGTGCAGCGTCAGCGTCTGGCCGGGCGCGAGCCGCGTCCCGGCCGGGAACGTGAAGCGCCGCAGCCCCGAGTCGCGGATCCACCAGTGGCCGAGGTCGATCGAACGCGTCGCGTCGAGGTTCTGCAGCTTGACCCACTCGTCGGCAGCGGTCTCGCGCCCGGGCGGGTCGGACATGACCCACGTCTTGAGCGGGATGTCCTGTGCGGGGCCCGCTCCGCACGTCGTCGTGTCGAACATCCCGATGTGGCGCTGGGCGGCCTCCTGGCCGAGGCGGTCGTAGGTCGCGTTCCACAGCGGATCGCTTGGCTGGTTCATCCACAGCGTCAGCCCGCGCGCCATCTCGGCCTGCCCGACGTCCTGCCAGCGCCCGCCGATCTGGAACGCCAGATAGCGGAACAGCCGCCCGAGGCGGTCGGAGCGCGGGTGTTGCGAGGTAAGCCGCACGCGGTGGTGGCCCAGGCGCACCAGCCGGTGCACGAACACCGCCGCGGCGACCGCGTGGCACTGGCCGCGCAGCTTGCGGACGTCCTGGCTGTAGCGCGTCTCCTCCATCGCCTGGATCCCGGTGAAGCGGATCTGGTACTCGCGATGGTTGCCGTCACCGTCGATGTCGACGCCGATCGTGTCGCCGTCGTTGATCGACTTGACCTTGCCGGTCCAGACCTGGCAGGTCGGGCTCGCGGGGTCGCCGGGGCGGCACGGGCCGGAGCGGCCGTGCTGGGCGGTCACGGCCTGGGCGGGCGCGGCGCCGAGCGCGAGCAGGGCGAGCGCGAGCATGCTGCGGCGAAGGGCGGACATCCACGCCAAGGATCGGCAATCCGGGCCGCAGGTCTTAGCCGCGCGGTTGCCGTGCAGACGGCGAGCTCGAGAAGCTCGCGCGCGTGCTCAGCGGTGGCGACTCTGATCGTGGCGGGGGAGCCCGTCGTCCGGGATCGGCTCCCACGCAGCCGCGGAGCTGACGAACTGGCGCGCGCTCGGGCGCACGCCCGGGTCCCGGTCGAACGTGCCCATGCGGATCCCGATCGAGTCGGGATGGCTCGGGTTGTTGCCGAACAGCGACGACCCGCAATCACCGCAGAACCACTTCTCGCCACCGTCCGCCGGCTTCCACATCCGCAGCCGATCTTCGCCCGCCACGATCCGGAACGTCCCCGGCGCGGGATGCGCGTTCGGCGATGCGGCGGCGCCGCTGCGGCGCTGGCAGCGCCGGCAGTGGCAGTAGCTGGCGCCCACGAGCGGCGCCGTGACCTCATAGCGCACGGCGCCGCAGTTGCATCCGCCCGTGAGAGCCTGGTCATCGGATGACGTCATCGATCGAGACTCCTCGTCTTCGCTTGGAACCGCTCCGCGTCGACGACGCAGACGAGCTGGGGGCGCTGCTCGACGACGAGCGGCTTCACCGTTACATCGGCGGGCGGCCGAAGACGCACGAAGAGCTGCGCGCTCAATACGCCCGCCAGGTCGCGGGTGTGTCGAAGGGCTGGCACAACTGGGTCGTGCGCAGGCGCGAGTCGGGGACGATCGTCGGCACCGTCCAGGCCACGCTCTTCGACGACCACGGGCGCCCGGCGGCTGAGCTTGCCTGGGTGGTCGTCACGGAGCAGCAGGGCAACGGCTATGCCCGCGAGGCCGCCGCAGCGATCGCCGCGTGGCTTCGCCGGCAGGGTGTCGATGTGTTCGTCGCGCACGTCCATCCGGAGCATGCGGCATCGATCGCCGTCGCGCGGGGCCTGGGCATGACGCCAGGCGCTACGCGCGGCGACGGCGAGGTCCGGTGGACCTCGCCGTGACGCGCCGCTTGCATCAGTCCTGCACCAGGGTGTTGGCACCCGCGCCGCCGTCGAGTGCGTCGAGTCCGGGACCGCCGACGAGGACGTCGTCACCGTCGCCGCCGGCGAGCGTGTCGTTGCCGGCACCGCCGCGCAGCACATCGTTGCCGGCCCCACCGTCAGCCGTGAACCGGATCGCATCCGCGGTCAGCTCGGACCCGTCGATCACGTCGTTGCCGTCGTGACCTGAGATCGCGAGCGCGTCCTCGGCCAGCGCGGCACCGGTGATGTCGACCTGCGGCGCCAGCCCGCTGACGGTCACGTGCGTGGCGGTCCCTGCGGCCGTGATGGCGTCGGCGGCGGCCGTGCCGTCGACGGTCACCCGGTCGGCGACGTTGTCCAGTGCGCCGAGGTTGACCTCGACGTCGGTGGTGTCGGTCCCGGTGAGGTCGCCGACCGCGACGGTGTCCGCCCCGGCGAACGTGTTCGTCTCGATCTTCTCCACGCCGTGGAGGTCCATGACGATCCCGCCGACGTCGCGCGTGAAGCGCACCCTGGACCCGTTTGCGGTCACGCCGAACTGCTCCGCGCCTGCGGCACCGTTGAAGCGCATCGTGTCGAGGCCGTCGCCGCCCTCGAACGTGTCGCTGCCCTGGCCGGGATTCCAGACGAACGTGTCGTTGCCCGCGCCGGTGTCGACGACATCCGCGCCGCGGCCGGCGTCGACGAAGTCGTTGCCGCCGCCGCCGAGAATGGTCTCGTTGCCGCTGCCGCCGGTCAGCGCGTCATCGCCGCCCTGGCCGTCGATCGTCGTCGGCGTGCTCGTCGTGAACGCGCCGTTGGACTCGTCGATGACCACGCGGTTGTTGCCGCTGCCGGCTT
>Ga0308175_100003485_pt1 | contig 10895 bp, 7 predicted proteins | sample PhyCR1_3_FD_203893 | JGI IMG/M metagenome (GOLD analysis project Ga0308175, IMG submission 203893) | Soil microbial communities from UC Gill Tract Community Farm, Albany, California, United States - DLSLS.C.R1 | ecosystem: Environmental > Terrestrial > Soil > Agricultural land | place: USA... | reverse complement strand
GCGACCGACGGCCGCTCGAAGAAGGGCGTAACGATGATCGGATCGCCCTCGGCCGGGATCACCGCGGCGGTGAGCCGCTCCGAGCGATGCCATTGGACGCCCGTCAGATAGTCGAGGCTCGAGCCCGACTCGACGATGATCGAGCCAATCCCGTTCTGCTGCATCAGCTGACGGGCGCTGGCGATCCGCGCGAGGCGCTCCCCCTGTGAGATCGGCGGCGGCAGCGGCACGGGTTTCAGCGCGTCCGCGGCTGCCGCCATTACCCGGCTGATCGGCAGGGTCATCGCCGCGCCCATCGCGATCGCACCGGTCATAAAGCTGCGCCGCTGAATCATGGCCGTCCCCCTTTTTCGGTCACCCACTGTTGCACGGCGACTGGCAATCGGCCAGCAGGCGCGGCTCCCATGTTCGACTCGGCTTTCAATGACGGCGTGAAGCGCCCCGGCACGCGCGAGATGACGGCGATGCTGGCCGCACTCATGGGTCTCAATTCGTTCGCGATCGACGCGATGATCCCGGCATTGCCCGCGATCGGACGATCGCTCCATGTGATCAGCGAGAACGAACGGCAGCTGGTCGTCATCGCATACTTCATCGGCTTTGCGTCGACCCAGCTGATCTGGGGACCGCTCGCGGACCGGTTTGGGCGGAAGCCCGTGCTCGCAGCAGGTGTAACGCTCTACGCGACTTTCGCGCTGCTGTGCGCATTCTCCGGGAGCTTTCCGCTTCTCATCGCCTCGCGCGTCGGAATGGGCGCGTCGGCAGCGGTCACTCGAGTGCTGGTCGTGGCGATGGTCCGCGACCTGTTCGAACGCGAAGCGATGGCGCAGGTTATGAGCCTCGTCTTCATGGTGTTCATGCTGATGCCGGTCCTCGCGCCGAACATCGGGCTCGCGATCCTCGCCTTCGCGCCGTGGCAGGCGATTTTCGGGGCGCTTGCCACTTATGCGGTCGTGATGCTCGGCTGGTCCTGGACGCGACTGCCAGAGACTCTTCATCCGGAATATCGACGCTCGCTCCACCTCGGCGACATGGCGGGTGCGGTTTGGGAGACGCTCCGCGAACCGCAGTCGCGCGGCTACACGATTGCCATGACGATCAGCTTCGGCGGGCTCGTCGCCTACATCGCCTCGATCCAGCAGATCGTGTTCGATGCGTTTCATCAGCCGCACCTGATCGGCGCGGTGTTTGCAGCGATCGCGGCGCCGATGGCGGTGGCATCGTGGACCAATTCGCGGGTCGTGGGAAAGTTCGGACTCCGGCGTGTCGGCCATATGGCCACCGCGGGGTTCATGATCGTCTCCCTGGTTCATGTTGCCGTGGCGCTCAGCGGGTATGAGACGCTGATGATCTTCGTCATCCTCCAGGCGCTCACCATGTGCGCGTTCGCCTTCACCTCGTCGAACCTCAGCACGCTGGCGATGGAGCATATGGCGCCGATCGCGGGTACCGCTTCATCGGTCCAGGGCATGCTCGGCACCGTGGGCGCGGCAATCCTTGGATTCCTGATCGGCCAGGCGTTCGACGGGACGGTGCTGCCCTATGTGATGGGGACTGCCGCCTGCGCGATTGGAGGCTTCATTGCGATCGTGCTGACCGAGCCCCGGAACCTCTTTGCCCGGATCAGCAAGGAACCGGCCGAGCCCGGCATTCCCGCTGTGCCGGAGGAAGTGGTTTAGCGGATCGGTGGTAGGGGCGGCGGGCGGAGCGTGCACCGCCCGCCGCTGGGGAGTTCCTTATTCGGCAGCGATGTCGCCGCCATCTTCGTCGTCGGGTCCGCCGCCGACCATCAGGGCTTCGCCGACTTCCTCGGTCTTCCCGCGGATCGCATTCTCGATCCGCTGGGCGACGTCGGGATTTTCCTTGAGGTAGAGCTTGGCGTTCTCGCGGCCCTGGCCGATGCGGACGCTGTCATAGCTGAACCAGGCGCCCGACTTCTCGATCAGCCCGGCCTTGACCCCCAGGTCGAGGATTTCGCCGACCTTGGACACGCCCTCGCCGTACATGATGTCGAACTCGACCTGCTTGAACGGAGGCGCGACCTTGTTCTTCACGACCTTCACCCGGGTCGCGTTGCCGACGATATCGTCGCGATCCTTGATCTGGCCGGTGCGGCGGATATCGAGACGGACCGAGGCGTAGAATTTCAGCGCATTGCCGCCGGTCGTCGTCTCGGGATTTCCGTACATCACGCCGATCTTCATCCGCACCTGGTTGATGAAGATGACGGTGGTCTGCGAGCGGCTGATCGAACCGGTGAGCTTGCGCAGCGCCTGGCTCATCAGCCGCGCCTGGAGGCCGACGTGGCTGTCGCCCATCTCACCTTCGATCTCTGCCCGGGGCACCAGCGCCGCGACCGAGTCGATCACCAGCACGTCGATCGCGTTCGAGCGAACGAGCGTGTCGACGATCTCGAGCGCCTGCTCGCCCGTGTCCGGCTGCGACACGATCAGCTCGTCGATGTCGACTCCGAGCTTCTTCGCATAGACCGGGTCGAGCGCATGCTCGGCGTCGACGAAGGCCGCCGACCCGCCGTTCTTCTGCGCCTCGGCGATCGCGTGAAGCGCGAGGGTCGTCTTGCCCGAGCTCTCCGGCCCGTAAATCTCGATGATTCGCCCGCGCGGCAAGCCGCCGACGCCAAGCGCGATATCCAGCCCGAGCGAACCGGTCGAAATCGTCTCGATCTCGATCTTCTCGCGGCTGCCGAGCTTCATTGCCGAGCCCTTGCCGAACGCGCGGTCGATCTGGGCGAGCGCCGCTTCGAGGGCCTTCTGACGATCCATGCCGGGCACTTCCACTCCGCTACCGATGACCTTCAACTGCGCTGCCATGTCCCCTGCCTCCATTCAAGACCAATCATCGACGGCCGAGCTCCGCCCCTGGAAAAGGGTTCGTATCCTATTTGTTCCACAAGAACAAGTAGGGAACACGAGTTGGCGTGGCGACCGCCAAAATGCATGTTGCCAAAGTGCCTTGGGTGCTTAGGGTTGCACTGGCCGGATCAAGGGGGTTGCCGTGCGTTACCTGGTTGCAAGTTTATTGGGGGGAACGGCGTTTCTTTCGGCCGCTCCGGTCTGTGCCGCCGATGCATTGAAGTTCGGCCCGCCTCCGGCGTGGGTTCATCCGCAAGTGATTCCGCCCGCCAAGCCGACGGAAGCACCAGTATCGGTGCTGCTTAATGACGAGCAAATCGCGTTCGATCGCGGGAAGGTCACGACCTATACAGACGGTGCGCTCAAGATTGAAAACGCGCAGGGCCTCGCCGCCGCGGGAAATTTGGCCGTTGTGTGGCAGCCATCCACGGATACCGTCACGGTGAACAAGCTCGTGATCCATCGCGGCGACAAGATCATCGACGTGCTGGCGGGCGGACAAACTTTCACGACCCTGCGCCGCGAGACCAATCTCGATGCGGCCACCCTCGACGGGACGCTGACGGCGACCATTCAGCCGGAGGGACTACAGCAAGGCGACATCCTGGAGATGGCGACGACCCTCGAGCGCAGCGATCCGGTCCTCAAGGGACATGACGAGGCGATGTTCGGGTCGTGGGACGGGCTTCCGACCCAATTGGCCCATGCACGGTTGATCTGGCCGAGCGACCTTCACATCAACATTCGACAGACGCCCAATTTGCCAATCGCTCAGAAATCGTCGGCGGGCGGTATGAACACCCTCGAATTGGTCGGACGAAACGTCGACCCGCTGGTAGCACCGAAGGGAGCCCCGGAGCGGTTTCAAATCGGAAGGCTCGCGGAGGCGACGGATTACAAGTCATGGCCCGATCTTGCCGACCTGATGATGCCGCTGTTTCGTGAGGCCGCGGTAATCCCCGCGTCGGGACCGCTTCATGATGAGGTCGAAAAGATCAGGGAGTCGACGTCCGATCCAAAGGCTCGCGCGACCCAGGCGCTGGCGCTGGTGCAAGACCGGGTGCGCTACGTCGCGCTGCTGATGGGCCAAGGCGGGTATGTGCCCGCATCCGCCGAGCAAACCTGGTCAAGACGATTCGGCGACTGCAAGGGAAAGACAGCGCTACTGCTTGGCATTCTGCACGCCCTTGGAATCGAGGCGGAGCCGGTGCTCGCGCAAGCCAAGTTGGGAGACATGGTCGCTGATCGGCTCCCGATGATCGGATTATTCAATCACGTGCTCGTGCGCGCGCATATCGCTGGGAATGATTATTGGCTCGACGGCACCCGAACTGGCGATACCGATCTGGATTCAATCGAAATTCCCGACTTCGGTTGGGGCCTCCCGCTGGTCGCGCATGCCCAGCTCGTCCACATGGTCCCCGCTCCGCTGGATCAGCCGAATGTCGAGCACAGAGTGAATATCGATGCCCGCGCGGGAATTTACGCCGACACTCCAATCTCGATCGTCGAGCTGTATCGCGGTGACACCGCGGTAGCATTGAACATGGTCTATTCGGCGGCGACCGAGGCGCAGCGTGATGAGGGGCTTCGTCAAAGGGCGGACAGCTATTTCGACGACTTCAAGGTCAGCTCCTCTTCCATCCAGTTCGACAAGGCGAAGCGGGAGCTGGATATTACGATCAAGGGTACCGCAAAGCTGAACTGGAAGGACAGCTGGTTCTACATCCCCACATCATCGATCGCATTCGATCCGGATTTCGATCGTCCGGAAGGACCGCTTCGCGATGCCCCGCTCGCGGTGAGCTACCCGAGATTTGTGAAGGACGAAGCGACGATAACGCTGCCTCCCGGATTCGCCGCACGGCAGGATTTGTCTGCGCCAATCAAGGAGACGCTTGCAGGCGTCGAATATTTCCGGTCCGAGAAGGTTGACGGCAACGTGCTTACCGTCGTCTCGAGCGAACACAGCGTCACTCCTGAAGTGCCATACAAGGAGGCCCTCGCCGCTGAATCGCGATTGCGAACACTCGACAAGGACGACCTCTACTTGAGCGACGCAGTCGGCTACCGGGCGTCGGATAAGGACTTTGCCGCCCTCGCCGGATCGGCTCCATCTTCAGCCGATGAATATGTCGATCGCGGCAACCTGTATCTCAACAGCGGCAAGTACGACGAAGCGATCGCCGCCTATACGGCTGCATTGAAACTCAATCCCAAGGAGAAATGGGCGTTCGCCGACCGAGGCATTGCCTATGTGTGGGAGCGGAAGTTCGACGAAGCAAAGGCAGACCTCGATGCAGCTGCCGCTCAGAACCCCTCCGACAGCGTTATGCTTCGAGCGCGAGGTCTAATGGCCCAATTCACCGGCGATTGTGCCAAAGCGATCGAATTCTACACCCAGTCGCTCGCGGCGGAATCAGACAATGATTTCACGCTCACCCGCCGCGCCCAGTGCGAAGCCAGCTTGTCGAAAAGCGATGAGGCGCTCGCCGATTCAGAGAAGGCACTCCAAAAGGACCCCTCCTCGGTGGACCTGCGCGTTCTCCGGGCGAACATTCTGATGCTCCAGGGCAAGCGCGATCTTGTAGCGGCGGAAGCTGAAGCGATGACCCGCAATAATCCGGATTCCGACTATGCATGGGTGGCGGCCGGCAAGACCTACGCAGCGCTGGGGCAGCGCGACAAAGCGATGGAGATGCTTAGGCGAGCGCTGGCGATCAAGCCATCCGCCTATGTCTACATTAACCGCGCCGACGTGCGGCGTACATCCGATTCCAAAGGAAGCCTGGCTGATCTGGACGCCGCCCTGAAGCTTGAGCCGGACAATCAGGATGCGCTGTCAGGCAAGGCGCAGTTCCTGTCAGATGCCGGCGACTACGCAGGGGCGCTGGCGCTCCTCGACCGAGTTAAGCCAGACCCGAAGAACGTTTATCTTCGGGAGCAGCGCGCGATCCTGCTCTACAAGGCCGGGCGGAAGGACGAGGCAGTAAAAATATTCGATTCGATCCGCAGCGATGCGAAGACCGCGACCGAGTTCAACGCCCTGTGCTGGAACAAGGCGACCGCCGGAGTGATGCTGGACTCGGCGCTTCAGGACTGCCGCGATGCCCTGAAACTGCGGCCGGCGACGGGTGCGTTCCTCGACAGCCTGGGTATGGTCCTGCTGAAACTCGGAAGGCTGGACGAAGCGCTTAATGCTTACAATCAGGCGATCGCCAAAAATACCGGCGCCGCCTCCCTGATGGGCCGCGCATTCGTCTATTCGCGCAAGGGCGATGCAACCCGAGCCAACGTCGATGCCGCGGCCGCGCGAAAGATCAGCGCAACAATCGACGACATCTTCTCCGAATACGGATTGAAGTTCGAAGAACCGTCGAAGGCAGCTACCGCGGCGAAACGCTGACGACTGGCGCGTTACGACGGCGTCACATCCCCCGCGCCCGTCCCAGCGTCATCACCCGGCTCGGGCCGCGTATCGAAGACCTCATCGATCAGCCCGAACGCCTTGGCTTCGTCCGCCTCCAGGAACTTGTCGCGGTCCATCGCTTTCTCAATCTCCTCGAGCTTCTGGCCGGTGTATTTGGCGTAGAGCTCGTTGAGGCGCTGGCGCATGCGGAGGATCTCGCGGGCCTGGATTTCGATGTCGGCGGCCATGCCCTGGGCGCCGCCCGAGGGCTGGTGGATCATGATCCGGCTGTTGGTGAGTGCGACGCGCATTCCGGGCTCGCCGGCGGCGAGAAGGAAGCTGCCCATCGAGGCGGCCTGGCCGATGCAGACGGTGCTGATCTTTGGCCGGATATATTGCATCGTGTCGTGGATCGCGAGGCCGGCCGTCACCACGCCGCCCGGCGAGTTGATGTACATGAAGATATCCTTCTTCGGGTTCTCGGACTCGAGGAAGAGAAGCTGGGCGGTGACGAGGCTCGCCATATGATCCTCGATGCCCCCCGTGATGAAGACGATGCGCTCGCGAAGCAGCCGCGAATAAATGTCGAAGCTGCGCTCGCCCCGGTTGGATTGCTCGATGACGATGGGGACGAGCTGCGAAACGATGTCCTGATGGTCGATCACGGGAAATGGGTCCTTTATTCTGGTGGGGCCTACATCGGGCCGAAGACGGAAAGGTTCAAGCGCCGTTGCCCGGCGCGCTTAGCGATAGGTAAGCGAGGCGGCGGACTTCGCGGCGGCCACGGGTGACCGTGTCGAGAATGAGGCCGGCGAAGATGCAGAGGACGGCGACGATCACCATTCCGGTGACGAGGATGGCGGTCGGAAAGCGTGGGACGAGGCCGGTCTGGAGGTAGGTTTCGACCAACGGGATCGCGAGGATGATCGCCGCGATGACGAGCAGCGCTCCGATGCTTCCGTAGAACAACACCGGCCGCTCGACTCGGTAGAGGTTGGCGATCGTCTTCAGGATCTTCCAGCCGTCGCCATAGGTCGAGAGCTTGGAATGCGAGCCTTCGGGGCGGGCGCCGTAGCTGGTCTCGACCTCGCCGACGGGCATTTTCAGCTCGAGCGCGTGGACGCTCATTTCGGTCTCGATCTCGAAGCCTTCGGAGAGGACCGGGAAGCTCTTCACGAAGCGGCGCGAGAAGACGCGATAGCCGGAGAAAATGTCGCTGAAGCTTCGGCCGAAGAGGCCGGAGAGCAGCCCGGTGAAGATGCGGTTGCCGAGGACATGGCCGCCCCGATAGGCGTCTTTCGCCTCGTGGCGGCGGGTTCCGACGACCATGTCGAGCTGCTCGGCGAGGAGCATGTCAACCATCGCGGGGGACGCTGCGGGATCGTAGGTCAGGTCGCCGTCGGCCATGACGTAAACGTCGGCGTCGATGTCGGCGAACATTCGGCGGACGACGTGGCCCTTGCCCTGCTGCTTTTCGGTGCGGACTACCGCGCCCGCTTGTGCCGCGATCTCGCGAGTGCGGTCGCGGCTGTTGTTGTCGTAGACGTAGATGGCGGCATCGGGCAGCGCGGCCTTGAACCCGGCGACGGTCGCGCCGATCGCCGCTTCCTCATTGTAGCACGGCAGAAGCACGGCGATCTTCGGGCTTGCGGCGCGGGCCAAGCTGTTCCCCCTCGTTGGACGCTGCGGCGGCTATAGTGGCGAACGGCGGCGGACCGCTAGCCCAGCCGCGAAGTCGTCACGTGGAGAAGGCGAAAGTCGGGTGAGAGATCGTTCAAGCGCCATGCCTCGCTCGGCGGGATGACGAAGGAATCCGCGGGACCGAGCCGGCCCCTACCCTCCAGCGTTGCAGACCCGTCGAGGACGAAGCCGAAGACGAGCTCGCCATCGTGGGGCGGGAAATCGAGCCGGTCGGCCGTGCCCCGGCGGAGCGTCCGTACGTCGGCGAGCCCGCTCGTCGCTTCCTTCATCGCCGTTTCCTGCGCCTCGCTGCCGCGGAACCCAGTCCATGCTGTCTCCGCTGCCTTGTGGTGGAGGAAGCGCTGGCCGCCGTACGTGCGCCCCGGATTTCTTGCGTTGGGAAGCTCCAGCTCATGGTCGGCGAAGGTCGCGTGGACCGCGGGCGCGCCGAGCTCGATGATTTCGAAATTGCTCGAGCTTTCGAGCACGCGATGGCGGATTTCGGGGGGCTGGAGAACGAGGTCGTCTGCGTTCATCACGAACGCGTCGCCCTGGTCCTCGTAGAGCAAGCGGACCCAGCCGCGGCGGACGTAGAGAAGCTGAAGCGCGATCTTGTGGAAGTGGACCCAGTCCGACACCGGCCCACCTCCCGGGATCGAGATGTGCGAGGCGATGTAGCGTCCGCCGAGCCGGCCCGGGATGAGGTCGCGATAAAGCATTCCTGCCCGGCCATGACCCGCCGATCCGCCGGCGGGGGTCAGGACGAACTCGGGCTTGAACGGCGGCAGCGCATCCGGGACGTCCGGCGCGTCGGCGCGGGTGGTCAGTCGGATGCTATCACGCCCATTGGTGAGCGACGCGGTGTGCGGATCGTCCGCCGGGTAGATCAGGTCGAGGCGGAAGCCCTGTTGCTGCAAATCGTCGATCGCGGCGTTGAGGTCCGCGCAGACGACCTGCCGCTCGGTCACTTCTTGGCCGGCTTCTTCGCCTTGGCCGCGGGCTTCGCTTCGGCCTTTGCCGCAGCCTTTGCAGCGCCTTTGTTGGCCGGCTCGCTTTTCACCGGCTTGGCGGGCTTGGGCGCTTCCGACTTCTCGACGATGTCGGCCTTCCTGGCGGCGGCTTTCGCCTTGGTCGGGATCGGCTCCTTGGAGGCCGGCTCTTTCTTGGCGGCGGCCTTCTTGGCCTTCGGCTTCTCGGCATGGACGTGATCGTGTCCGCAGCCGGGGCCGTGGACGTGGCCCTCTTCGCTTTCGAGGTCGGCCTCGATCTCCTCGCGGGTCGACTTGCGGTCGGTCACGTTTGCCTTCGAGAAGAGGAAGTCGACGACCTTGTCCTCATAAAGCGGGGCGCGCAGCTGGGCCGCGAACATCGGCTCCTGCTGGACGAGCTGGAGGAAGCGCTCGCGCTCCTTGCCCTGATATTGCGAGGCGGCCTGGCCGATCAGGCGGTTCATTTCCTGGTCGCTGACCTCGACGCCGTTCGCGGCGCCGATTTCCGAGAGGAGAAGGCCGAGGCGAACGCGACGCTCGGCGATGTTGCGATATTCGTCCGCGTCCTTTTCGATCTCGGCGAGCGCGGCCTTGGGATCGTCCTCGTGGCTCGCTTCGTGGCGGAGCTGGTTGAGAATATTCTGGTGCTCGGCTTCGACCATCGATTCGGGCACCGGGAAGTCGTGCCGGGCGGCGAGCTGGTCGAGCAGCTGCCGCTTCATGTGAGTCCGAGTGAGGCCGTTAAGCTCCTGCTCGACCTGGCCGCGGATCAGGCCCTTCAGCTGATCGAGGTCCTGCAGACCCAGCGACTTCGCGAATTCTTCGTCGATCCTGGTCTCGCCGGCGGTCTTCACCGCCTTCACGGTGACGGCGAAGGTCGCGTCCTTGCCCTTGAGATTCTCGACCGGATAGTCGGCGGGGAAGCTGACGTTGACCTCACGGGTGTCGCCGGCCTTTGCACCGACGAGCTGGTCCTCGAAACCGGGGATCAGGCGCCCTGAGCCGATTTCGACCGACATGTCCTCGCCCTTGCCGCCTTCGAACGGCTTGCCGCCAACCTCGCCTTCGAAGTCCATGACGACGAGGTCACCGGTTGCGGCCGCATGCTTCTTCGGCGCATTTTCCCAGCGCTTGCTCTGGCTCGCGATCTGGCTGATCTGTTCGTCGACGACGCTGTCATCGGGTTCGACAGTCAGCCGCTCGAGCTCGAGCTTGTCGATCTGAGGTTTGGGGACTTCGGGAAGCGCCTCGAGGCTGATCCGGACCTCGGCGTCCTTGCCGGGTTCATATTTCTCGTCGAGCTCAACCTGCGGCTGAAGCGCCGGACGGACATTATTCTCGGTCAGGACCTGCTGGACACCGTCCTGCACCGCACCATTCAGCGCATCGCGCTGGAGTGCGTCGCCGTGCATCTTCTTGATGAGGTTCGGCGGCACCTTGCCGGGACGGAAGCCGGGCATGCGCACCTGGGGCGCGATGCGCTTCACTTCCTGGTCGACCCGGGCTTCGATGTCCTTGGCCGGAATGGTCAGCATGAAGGCGCGCTTCAGGCCTTCGTTCTGAGTCTCGACAGTCTTGATGCTCACGTTTCCAAAATCCCGAATAAATGGCTGCGGGCGGAATTCCGTGCTCGCCTGTCCCCCGGACAGGCTGTGCGCGGAATTGGTGCGCGCGGAGGGACTCGAACCCCCACATCTTTCGACAACAGGACCTAAACCTGCCGCGTCTACCAATTCCGCCACGCGCGCGGACGCCGTAGGTGGCGCGGCCTATAACAGGCGCTGCCCGTTCGGCAAGGCGGGGCTGCGGCAACCGACTGCATTCAGGGGCGTTCGAGCGTTCAGGATGCAGCAACCCGGACCCGACGAGCCCCCGACTACCCCATCGCCGCCTCCGCCACAGCCCGAGGAGCCCGGCCAACCGGCTCCTGTGCCGCCCGAAACG
>Ga0308175_100003484_pt1 | contig 10898 bp, 12 predicted proteins | sample PhyCR1_3_FD_203893 | JGI IMG/M metagenome (GOLD analysis project Ga0308175, IMG submission 203893) | Soil microbial communities from UC Gill Tract Community Farm, Albany, California, United States - DLSLS.C.R1 | ecosystem: Environmental > Terrestrial > Soil > Agricultural land | place: USA... | reverse complement strand
AAGTGAAATATATCATTCATGGAACGCTCAATTTTTATTGTGTTGGATGCTCTTGAAGGGAAACAAGCTGTTCCTTAATCGTACCCCAATTCACATTTTCACCTATAAATACTAGGTTTAACCGTCTATTCATGTATTCCTTCATATAAAGCGGCATCCCATAGGCATATTGAAATAAAAATGGCTGTTCAGAATAATGAAACTTTAGATATCCTTTTATCCGATAAATAGTATTCGGTAATTTTTTTAAAAATTCTTCAAAACCGGTATCGCTGATCGGTTTTTGAAACTGATAAACAAAAGTTGATAAGTTTAAATGAATATGGCTAGATTCCTTTTTTACATCCAAAGCTAAATTTCTAAGTTTTTCTATAGGAACCATTGAGTAATTGGTTAGTAAGCATTGGGCGTGTGAATTTAACCCTTGCATCTCAAATATCAATTGGGCCTGTTCATTTTCTGCTAAATGATCAATTTTGTTTATTAGTATAAAGTCTGCATTTCTTACTTGCTCTAGAATTAATTGCTGTAAATCGGGGCTTAACATTTTTCTGTCTTTCCACCTAGTCCCATCGACTGTCGTAATGATCCCTTTTATGAAAAATTGATCCGCAAATAACGGGGAAAGAATGGAATCCAATACTTCGACGGGATGGGCTACACCCGTTGTCTCAATATAGATCACTTCCGGATGTTCCTCCATTAAAAGTCCCTGGAGCTGTTCTTCAAGCTTGTCCTGGATGGAACAGCATATACAGCCGCCTAATAATTCTTTTAGTGAAACATCCTCTTCTACCACATCTGAGTCAATTGAAACTTGACCTAATTCATTCATCAATACAGCGACTTTTCTCCCATGTCTCCGTTCATCCTCTAGTATGCGTTTTAATAATGTCGTCTTCCCGCTCCCTAAAAATCCTGACAATATATATACCTCTGTCTTTTTCATCGTTCTTCCCTTTCTAAAATAAAGCATAACCCGACTCCTATTGGAATCGGGTTATATTTATTATTTCATTCGGCCTTTTAATACTTCGATAGCTTTTTGTAATTGAGTATCACTATTTTTTATTTTTTCACGTAATATGTCCATCAGTTTCAAGGTAGAGTCACCCTTTAGCACACCATTAGCCGGAAGCTTCTCTGCTGTTTGAAACTTAATGACTGCTTGTTTTGTTTTCTCATCAAAGAACCCGTCTTCCCTGCCTGGGTCAAATCCTACCGCCTTCAACATCTTCTGAGCAGTTTGAACCTCTGTTGATGCTGTTGATAATGCTAATTCTTTATCAGGGTCAATAATCGGTAAGGTAGCATAATCAGGGAGTGCCACTTTAACATCTGGTACGATCCCCTTTTTGTGAATCCAATTACCATTAGGAGTTAACCATTTGGCAATCGTATATTTTAGATTCGAGCCGTCTTTAAAATCAGCTGCGGTTTGAACAGTCCCTTTTCCAAAAGACTTTTCACCAACTAATGGAACACCTGCTGATTCTTTTACAGCAGCAGCAAATATTTCAGATGCACTTGCACTTCCTTCATCGATTAAAACAACAAGTGGTAAATTAGGACTTCCTTCATTTTGCGAGGCTATTTCCTTGATTTTCCCATTACGGTCTTCTTCTTTGACAATGATCTTTCCTTTAGGAACAAACATACTTGTAATACTTATAGCTTGATCTAGTAATCCTCCTGGGTTCTGACGCAAGTCTAAAACTAGACCCTTCATCCCTTTTTTCTGAAGATCATTTAGGGTAGTAACTAATTCCTTCGATGTATTACTAGAAAAACTAGTAATTTGCACCTTTGCAATTGAATTATCTACCATTTCCCCATACACGGTTTCAATTGGAATAGTGTCACGCACGATTGGAACTGTCATAGGGGCTGCTATTCCTGGCCGTTGAATCGACAATGTGACCTTTGATCCTTTTTTACCTCTAATCAGCGTTACAGCCTCTGTCGAATTCATCCCTTGTAGACTTTTACCATCCACGGAGATGACCATATCATTTGGTTTTAAACCCGCTTTTTCGGCAGGGGACCCTTTAATAGGAGAAACAATGACAATATGCCCATCTTTTTCTTGAATCTCGGCGCCAATTCCTTCAAAAGAAGAAGAAATGCTGCTATGAAAGCTTTTTGCTTCTTCATTACTCATATAATCAGAATAGGGATCATCAAGTGATTTAACCATCCCATCAATTGCACCATTAATTAATTTTTTCTGATTAACGTCCTTGTAATAGCCATTTGTTATCGTATCATATGCTTCATATAGTTTATTAAATTCTGTTCTTTCCGGCGCAACTGTTACCACTTTTTCCTTACCAAACGCAAGAGCGAAGGTTGTAATTCCTGCCGATAAGAAAACTAGGAAAAATAGCAGCATAATAAAATGAAATTTTTTCAAGCGTATGTATCCTGGTTTATTTTCGGTCACTTGTTCTTGTTCTTGTTCTACTTTTTCTTCCTTAACATTCAGTTGTTCTCCATTTTTTTCTTCCAAAGCCTTCACCACTTTCATTCACCATAAAAATATCAATCGTAACACCCAAAGGAAAAGGGATTATTTCACAATTTTGAAGCCTATTTAAAAAGTAAACCCTTAGTGATTAGAATAACATCTTTTATATAAAATTAACAAAGAAAAGTTAGTTAATATAATAATTAAAAACATTTAACACTCATTTTCCAAAAGAAAACGGCACTCCCCGGGATGAAAGTGCCGTTTTTTTGCCAATATATCCAATTAGAGTTTAACCCTCTTCAATCGAAGAGAATTCGTTACAACGGAAACAGAACTAAAGGCCATTGCGGCCCCTGCAACCCAAGGGGCAAGAAGTCCAAAGGCAGCAATCGGAATGCCGCCTGAGTTGTAGATTAGTGCCCAAAAGAGATTTTGTCTGATATTTTGCATTGTTTTTTTACTTAAAGAAATGGCTTTTGGAGCTAAGGTTAGTTCTCCTCCAAGAATTGTAATATCTGCTGCTTCAATAGCCACATCTGTCCCAGTGCCAATGGCAATTCCTATGTCAGCAACTGCGAGAGCAGGGGCATCGTTGATACCATCACCCACCATTGCTACCCTTAACCCTTTCGATTGTAATTCCTTTATATGGGCGGCTTTTTCTTCCGGGAGAACTTCGGAAATGACATTCTTAATTCCAACTTGATGGGCTATCGCTTTTGCTGTCCGTGCATTATCCCCGGTAAGCATATATACCTTAATACCTAACTCAGTTAATTGCTGAACTGCCTGTAATGCGGTTTCTTTCACCGTATCCGCAACTGCGACCATTCCCATAATAGTATCATTGATCGCAATATACATAGCGGTTTTTCCTTCAGTTTCAAACCGAAGAAGATCATTTTCCAATTCATGGTACGAAATGCTCTTTAAATTCATTAGTTTCCGAGTCCCCACATATACCTCATCATCACCAATTTTAGCTTCAATTCCATAACCTGGGATGGCTTTAAAACGTTTTACTGGTAAGGTGCTTGAACGTTTTTCCTTTCCATATTTAACGATTGCTTCCGCAAGGGGGTGTTCGGAAGACTTTTCAGCTGAAACAAGGTACTGCAGGACCTTTTTCTCATCTTGATAAGCGATAAAATCTGTTACAACAGGCTGCCCTTTTGTAATCGTACCAGTTTTATCAAAGACCATTGTATTGATTTTATGAGCAGTCTCAAGGTGCTCCCCACCTTTAAACAGAATCCCCATCTCAGCCGCCTTCCCTGTGCCAACCATAATGGAAGTTGGGGTGGCAAGCCCTAAGGAACATGGACAGGCAATCACGAGTACCGCAATAGCCGTTTCTAAGGCAGAAGGAAAATCATTAGGATTTACAAATAAATACCAAATGATAAACGTTAAAATGGAAACACCGACTACCACGGGAACAAAATATCCCGATATTGTATCAGCAAGCCGCTGTATCGGTGCTTTACTCCCCTGTGCTTCTTCGACAATTCTAATAATACCCGCAAGAGTAGTATCTTTTCCTACCTTTGTTGCTTCCATCGTTAATGTTCCATTTTTATTTATAGTCGAACCAATCACAGTGTCTCCGATTGACTTCTCTACTGGGATGGATTCACCCGTAATCATTGATTCATCCACCGATGATTGCCCCAAAATGATTTGACCATCCACAGGAATTTTCTCACCTGGCCTCACAATTAATCGATCTGCTATCTTCACATCTTCTATTAAGATTTGCTCCTCTTTTCCGTTTCTAAGCACGGTTGCTTCTTTTGCCTGAAGGTTTAATAGTTTTGATATGGCAATGGTGGTCCTCCCTTTTGCCATTGTTTCAAACAATTTTCCAAGCAGGATTAATGTAATGAGAACGGCGCTTGTTTCAAAATATAGATGCGGCATATAAAAAGGGTTCTGAATCGTCTTTATGCCTTCTGATAGACTATAGAAATAGGCAGCAGATGTCCCTAATGCAACAAGAACATCCATATTTGCACTTTTGCTTTTAAGTGCCTTGAAGGCAGCAACGTAAAATGGACCTCCGATATAAAACTGAATCGGTGTAGCTAAAAGGAATTGAAACCACGGGTTCATTAAGATATGCGGCATTGGCATGCCTAGATTCACGGGAATATGAGCAAGCATCGTATACAAAAGAGGAATGGATAAAATCACGGCTAGGAGTAATTTTTGTTTCTTTTGTTTGATTTCTACTTCCTTATACTGCTGTTTTGATTCTCTCTGTCCCTTCTCCTTTGCTTCATAACCTAGTTTATTAATTCTACCTTTTATCCCCTCAATTGTGATTTCCTGAGGGTTAAATTCAATACTGGCGGTTTCTGCTGCTAAATTTACAGTTGCCAATTTAACCCCGTCCATTTTGTTTAAAACCTTTTCGATTCTAGTGGAGCAAGCGGCACACGTCATCCCATGTATATCAAACTCGGTTTTCTCAAAACGTACACCATACCCGAGATTCTCGATTTTAGCCATTATTTCTTGACTAGTTATATTGTTTTTTTCATAAGAAATGACGGCATTTTCCAAGGCTAAGTTAACATTGGCTTCGACTCCGTCTATTTTATTTAGAACTTTTTCAATTCTTGTTGAACATGCTGCACAGGTCATTCCGGTAATATCTAACTTGAGCTGCTCTTTCATTTTGTTCACCTCATTTATACTATACCCCTGCACCCTATCTTAGACAATTCAGGTCCAACTCTTATCACCTATTTTCCAATTGACATTCTTTAAATTTCGATGTAATTGACACCATTCCTTCATTAAAGGCATATAATTAAATTCTCCATTTTGCAGCGGAGTTCCTTTATCTAGAAAAGAAAAAACCTCTTCAGCTTCTGAAGAGGCAAGGCTTCTATTATTCGTTGGCAGCCGTTTCTAATGCTACCTCAATCATATCGTTAAAAGTTAATTGTCTTTCTTCCGCCGTTGTCTCTTCGCCTGTTAAGATATGGTCACTAACAGTTAGAACGGAAAGAGCTTTTCGATTGAACTTTGCCGCTAACGTATAAAGGGCAGTCGTTTCCATCTCAATAGCTAAAATTTGATATTTGGCCCATTTTTCAAGATCGGCATTATCATTATAAAATGAATCAGCTGTAAAGATATTCCCGACTTTTAAACTAAGACCTTTAGCAATTCCGGCATCATAAGCCTTTCTTAACAGATCAAAATTAGCTGCTGGAGCAAAATCGATATTTCCAAATGTGAGACGGTTGATATTAGAGTCGGTTGAGCTTGTCATTGCTAAGATGACATCACGAACCTTTACATCCTTTTGGATGGCACCACAAGTACCCACGCGAATGAGGTTTTGAACATTATAGCTTTGCATTAATTCGTTTACATAAATGGAAATGGAAGGGACACCCATTCCTGTTCCTTGGACTGAGACCCTTTTCCCTTTATAGGTTCCGGTAAAACCAAACATATTCCTTACTTCATTATAACATTTAGCATTTTCTAAAAATGTTTCCGCTATATATTTTGCGCGAAGCGGGTCTCCAGGAAGTAAAACCGTTTCTGCAATTTCATTCTCTTTTGCCCCAATATGTACACTCATAAATAAACCTCCAAAAAATAGTCAGTACAGTAATAAGTTTGCACCATAGCCACTATAACATAAACGTATTTTATTGAAAACGAGGACATGATTTTCTAAAAATGTGGGAAGCTATGTATAGGTTAAAGGAGGGGAAAAGATGGGAAAAAAACACCGTGCACGTATCCGTGGGAAAAAGAAGAATAATCATATCCCACCTGAAGCCATTGTGGCAGAACATGAAGCACATGCAAAGGAATTTAGTGCTGCAGAACGAAAAAACTAATGATTCAAAAAAGGACTAAAAAAAATAAAAAACCTAAGGCATGCCTTAGGTTTTATTGTTTACCGAATAATAATCCGATTTACTGGGACCCATCCACCCGATTTAAGTTGAAAGTAAAACTGACCGCCTCGGCCTTCATCAATTAAAATAATATCACCTGTCGCCATAAATCTTCCTTTATAATTATTCGGTATCCTGTCCTTCACATTAAAACGTCTAAAGGCTTCATCTAAACATTGCTTACGGCTGCCAGCGGGAATGGTTGTCCGATGAACCTCTTTATAACCTCTATGCTCACGATACTTTGGAGTTTGAAAGATCGTCACATCGTAAAGGATACTTGCCTTTTTCGTTAACATTTTGATCATCTTATCCCTCCAATTATTTGGTATCTTTTCTAAATAATTGGCGATAAATAAAGCATTATCCTCCTTTGAAAATCCACTATTTATGTCGATTTTCATTTTTAACAAAAACGAAATACAAAAACAATAGAGTCCCATGACTCTATTGTGTTTAATACATTATGAATACCTTTGGATGGCGTTTTGAATCTTCTGCTGTAATGTTGGAATATCCTCGTTGGTTATTGTTAATCTTACATTGGTCTCATCTGTTCCCAATGCCTCAGAGAACAATCCAGCTAATCCCCGGGCGCGTCTGTCAACTTGGAACATAATATCGGTAGTCCCATTACCGGCTGGGAAGAAAACTACTTCTAATTCATCCAATCTTCCACGAAATAGGCCCGAAGTAGGAACAAACTCAAATTCCTGAACAAAGGGTAATCGTCCTCTCAGTCGGCGCGGTGCTTCCTCACAATCAGCTTCACGGAGTGTAAATCCTAGCCGGTCTACTGCGTCGAATACAGCCGACATTAACGGATTAGGCACTACTTTTAAGTAGTCCTGATCACTTGGGTCTACAGCACCTTTAATATCAAGCCCAGTGGTTACCCAAACTTTTGAACGTCCAATTGAAAGTGGAGTGTCATAGGGAAGCTGAAAAGAGAAAGGGATATCCTTATTCTCCTTGGCACGAATCGTGAAAGATGTGGTTAAACGAAACCGGTCTATTGTTGCAGTTACTGAGTATTTCCGGTCATCTGACTCTCTCAAGTAGGTTGTATTCAAGGCAAGATAAATCTCGTCAATCTGTTGATTAATCTTCCCCCCTTTAATGGCTACTACACCCTGAACCGTTTCTCCCGGCATATACGTATCCTTTTCAAGTTTGGTGTCCACCTCAGCTGCTCCAATACCTACACTAGCAAATACTTTGTTAAAAAATGACATCAATTCTCCCCCTAACTAACTTTTCTATATCTTCTCTGATTTGTGAACAATCCTCATATGCTGATTCAATCTGTAAGAGTCTTCGAATAATGTGTTTTGCCCCGGAGGAAATAGTTAACTCTTCTTCCCAGCTTTTTTCTTTTTCATGATTTTTAAATGTAAAGTTAGAATACAGTAAAAACAACAGGAAATGGCCAAGTCCGAAAAAGTCAGTCTGATACTGAATCCCTTTACGAAAATCTAACCCTTTCGACATGTGTCTACCTTCTCTACCTTGCTGTAAATATCTCCCTAAACCTAAATCAATCAGCCTAACCCTTGTTCCATCAAAGATGACATTTGGAATCCGGATATCCCGATGGATAATGTCTCTGCTATGCAGATATTCAATTAAATCTAATAATTCAACCGCAATTTTAAAGGCCCCATGCTCAGATATTGTCCAGCCCTCTGAAAAAATAAGCTGCTCAAAATTTTTTCCATCAATATACTCCATCGTATAAAAAGGTATTCGTTTGTATATTCCATCTTCAAAATACTGTGGAAATCCGGGATGGTTAATGGACTTTAATATTTCCTTTTCCAGCTCAAAGCCTTTTCTTCCGGACTTTGTGGTCCGTTTATGAATCCTTAATGCTTTTAAAACCTTCGTCTGTTGTGTGATGAGATCCATTACTAAATAACTGTGCCCATAGCTCCCCATCCCCAGATGCTTCATCACCTTAAATTTATCATCAATTAATTCTTCGTGTGGGAAGGTTCTTTCTAGCATATTTGACAAAAGTAAAACGGTCCTTTTTATCATTCAAAGTACCTTCTTAACTACTGAAAAAACTTGACAAAAAACTACCGCTTTTATGTTTCTTTTTATAATGATGGTGACCATAGTGACTATGTTTATGATGATTCATTTTCTTCCAAGCATTACTTGAGGATGAATATTTGTGATGATGATTTAGTTTACTGTTAATAAGTGATTTAAGGATTTTCTTAAACATAAAAACCCCTCCTTAGGTTCGTAATCATATATACGAGGCAAATTGATAAAGGTTTCGTAAAAACAAAAATAATAATCCAATGTTCATAGGAGTTACGGTCCATTGCGAAGGCAAACAAAAAGCGAGCCAAATGCTCGTCTTTTGTCCTATCTATCAATAAAGAGGAAGACTTTTAATAGTGATTAATCATCCTCTACTTCTTCATCAATAATACTTTTCTCGATAAGATATTCGAAGGTTATATCTGCGAGTTCTTCTAATTCATCTTCGCTAGGAACGTAACCCCGCTTCACCAGCTCATGAAAGAAAAATTCGGCAATTTCTTCTGTATCAATAAACACTTCGATTTCTCTCATAGCATCGCCCCCCTTTTTAGAGAATGTATGATGTACATGGACTTTTCATGCAAGTAACTTTTGGTGGGCTTGATCATTATAAAAATTTATGTCTTTTTTCAAATGGACAAGCATAGGATGAAAAAAAAGACTTGATGAGGTGGTAGAATGTCAAAGTTCCAACTTAAGTTAGAGGAATTTATGGAAGATGTAAACAAGGAGGATGGGTACACCCTCCAACTATTTGAGAAGTTAACTAACTCCATGTTTTCGTTAATAAAATGGGCTGGAATTCCCTTTGTCCTTTATTTATTGTTTGAGATTTCAAGATGGTAGTTAAACATGGCTTTTACCATCATTATTGACAAGACTCTCTAATTTCCTAATGATTACCCGCATTACTTGATAATATTCTTGATCATGAAACATTTCATATAAAATCCGATAATCATTAAAGATGTCCAACAAGTTATCGATTAATTCCTTTTTTTCCTTTTTTCGTTCTATTTCCTCAAATTCTGCTTTTCGAACCATGCCTTGAACTTTTGGTTTTTTTTCATTTTTTTCTTGTTTGTTGACTAAGTATAAGAGACCTAATTTTTGAATAAAGGTATCAGCATTTTCGGCATCAGCGACCAATGTTAATTCTTCCTCGCCGGCTTCTAGCCATTCACCATCACTCACCCGAGACAGTTCATAAATGACGTCTTCCCAGGCATCCTCTTTGTAGCGCCAAATTTCAGTTCGGAAACCAACTACCTTAAATAAATCAGCACCGTATCCACTTACTTGAACTAAGTCACCAAAGAAGAATTTATACTCAATATCAATCTGTTCTTGCTCTACTACTGCACCATCATATTCCGAAAGTAGCTGCAAGGCTTCTTCTATATATAGACCTTCGCTCTTATTTACTTCATAAACGTAATTGCCATCTAATAATTTAATATCTGTAACTTTTCCAACGGTTCCATAAACGGTAATAACGACGGTATCACCGATCTTATACTTTGGTTTTTTCCTTTTTGCCATATCCTCCCATCCCCTCGAATGGATTAGTCGTATTTTTAATTACAATAGTATATGCAAGGGAAAAATTATCGCGCATGTGAAATTTTGAAATGAAAAAAATCGCCTCCATTGGGGCGATTTAGTTTTGATATTAACTTTCTGAATGGATATAGTAGTCCCAGGCCTCATCAAAAACCGTCATCGACTTTAAGTATTGTCCATTCATTTCTAAATAAGAGCTTATTTCATGATAATCAGCCGATGTTTTCGGAAATCCATGGTCCAAAAATGCATCATTAGCAAAAACACTAATATCATCCTTTGGAGCAGGGTGTCTATATTTCATTAGAAAATGATAAAAGGATTTTCTCATATTTCATTACGCCTTTCTTCTCCCAATCGGAACGAGTCATTTGCTTATGAAATACTATAACGGATATGATTAGTATTCGTCCAGTTAGAGTTAACAGAAATATTTATCCAATTCGAATCAAGGAAGTCATTATACAAGCCTAGATATCAAAAATTGTTAAAAAACATGGTTTAGGTAATTCTATGTCTAGGTGGGAAAATTGTTGAGAACATGCCTCGATGGAGTCATTTTTTGTTCCTTTAAAGGATGCGGTATACTATTAATCCTGTAAACATTATAGAATGTGGGGATAAACAGTAATGGAAAAAGATAATGTCCTAGAAAAATTAAAAAGCTATGCAAGACAATTAAAACAAAATTTATTTGTTCTTTACCTTTCTTATAAAGACAAAAGAACCCCTTGGTATGCAAAAGCTGTTACTATCTGCGTAGTCGCCTATGCTTTTAGTCCAATTGATTTAATACCTGATTTTATTCCGATTGTTGGCTATCTAGATGACTTAATAATCGTACCTCTTGGAATATCCCTTGCTTTAAAGCTGATACCCAC